>WNFN01251998.1_pt1 | contig 13210 bp, 9 predicted proteins | sample 5400161 | NCBI WGS metagenome assembly WNFN01 (sample SAMN13153353, study PRJNA577476) | soil metagenome | isolation source: 80 cm saprolite on Douglas fir-dominated hillslope | place: USA:California | collected 2013-09-17
AGTGGAGACCTCTGACACGCCTACGGTCGAGCGCCTGGCCAAAGAAGCGCGCAAAGAAGCCATCAACAGCGGCTGCAATTTCCTGATCGTTGATACCGCAGGGCGCCTGCACATCGATGACGAGTTGATGTCAGAGATGCAGTCGCTCAAGAAAATTCTCAATCCGCAAGAAATCCTGTTTATCGCCGACGCCATGACCGGGCAGGACGCGGTCCGCTCCGCCGACGAGTTCCACAAAAAACTTTCTATCACCGGCGTCATCCTCACCAAGATGGATGGCGATGCCCGCGGCGGCGCAGCCCTCTCCATCCGCCAGGTCACCGGCCAGCCGATCAAGTTCATCGGCGTGGGCGAAAAGTATGACGCGCTGGAACCTTTTCATCCCGACCGCATTGTTGGCCGCATCCTCGGCATGGGTGACATTCTCACGCTGGTCGAAAAAGCGCAGGAAAACGTTGACCAGAAGAAAGCGCAGGAGTTTGCGCAGAAGGCGCTGGGCGGAGAAGGTTTCTCGCTGGAAGATTTCCGCGATCAACTGCGGCAGGTAAAGAAGCTGGGGTCGTTGCAAAGCGTCATCAAAATGCTGCCCAGCATCGGCCCCTTCGCCAACATGCAAAAGGCCGCGGATTCAGTGGACGAGAGCCAGATCACCCGCGTGGAAGCCATCATCAATTCCATGACGGCGAAAGAGCGCCATCATCATGAGATCATCAACGGCAGCCGGCGTAAGCGCATTGCCCGCGGCTCCGGCACCAGCGTGCAGGAAGTAAACCAGCTTCTGCGCCAGTATGCCCAGATGCGCAAAATGTTTAAGGACATGGGCAAGTCCAGCTTCAGCCGCAAGCTGGCAGGCATGAAACTGCCGGGTATGATGCGATAGTCCCTCTTCTGAAATCCCACCCTGAGCTTACTTTGGTTACCTTTCTTCTTGCCCGCGGCAGGGCCACAATATGCCGATGGCAAGCGCAACAACGTACGAATTGCAGACCAGCACGATTGACGCGATCGCCCCGGGACGGGTACGTTTCATTGAACACCAGGGTAAGCGCGTCCTTTTTATTAATTACTCGCATTGTGATGTGGTAATGCTCAAGGCGGTGGCGGAAGAAGGCCATCGCGTGATCGCACTTGAGCCGCCCAACACCGTGCTTACGCTGAATGACGTCACCGGCACCACCTTCGACAAGGAGTCAGTCGCGGTGCTGCAAGCCAAAGTGGCGGCCAACGCGCCTTATGTGCGCCGAGCAGCGGTGATCGGCATCAGCGGATTGCAACGCCTGATCTACGAAAGTGTGCAGATTTTTTCCCGGCGGCGTCTGCCGCTGTTTGAAAGCCGCCAACAAGCCCTGGCCTGGCTGGTTCAAGAGTAACGTTCCGCCCGGAAATGTTGCTGCTTAAGTGTTCAAAACAGTTGTTTGCGGCGCGCTCTCCTGCTAAAGTTTGAGCGCAACGAACCCCCTTGAAAAAGTTGTGTCTTCCAGGAGCGTTACCATGTCGCGAATGATCCGCTTGATCTGCTCATTAACTCTTTTGGCCGTCACCTGCGCTGCCCAGACTTCGGGCAAAAAGCGCGTTGCCGTGCTCGACTTTGACTATGGCACTGTCCAGGATTATGTGTCCTCCATTTACGGCACGAACCAGGACGTTGGCAAAGGTATTACGGACATGCTGGTGGAAAAGCTGGTAAAAGACGGCAAGTATTCCGTCATCGAGCGCAAGTCCCTCGACAAGATTCTGGCGGAACAGAACTTCTCCAACAGCGATCGCGCGAACCCCGCGACGGCCGCCAAGATCGGCCAGATCCTGGGGGTTGACGCCATCATTATGGGCTCCATCACCAAATTTGGACGGGACGACAAGAGCAAGTCCTACGGAGGCCTGGGCGTTGGGCCGCGGGCGTTTGGTATTGGCGGCATCAAGAAGAACGAGGCGAAGGCGGTCTGCGCCATTAGCGCGCGTCTGGTGGATACCAACACCGGAGAGATTCTGGCTGCGGTCACCGGACAAGGCGAAAGCAAACGGTCGGGAACTTCACTGATCGGTGGCGGAGGCGGAAGTGGCGGGGCCGGCGTTGGCGGCTTTGACACGCATGCTTCAAACTTTGGCCAGACGCTGCTGGGCGAAGCTGTAACCCAGGCCGTAACGGAGGTAGGCGGTCAGCTTGGCGCTTCGGTCGCAAACGTTCCCACGCGCAAAGTCGAGGTTGCGGGCGTAGTGGCCGACGTAAGCGGCAACACTTTGATCATCAACGTGGGAAGCAAGACCGGGTTGAAAGTGGGCGACAAACTTGAAATCAGCCACGCCGGCCGCCAGATCAAAGACCCTGCAACAGGAAAAGTTTTGAAGACCATCACCACCAGGGTCGGCGAAGGCACCGTAACTGAGATCGATGCGGATTCCGCAACGCTCAGCTTCAGCGGCACCGGCGCAGCCAAGGTGGGCGACGTAGCAAGAACACCGTAACTGAATTCGCTTCGGACTATTCTGGGCTCGCTCGCAAGGGCGAGCCCAAACTATTTTGAAACTAAGTGGGTGACTACTTTCCTTTTTTCTCAGCCTTACCTTCGGCTGCGGCTTTTGCGGCGGCCTGCTGGGCGAGTGCGTGTTCCACCACGCGCTGCATGTCGGGCAGCGGAGCGGGCTTGCCGGTCCAGATCTCAAACTGCCGGGCGCCTTGCTGGACAAACATTTCTGAGCCGGGAATCACGTGCATGCCACGGGCGCGCGCCATCTTGATCATTTTAGTTTCTACCGGCGTATAGACCATTTCAAAGAAATACTTTGCCTTCATCTCCTGCTCCGTTAGGGGCAGCGGATCTTTATTGCCTTCCATGCCAGCCGGAGTGGCATTGATGATCACGTCAAATTCCAGCTTCTTCAGCATTGTCCGATTAATGACCTTGGCTTTGGCCTGCTTGGCCAGCTTCTGTGCCGCGGCGGCCGTACGGTTCAGAATCGATACTTCGGCGCCACGCTCTTTCAGTCCAAAAACGGCAGCTCGGGCCGCGCCTCCCGCGCCCAGCACCAGGATTCTTGCTCCCTGCAAACGAATGCGCAGTTCGAGCGGACGGACAACGCCATTCACGTCTGTATTGAAACCGTAGAGTTTGCCGTCATGGCTGCGCACAAGCGTGTTGCAGGCGCCAACTTTGGCTGTCCAGGGATCGCTCTTGTCCAGCTGCTTCAGGATTGGCTCTTTGTACGGCATGGTGATGCTGAGGCCGGCGATGGGAATATGCTGCAGGCAAGCCATAAGGTCTTCCATCGTCTTGGCATGCAATGCCAGATAAACGGCATTCACGTTTTCCCGGCGGAACGCGGTGTTCAACATCGCTGGTGAAAGCGATTGGGCCACGGGGGCGCTGGCCACGCCGAGGGTTGGCGGCGGCAAAAGTGAACTGGCTGCCCGCGCGAACGCAAAGCACCCGGCTGATCACCCCCTGCTCGCCCATGCACAGCCCGATGAGGGAATGAGCGTGGCTGTACTTCTCCAGGAACTTCATCATCACCACGTTGTCATAGAGAGAATTTGCCGTGGTAACGATCTTGATGAAGTCGGAAGGATGCTGCTGCATTTGGGCAAAAATATCTTCCAGCTTTTTTGTGCCGCGAAAATCGTGATAAGAGAGGATCAGGTTGGAAGAGCGGCGCAAGCGATTGAAATCAGACGGCTTGAGCTGTGCAGCAGTTTCCAGTTCAACGTCCACCAGATGGCAGCCCAGGTTGGCCGCTTTTACCAGCACATCAACCTGTGAGGCAATCGTTCCTTTAAATTTTCCGCCGTTGGCGGCTCGCCGACAGGTGGCCACAATCAGCGCTTCGGGGTGAAACTCCACGAACGTCTTCAACTTCGGCAGCCCCAGGGCTGGATTGGGAAGATAGTCTAACCTGAACTCAATAAAGGGGTTATCGCGGACAGCCAAGTCTGCTTTTTGCACCATTTCCGCAGGATTGGAAGCGGCAATGGCCACACATACCCGGGGCAAGCGGGCCGGCAGGAATCTTGGTGCGTAACTGGATGATGTTCCATTCATTAGATTTACAACGGGCTGGCCATCATACGTGAGCGAAAATCACAGATTCAAGCACCGAATGCAAGAAGTGAATTGAACTTCTGTAATTAAGCGTATCTGCTTAGTAAATAAGAGTTTAGTTGAAGTCGAAGGAAAGGCGGTGATATGTTCCACCCGGGACATTGCGCGTCCCGTGGGAGAAAAGTGTTCTCCTGCAGAGGCGTACTGGAGGAAGTATGAAGAGTTTTGGACTGGTGCCGCTGGCGTTGGCGGGGATGCTTTTGTCGAACCTGGGCTATTCACAACAGACACAACCTGCTCAGCCGCAACCGGCACAGTCGGCACAAAGATCGCAGGAGCACGCCGCCAATCTTGATGTCGGTAACACGCCTACGCGCAGTGACATGTATTGCTCGGGCTTTCTGACGACCGAAAAGGTCTCGGACAAAATGTTCGTCGCGGCCGGGCACAACAGTCCCGACCAGACGCGGTTTGCCGGCTCTTCCGACGTGATTTTTATTCACGGCCAGGGCATGAAGGAAGGCGAGCGCTACCAGATTGTCCGGCACGTAAAAGACACAAACCACTACGAAATGTTCCCCGGACAAAAAGCCGCCGTCCGGAACCTCGGTGTGCCTTATCTGGAGCTGGCTATCGTGAAAGTGACGGATGTCCAGAAAAGCACTGCCGTAGCCACATTTGAACTGAGCTGCTCTGACGTGATGCCCGGCGACATCGTAATTCCGCTGGTAGAGCGCGAAGCGCCTCCATTCCGCAAGGTCTCTCTGGACCGCTATACGCCACCCACGGGAAAGCCTCAGGGTCGCATCGTGATGGCCAAGGAATTTGATTCATTCCTGGGATCCAAATACAAGGCGTACCTGAATATCGGCGCAGACAAGGGCCTGAAACCTGGAGACTATCTGCGCGCAACGCGTACTTATTCCTATTCCTACCGCGATCCAGTAGCTGGTCTTTCGCTCAAGGCCAGTGAATACGATGACACGCAAATGAATCCGCAGAAGCTCCCGCGGGGCGATGTTTCCAGCCTGCCGCGTAGGACGCTGGGAGACATGATCGTTCTTCAGGTACGTCCGAAAAGCTCTACGGCCATGGTTTTGACGGCGCTGGAAGACATTGCGGTGGGCGATGGAGTTGAAGTGATGGACACCAGCGATGCGCCGGTTCTGCCGCCAATCAGCCCGTCCTTCACCAATGCGCCGCAACCAAATGCGGCCAGCGCAAGTACCGTGCCGCCGACGATTAACTGCTCGGCGTCGCCGACCAGCCTGCGTGCCGGTGAGAGTGCTTCGATTAGCTGCCAGGCCGCAAGTCCGGACAACCGGCCTATCAACATCACCTACGTGGCCAATGGCGGCAAGCTTTCGTCCAACCGCAATCAGGCCACGCTCGATACCACCGATACAGGCCCGGGGCCGATAGCGGTCCGCGCTACGGCTTTTGACGACCGGCAGTTGAGCGCCTCAACCGTTGTTACTGTCAACGTGGAAGCGCCGGCACCTGCCATGCCCACAGCACAGAAGCTGATGGAACTGGATTACAAACCGAACAGCGGCTACGTGGACAACCGTTCCAAGGCTGTCCTGGACGATGTCGCTTTAAAGTTGCAGCAGGACCCCAACCTGACCGCCGTCCTCTCGGGTTCGGCCGACGCCGGCGAGCCACGCAACCTGGGATTGCAGCGCGCCCAGAACGCTATGGCCTATCTGACCAAGTCCAAGGGAATCGATCCGCAGCGCATTCAGGTGAAGGCGGGAACCGACTCCGGACGCAAAGTGGAAGTATGGACGCTGCCTGCGGGCGCGGCATTACCAGGAGCGCCGCCAGCGCAACCGCCACAAGGTGCTGCTCAGCAGGACCAGCCAGTACAGACGCCGCCGGCTGATCAGCCAGCGGCGACACCTGTGCCGGCCACACCGGCGCCTGCGGCCACACCGCAGTCTACGCCGCCACCGCAAAAGTAAAAACGAAAAAAACACCGCAAGCGGGCCAGAAAAACCGGGAATAGAAATCAAGCCCGCCGGTTCTTACAGTATCTTCTTCTCATCTCCTTACGAAGGGCCGCATCTCTCGTGCGGCCCTCTTCTTCGCCCTGCCACAACCGTTCATAAGTATTCGTTCGATAAGAGGTTCTCAGTGGGCCCGGCGATGCAAGCAAAAGCCCCGCTTAAGGCTGATCAGTACCGCCTGCCCACAGGAAGTTTCCTGTGCCGTCGGAATACCATTTGTTGTTGCCATTCACGGTATCGCCCAAAAACGCTGTGCTTACCTCTACAACCGTCTGGGCCGGAATAGTACGCACCACCGGCGCTGCCAGGGACGGCGCTCCGCCGCGCAGCCGCAGGCTGCTGATGGTCTTTACGTTGGTAACTGCGGGAGGAACCACCGGTGCGGCCGGCGGAACGCGCCCCAGAATATCCACAATCGTGATGACATTTCCGGGACACGATTTGAGAAAGCGGATCTGGTGATGGCGAATTACATGGTCTTCATCAAGGGAAATCTTCCAGCGCTGGGCAATTTCCCCAACCAGCGCCGCGCTGGTGGAAAGCTGCACGTCCGGCCACTTATCGTCGGCAAAGCCTTCATGCTCAATGCCGATGGTGTAAAAGTTGGGATTGATAAAGCTGCCCGGCGCTTTGCCCGGTTTCAATCCTTTCCAGGCAGGCTGGTCAATGTTCCCGGCGTGAAACGCGGTATCTTTTTCGTCCACATACTGGTGGATGTCACCGGCCTTGCTCACGCAGTAATGGGCGGAAACCTTGGCGTTGGGATCATTGAACTGCATATCAATGCTGCGCAGGCTGCCTTCGCCAATATGGATAACGATGGCTTCCGGCTGAAAGCCGGACGGCCGTCCGCGCCGGAAGTTTACTGCGGCGCAACCAACGAATGTTTTCATGGCTCAGCTCCTAACCTACCGCGTTTGGGTCACCCTGTTCGCCTGCCATGGTGACGCGAACAACCGTAGCCGGCGTTCCTGAAGAATCGTCGACCGGGGTTTGGTTCGTCTGGCGAATGCAGCGCTGGACGGCGTCATTCTGCGCGACGGTCGAGCGCAGCTTCAGCAGGTCTTGCAGGCGTCCATACCAGAATGGCGCGCCCAGGCTCAGCAACAGCGCGGAAAGCAGGATGCCGGGTACCTTTGCCCAGTTCAATTTGTCCCACCAGGTTTGCCAGTCCGTGGGCAGCGTGACCAAGCCCGCTGTTGAAAGCAGATTGTAGTATTCCGCCTGGGCCGAGGCCGTTGTCGGGGTTGGTGAGGCAGTGGGCGTAGGCGTGGTTCCGGTTGAGGCGGTGTTCGATGGGGGAGGAGTCGCCGTCGGCGTTCCTGTTGGCGGACTGGCGGGAGCCTGAGCATCCGCCGCGTTTGGCGTTGACGTAGGGGTGGGCGAAGGCGTGGGTTTCGCGCCGGCGGTTGTTGATGCCTGCTGCGCGGCCGCTGCATCGTTCATCACTTTGTCGGCGCCGTTCTTCACCGCATTGCGGAACTGCTCATCGATAGAGAGCCGGTTCACCAGGGCAAAAGTATCCAGTTGCACCGTAAACGCGATAATCAGAGCGGTAACAAAAGTGACGATGCGCGCCGTGACGGTAAAACGGGCGCTTACGCGATCAATGGTCTGGTCAAACCATCCATGGACCTTGGCCACAAACTGGCTCCTGGCTTCCTGCAGGATGGCCATGCCGTGGCGAACGTCATTCGCCAGTTCAGGGCTGGCCAACTCTAGTTGGAGCGACGCCGCGCGGATGTTTTTCAGCGTCCCAGCCGGATCAGTGATGCCGTTTTTTGCCAGCAAATCATCCAGCGCTTTCTTGGCCATCGGTTCGAGCGTGGCCGCGCTTTCTCCCGCAGACAGTCCCAGTAGAAGCGTGGTGAACTCTTCGCGATGGATAACCTCGCCCAGTTTTCCATTGGCTTCGGCTACCAGGGGATGCTTGAGCAACGTTGCCGCAATGGTCTTCGCGGCTTTCGCCGCTATATTGGGATCAATCTGTTTCATTGGCCACAAACTGCGTAACGATGGTGACCGCCATACTGAATAGCAGCATCACCGTAGCTACGCCAATCAGAATATCGAGAGTTTTCAGCATGCTTCCCCCCGTGCGCCCGAGGTTATGAACTATAACCTATGGCGCGGCGTCCAAGAAAAATTGAGAGTAGTCCATTCTTAATGACGAAAATCAGCCCCACTTCCCTTCGGACCGGGCCCAATATTCGCCCTGCTGGTTTCACAATAGCATTTCGCGCCAAGCCGGATGGCGGGATGAGGCCGGAGACGGTGTCTGGAAATGCAACTGCGGATTGCGGGGCAGGATAGAATGATGGCGCTTGCTGCATCCACGCCACAGAAAAATGGAAGGGATGAATGGCCGAGGAAATCGCTCCAAAATCACAGTTGCGCCGCGCCATGGGCTTCTGGGACGTGCTGCTGTTCAACATCGCAGCCGTGCTGGGTCCGCGCTGGATTGCCGCCGCCGCGCACAACGGCACATCGTCCATTAGCCTTTGGGTGCTGGCCGCCGTGCTCTTTTTTCTGCCCACGGCGCTGATCATCATCGAACTTTCCACGCGCTACCCAGCGGAAGGCGGTCTCTATGTGTGGAGCAAAGAGGCGTTCGGCGACTTCCACGGCTTTGTTGCCGGATGGGCGTACTGGATTTATACGTTCTTTTATTTTCCCGGCTTGCTGACCGCTAGCGTCGCCATGTCGGTGTACATTGGCGGGCCGAAATACGCCTGGCTGGCGGGAAACCCACGATACTTGCTGTGGGCATCACTCGGACTTCTGGCGATAGCGGTGCTGTTCAACATTGTGGGGCTCGACATCGGCAAGTGGTTGCAGAATGCCGGGGGCGTTTCCACATACCTTCCGCTGGTGATGCTGGTGGGCATTGGAACTTATCTGGCGCTGCATCGCGGCAGCGCAACACATTTTTCCTGGCCGCGGCTCTGGCCGGAGTGGCCGCCGGACATTGACAAGCTGAATTTCTGGTCGAGCATTGCATTCGCTTTTACCGGCATGGAACTGGTATGCGCTATGAGCGAGGAAATCCGCGACCCGCGTAAGACTTTCCCCCGCGCCATCTACGCTTCCACTGGCTTGATCGCGGTAATTTATGTTCTGGGCACCATGGCGCTGCTGTGGCTGCTGCCCGCAGAACAGATTGATCCGCGCAATGGAGTGTTCGGCGGTATAAGCTTTGGCTCTGCGGCGCTCGGGATTGCCTGGTTTGGAATGCTGGCGGCTTTATTGGTCACAGTCGGCAATGCCGGAGGCGTAGGCGCGACCGTGGCAGGCGTGGCGCGCGTCCCGTTTGTCGCCGGGATCGACCATTACCTTCCCTCCTACTTCGGCAAGATCCATCCCAAGTGGAAGACGCCCTATATTTCCATCCTGATTCAAGCCGTAATCTCGGCGGCGATCTTGGTGCTTTCCCAGATCAACGCCACGGTGATTGGCGCCTATCAATTTCTGGTTTCCATGTCAGTGATTCTCTATTTCATTCCTTTCCTTTATATGTATGCAGCCGCCATCAAGCTGGCGCATCGCAAGGACCGCGACGCCGGAGGCCAGGCAGTGCTGGTTCCCGGCGGCATGCCAGGCATCTGGATTGCCGGATCGCTTGCATTCCTTATTACAGCAGGCTCCATGCTTCTGGCAGCGATTCCCCCGGGCGGAGAGAACAAAATCCTCTTTGAAGCCAAACTGATTGGGTGCACAACGGCTTTTGTCGGGACCGGTCTGATTCTCTACTGGAGAGGAGCGAGAAAGAAAGCCAGGACCGCGGCAACCGTTCGAGCAGTATAAAATACGCTGAGTAAGGCAATGTGTTCGCATGAAAACTTCAGTATTGTTTTCCGCTATGATTTCCCTTAGCGTCCTCTCTACAGGATGCGGCGGCACCTCGAGCAATAACTGCATCATCACGGCCAACATAACTCCTGCTAGCGCTATCGGCGACCACTCATCGTCTCCCGCCAACCTGGTACAGTTTTCCACCACCGGCAGCGCCAGCGGTAACTGTCCCATGCTTCCAGATACAGTAGGTACATGGTCAACTTCTGATCCTGGCAATACCAGCATCAGCAATCAGACGGGAACCGTAGGGCTGGCCACCTGCCTGGGAACAACGACCACGCCGGCCACAATCAGCAACAGCGGGACCATTCGCGGCAAGGGATTTACCTCGGCAACACTTACCTGCCGCTAGGCAAGAGTTCGTCGCCGGGCCCGGTCTCCGGCCCTATAATTCACTGCAACTTTTTTGGCCAGTTAACGTATCCCTCATCAGGACACACGTGTGCCTGCTCATACTTTCGTCCGGCGGAGGGAGCCATCGCTATGGGAAATTTCAACGCTCAACTCAGGCAAGTACTGCGGCGGCTGGTCCGCACGCCCATGTTTACGGCCGTCACGCTGATTACTCTGGCTGCGGGCGTCGGCGCCAATATAGTTGTTTTCAGCGTGCTTGAAGGCATTCTGCTGAAACCGCTGCCGTATCCGCATTCCGAGCAGCTCATAGGCATCTCACATGCAGCACCAGGAATCGGCGTTAACTCTCTGCCCGGCGCGCCTTCCAACTATTTCATCTATCGCGACCAGAACCAGACCTTCCAGGAAATCGGCATGTACACAGCTGACTCCGCCAGCGTAACCGGCCCGACAGAACCAGAGCAGGTTCGGGTTGGAAAATTGACTGACGGGCTGATTCCCACGCTGGGCATACCGCCGGCGCTGGGCCGTGGATTTAACCGGCAAGACGATCTCCCGGGCAGTCCGGATACCGTAGTGCTGATGTATGCCTACTGGCAGCGTAAGTTCGGAGGTGATCGCAGCGTAGTGGGACAAACGCTCAAGGTCGATGGCAAAGCGCGGCAGATCATCGGCGTAATGCCAAAAGAATTCAGCTTTCTTGACCAGGACGAACCGGCGCTGCTGATCCCATTCCAGTTCGATCGCAACAAAATCTTCCTGGGGAACTTCAGCTACGTGATGGTTTAAAAATGTTTGAGGATGCACATTTCCAGCCGAACATCGTTCCGCTGAAGGACCGCGTGGTGGGCGATGTTGGCAAGCTGCTTTGGGTCCTGATGGCATCCATCGGCATGGTGCTGCTGATCGCGTGCGCCAACGTGGCCAACCTGGTTCTGGTGAGAGTGGAAGGGCGTCGGCAGGAACTTGCTATTCGGGCGGCGCTGGGCGCAGGCTGGAGACGGATTGCGTCTGAGCTCCTGTTTGAAAGCGTTGTGCTGGGAATGATCGGGAGTCTGATGGGGTTGGCGCTATCCTATGGCGCGTTGCGCCTGCTGGTGGCGATGGCGCCACGAGGCCTGCCGCGCGTGAATGAGATCGGCATAGACGGAACGGTCTTGTTCTTCACCCTGGGACTGGCAGTGCTGGCCAGCTTGCTGTTCGGCAGCATTCCCATTTTCAAATATGCCGGCGCCCGGCTGGCAACAGGCCTGCGCGAAAGCGCACGCGGCGCCAGCCAGAGCCGGCAACAACATCGCGCGCGCAACGTGCTTGTGGTGGTGCAAGTGGCGCTCGCGCTGGTGTTGCTCATCTGCTCCGGCCTGATGGCGCGCACCTTCGTAGCGCTAACCAAAGTGCAGCCCGGATTCACTTCGCCTGCGGAGATCCAGACCTTTGAATTGTCCATCCCAAAAAGCGTGATTGCCGACGATGAAAACGTAACACGCAGGTTTGAAGAGATCATGCACAAGGTGGAAGCGGTTCCGGGCGTCAAGTCCGTGGCGCTGACGACCAGTATCCCGCTGGACGGAAATAACAGCTACGATCCCATCTTCGCCCAGGACAAGACATACAAGCCGGGAGAGATAGGCGCGCTGCGCCGGTTCAAATTCGTTTCCCCCGGATTCCTGCAAACCATGGGCACGTCCCTGATAGCAGGCCGTGACATCACTTGGACCGAGATCTACAACAAGACGCCGGTGGCCATGATCTCAGAAAATCTTGCGCGCGAACTCTGGCAGACTCCGGCCACAGCCATCGGCAAGCGCATACGGGTAGGCAACATCGATGACTGGCGCGAAATCGTAGGCGTGGTGAGCAATGTTTACGATGACGGAATGAATCACGAACCATCGAAAGCTGCTTATTGGGCTGTGATGATGAGCAACTTTGAGGGCGAGAAACTGCGGGTGACCCGCGACATCGCTTTTGCCCTGCGCACTTCCCGCGCCGGGACGGAAAGCCTGATGAAGGAAGTACGGCAGGCAGTGTGGTCTGTTGATCCCAATCTTCCGCTGGCCGAAGTCCACACCGTGGATTATTTCTATCGCACCTCCATGGCCCGGACTTCCTTCACGCTGCTGATGCTGGGTGTGGCCGGAGCCATGGCGCTCCTGCTGGGGACAGTGGGAATTTACGGCGTGATCGCCTATTCGGTCTCGCAGCGTACGCGCGAAATTGGCATACGTATGGCGCTGGGAGCGCAGCGTCCGAAGCTGACCGGAATGTTCGTCCGCCACGGCCTGGTTCTTACCGGGATTGGCGTGGCATGCGGTCTGGTGGCGGCATTTCTCTCCATGCGGTTTCTGTCTACGCTGCTCTTCGGAGTGAAGCCGGTGGACCTGCTGACCTACAGCACGGTATCGATAGGATTGGTGGCAACGGCGATGCTGGCCAGTTATCTGCCCTCGCGCAAAGCAGCGATGGTTGATCCCTTGGAGGCGTTGCGCGGCGAGTAGGGCCGGACTAGACGAGCGTCGACTGGGCAGTTTTTGTGGTGTAAGGCACGAGTTATTTCAGCAGCGCGTTGGCTTCTTCAAAGCGGCGGGCCATCTTCTCGCCGCTGCATTGCTGCTCCAGCAGCGTTTCTGCGTCCCACTCACTGCGCGGAACGCCAAAGAAATCTCCGCCATAAACATGCAGTGCGCCAGTGAGTTTTGGAATGGGATTACTTACCGAATGGATAATATCCCTGCCCAGCGGCTCAGCATCTTTTTCGCGCAACGCTCGCGCTCCGGCAGCCTCAACCAGGCCGTTGCTTCCTGGAACGCGTCGCCAGAAGATGTTATCTTCGCGTCCGGTGTACAGGCCAATAATGGCCCACATCTGGTGATTGTGCGGCAGCAGGTTCATCCATGGCGCCCAGATCACGTTGAGGATGGTGAGGTCGTCTGAGCGATACAGCGTTTGCATTTCTGC
>WNFN01246693.1_pt1 | contig 13209 bp, 10 predicted proteins | sample 5400161 | NCBI WGS metagenome assembly WNFN01 (sample SAMN13153353, study PRJNA577476) | soil metagenome | isolation source: 80 cm saprolite on Douglas fir-dominated hillslope | place: USA:California | collected 2013-09-17
GTCTGCAGAAGTTCGCGCAGCGGATTACCTCCACTCTGGACATTGAAGAACTGGTTCCGCGGATCGCCGATGAGGTTGGGGCGTCGCTCGGCTGCGTCGAGATCAACATCTATCTGCACGATCCCGAGCAGTCTGGGTTTGTACTGGCCGGCGTTCGCGGCTGCAGTGTTTACGGCAAGGGTCATCGCCTCCAGGTGGGCGAGGGAATGGTCGGGCACGTCGCGTCCACAGGCAAAATGCACTACGCCCCCGACGTCACTCGCGACCCTTACTACGTTTCCTGCGAGCCGGATACCCGCTCCGAAGTCGCCATCCCATTACAACGCGAGGGAGATCTAGTCGGAGTCTTTACCGCTTCCCATTGCGAACTCGACGCCTTCTGCCCCGACCAGCTGCGTCTGCTGCAGGGATTGTGCGCCCACGTGGCCGTCGCAGTTCACAACGCCCGGCGCTTTGGCGATGAGCGCGAAAAGCGCGAGCGCATGAGCCGCGAGGCCGAAGAAGCCCGCTCGATTCAAGAGGCTCTGTTGCCGCGCACCTCTCCCCTGATCCCAGGATTCCGTGTCTCCGGGCTTTCGATTCCGGCAGGCTCAGTCGGCGGCGACTGGTATGACTTCATTCCCTTGCCCGACGGATGCTGGGGCTTGGTTCTAGCCGATGTCTCCGGTAAAGGCACGGCAGCGGCGCTTCTCATGTCCGCCACCCGTGGCATGTTGCGCTCGCTCGCCCAAACCGGCTCCGGACCCGCTGAGGTCCTGACGCGTCTCAATAACATGATGATCGACGATTTTCCCTGCGGCCGCTTCGTCACCATGGTTTACGCCGAACTGGACCCGTCGACCCGCATTCTACGGATCGCGTGCGCCGGCCATCTCGCGCCGCTGCTGGTCGACCCTTCCGGCCACCGCTGGATCAATCACGAACACGGTTTGCCGCTGGGAATTTCCGCCAGCAAATTTTCGGAGACCGCAGTGACACTTGGTGAGCATTCGCGCATCGCGTTTTATTCCGATGGGATCACCGAGGCTGAAATCGACTCCGGCGAAGAATACGGCGCCGAGCGTCTTCTCGCCCACATGCAGTCACCTGACGTTACTCCGGAAGGTCTGCTCGCGGACGTCAGAAAATTCGCGAATGGAACCGGACTGCGCGACGACGCCACGGTGATTTTGGTGGGAGCCCGGTGACGAGATCTGCTTCGTATGAGGACGCCGCCCTAGCGATGCCGTAAGGTGTACTGCCGGAGTCCAGCCCCGCAGGGGCGTCCGAGATTAGCCCAGCGCTTCAGCGCTGGGAACAGTGGATGAGGTGTTTTAAGTCCCGGAGGGACGATTGAGTTCTCACCCACACCGTTTAGGGGCTCGACTGTCTCCGCAGTGAGACCATCGTTCCTGCCAAAGAAGTCTCATACTACCCGAATCTCGCCCGGTGTTCCTTCAAAACACACCGGTCCATCACCACAAACATCCCGGCCTTCCGCGCCTTCTCCGCCGCGCGTTCGTTGATCACGCCTTCCTGCAGCCAGATCGCCGGAATCTTTAGCTTGATAGCCTGCTCCACAATCTCATCCACGTACTCCGGCCGCCGGAACACATCCACCAGATCAATCCTCTCCCGCACTTCGAGCGGCACTTCGAGCAGCGACGGATACGCTTTTTCCCCAAGCGCCTCCGCAATACGCGGATTCACGGGGATAATCTTGTATCCGGCCGCCTGCATGTACGCGGAGACGCCGTGACTCGGCCGCATCGGACTCTCCGACAATCCAATCACGGCAATCGTCTTCGCCCGAGACAGCAGTTCGTAAATAGGATCCGATTCCTTCAATTTGGAAGGCCCGCCCTGAAGTCCAATTTCCCATAGAGACTCGACTCGCCGCGTCTCCGGAGACCGGGAAAATACGGCCTCAACATATCGTTAAACTTATGCAAATACGAAACCTGCGATTTTCACCCGTTAGCCGCCTCCTAGCGACCGACGACCAACGACCAGCAACCGACGACTATCGACCTTCCCCCGTCAGCCCTTCTTTTCAATCTTCTGCTTAAACATCCGCAGCGCCAGCTTCCGAATCGTGTCCGAAACCTCTTTATTCCCCGACAGATTCTTCAGGTCATGAACCAGCAGGTTCTTCATCAATCCCAGCGAGAGATCGAGCGGCGTCCGCGGGTTCTGTACCAGGTTCCGCGTAATGTTGTAATTCTTAGCAAATCTCCGCTTTAGCGGAATCGCGCGGAGCACGGCCTCCAGCACATTCTTCTGCAGCGCAAACTTTTCCACTTCGCCATCCGAAACTTTCGGAGACTCCAGCACCGCGATCGCAACCAGCTTTGTGGAATCGCGAATCAGGATCGACCGGTCCTCCTTGCTGCCACGCATCGCCAGCGTGATTCGCCCCCTGATGTCGAGCTTGGCAATCTTCTGCAGCACGCTGTCGCGCCGTTCCTCACCCGCAACTGGCTGCTTCTTGGCTTTGACAGCCGCTGCCGCCGCTGGCTTCCCCGCGGCTGCCGTCGCCGATTTCCCCGCTGCCGCGTCAGCATTCGCATTGTCCGTGACCATGGCTGCCTGCGGACCAACCTCAGCAACCGCTTCGCCCCCCGCCTCTTCGAGAGCCATTCCTATGGGCTGGAACGGTTTATCTTTTTCAGCTGCCAGCTCCGCGGCATTCTCTTCCAGAAACTTTGTGACTGTGCCTTCGATGACTTCGTCCGCTACGTCCACTTCAGTCGCAGCCGCCACTGCCACCGGATCCGCCTCCAAAGCAGCCAGCTTCTTTCCAATCTCGGCGAGCTCAGCCGGACGCAGATTGGCATTGGATTGCAGCGCCTGCAAAAGCTGCGGAGAGCTCATCACTCGCGTACTCGTCAGCAAACCTTCTACCACCGGGCGCGACCCCGATACCGCAAGCTCGTCCAGCGCCTCTTCCTTTACCGACGGATTCTCCGCCAGTGCCGGCAGCAGTCTGGTCCTCAGATTCTTCGGAGAAACGAAATACCCCAACACCTCGGCACTGGTCTTTGGATCGGCAGCCGCCGCCATGCTGGCTTTTTCATCCCAACCAGCCAGCGTTAGACGCGCCTGCTCGCCAAACAATTTGTGATGGAGCGCCAGATAGACAAGGATCTCGATCGTCTCCTCAGACGTCACCGAGAGGGCTCCGCGCGCCGCCGATTGCATAAGGTTCGACGGCACCTGCGAATTGCGGATCATATCAAGCATTTGGGACATCATTCATCTCCCGGAACTGGCTGCGGCTTTTTTCTTCGCGGGCTCTTTCTCAGATTGCGGTTTCCGGCCCACCGCCCGCTCCAATTCCCCGACTGCAATCTCGAGTTCAGGAGTAATGCGGTTTGGGTTCCGCCGCCGATATTCGTTGCTCAACGCGCGATAGTACCAGAGCGTGCCTTCCTTTTTCCCCGCGAACCGCTTCCAGATGGATTCGCCGTCTCGCCGATAGTCCGCCAGAATCGCTCGGACGTTATGCAGCTTGTCCGCGGCCGACACCAGCCGCGTCTCCGCATCAGCATGCTTCACTTCGCGCAGATAGTTTTTCTTCCGCTCCGTCCACTCCGGCTTTGGTTCAACGAACGCATCCGTACAACCCTCCACGATCTTCGCTACCCGCCGACCAAACTGCTTGCGGACTTCCCGCAGCCTCGGCATGCCGCCGCAATCTTCCACCACATCATGCAGCAGCGCCGCGATCGCCATATCCTCGTCACCGCCCGCTTCAAGCACGAGCGAAGCCACCGCCATCAGATGCGAGAGATAAGGCACCGCCGTCTGCTTCCGCGTCTGTCCGGCGTGCTTCTCCGCCGCATAGCGGAAAGCGCGCTGCAGGCCGGGTCCGAGCTTCGGTGCCTTCGACAAATTCTTCCTGCCCTTCATAAAGAACTGCCACTCGCAACGACCAGCGGGCTCCCCTCTATACCTCGGTGTATCCCTGTGTCCCCCTGTGTCCCCTGTGGTAAAGATTCCGCCCTATCCAGTATCACAATTCAGGGTGCGCTAAGCCTTCTTCTCGCCCCGCCGCATCCGCAGATAAGCCTGCATCAACGGCCGCAGATCGCCATCCAGCACACGATCCACATCGCCGATCTCCAGTTTCGTCCGGTGATCCTTGATCATCCGGTAAGGTTGCAGCACGTACGACCGGATCTGTGAACCGAAATTAATATCCAGTTTCGAATCCTCGATCTTTTTCGTGACCTCGCGCTTTTTCTCCAGTTCGAATTCGTAAATTTTCGAGCGCAGCATACTCATCGCCTTCTCCTTGTTCTTATGCTGCGAGCGCTCATTCTGGCAATTGGCTACCAGGCCCGTCGGGATGTGCGTGATCCTCACCGCCGAATCGGTTGTATTGACGTGCTGCCCACCCTTGCCGCTCGAACGGTACGTGTCGATCCGGATGTCATCCGGCTTAATATTGACCTCAATGCTGTCGTCGATCTCAGGCGAAACGTACACGCTGGCAAATGACGTATGCCGCCGCTTTGCCTGATCGAAGGGTGAGATTCGCACCAACCGGTGCACGCCAATCTCGCTGGTCAGATAGCCGAACGCATATTGGCCAATCACTGAAAATGTTGCGGACTTAATTCCCGCTTCTTCTCCGGGCTGATAGTCGTACATCTCCGTCTTGAATCCCTGCCGCTCCGCCCAGCGCAGATACATTCGCAGCAGCATCTCCGCCCAGTCCTGCGACTCGGTTCCACCCGCGCCGGGATGAATCGTCATGATCGCATTCAGGCCGTCGTTTTCGCCCGAAAGCAGCGTTTCGATTTCAACACGATCCACCAGTTCGCGCAGAGCATCCAACTCCCGCTGCAGGTCGGTGGTGACATTCTCACCTTCGCCGGCCAGATCGAAATACGCCGCAATGTCGCCGGTTCGGCGCGCCAAATCGCTTTCCAGCGACAACGCACTTTCCAGGCGCTTCCGCTCGCGCATTACTTGCTGAGATTTTTCAGGATTCGACCACAGATTGGGATCCGACGCCTGCTTTTCGATTTCGGCAAACTGCTGGCGCAGCTTCCCGGCGTCAAAGATACTCCCGCAGGTCGTGAACCTTGGTCTTTAAAGAAGTGTATTGCTGTTCCAGTTCATCAAGCATTGCTTATCACTCAGGTTGTTTTCTCGGCCAGCCGTTAGTCGCTAGTCGTTCGTCCGCGGTTTCTTGCCAGCGACTACCGACTAACGACTAACCACCAGATCCTTATCGTTCGCACCATGACCCACACAACGCATCACTAGCGCACCCGCTGAAATTATCGCACACAGATATGCGAACCAATCGCCGTGCCGAGTGTAAAAGCTGGTACTCGAACCGAGCGCATAAGGCGCCGCCAGCGCCGTGCGGACCTTGCGCGGAGTTGCCGCCACGATCCGTCCATACGGATCGACCGATGCCGTCATCCCCGTATTTGTCGCCGCCAGCAGCCACCGCCCATTCTCGATCGCCCGCATCTGTGTCTGCTGCAGGTGTTGCTTCCAGGCGCCGCTGTCGCCGTACCAGCCGTCGTTAGAAATGTTCACCAGAACCTGCGCCCCCTGCAGCGGTCCCCGTCGCACTTCGTCAGGAAAAATCGATTCATAGCAGATAAACATCCCAAGCCGCTGGCCCCCGGCGTCCAGTGGCGCTCGCGACCCGCCTCGTTGAAACTCTCCCACTTCTTTGGTCAGCCCTCCTGCAAACGCAAACACCTGCGGAAACGGCAAATATTCACCAAAGGGCACGAGATGCACTTTGTCATACCGTCCAACCCACTCACCATGAGGATTGACCAGCGCCGCGGAGTTGAAAATCTGCGAGCTCTCACCGCCGCTGTTCATAGTCGTGGACATAGTGCCGTGCATAGTGTCCTTCATAGTGGCGTCCATTGCCGGTGTGATGCCAATCGAGCCCGCCACCACCCAGGTTCTCGACTCCCGGGCCAGTTCACTCACGGCATCTCGAAACATGGGATCGTTCGTGTAAAACGGCGAAGGCGACTCGGGCCACACAATCAAGTCATACCGCTGCCCGGCTTTTTCTCCTGTGGGATGCAAACTAATCGCCGTCAAGTCCCGCAGCGTGTCCTGAAAATATTCCTTCGTCCAAACCTCCCCGGTCTGAATCGGAATATCCGGCTGCACCAAAAGTGCCGTGTGATCCGCCGCCACCGGAGGAGGCGCCAGCCACTGCCCCGTCTGCAGGATCACCACCGCCGCGCACGCCGCCACCAGCAGCGCCTTCCGCCGCTTCTTCGCGGCCAAAAAAGCAGCCGCGAACACGCTGTTTACCAGCATGATTTCAAACGAGAGCCCGTAAACACCGGTGAATGTCGCGATCCGCGTGAGCGCAAAATTCCCGGTCTGCGCGTAGCCCAGAAGCTCCCAGGGGAACGCGGTAATCCGCGTCCGGGCAAGTTCCACCGCAACCCAAAGAAATGGAGCTGCCACAAGAGTGCGCCGGATCGACGCCCGCAATACCCCAGTCTTTTGTCCGCCAACCGTGGATCCAACAACCAGGGCCAGCAGCAGTCCGAACATCCCGTGATACAGCCCGACATACATGCAGAACAGGATCAGCGTCAGTGCGGCCACCGGAAGCGGCAGCCCGCCGTAGCGGTGCATGGTGTCAAAGATCCAATAGCACGTTCCGGCAAACCAGAGGATCCCGCACACATAGCCCAGTACAAACCCCTGCCACGGGGTGGCGGGCAGCAAACGCCCCTGATCCTCAAGTTGCAGTTGCAGTGTCTCCGGAGAGCGCGCCCGCAAGATCGCGACGATCAACGGCGCCGCCGCGATCCACGACAACCAGTGGAGATTCGAAAGCGGAAAAATGACGATCTGCAGCACGGCTGACAACACCGCCAGTCGCCACGCACTGGAAGGGATTCGTCGCACACGTCAGCATAGCAAAGTCGCTTTCACAGTCCGAAAGAGAGTCCGAAAGAATGACGCGTCTGCGGTTTATAGGCCAATGAGACGAACACACCCAAAACTCAAGCCTTCCCCTGTGTTCCTCCGTCCTCCCTGTGGTGAAGATTTTGATCTAGCCGCGATCATCCTACCGAATGCAGCCTTGGCGAATGCAGCCCTAAACTTTCAAACCGCGAATCACTCTGTCCCAATCTTCGAATTGGTCAAGCCGCCTCATTTCAAATAACATGGTCTGTTCACAATCTACTTATGGGTCCGATCATCATCACGGTGCTGGTGCGCATTCTCGAAACCACGTTGGCCATCGGCGCTATGGGTTCCGTTGTCGTCCTGGTTCTAAGCGGGATTGAAGACCTCCAGCTGCTTTTTGGCCGGGAGGAACAGAACCACTCCTAGCTCGCCATGTCCTCGTTCGGGCCTACATCTCCGTCGAATCGTGTTCGCATCGTCGTAGCCACCTCGGTGATGCTCACGTTCATCTCTTACTGGCGGGCCGCCGCCATTGTGCTGAACGACCTTGCCTCATCCGCCTTTTATGCCTGTGGAATCGCCGAGCAGGCAGTCGGCAAGTCCGCTCCCTGGTTCATCGTGGCGGTCATGCTGTTTTCATTCGCGGTGCGGGCCGTGTACGTCGAAAGCTGCTCGATGTTCGTCCGCGGCGGTGTCTACAAGGTTGTGAAAGAAGCCTTAGGCGGCACCCTGGCCAAGCTCAGTGTCTCCGCCCTGATGTTCGATTACATCCTCACCGGGCCCATATCCGGGGTGTCGGCCGGCCAGTACATCGTGGGCCTGGTCAACGAAACCTTTATCACCGCCGACGTGCACGGCTGGATTCCTGGCGCCGTCCACAACATTTTCCATGGCACTCCCCACCTCAACGTCAACTTGACGTCCGTTGTAATCGCTCTAGCCGTCACGATCTATTACTGGCGGGAGAACACCAAGGGCATCCAGGAGTCCAGCGAGAAAGCTCTCCGCGTCATGCAGATCACCACCGTGATGGTGGTCATCTTGATGGCTTGGTCAGTGTTTACCCTGCTCAAGGCGGGATACAATCCCGTTCCGCTGCCCACTCCTCAGAACCTTCACTTCTCCAGGGAGTCTCTCGGATTTCTCAGTCACAGTTTTCCCGAGCAGGATATTGCGAAGATGTTCGGATTGCTGGGAATCCTGATCGCCTTCGGCCACTCGGTCCTTGCCATGAGCGGCGAAGAATCGCTCGCCCAGGTCAATCGTGAACTTGCTCATCCCAAACTCAAGAACCTGAAAAAAGCCGCGATCGTCATCGCTATCTACAGCTTCGTTTTCACCGGACTGTCCGCGCTCTTGTCGGTCATGCTCATTCCGGACGCGGTCCGGGTTCCTGTTTATAAAGACAATCTGATCTCCGGCCTCGCCATGTACATGTGGGGGCCTCTCATCCTGCGCCTGGTCTTCCGCGCCTTTGTCGTCGTGGTCGGGTTCCTCATTCTCTCGGGCGCTGTCAACACCGCAATTATTGGCTCCAATGGCGTCCTGAACCGCGTTTCCGAAGATGGCGTCCTCGCCGATTGGTTCCGTGTTCCCCACCGCAAGTATGGAACGAGCTCCCGCATCATCAACATGGTCGTTGTGCTCCAGATCCTCACCATCCTGGCGAGTCACGGCGACGTCTATGTCCTCGGTGAAGCGTATGCCTTCGGCGTGATTTGGAGTTTCACGTTCAACAGTCTCTCCATGCTCGTCCTGCGCTTCAAGTACAAGGGTGAGCGCGGGTGGAAGGTTCCCCCGAACATCACCATTGCCGGAACCGAAATACCTATCGGTCTGTTTTCGGTCATGCTCGTTCTACTCTCGACGGCACTCGTGAACCTGGCCACCAAATCCGTTGCTACCGTTGCGGGTGTTTCCTTCTCGGTCGTTTTTTTCGTGATCTTCACGGTTTCCGAACGCGTGAACCGGAAAAAGCACGCTCTCGCCAAAGAGCAGATGAAGGATCACTTCCAATTGCTGCAGAGCGACACGGTCGACCGCGGATCTCTCGGCATTCGCCCCGGCAACGTGCTGGTGCCCGTCCGCGACTACAACACTCTGAATCACCTCCGCTGGGTGCTGGAGCATACCGACACGCGCGAACAGGACGTGGTCGTCATGACCGCACGCGTCAGCCAGTTCGGGACCGCCGCCTACGGTCTCTCCAGCGAACAGGTTTTCAGCGACTACGAGCAAACCCTGTTCACGCGCGCCGTCTCTGTCGCCGAAAGTGTCGGCAAGAAGATCTCGCTCCTGGTAGTCCCAGCTCGTGACCCCTGGTCGGCCATCGCCCAGACCGCACACAACCTGGAGTCGTCCGCTGTCGCCGCTGGCATCTCCAGCAAGACCACTGCCGCCGAGCAGGCGTTCGCACTCGGCACCGCATGGGAGGCGATACCGGAGCCCAAAAAGCAGTTTGTACTGCAGATCGTTCAGCCCGGAGGCATCGTCGACACCTTCCGCATCGGTCCTCACACGCCCACCATGAAAAATGAGGACGTCGCACTCCTTCATCGCTTGTGGCTGAATATCACCCGTGAGCCGGGTTTGGAGAACGTACACCACCACGACATTCTGACCGAGGCCCTTACCCGCTTCGCACGCGACTACGGTGCGCGCGACCACGACAACATCGTGAAGGAATTGGGACGCCACGGCGCCGACGACGGCCCACTCCCGGTCCGCCGAATCGCCGATCAGATTCCCACCGTACAGCCCCAACCCACTCGCTCCGACCGCGACGACGGCCCCCACAGTCCAAAAGACTGATGTGAAGAGTCGGGCGTCCTCGCCCGTCCTTCGATAGTTACGCGGGCTGGGACGCCTCTACCAGCAGCGCGACGACACTACGATCTCACTTAACTTTCGGCGAATTCAGATCCGCAGCCTTCTTATCGTCCCCATGAATTACCCCATCCTCTTCCGCATAGAACGAGCGATGTTCGCTGTCCATCTGCTTGGGCGTCATCGTAAGCACGAAACCGTCATGATTCGAACCATCATGATTGGGACGGAAGCTGGCCGTGTAATCTCCGCGCTCGGCCGAGTGCGCCATGCGCTTGGTGAACGATCCCGTCCCCGCCAGAGATGCCATCGAATCTGCGTATTTGTTATGCCGTTTCTTGTATTCGCGCTCCGCCCGGAGCACCACCCGCATGTAGCCGAGCGCCTGCGCTTCCGATTCCGATCGCGCCGGATCGCCCGGAAACTTCGGCTGATAGGTTCCTGAAGGTTGCGCTGTCGTTGGCGATGAAGATTGAGCCTGCGCCACCAGCAGCCCCGCCCCCATCATGCCGACTGCCAGAATCCCCGCAAAATGCCGCTGTATCCGCTTTCGCTTCACCGCAAGATCCTCCTCCAGGCCTGATTTGGGGGGTTACCCCCGTAATTTGTCTCGATCACCAACCGTTCCAATTTTTAGCTGGTTCAGGCAAGCTTAAACAGGATGCAATCCTAACAGGGAAACCTTGATGAAAGCTGCCGTCGCCAGAAAGCCGCTGATACGTATTGCCGTAGTGGAGAGCGATCCATTGCGATTTGTGGGATTCCGGGCCCTCTTTGATACCGAACCTGATCTGGAGTTGGTCTCCGCCTCGCTGGCCGACCTTAGCCAGTTGCAAGCCATCGATCTGGTACTGCTGGGCAATCGCGGCGGCCAGAATCTGTACGACATCATGGCCAGCATGAAAGCCATCCGGCCCGACCTCCGCATCATCGTAACCGGTTCCGGCATGGACGATGAAAGTGTCCTCAAAGCCATCGCCGCCGGCGCCAAAGGCTACGTGGATGAGGCAGCCTCACCCGCCGAGTTCATACAAGCTCTCCGCATCGTGCATCAAGGCTCAGTATGGGCTCCGCGCCGCGTACTCTCGACTTTCATCGAACGTGTCAGCGCATCCCCCGGCCGCATCTTCCCCGCCGGCCGGATCACCTTTACCGACCGCGAGAAGGAAGTTCTCGAGATGTTGGTAGCCGGCCGTTCCAACAAAGAAATCGGCTCCGCCCTGGGCATAGAAGAGCGCACCGTAAAAGCTCACGTAGCAAAACTGATGCGCAAAGTAGGCGTGCAGAACCGCATCGCCCTCTCCGTCCATGCCATCACCCATTCGCTGGTAACAGCGAAGTAGTCTTACGTTTTGATGAGTCAGGTTCGATAGATCACCGCTTGGCACAGCCGGCCCCCAAGGCCGGCTTTCTTGTGAGGCACGCCCGGTCGGCCGCTTCCGTCCTCGTCGAGCTCCAAGACTCAGGGTTTTACTGATGGCTGATGGCTGATGGCTATGGCTGAAAGCTGCCCTTCGGTTACCAACGTACAGTGACCCTCGTAATCTTGTCCCCTTTCGCCACCTGCCGCATACTCGCCTCACCTACCACAGAACCTGGGAGACGGGGTTGAAAGCGGAGATTAGGGTCGCCGCTTCCAGCCCCGCATTTTTTTGCCCACACTAAAAAGAGTCTGCGGATTCAAAACCCGGCACTGCGCATTTCAAGGTTCCCCCCCGTTCTCCCCTGTGTACCTCTGTGCCCCCCGTGGTTCAAGCCCTTTCTCTTCGACCGCAACCAAGGACGATGCCCACCCTGATCACCCACGATAACCCCCACTTCGCGGCTCGCATCCAATAGAATCAGAGAATCAACGATGGAATATTGAATCATTGAAGGTTTTAATGATTCAATACCTCAATGATTCAATGACTCTATTCAGACTCTTATCTCCCAAGTGAGGCATAATGCGACGCTCCCTCGTTCTGCTGTTGCTCGTTTGTTGTCTGACCCCCATCCTTTCCGCGGATGAGGACACCAAGCCCGCCGAGTCCAAAACGAAAGCATCCGGACGCGTCGAATCCGCCGGCACGGTGCTCGATGAAATCCAGGCCGCCCCCGACCAGCGTATCCCTGAAGAAGTGCTCGGATCAGCCGAATGCGTGGCCGTCGTTCCGTCGCTGCTCAACGGAGGCTTCGTCTTTGGCGGCCGTTATGGCAGAGGCGTCGCCAGTTGCCGCACTCCCAAAGGCTGGAGCGCGCCCGCTTTCTTTACCATCGGCGGCGGCAGTTTCGGCTTGCAGATCGGTGGCCAGGCGACCGACCTCGTCATGCTGATCATGAACAAGGGCGGCATGGATCACCTGCTTTCCAGTCAATTCAAGCTCGGTGCCGATGCCAGCGCCGCCGCCTATTCCCGTTCCCGTGGCCTTTTCGCCGGACTCGAACTCTCCGGCGCCGTCATCAAGCAGGACAAGGACAGCACCCGCGATTTCTACGGCCGCATGGTGCCCTTCAAGACTTCTCTTACGGGAGAGATCGAAGCTCCCAAAAACGCTTACCCCTTCTTGAGCACGCTGGCCAAGTGGGCGCAGCAGGCGTCAAAATAATCAGTTCTCAGTTCCCGGTTCTCAGTTCTCAGTCTTCAATTCAGTCACTGAGAACTGAGAACCGGGAACTGAGAACCACCAACCGTGCGAGAACGCCTTGAGTACGCTCTAGTCTGGCCCTGGGTAAAGATTCTGGGATTGCTCCCCCGTCCCGTAGCGCGCGCCATCGGGATCACATTCGGATTAACCATCTACGCCGTGCACGGACGCCTGCGCCGCGTCGGACTGCGCAATCTCGCTCTCGCCTTCCCCGAAATGTCGCAGCGCGAGCGCCGCCGCCTTCTCCGCGGCGAATTCATCTCTCTCGGACGCCAGCTCGCTGAAGTCTGCCTCTTCCCTCGCTACACTCGCGAAAATGTCTCCCAAGTGATCGTCTATGACGGCTTTCAAAACTTCGAACGCGCTTATGCCCGCGGCAAGGGAGTTCTTTTTCTCACTGGCCACCTCGGAGCCTGGGAGCTCTCCGCCTTCGCTCACTCTCTGCACGGCCATCCTCTGTCCATCGTCATGCGCTCCCTCGACAATCCCTACGTCGACGCCTTCATCCAGCGCTACCGCACCATGCACGGCAACCGCACCGTCGACAAAGACGATTTCGTCCGCGGCCTGCTCTCCGCCATGCGCGCCGGCGAAACCGTCGGCATCCTCATGGACACCAACATGACCCCGCCCCAAGGCGTCTTCGTGGATTTCTTCGGCATCCCCGCCTGCACCGCCAGCGGCCTCGCCCGTATTGCCCTGCGCACCGACGCCGCCGTAGTCCCCGGCTTTACCGTATGGGATTCGAAACTGCGCAAATACATCCTGCGTTTCGATCCCGCCGTAGAGTTAATCCGCACTGGCGATGACCAGGCCGACATCGTAGCCAACCCCGCAAAATTCACCAAAGTCATCG
>WNFN01100983.1_pt1 | contig 13205 bp, 10 predicted proteins | sample 5400161 | NCBI WGS metagenome assembly WNFN01 (sample SAMN13153353, study PRJNA577476) | soil metagenome | isolation source: 80 cm saprolite on Douglas fir-dominated hillslope | place: USA:California | collected 2013-09-17
TGGCCACCTTGTGTTCTATCATTCCCGCCCGAGACATCATTTTTCCGACGCTCGGTGTTTCTTCCGGCTCCGACACACTCGGGAGACACTAGGGCCGCCGGCGGGACGGGTGACCGAAGGGGGACACCGATGCCGGCGAATGTTTACGCTTCTAGGAGGGCGTGAATGCGAATTTTGTCGAGGCTAGTCACGGGAGCGGCCGTCGCCGCAGCCGCGATAGCTATGACCGCGGTGCCGGCCCTGGCCGATCCGCCGACCGGGGTAACTCCGAGGGCCGTCGACGTCGTCGGCGTCGGCTCGGACACCATCCAGAACGTCATGGACCAGTTCAGTCACGACTTCAACGCAACCCACACCGGCGTCAAGCTCTACAGCTGGGACGCGACCGACCCCCACACCGGCGTGATTCACGGCTTGATCAAGTTCAAGACCGGCTGCACCCTACAGCAGCGGCCCAACGGGTCGTCCGAGGGCGTCACCGCGGTCAAGACCAACGAGGGCGGCACCACGGCCGGCCACCCCTGCGAGGACTTCGCGCGATCCTCCCGGGACCGCGCGACGACCGACCCGCCGTTCGCCCGGGGCGGCCTCGCGTTCGTTACGCTGGCCGGCGACGCGGTCACCTACTCCACGCAGGCGGTCACCAACGCGCCAGCCAACCTGTCTGCCGCCCAGCTGACCGCGATCTACACCTGCGCGGTCACGAACTGGCACCAGGTCGGCGGCAGGAACGCCCCGATCAGGGCGTTCATCCCGCAGAGCGGGTCCGGCACCCGCTCGTTCTTCCTTAAGGCGATCGGCGTCACCGCCCCCGGTCCGTGCGTGTCCGACGGCGGCGGCAAGCTGGAGGAGAACGAGGGCGTCAACCCGCTGCTGCATAACGCGAACGCGATCTTCCCCTTCTCGATCGGGAAGTTCATCGCCGAGAAGTTCCACTCCGCCCCGTGCTTCCGGGCCGACTGCGCGTTTGTGAAGCGGGGCCCGCTCAAGGGCCTGGCCTGCAGGCCGAAGGCGGGTCAGAACCTGTTCGGCTGTGACTCGCACGGCACGATGGTGCTGCACTCCGTCAACCACACGCCGCCGACCATCGGTACCGGCAAGGCCACGAAGATCAACCCGTTGTTCACTCCCGCGTTCACGCGCACCCTGTTCGAGGTGGTCAGGTTCGCCCCTCGGACCAGGGACCACATCCCCGCCAACCTGGAAAAGTTCTTCGGCTCCCGGGGCTGGGTCTGCGCCACCGCGGCCGCCAAGGCGGACCTGCTGAACTACGGCTTCGTCATCCTGCCCAGCTGCGGTCACACGCACTGATCTAGGGAACCGCAACGCAACGCGGCGTGGTGCCGGGAATGCCCGGCACCACGCCGTTTTGCGTGCCACTCCGCGATACCGTCGAAACCACGCGATGGCAACAAGAGACTCGCCTAGCCGCGGTCATTTGCCTTCTACGATTCAACGGCCCGCACCCGCCCGATCGGAGCCCGGCGTCGGCCGCGGCCAGATGTCCAGATGCCTCCCGTTTCCTACTTGTTCACTTGAGAAGCCGCCGAGATGCCATATCATCCGGAGAGGAGCAAACGGTCCGGAAGGGCCTGGCGGCTCGCGGCGCCGCCGCGGCTGGTCAGAAGGGGAACCCGCTCATGGCCGTAGTAGCCGAAAATGAGCTGCCCCTTGCCCCCGACGACGACAGGCCGCGGACCATTGTCGCGCCGGTGTCTGCCGGGGACCGTATCTTCCGCGGGGCCGTGCGCGGCGCGGGGCTCCTGGTCCTGGTGATCACGGCGAGCATCCTGATCTTCCTGGCCGCGCGATCCGTGCCCGCCTTCCGGTCGGCCGGCTTCGGCTTCTTTACCACCTCGGCGTTCAACGGCACCCAGTTCGGCATCGCCGCGATCCTGCCGCTCGGGGTGCTGATCGCGGTCATCGCGCTGGTCATCGCGATCCCGGTCGGGATCGCGACCGCGCTGTTCATCTCCGAGTACGCCCCGCCTGCGCTGCGCCGGCCGCTGATCGCCGCGACCGACCTGATGGCCGCGGTCCCCAGCATCGTCGTCGCGCTGTTCGGGCTGTACTTCCTGATGCCCCGGATCCTGGGCTTCGACAGCTGGCTCGCCCATCACCTCGGGTTCATCCCGGTGTTCCGCGTCTCGGGGCAGAACATCGCCTCCACCTACGTGGCATCCACGTTCATCGCCGGCGTCGTGGTCTCGGTGCTGGTCATACCGATCATCACCTCGCTGTCGCGGCAGGTGTTCTCGCAGGCGCCGCAGGGCGAGCGGGAGGCCGCCTACGCGCTCGGCGCCACCCGATGGGGGATGATCCGCACGGTCGTACTGCCCTACGGCCGGGCCGGCATGATCGGGGCGAGCATGCTCGGGCTCGGCCGCGCGCTCGGCGAGACGATCGCGGTCTCCTTCATCCTGACCCCGATCCTCTCCTTCACCCCGCACGTGGTGCAGAGCGGCGGGAACTCGGTGACGTACATGATCGCCACCTCCCTGCTGGACGTGGGCTCCCTGGAGAAATCCGCCCTGCTCGCCGCTGCGATGGTGCTGTTCCTGCTGACCCAGCAGAGCCGTCCGCCCGCCGCGGCCGGGACTCCCTCGGCGGTCGCCGAGCGCAAGGTGCGGATCAGCCGGGTCACCCCGGCCGGCGCGGCGACGGTCACCGCGGCCGGGGTCAGCGCGCTCGCGCTGGTCTGGGTGCTCTACGAGCGCGTGCTCCCGTTCAGCGGTGTGCTCGGCTTCTGGGTGTGCTGGTACCTGGTCTTCCTGCTCCTCTACTGGGTGATGGCGCGGCAGCAGTGGGACCGGCGCCTGGCCGGCGACCGGGTCACGACCGTCGAGTTCGGCACCAGCGGCACGCTCACCATGCTGATCGTGCTCGGGGTGGTGCTGTTCGTCTTCGCCCGCGGGTACCCCGCGGTCTTCCACCTGAACTTCTTCACCCAGTCGATGGCGTTCGCCGGCCCGCTCAGCCCGTTCAACATGGGCGGGGTGGTGCACGCCATCGTCGGCACGGTCGAGCAACTCGCCATCGCCACGCTGATCTCGGTGCCGCTCGCCGTGGCCGCGGCCCTGTTCCTGGCCGAGGTCGGCGGCAGGCTGGCCCGGCCGGTCCGGGTCATCGTCGAGGCCATGACCGCGCTGCCCGACATCATCGCGGGAGTATTCGTCTACGTCGCGTTCATCCTCACGCTCGGCATGCAGAAGAGCGGGCTGGCCGCGGGCATCGCGCTCTCGGTGAACATGCTGCCGATCGTCACCCGCGCCTCCGAGGTGGTGCTGCGCCTGGTTCCCGGCACCCTGCGCGAGGCCTCCTACGCCCTGGGCTCCAGCCAGTGGCGCACCGTCTGGAACGTGGTCCTGCCCACCGCGCGGGCCGGGCTCGCCACCGCCGTCGTGCTCGGGATGGCCCGCGCCATCGGGGAGACCGCGCCCGTCCTGCTGGTATCCGGGGTCACCAAGGAACTCAACCTCAGCCCGCTGCACGGGCCGCAGATGAACCTGCCGCTGTTCATCTGGGACTACGCGCATATCGAGTCGACCACGGCCGTCAACGTCACCCGCGGCTTCGGGGCGGCCTTCGTCCTGGTGCTGGTGGTTCTCGCCCTGTTCGCGATCGCCCGGCGCATAGGCGGATCGGCGCCCGGGCAACTGTCCCGCGGGCAGCAGCGCAGGCTGGCCCGGTCGGCTGGCCGGACCTCCATTCTCTCCATAATTCGTCGGGGGGCACGATGATTCGGATGAGCCCGCCGCGCTCCGCGGTAGCCCTGCTGTCTGCCGCTCGCCGGCGGGGCGCCCTCAGGCCCTCCGGCTCGCTCATGCGCGCACTCGCCCTGGCCGGGCTGGCGCTGCTGGCGGCCGGGCTGGCCACCCTCCCGGCCGCGGCCCGCCCGGCGGCCGCCGCGGCCGGGCCGGCGGAAACCGCCGTCCGCAACTCGCCGATCACCATCCAGGGCCCGCGCCTGTTCAACGGCAGCTTCACCAACCCGAAGCTGCTGTCCCACGGGAGCGTGGTGAGGGTGAGCCAGGCCGACAACCTGGTGAACCAGACGGTGCAGGTGTCGTGGGCCCACTTCACCCCGAGCCAGAATCCCCCGTATGGCAGCAATACGTTCTACGCGGTGATGGTGGCCGAGTGCCAGGGCACCCACCCGGTGAGCTGGGACCAGTGTTACGGGGCCAGCAACGGCGGCATCGCGGGCCAGTTCGGGTCGGTCGGCCCGTACAACACGGCGTACAGCCTGACCGCGCCCAACGGCACTGGGGCGATCGGCATCAACGTCGAGACCGCGCTGGAAAACTCGTTCCTCGGCTGCGACCAGCGCCATCCGTGCTCGCTGGTGGTTGTGCCCGGCCAGGGGGGGAACGAAATCGGCTCCCCGCCCTCGTTCCGCTGCAACGACCACAGCGCCGACGCCGGCTTCGGCGGCAGCGGCTTCGCGACGCCTGGGTCCACTTTCAATCCCGCCTCGGGTCACTGCTCGTGGGCGGACCGGATCGTGATCCCGCTGCACTTCTCCGCGGCGGTGACCGGCTGCCCGCTGACCAGCACCCAGTTCAACGTGGCAGGGTCGCCGATGATGGCCCGGGCCATGCTGCAGTGGCTGTCCGGCCTGTGCGGGGGGTCGAACCCGCTGGCCATCTCGTACAACTCCACGATCCAGGAGCCCCAGGCGCTGCAGGAGGCATCCAGCGGCATCGTCGACGTGGCGCTCACCACCCGGCCCGCCAGCGCCGACAGCGCCGAGGGCGTGAGCCTGCCCAGCAACAGGCATTACATCTACGCCCCGATCGGCGTGTCCGCGGTCTCGATCGCGTACTGGGTCGACAACCCGCTGACGGGCCAGCCGGACGCCAATCTCAAGCTGGATCCGCGGCTGGTCGCCAAGTTGGTCACGACGTCCTACAGCTTCGGCGACGGCTGTGTGCGGGGACAACCTGGCTCCTGCGACAGGGCCGTCAGCGGTAACCCGGTGCATCTGTTCAACGACCCGGAGTTCACGAAGGTAAACCGGACGGTACTGGACCCGGGCCAGCAATTCCAGGAACGCACGTCAACACCTACTACCGCGGGGTGAAGTACCCAACGGACTCCTTCATCGGGCAGGATCCCTTCCCGGCGATCCAGCATCAGTTCAACCCGCTGTTCCCGCTCAGCCAGGTCGCCTACCACATGTCCCTGAGCTGGGAAGCCGGCACCCAGCCCGAGAAGGACGCGAACGGGAACTTCCCGTCGGACCCTCCTCAGACCCCTGGTACCCGGGCGCTCTTCGGGGTCCTGGACGAGGCCGACTCGGCCGCGTTCCAGTTCCCGGTGGCGGCGGTCAGCAACGGCGCAGGCCGGTACGTGCAGCCCACCCAGGCCGGCATGGCCGCCGCCCTCCAGAACATGACCAGCGAAGGCAGCGGCACCGCGCAAGTGAATATCGCGAACACCGATCCGGCTGCCTACCCGCTGACCATGGTCATCTACGCAGCGGTGCCGACCGCCGGCACCTCGCACACCAAGGCCGCAGCCATCGCCCGCTTCCTCGATTTCGCCGCCGGCGCGGGCCAGGCCCCCGGCGATCAGCCCGGGCAGCTTCCCGGGGGGTACCTGCCGCTGACCGCCGCGCTGCGGGCGCAGACCCAGCAGGCGGCCACCGAGGTCGCCAACCAGGCCGGGAACACCAGCAGCGGCCAGCCGCAGAGATCGCCGACACCGGCGCCCATCCCGAGCCTGTCCGCCAGGCCGACTCCCAGCCCCGCGCTCGCCCTGCCCCGGGTGACCCCGAGCATCGGGCCGATCACGACGACCACCGTCGCCGACCCGCAGCGGGCGGCGGGCACCCGCTACATCCTTCCGGTGGTGCTGATGGTAGGCGGGCTCTCGGCCCTGGCCGGCTCGTCGGCGCTCATGGCGTCCGCCCGCACCTCGGTCCTGGGCCTGCTCGGGCGCGCCGGGCGAGCGGGCCTGGCGCGGCGCCGGAGCGCCTGGAGCCGCCTGAGCCGCAGGAGTCGATCGTGACCCGCACGCCGCGCGCACGCGCCATGGCCGCCGTCAGGGTCATCGGCGCCCTGGCGCTGGCCTCGCTCCCCCTGGCCGCCGTGCCCGCGCCCGCGAGCGCGGGCACCTACGTGGACGTCAGCGGCTCCGGCTCGTCGTGGGCTGCGGTGGCCATTGACCAGTGGGCCCAGGACAAGCGGCCGAACGGCATCGTAGTCAACTACAACCCCGACGGGTCAGCGGCGGGCCGGGGCGACTACATGGCCAACCAGGACGACTTCACCGGCTCGGATCCGCCGTTCCGCAACGGCAAGGACGAGCTCGCCGGCACCGGCTCCGAGAACCCCCTGCAGGGCTACTCCTACGTCCCTGACGTCGCGGGCGGCACGGCGTTCATGTACCACCTCACCGTGAGCGGCCGCCTGATCACGAACATGCGACTGTCCGGCCAGACCATCATGAAGATCTTCACCGGGCAGATCACGAACTGGGACGACCCGACGATCACCCACGACTACGGGGCGCAGCTGCCTAACCTGCCGATCACGCCGGTGATCCGTTCCGACGGTTCCGGCGCCACGTTCTTCCTGACCCGCTGGATGTCCCACATGTTCCCGAACGACTGGAACGCGTTCTGCCAGCGCGTGCACTCGGGCATCCAGCTGCCCTGCCCTCAGACCGAGTTCTACCCGCAGTTCAGTAACGCGAAGGCGGAGAACGGCTCCAACAACGTCGCCACCTACATCACGTCGAGCTACGGCAACGGCTCGATTGGCTACGACGAGTACGCCTACGCGCTCAACTCGCACTATCCCGTGGTCAAGGTGCTGAACCAGGCCGGCTACTACGTCCTGCCGAGCGCCTCGAACGTGGCCGTCGCGCTGACCAGGGCCGTCATCAACGAGGACCCGTCCAGCCCCGACTTCCTGCAGCAGAACCTGGACAGCGTCTACACCTTCACCGATCCGCGGAGCTATCCGCTGTCCAGCTACAGCTACTTCATCGTGCCCCGCAGCGGCGCGACCCTGCCCACCAACTTCACCACCGCTAAGGGCGCGACCCTCAGCACCTGGCTCAATTTCGACCTCTGCGAGGGCCAGCAGCAGGTGATCCAGCTCGGCTACTCACCGCTGCCGATCAACCTGGTGAAGGGCGGGCTGCTGCAGATCGGCCGCATCCCCGGTCACGTTGCCACGACGCCGGTGTCCAGCCTGGCCGGCTGCAACAACCCCACGTTCATCAACGGCCAGGACGTGCTGCTCAACACGGCGCCGTTCCCGTCGCCCTCGGCTGGCCCGGTGCCCACGGCGACGCCGACCGGGCCCGTCACCGGGGTGACCGTGAACCTGGCCTCGGCGGACCGGTCTAGCCAGATAGCGCTCGCCACCATCACGGCGGCATCGATCATCGCTGCCGTGGCTGTCCCCCCCGCGCTGGCCGCGTGGCTGCGGCGCCGCAGGCAGAATGACTGACTCCGGCCGCGCGGTGACCGCGGCGACCCAGACGGCTGCGCCCGAGCAGTACGCGGGACCCGAGCCGACCGCGGGACCCGAGCAGGCGGCGGGACCCGAGCTGACGACAGGACACGGGCCCCAGGCGGCGCCGGCCGCCCAGGCCGAGCCCGAGTTCGCCGCGGCCCCGATCGCCGAGCCCGGGTCCGCCGCCGCCCCCATCGCGGAGCCCGGGTCCGAGCAGTCCGCGGCCCCCGGGACGCGGGCCACGGCGATCGTTCCGGCCGAGCCCGAGCCCAGGCCAGCCGCGGCACCGCCCTCGATGGGACTGCGGGAGCAGATTCTTCGTGGCGTGGGCGTGGCGCTGATCCTGCTCGGCCTCGTCGTGCTGGGATTCGCCGTCTACCTGTACGGCCTGTCCGGCGTGCAGGAGGCCAGGAGTCAGTCCATCTTGTACCAGCGGCTCCAGCTGGAGCTGGCCAACCAGATCGCGCCGCTGGGGTCCGCCCCCCCCGGCGCCCCGGCCGCCACCCCCGCCAGCCCCGGAACCCCGCTCGCCACTCCGGGCGTTCCGGTCGTCGTCCTGCGCATACCCGCCATCGGGGTGCACGACATGGTGGTGGTGGAGGGCACCAGCCCGGAGGACCTCACCCTCGGCCCCGGGCACCTGCGCGATACCCCGCTGCCCGGTCAGGCTGGCGTCTCCGAGATCTTCGGGCGCCGGGCGACCTTCGGTGCCCCGTTCGCGCGCATCGGGCAGCTGCGACCGGGAGACGTCATCCAGGTCATCACCGGCCAGGGAACGTCCACGTACCGCGTAGCGGCCATTGGCAACAGCGCATACGTCATCAGCGATCCGGCGCCGAACCGGCTGGTGCTGCTGACCGCCTCCTCGCCGACCGTCCCGACGTACTACATCGATGTCGACGCCCGCCTGACCTCGCCCGTCCAGAATGGCCCGCCGGTGCCGCAGGTGATCAGCGAGCCGGAGCTGCCGCTGGCCGGTGACAGCGGGGCCCTCGGGCTGATCATGGCGTGGGGCCTGGCCCTCGCCCTGGTGTCGGCCGCGGGCACGATCGCGGCTACCCGGTGGTCACGCTGGCCGGCCTACCTGGTCACCGCGCCCGTGCTCCTGGCCGTGCTCTGGAACCTCTACCAGGGCCTCGCGGCGTTGCTGCCCAATGTGTACTAGACGAGGCCCGGCCGGGCGGCACGGGGAAGAAGTGGAGCCAGACACATGAGTAGCGACGCCATGGAATACCCCCCGCCGGGCGCCTGGTCCGGCCCGGCCGATCATCCGGAAACGGTCATGCCGGAAACGGCCATGCTCGATCCCGGCGGTCTCAACAGTGCGGTCATCACGGCCAGCTCCCTGATCGGGCTGGAGGCGCGCAATGTATCCGCCTGGTTCGGCGCGCACAAGGTGCTTGAGCGCGTGTCGCTGCGGATGGACGCGGGATCGGTCACCGCCCTGATCGGGCCTTCAGGCTGTGGCAAGTCCACCTTCCTGCGCATACTCAACCGGATGCACGAGATGGTGCAGGGGGCGAGCCTGGGCGGCCAGGTACTGCTCGCGGGCCAGGACATCTACGAATCGCACCAGCGCCCCGTCGACGTGCGGCGCAGGATCGGCATGGTGTTCCAGAAGCCGAACCCGTTCCCGGCCATGTCCGTGTACGACAACGTGGCCGCGGGCCTGAAGCTGGCCGGGATCAGGGTGCGCGACAAGGACGCGGTCGTCGAGGCGACCCTGCGCCGCGCGGGCTTGTGGGGCGAGGTGCAGAACCGGCTGCGCTCGCCGGGCGGCGCGCTCTCCGGCGGCCAGCAGCAGCGGCTGTGCATCGCCAGGTCGCTCGCGGTCTCCCCGGACGTCCTGCTGATGGACGAGCCGTGCTCGGCGCTCGACCCGACGTCCACCCGGCGGATCGAGGAGACGATCGGCGAGCTGGCAAGCCAGGTCACGATCGTGATCGTCACGCACAACATGCAGCAGGCCCAGCGGGTGTCGCAGAACTGCGCGTTCTTCCTCGCCGCCGAGAACACCCCGGGGCACATCGTCGAGGCCGGGCCGACGGCTCAGGTCTTCGAGGCCCCAGCCGACCCGAGAACCGCGGACTACGTGCAAGGCCGCTTCGGCTAGACCGGCGGTGTCCCGGGGGCGTGGGGCCCGTGAGCCAGCTGGTAGCAGAAACCAGGATGGGCACAAGGCCAAGGATCATGCGGAGTTGCTGGCTTGACCTTGAAGCCGGGTTCTTTGCCGGGCTAGTCCTGACCGCGGGTACGGCTGTCTTCGAGCCTTTCCTCGGGGGTAGCAAAGCGGCGCATCGGCGCCAGGCTGGGATCAGCGGCCACCGCCGGGGAGGGAACCCAGAACCTGCTGTGCGCCTGCCTGGCGATCGCGGTGTTCGCCGGGCTGGCCGCTAACACGCTGCTGGGCGCCTGGTGGCTCGACGCCGTAGTCGCGCTCGGGATCGCAGCCTGGGCGGTAGTAGAAGGGCGGCGCGCGTGGGCCGGAAAATCCTGTGGCTGTGGATGCTAGTGCCGTAGCTACTTCGACCTGAAAAACTCGGGTGGTGGTCTGTGATCACCGTGGTTGCCGGGGGAGGATGGCCTCGACCCCTTGGACTGGAAGGGATCGAGGCCATCGATCAGCGTGCCGAGACTGGCCAGCGCCTGGGTACGGGCCCGGTAGTAGACCCAGACGCCGCGCTTCTCGCGGTCCATGAGGCCGCTGTCGTGCAGCACCTTCAGGTGGTGGCTGATCGTCGGCTGCGACAGGTCGAATGCGCCGGCCAGGTCACAGACGCAAGCCTCGCCGCCCGGGTGCGAGGCCACCAGCGACATCAGCCGCAGCCGCACCGGGTCAGCCAGCGCCTTCAGCAGCGGTGCGACCTGCTCGGCCTGGGCGCGCGACAGCGGCTGGGCCGACAGCGGCGGGCAGCACGCCGCCGGATCGGCCGGGCTCAGCACCATCAGAGACCTCGACATACGTCTATATTGACAGACCCCGAAGTCTTGTGGCAAGCTCGGCAGCACGGGCAAGACATAGATGCTCATCAAAGTCCGAGACCCAGGAGGTTCCCGTGCCCAGCCGCGTGCAGCTCGCACTCAACGTCAATGACATCGATGAGGCCGTCGCCTTCTACAGCAAGCTGTTCGGCGCCGACCCGGCCAAGCGCCGGCCCGGCTACGCCAACTTCGCGATCGCCGAGCCACCGCTCAAGCTCGTCCTGCTGGAAAACCCAGGCCAGGGCGGCAGCCTCAACCACCTCGGCGTCGAGGTCCCCGACACCGACACCGTGGAGACCGAGCACGCACGCCTCGCCCAGACCGGTCTTGCTCAAGCGAGTGCGGGCGAGACCACCTGCTGCTACGCGCGGCAGGACAAGTTCTGGGTAGAGGGCGCGCCCGACGGCGAGTCCTGGGAGATCTACACCGTCCTGGCCGACAGCCAGACCTTCTACGCCGAGGCCCACGGCCCCGAGTGCTGCGGCGGCAACGGGCCCCACTCTGAGGAATCGACTGCTTCCGCCGCCGCGTGCTGCTAGCGGGCCCGGTGGCCCGCACGGCTACGGTTGCCGTCTGCCCGGCCCGGCGCGTCCGGAGCCGGGCAGATGCTATGGGCCCTGCTCCCCGAGCCCGGCGCATCGACCGTCGCGGCTCCCTGCCTGGCTGAGGTCGCTGTCAGGGCACGGGCGCTTCCTTGGCGGGCGCTGAGAGCAGGGCCGCCATGCGCTCCAGCGCGGCGGGCACCAAGCGGTAGTAGACCCAGGTGCCGCGGCGCTGTGAGTCGATGATTCCGGCTTCCCGCAGCACCTTCAGATGGTGGCTGATCGTGGGCTGGGTGAGGTCGAAGCCCGTGGTCAGCTCGCAGACGCAGACCTCGCCGCCCTGATGAGCCCCGATCAGGGAGACCAGCCGGAGCCGAACCGGGTCGGCCAGGGCCTTGAACACCTGCGCCAGCCCCGCGGCCGCGGTCTCGCCCATCGGCTCGCGGACCAGCGGTATGGCGCAGGCCTCGACAACGGCCTCGAGCCGGGCTGCGGGGATGAGGTCCAGGGCTTTCCGGCCTGCCTGCATGGACATGGGTCTATCTTGACGCCTGTCTATCCAGGCTGGCAAGCTTGGACTAGAGCTGCATTGACGCCTATCAATGAAAGCACCCATGAGCATGAAGGCTTGCAGGGCAGGCGAACCTGGGCGCCAGGTTCACTGCCCGGGCCTGGCCGGTCGGACCCTGCGATGAGCGACGTGGCGTTGTGGCGACGGCTGACCGCCGAGTTTCTGGGCAGCGCGTTCCTGGCGGCGCTGGTGATCGGCTCGGGCATCGCGGCCCAGCGCCTGTCGCCGGGAGCTACCGGGCTGGAGTTGCTGGAGAACGCGGCGGCGACGGCGGCCGGGCTGTTCGCCATCATCCTGATGTTCGGGCCGGTGTCCGGCGGTCACTTCAACCCGGTGGTGTCCTTCGCCGACGCGGCGTTCGGCGGGCTGCGCTGGCGCGACGCCGCCGCGTACCTGCCCGCGCAGGTGACCGGGTGCATCGGCGGCGCCGTGATCGCGAACCTGATGTTCGCCTCGGCGGCGGTGAGCATCTCGGCCAAGCACCGGGCCACCCCGGCCCATTTCCTGTCCGAGGTCGTCGCGACCCTGGGGCTGATCGTGGTGATCTTCGCGCTGGCCCGGACGGGCCGCAGCCGGTCCGCGCCCGCGGCGGTGGGCGCCTACATCGGCGCGGCGTACTTCTTCACCTCCTCGACCAGCTTCGCCAACCCGGCGATCACCGTGGGCCGGATGTTCTCGGCCACCTTCGCCGGCATCGCCCCGTCGTCGGCTCCCGCGTTCATCGGCGCCCAGGTCATCGGCGGCGCCCTCGCGGTAGCGGTTATCAAGGCGCTGTATCCCGGCGTCACCCCCGCGCAGGCCGCCGACATCATCCTGCCTCACCACACCGGCCAGGCCAGACCGGCCGCTCCCGCAGCGGAGGACGGCGCTTCGCCTGCTGCGGGTCGGCCTTCCGGCCCGGTCCAGCCCTACTGACGGGAGCCTGCCATGCACCTGGTCATGATCGGCGGCAGCGACGCCGGGATCAGCGCCGCGCTGCGAGCCCGCGAACTCGACCCCAGCGCAGACGTTACCGTGGTGCTCGCCGATGCCTACCCGAACTTCTCCATCTGCGGCATCCCCTACTACCTCTCCGGCGAGGTCACCCACTGGCGCAATCTCGCCCACCGCAGCATCGCCGGCCTGGAAGCCGCCGGGATGGGCCTGCGGCTGGACACCACCGCCCGCCGGATCGACGTCGCCGCGCGCAAGCTCCTGGTGACATCCGCCGACGGCGCCGAGGAAACGCTCGCCTACGACAAGCTGATCATCGGCACCGGCGCGGTCCCGGTCCGGCCCGCGATCACGGGCCTCGGCGGGCCCGGCGCGCTCGGGCCCGGCGACGGCGTGCACCTGCTGCACTCGATGGGCGACACCTTCGAGGTCATGCGCACCCTCGAGAACGCCGCGCCGGCCACCGCGGTCATCGTGGGGGCCGGCTACATCGGCCTGGAAATGGCCGACGCCCTGGTCACCCGCGGGCTGTCGGTCATCCAGATGGAACAGCTGCCCGAGGTGCTGCCCACCGTCGACCCCGCACTCGGGGCCCTGGTGCACGCCGAACTCGCCGGTCACGGCGTCGAGGTGCTGACCGGCACTACCGTCCGTCACATCACCCGGGCCCCGGCCAGCGCGGCGGGGCGGCTGCAGGTCGAGGCGGCC
>WNFN01056822.1_pt1 | contig 13193 bp, 9 predicted proteins | sample 5400161 | NCBI WGS metagenome assembly WNFN01 (sample SAMN13153353, study PRJNA577476) | soil metagenome | isolation source: 80 cm saprolite on Douglas fir-dominated hillslope | place: USA:California | collected 2013-09-17
CATCGCCGGCGCCGGCCCGGCCGGCTCTGCCTGCGCCATCACCGCGGCCCGCGCGGGCGTCCGGGTGCTGCTGCTGGAGAAAGACCGTTTTCCCCGTCACAAAGTTTGTGGCGAGTTTGTCTCACCGGAATCGTTGGGACTGCTTAAAGGCTTGCTCGGCGAGAGCAAGTTCTCTTCCCACACTCCGGTGAGTTCCGCACGCATCTTTGTCGACAGCAAGTCCCTCACTCTGCCAGTCTCACCGGCGGCGCAAAGCATTCCCCGCTTCGATCTTGACCTCGCGCTGTTTCGTGCGGCACAGCAAGCGGGTGCGCGCGCTCAAGAAGATGTGATGATCCAGCAGGTTCGAAGGAGAGAAACGTTCGAGGTCGAAACGGCAGAAGGGAAATTCACCGCCAAGGCAGTGGTGAACGCTACTGGACGCTGGTCAAAGCTGACGCAATTTGAGGTTGTGGAAAATGAAAAGTGGCTAGGTCTGAAAGCCCACTTCGCTGAGCCCTCGCCGCCGCCATCCGTGGACCTGTATTTCTTTCCCGGTGGCTATTGCGGCGTTACACCGGTGGACGCGAACTCGGTAAACGCCTGCGCCATGGTCCGCGCTGATGTAGCGCGGTCGCTGGAAGAGGTGTTCGCCAAAGAACCCCGGCTCTGGCAGCGGAGCCGAAATTGGCAATCCCTCTTCCCGCCCGTCACCACGTCGCCTTTGTACTTCCGCGAACCTGAGACTGATGCAGACGGCGTGATCCTGGCGGGCGACTCCGCCGGCTTTATTGATCCCTTCGCCGGCGACGGCATCTCTCTGGCGTTGCAAAGCGGCACGTTGGCCGCCGAATCGATCATTCCGTTTCTACGGGGAAACTATTCGCTTGCACAGGCCTGTAACGAATACCGGGCTGCCTACAAAAAGCGGTTCGCGCCCGCCTTCCGCAATGCTGCCCGTTTGCGCGGCGCGTTTTCTGCTCCTAAATGGATGCGTACCGCCGCATTGGCTCTTGCAGGAATACCGGGCGTAGGCAGGATGTTGGTGCGGGGAACGCGGGCAAGATCGCTCTAGCTTCTCGAACGGAGGGAGAGATCCATTTATCGGTACGATAAAGTCGAAGATTCAGTGCGAATGCGATGCTGCCCTCACCCTACGCAGCACGCGCCGCGCCATGGCCAGCAGATCGGCGACTTCAAAAGGCTTTACCAGACAAAGAATCTTGGTAGCGTCCACAAAGACGCGGACGCTGGGATCGGAAACGTTGGAGAGCACCAGCACCGTGCGGGGGACGAGTTCCGTGCGGTTCTGCTCAATCCACTGGAAGACTTCCTCGCTCGAAAGCGTGCCGGGTATTTTGCTGTCCAGAAACACGACGTCAAAATCCTCGTCTTCGAATTTCTCCACGGCCTCAGCGCCGGAAAGGGCCGTAGTAACCTTCAATCCCGCGGCAGTAAGCACTTCGCGTTCGAAATCGAGCACCGCTTCTTCATCGTCTACCAGCAAAACGGAGCCTTCCAGGCGCGATTCACGCCGCGCGACAATACGTTCGCGCTCGGTTATTGGCTTTTCTCCCAACGCCACCGGCAAGCGCACTAGCAGCAGCGCGCCGCCGGAAGGATGGTTCTCGGCGGAAATCTCTCCACCATGCTCCTTCACGATGCCGTAACAGATGCTCAGGCCCAGGCCTGTGCCTTTGCCCACGCCTTTGGTGGTGTAAAACGGATCAAAGACATGCTTCGGATCAAAAATCCCCGGCCCGGAATCGTGAAATGACGTAACCACGTTTCCGTTTTCAGTATGGATATTGATTCGCAGGCGCCCGCCGCGTCCGCCATCGAGCATGGCATCCGCCGCGTTATTGATGATGTTGAGATAAACCTGCTCCAACTGGTGCGGATCAGCCACTACAAACGGCAATACCGGCTCAAAATCCCGTTCCACCGCGATGTTGTTGACTTTCAGGTCGTAGTCGCGCAGCGCGATGGTGTCTTCCAGCACGCTGCGCAGGTCAACGTGTACCCGTTGAGGTTTGTGCTGCCGCGCGAAGGAGAGCAGGTTTTGCACGATCCTCTGGGTGCGCTGCGCCTGCTTACGCAACTTGACGATGAATTCTTCCACACGCGCGTCGAGCTTTTCGCTTTCCAGCAGTTGCGTATAGCCCAGAATGGCGGTGAGCGGATTGTTCAGCTCGTGCGCCACTCCCGAAATGAGCTGCCCCACCGCGGACATCTTTTCGCTTTGCAGGAGCTGCTCCTGGGTGCGGCGCAGGTCTTCATAGGCTTTTCGGGTCTCGTTATAGAGCTGGACTTTCTCAATCGTGGTGGCAAGCTGACGGCCCACCGCGATCATCACGCCCTCTTCGGACCGGGTAAAGTCACGCGGAGCGCGGCTGCTGGTGGCCAGCACACCCAGGATCTTTTCTTTGCGCCACAGCACCACCCACAGCCAGGAACTCAGCCCTTCCAGCTTGATTGCGTGTTGCAGGACCTCAGGCAGACGCGGCAGATAAGACCGGTCAATGATCTCCGCGTGGTTCTCCTTCACCATGGCGATGAAGTCAGCCGGCAAGACAACATTCTCACTTTCCACAGCCCAGGCGCTGGTATGCCCATAAGACGATTTCTTGGAAAGCGTGTTGGTCTCTTCATCAAACAGGTAGACGGCCGCCGTGTCCGTGGAAAACAACTCCACCATCTGCAGCATAATGAGCTGCAGAATTTCATCCAGATCAAATGACTGGTTGAACGTGACCGCGATGTTATTCAAGACGTACAATTCGCGGTTCCGCCGGCGGATTTCATCTTCCGCACGCTTCATTTCCGTCACATCCAGCACCACGCCCTGGTAGCGCTCGATCTTGCCGCTGGGATCGCGAGTGGCAAAACTGCTCTCAATTACGTTGATCTTTCTTCCATCTTTGCAGCGTATAACAATTTCAAAATTCCTGACGAAGCCCCGGCTCGATATGTCCCGCAGAAACTTCTTTCGGTCCTCCACGTCCATGTAAAGCGAGTGGCCCACGTCGAGCTTGAGGATCTCTTCCTTGCTGGAATAACCCAGCATCTGCACGAATGCGTCATTGCAATCCAGTATTTTCCCTTCCGGCGTGGAGGCAAAGACCCCTTCGTGCATGTGATTGAAGAGTGAAGTGAACCGCTCCTCTGACGCTTTAGCTTCCGTGATGTCTTTGATTACATGGACGGTGCCGCTGCGGGAATGATCGTCGCCCGTATAGGCGGAGGTGGAAACCACCGAATAGCCGCCAAAACACGGGTCTTCCTCGCCGGCGCAATCGGCATGTGCGCAATAGGGACAGCCCTTCCAGTTGACGCCCGCACCCGGCAGCACTTCCTCGCACAAATGCTGCACCACATCCTTCCTTGAACGCTGCAGACGATTGAGCAGGGCCCCATTGGCGCGCAAGATGCGGCATTCCAGGTCATGGACCAGGATGCAATCGGTGATGGAATCGAAGGTGCTCGCCCATTCATTGCGTGATTGCATCAGTTGCAGCAGAAGTTTGCGGTTCTCCGCCGCCAGGCCCAGTTGTTTGGCCGCCGCCTTCAGGAATTCCTTCTCGCGCCCGGTGTAAGCGTGGAAATGCTGCATGCCCAGAATGAACATCCCCACCTGCGAGCTCTTTCCTTCCACCGGCACCAGCACGAGATGGTGAATGCCTTCAGCGACGATGGCGCGACGAAACTCCGGCGACGATTCCGCCGCCCTCAGAACGTAAACTTCGCTTTCGCGCAGGGCAAAGCCGCTTACGCTCTTGTCGATCTCAACGGTGGCCACGCTTTGGGCAAAAGCCTCTGACAGCCCGCGGTGGGCCGCCAGTACCAGCTTGTCACCCTGCAACATGCGGAACCAGGCCGCCTTCGCGCGGGTGATTTTCCTGAGTTCTTCAAGAATTATCCCCACCGTCGGCTCGAAGTCCCGCGAATCAGAAATCTGATGGGTAATGGTATTCAGGGCATCCAGCCGCTGAATCTGTATCCGGGAATCCTCCAGCACCATGGTCATAATGCCGACGCCCAGAAGCAGGTCAACCAGAATGTCAAAGCCAACAACGGTATGCACTGTCTCAGTCATGTGCGGGTGCAACAGCAGGATCATGGCGGCGAGCAGCCAGCGGCCTACTGTCCTGCGCCCCCAGGCAAAGCGCACCAGTTGCACGGACGCAACAATCTTCACCACCCAGCACAGCCCCAGTCCCACCACCAGAAGAGCCGCATAGGGCAACCCAAGGCAATAAGCCAATCCCGCAGCAAGTGCAACCGTGAGCACCAGGACGGACGGCCATAACAGCTTTCTTTGCGAGACGTAAAGGAAAACCGCGGCGGCGAAGAACCCGATGGCGACAACAAAGGAGGCGTAGGACAATGACAGCCATAGCCGCGATGGCTCGTGGGCCAGGTTTAAGGCGAGAAAAATCTTAGAAAGGGTCAGGCCCGTCCAGCCGGCGATCCACGGCGCCAGGTACTTTTCACGGAAACTGCTGTACAAAAGTACTGCTCCGGCCAAGAGGATGAGCAGAGTTGACATTTCCGCCAAAAATGCCGATTGAAGGGTAAGATCCATGTCAATAATTCATTGGATTTCTATTCACTGCGAGGGTGTTCCTATATACCATGAAATTATGCTTTTTCGGAGCGTTTTCTCAATGTAAGCGTTGTATTTCGAGACACTCTGGGTTAAATTAAAGTTCCCCCAAAAGGTAAAGGTTCCCAAAATGGCGACAGAACGGATTCTGGTTGTTGATGACGAGGAACCAATCCGCGAAATCATCTCTTCCATGCTGAGTGCCGCGGGGTACAAGACCCGCCAGGCAGCTTCCGGCATGGAAGCTCTGGCCATTCTCAACTCCACCGGCGAATTTGAGCTGATGCTCTCTGATCTCATGATGGCGGAGTTGGACGGCATCGCCTTATTGGAGCGCTCCAAGGAAAAATACCCGGACATGCCCGTGATCATGGTCACGGCAGTGCATGATATTTCTGTGGCCCTGGCCGCCATCCGCAATGGCGCTTACGACTACCTGCTGAAGCCGTTCGAGCGCGAACAACTTTTGGCCATGGTACGCCGTGCCCTGGAGCACCGGCGGCTGAAGCTGGAAAATCGAGCCTACCAGTCCAATCTGGAGTCCCTGGTCGCAGCCCGTACTGAGCAACTTCGCCAGGCCATGACCGATCTGGAACGCTCTTACGATATCACTCTGGAAGCTTTGGGTGATGCGCTCGACCTGAAAGACGCGGAAACCGAGGGACACTCTAAGCGGGTTACGGCGTTCACTATTGCCATTGCCCGCGCCATGGGGCTCTCGGGCGAGAGAATCCGCGTGATTGCCCGCGGCGCCTTCCTGCATGACATCGGCAAGATGGCGATTCCGGATGCCATTCTGCGCAAACCCGGCGCGCTCACTGAAGGTGAGACCGAAATCATGCGTGAGCATTGTTTTCGCGGCTACCAGATGCTCAAAAAGATTCCCTTTCTCTCCGAAGCTGCCGAGATCGTTTACGCTCACCAGGAACGCTTTGACGGCACCGGCTATCCCCGTGCCCTGAGCGGGGAGGACATTCCTCTGGGAGCCAGAATCTTCTCGGTTGCGGATACGCTTGACGCCATCACGTCGGATCGTCCTTATCGCGCAGCCCAGAGTATTCAAGTTGCTCGTGAAGAGGTGGAGCGTTTCTCCGGACGCCAATTCGATCCCGCAGTGGTCAGCGTGTTCATGGAGATGCCGGAAACCATCTGGGATGACCTGCGCAAGGAAATCAACTCGCAGATTTATCGCTTCACCTATCCCATCAAACCGCTGGCGGTGATGGCTGCCACAACGACTGGCAGAATGTCGTAGCACAGCTTAACTCCCTCCTTTTTAGGGTAATGTCTCAGTTTGAATTTCATCGGTCGCATTGAGACGTCCGCGGGAAACGAGTTATACCGTTTTGACAGTAGGTTGCGTTCCGGTCTAGCATAAATCTGTTCCTTGTGGGGCACGTCGGCATCCCTGCCGAAAGGGCTAGGCCCGCCCGCTGAAAAATCTCAGCAGGAATGTGCCTATGCCAACCATCGAGACATACCGCAAGCAAGCCAAGCTGCTGCTCCGCTGGCATCGCGAAGGAAACTATTCTATTGGCGGGAGGGTACGCAGGCTCGAACGCTACCAGTCTTTGACTGACCGTGAAGTATTGGCGCTTAAGTTCACTCTTACCGTGGCGCAGGAGATCGTCGCGGTGGAAGCCGGATATAAGAGTTGGGCGGAGCTGAAAGCGGGAACGGCCGGAGCACCCAAGACGCCGCGCGCTTCGTCTGGCCGGCAGTTCCTGAAGAATGTGACGCCGATCCTGCTCGTGCGGGATGTTAAGACTTGCGCCGCCTTCTTCCAACAGAAGCTGGGCTTCGAGATCGACTTCCTCCATGGTCTTCCTCCGTTTTACGGCGCGGTATCGCGAGACGGCGTTTGTCTGCACGTCCGCTACGTGCAGCAACCCTTCTTCGCACAAGCCGCCGTTCAGGAGAAATCGCTGATATGCGCTTCCATTGAAGTCTCAAACGTGCAAGGTTTATTTAAGGAATTCAAGGCGCGAGGCGTGGAGTTCGCGCAAACACTCACCAAGCAGGCCTGGGGTGGAACTGATTTTCAGGTACGAGATCCTGATGGCAATGTCATTTCCTTCGTCACATACGGGTGAAATTGAACGTCTCCGCCTCCCTTCTCGTAGCCAAAATTCAAACTGAGACAATACCTTTTTGAGCAGGGTGAATTTTCCTGCCAAACCATCTAGAATCACAGCGATTGCGAAAGGTGCTCTTCTATGGCTGTGCTCACGGATACGGAGATCCAGCAGGCGCTTGGTTCTCTTCAAGGGTGGCAGCGGAACGGGACCGCGATACAGCGCGTGTTCCGGTTTCCTGATTTCAAAGTAGCAATGCAGTTTGTGAACAAGGTGGCGGATGCGGCCGAGCAGGCCAATCATCACCCTGACATCGACATACGCTATAACACGATTACCATGGCTCTGGTGTCACATGATGCGGGAGGCGTAACGCAAAGGGACGTGCGCATGGCGGAACTCATCAGCAAGATTGCCGGCTGAAGACTTAGCTGGTCTGCGGCTCTTCCAGGGCTTCGGCCAGGCGGTCAAGGTTGCGCTGAATCGTCTGTAGCTGTTCTTCACAAAACTTATTGAATTCGCCCAGAGGATCGCCGTGCTCAAAAAGTTGGTCAAACGCGCGACGCACGCGTTCGCGGCCCCTTTCGCTGGCAAACAACAGTCCCAGGCCGCTCAAGCCGAGCACAGTTACAGGCAAGAACCAGTTCTTCATCTCATCTTCCCTTTCAGGGGAAAACCGTAGTGATCTACATCTCATATGATGCTCCAAATCGTGCTGAAATAGAACCTTCGGACACTTACTTTGGTAATGGGTCAGTTTAGAAATGACCTATTACAGTATCAGCGTCTAGCGATTCGCTTGCGAATCACGGGCCTTTAGGCAGACGTTCATCGTGGTAGCGATGAATTGTCAGACGGAAACTGACGCACTACCGTAATGTCCGGCTAGCCATTCCTCTCTCGGCCCACAAAAATCGACCTCCGGGCAAGCAGCTTTTCTGGACAGTCGCTGCATCTCACTCCCAAGCAATTCTTACAATTCATTGAGGTGAAACGCCATGAAGGCAAAGTGGGCAGCCTACGTTGGTGGCTTGGTGCTGGCGTTGGCCCTGGGCGCAGTGGCCCAGGACAACGCTAACGGCAACAGCAGCCAAAACGACCAGACGCCGGTCCTCAAGACGCGTCCTCCGGCCGACAGCAGAAATACCCCTCAACCCCAGCAAAGTTCTGGGGCCACCATTGGACAGACCGGCACCCCGGTGCAGGTGTATGGCGCGTCTCCCAATGCCATTCCTGACGGCACGCGCTTCATCATCAAACTGAAGGACACCCTGGACACCAAGAAAATGGAACAGGGCAAACACTTCAAGGCTGAGCTGCGCGAGGAGTTGGTTACGCCCAGCGGACTGGTAATCCCTAAGGGGCGCACGATCAAGGGGCACGTGGGACGCTTTGAACATGGCTATACCGGCTCCAAAATCCAGCTCGCTCTGGATGAGATTGAGACCCGCAAAGGCTGGGTACCGTTGATCGGCACCGTCACCGGCGTTCCCGGCGACCCCTCAATCAAGGCCAGCGGTGAAGAAGGCGAGATATACCGCAAGGGCCCCGACAAAAGGAAGGTCCTTACCAATGCCGCCATTGGAGCAGCCGTGGGCGCGGTTTCCGGATCTGTTTTGGGCGGACACAAAGGCGCCGCCATTGGAGCAGCCGCAGGTGCGGGCCTTGGAACCGGGTCCAGCTTTCTTTTCAAAGGCGGTGACATGAAGCTGGACAAAGGGACACAGCTGGAAGTCCGGCTGGACCGCGACCTGGTTGTCCCCACGCACTAGTTTGTCAGCCCGAGAGGCCACAAAGACCGGAAAACAGAGCAGCCGGTCCTTTGTGGCCCTTCGTCTGTTTGCCCTGAGGACACGCTGAAGTAGAGCAAAGTTTCTTTAAGATTCATTAGCCGGCGAAACGCGGGGCCAGAAAATGTGTCTAAGTATGTATGGCAAATCGCCTCCAAGCGCGCCGCTCCAGCACCGCCGGAAATCACTTCGGTTTGTTCATGCTTGCCATCCTGGTTCTTCTGGTTTTGCTGCTGTGGTATTTCAAAGGCCACCAGGATTCGGGGCCCCTACCGTCAGCACCACAAGGCGTCTTTCACGCTGACTGATTTGCCCTTTTTTCTGCGCCCGGCTACACTCACCTGTTTTCCTGACACGAGTCTAAAAGATCACCTCTGATCCAGCGGGGAGTAACCACATGGTGCTGCGTCGAATCTCGCCTCTTTTTATTGCCCTGATGTTGTTGTTTTCACTTTGCGGAGTCGCGCAAAGGAACCGTGGTGACCGCCCGCCAGCGCCGGCGCCCACGGCCAGCCCAACGGAACAGGCGGCCAAACCTGCTGCTCCCGCTGCCGGAGAAACCAAGAAAGAAGCCCCTGAGCCGCCCCCTGTTAGCACTCATCATGAAATCCGCATGGGCGGCAAGACGCTCCACTACACCGCAACCACGGGCATGATGCCGCTCAAAAACAACGATACCGGTGAGGTGGAAGCGCACATTTTCTTTATCGCCTACACGCTCGACGGGCAAAACGAGCACCGGCCCCTGACCTTCTCTTTTAACGGCGGCCCTGGCTCAGCTTCGGTATGGCTGCATCTGGGCGCCATAGGTCCCAAGCGCGTGCGCATGCAGCCGGATGGCATGATGCCTCCGCCCCCATACCAGCTAATCGACAACGAGCACACCTGGCTGGACCAGACCGACCTGGTTTTCATCGACCCGGTGGGCACCGGGTACAGCCGCGCCGTGAAACGCGATCAGACAAAAAAGTTCCTAGGCCTTCGCGGCGATATCGAATCAGTCGGCGAATTCATCCGTCTCTATCTGGGCCGTTATGAGCGCTGGTCGTCACCTCTCTTCATGGTCGGCGAAAGTTACGGCACCACGCGTGCCGCCGGTCTCTCCGGCTACTTGGTGGAACACGGTATCGCATTCAACGGGATCATGCTGATCTCCAGCATTCTCAACTTCCAGACCACAGACGGCTCTCCCGGCAACGATCTTCCTTACGTGCTTTTTCTGCCGACTTACTCTTGCGCCGCGTGGTACCACAAGAAGCTGGCTCCTGAACTCGAACAGAATTTTGACAAGCTGCGCGCTGAAGTCGAGCAGTGGGCACCCGGCCCTTACGCAGATGCGCTGGCCAAGGGCGACCGCCTGACGCCGCAGGAACGCCAGGACGTGATCGACCATCTGGCCCGCTACACCGGCCTGAGCAAGACCTATATCGACCAGAGCAATCTCCGCATCGAAGAGTCCCACTTCACGAAGGAACTTATGCGCGATAAGCGGCTGACCGTCGGCCGCCTGGACAGCCGCTTTACCGGCACGTCGCGTTCAGACATCGACGAGGCCGCCAGCTTTGATCCCAGCATGAGCGCGATTCGCCCGCCTTACACCGCCATGTTCAACCAGTACGTGCGCAGCGATCTGGGCTACAAATCTGACCTGGAGTATTACATCCTGGGCGGCGGCTTCCGCTTCGACGAGTGGGACTGGGGCATCCAGCGTGGCGGCTTTCCTGATACCGCGCGGTCGCTCAAAGATGCTTTCGACAAGAATCCGTTCATGAAGCTGTTCGTCGGCTCCGGTTATTTCGATCTCGCCACCCCTTATTTTGCCACCCAATACACGCTCAACCACATGAATCTGAACCAGACCCAGCATGCCAAAGTTAGTCTGGGTTACTACGGCGCCGGACACATGATGTATATCCAGGATTCGTCGCTGGCGGAGTTGAAGAAAGACGTGGGAGCGTTTATGCAGGGAGCGTTGAAGTAGGTCGGGACATGTCGGGATCGGGTGATCGCACGTGATCATCAGGATCGCACGTGATCGCCGTAATCGCGCGAAATCGCCGGAATCGGAACTCACGAGGAAGAGTTTACGATGAACTCAGAAAAGCATCAGGAGTTAAGGACGCAACCAAGACTTTTGCTCTTCGGGTTATTCGAATGTCTCAAGCGTTGCCACGGAACCGAGAAGCAAATGTGATCCTTAACCAAGTTCTCAGATCGGCGACTGGAATTGCCGCCAACTATCGCGCTGCTGGCAGGTCAAGATCAAAAGCTGAATTCATAGCCAAGATTGGTGTCGTTGTGGAAGAAGCTGACGAAACAGTGTTCTGGCTGGAGATGCTCGCAGACAGCGGAATTGTTCGTCCTGAGAAGCTCGCAAATTTGCTGGCTGAAGCGACTGTATTAGTCGCTATCTTTACAGCCTCCCGCAAGACCGCTAGAAGTTAGGGCCTCGTCGGCATTGCTCCGTACTTACGATTCCCGATTCCGCGCGATTCCGGCGATTACGCGCGATTACGGCGATCTTTATCCCTTCGCAAACGGTTCATCCAGACTCTTACTTTGGCCCGTGAACAGCTCCGCTCCGTTCTCCGTGATGTGCATATCATCTTCCAGCCGCACCCCGAATTCGCCGCGAATGTAAATCCCGGGTTCGTCGCTGAAAGTCATGTTGGGAGCGAGCGGCAGGGTGTTGCCGCGGACAAGATACGGCCATTCGTGCCCATCCATTCCGATGCCATGGCCCACGCGGTGCGTGAAGTGCTGGTAGTCCGGACCGTAGCCGGCGTCGGAGATAACCTTGCGCGCCGCCGCATCAACGGCCTGGCACTGCACGCCCGGCTTGGCCGCGGCCAGCGCTGCTGACTGAGCCTTGTGCACAATCTCAAAAACCTGCTTCATCTTGTCCGTCGGCTTGCCCAGCACCACGGTGCGGCTGATATCGGATTCATAACCTTCCGCCACGCAGCCGCCATCCATGAGCAGGATCGTGCCTTCGCGAATCACCTGCGGCTTGGCCGAGCCATGTGGCAAAGCTGAATTTTCGCCGACCTGTATGCTGGCGCCGCCCTGAAAGCCCTGCTGTGAATGCGCCGCTTGCACCATCGCGCCAAAATCGTGCTGCGTCATGCCTTCCTTGGTCGAGAGATAAGCCGCTTCATACGCCGCCAGCGTCACTTCGTTCGCCAGCTTCATCAGTTGCAGTTCATGCTGGCTCTTGATCATGCGACAGCCGGCAGTCACTGGTGTCGCGCCGGCAATGCGGGCGCCCGGCACTGCTTTGCTCACGCCTTCGCTAAAGACGTAACGCACGGTTTCTTCCATGCCCAGAGTTCCCAGAGAGAGTTTTCTGTCTTTCAGCCCTTCTGCAATTCTCTGATATGGACTTTCATCTTCCTGCCACGTGCGCACCTCGGCATTGTTGCCACCAGGGCCGCCGGCAATCTGCTCGCGCGCGCGATCTTCTTCAAACGCCGGACAAACATAAAACGGATTGCCCTTTACCGGCAGAACAATGGCAAAGAGCCGTTCGCTCATCCACCAGTGAATGTTGGTGAAATACACCAGCGAGGTCCCGCCGGTAATCATGATGGCGTCAATCTTGTTGTGAGCCATCAACTGCCGCGCTCTCTCGATCCTCTGCTCACGCTCGGCCGTGGTGATGGGTTTGGCTTCCGTCTTGCGCGATTTCAGACTGGCAATCGGTTCAGGCAGCTTCCCTGCTGGTTCATCCCGCGCGGCAAGGGCATGGCCCGGCTGCGCCAGGGCGACCGTAGCGGCGATTCCGGCGGTCTCAAGAAAACGGCGGCGTGAAAAGTTCATCAATAGAGGCTCCTAGTTGCCGGAAGACGGCTTGGTAAATTTCTTCACGTCCGCCGGAGTTCCCTGCAGCAGATCGCGCAAAATGGTGACTTCCGCCGTGATGCCTGTGTGCAGTGACGGATCGGCGACAGGCGCAAACAGCGGCGAGTGGTTGCTGGGAAGCTGCTTGCCCGCAGCCTGGGCGCTGGCCAGCTTCTGTGCGTCCGCTACGCCCAGCGTGAAGTAAAACGACGGCACTCCCTGCTCCACAAAGACGGAGTAGTCTTCTGAGGTCATGATCGGTTCTTCCGTGACAACAGTTCCCTTGCCCAGCACTCCCTCCAGCGTTGTGGCCAGGTGTTGCGTGAGCACGGGGTCGTTGTAAACGGCGGACGTCGATTCATATTTTTCGATCAGCGGCATCTTCTCCGCGCCTGCGGCCATGGCCTCAGCCTTGGCCACGCGCTCGATGGCGGCCAGCAAATGTTGCCGGACGTCTGGCTTGTACGAGCGCACTGTCAAACCCATCTGTGCGTCGTCAGGAATGATGTTGTTCTTGGTCCCCGCCTGAATGGATCCGATGGTAATCACAGCCGCTTCGCCCGGCTTGATCTCTCGCGCAACAATGGACTGCAAAGTGACTACCGTTCTCGCGGCAATCAGCACCGGGTCGACCGTCGTATGCGGCTGCGCTCCGTGTCCGCCCTTGCCGTAAATGGTAATGCGTACGGAATCGGCGTTGGCTTTTGCGTAGCCCGGCGTAATTCCCACTTTGCCGACGGGAAGATTATTCGTGTCATGCATCGCCACGCCGATATCCGGTTTGGGGAAGCGGGTGAACAGTCCATCTTTGACCATCTTGCCAGCGCCGGTGATGGTCTCTTCCGCCGGCTGGCCGATCAACATCAGTGTTCCGTGCCATGAGTCTTTGTTGTGGGCCATGAT
>WNFN01257625.1_pt1 | contig 13193 bp, 15 predicted proteins | sample 5400161 | NCBI WGS metagenome assembly WNFN01 (sample SAMN13153353, study PRJNA577476) | soil metagenome | isolation source: 80 cm saprolite on Douglas fir-dominated hillslope | place: USA:California | collected 2013-09-17
TGGTCACATAGGGACCGCCAACCAGATTGACGACCTGATTGGCTTCGATGGCGCTGGTGCGCGGGTACATCGAATAGGGACCGATGCCGGTGAGATCGTCGATCTCGAACGCCATGATCGTCCCGTCGCGCTTGAGGCCAATCCGCCCCTTGCATAGATGATCGCGGGCGTGAATGTCGGTATTGAAACTTTCGACACGGTCGGCGACGAATTTGATCGGTCGCCGCAGCAGTTTCGACAGCGCATAGGTGGCCATTTCGTCGGCGTAAATGTGGACCTTGATGCCGAAGGAGCCGCCGACGTCCTTGCAGACCACACGAACCTGGGAGTCCTCGAGACCGAGATGGAGTGCCGCGATGTTCTGCACCATGTGCGGCGCCTGCGTGCCCTGGTAGATCGTCAGTCTCGCTTCGGCCGCGTTCCAGTCGGCTAGGACCGCGCGTGGCTCCAAGGTCACGCCGGTGTGCCGGCCAAAGATGAAATCCGCCTCCACTACCTCGTCGGATTCGGCAAATGCGGCATCGACCGTGCCGGCGTCAAGGTTTCGCTCGAAGGCGAGATTGTCGCCCAGCGAGGGATGGATCACCGGGGTTTCCGGGTTGAGCGCCGTGCGCATATCCGTCACCGCTTCGAGCTCCTGGTATTCGACCCTGACGATCTCCGCTGCGTCCTCCGCCAGAGCCCGGCTGGTCGCCACGACGGCCGCGACGGCTTCACCCTGCCAGCAGACGCGGTCGATCGCGATGGCGTTTTGCGGTGCGGACTTAAGGCCCTTCAGGTGCGACAGCACGCCTACCCACGGCGTGATCACGGCGCCAAGCTCTTGGCCGGTCACGATGGCGATGACGCCGGGCATATGCCGCGCCTCAATAGCATCGATGCCGACGATTTTCGCATGCGCATGGGGCGAGCGCAGGAACAACACATGCCCCATGCGCGGAAGCTCCATGTCGCTGACGTAGAGCCCGCGCCCCTGCATCAGGCGCTCAAGGTTCGGCCGCGGGACTACCTTGCCGATATACGAGTTCGGCCGATCGAGTTCCGAGAGTGCTGGATTTGCTGATGCGACCGTCATGACCTGCGTCCGATGCGCGCCCGCGCCGTGCTCTCAACCGCATCGACAATGGCCTGGTAACCGGTGCAGCGGCAATAATTACCGGAGAGATGTTGACGTATCTGCTCCCGATCAGGCTCGGTATTCTGCCTCAGCAGATCCTGCGCGGCGATCAGCATGCCGGGCGTGCAAAAGCCGCATTGCAGGGCATTGCGATCGCGAAAGGCGGCCTGAAGATCGGCGACCTCGCCGCTGTCGGACAATCCCTCGATGGTTTCGACGGATGCGCCATGCATCTGCACCGCGAGCATCAGGCAGGACCGAACGATTTCCCCATCGACGCGCACTGTACACGCGCCGCAAACCCCGTGCTCGCAACCGACATGCGTTCCCGTCAGCTTCAAATGTTCCCGCAAGAAGTCCGCGAGATTGAGACGCGGCAGAACATGTGCGTCGACGCGCTCGCCGTTGACGTCGAGCGAGATTGGCACGGGAGCCGTCACCCAGGTCTCCCGGCACAGAGATCGGGGCGGCCAAGCAGCGCAGAGACGCAACGCGTCATCAAGACTTTCGCAAGATGCCGGCGCATTGCGATGGACGCCTGTTGATCGTCGTGGGGATCGAGCTCTTCCGCCAGCGCCCGCGATGCCTCTGCCAAGGCTGCAGGCGTAACAGTGACGCCGCGCAGCCTCGCTGCCGACCCGGCCAGCACAGGCCGATCGCCGACGGCAAAGAAGGCCATGCGAAGGCTATTAAGAACTGCGCCTTCCGCGACGGCCTGCGCGGCCAGGCCCGCGATGGCGTAGTCGCCGTGCCGCCGGCTAAATTCGTGAAAGAAATGCACAGAATTTCTTCGCGCGACCGGTAGTTCAACGGCCACGAGTAATTCTTGCGGCGACAATGCTGTCTCATAAATTCCGGTGAAGAAATCGCCGGCCGCAATTCGCCGTTCGCCGCCCTGACCGCGAACGACGATCGTCGCATCCAGTGCGAGCATGCAGGCCGGAAGTTCGGAGGCAGGATCGGCATGAGCAAGGCTGCCGCCGAGGGTTCCCCTGTTGCGGATCGCAGGATGCGCGATATGGCCGACGGCTTCCGTCAGCAACGGCGCGTGGGCGGCAATATCGGACGATCGCAAGAGATCGACATGGCGCGTCAGCGCCCCGATGCTGAGGACATCTCCTTTCACCGTGATGCCTCGCAGCTCGGCGATGCCACCGATATCGACGACAAGTTCGGGAGAGATCAAACGCAGATTCATGGCAGGCATCAGGCTCTGGCCGCCCGACAGCACCTTCGCCCTGTCCCCGTGCGCGACCAGCAACTCCAATGCGTTCACAACGCTGGTTGCGCGGGCATAGCTGAAAGCCGAGGCTTTCATTTGGCGTGACCTCCCCGGCGGTATTTTGGCGTATTTTGCGAGGATTAGACGGCGGCAACCATCAAAGGTCAAGTTTGTTTATCGACCGATTATTTCGAGAGGTTAGACTTTTGGACTTGTGATATCGTGATGAACGAAGCACGGTTTGGCTCCTGTCAAATCGATCCCAGGGAGGAGCAGTCGATGAATCTGGGTTTCTTTACGATGCCGATGCATCCCCTCGACAAGGATTGGCGGCTGTCCCTGAAAGAAGACCGCGAAGCCTTCCTGCTGGCCGACGAACTGGGATTTACCGAGGCTTACGTCGGCGAGCACGTCACCGACGGGGCCGAGAACATCACCTCCTGCATCGCATTCCTGGCGTGGATCGCCGCCGCTACCAAGCAGATCAAGCTCGGAACCGGCACGATCAACATGCCCAACCCCCATCCCGCCATTGTCGCGGCCTCGATCGCGATGCTCGATCACATGCTCGATGGGCGTTTGATTTTCGGGATCAGCCCCGGCGGGCTTCTGTCGGACGCGGAGTTGTTCGGCAATCTCGATGCCGACCGCAACGCGATGTTTCTCGAATGCATCAATCAGGTTCTCGATATCTGGGCCGGCGGCCCGCCTTACAATTTCGTGGGAAAATATTGGAACATCTCGACGCAGAAAACCCTGATCGAGGACATCGGCCAGGGATTTATCGCAAAGCCATTGCAGCGGCCGCACCCGCCTGTTGTCGTGACCGCCGTGGCGCCGTTCTCGAAGGGCGTCACCGAGGCTGCGGCGCGTGGATGGGAGCCAATATCGGCAAACTTCCTGATGCCGGCCTGGGTAAAGAGCCACTGGCCTAAATACGTCGAGGGTTGCGAACGCGTCGGGCGCCCCGCCGAGCCCGCCAATTGGCGCGTCGCAAAGAGCGTCTTTGTCGCCAACGATGCGGCGACGGCAAAAGCCTATGCAACCGACCCGGAAGGGCCTTATGTCTATTACTATCGCTCGTTGTTCACCAAACTAAAAAGAAGCGGCCGTATCGAGTTGTTCAAAACCCGCCGCGACCAGCCTGACGATGAAGTCACGCTGGAAATGATCTGCGATAAACTAATCATCCATGGAACGCCTGACAGTGTTGCGGATCAGTTGCTGGCGTTCCAGGACGAGGTCGGCAAGTTCGGCACGCTGCTATATGCCGGCAAGGACTGGAAGGATCGCGAACTTGGGCGGCAGTCCATGATCCTGATGGCCGAAAAGGTCATGCCGCGCGTCAACGCCGGCATCTCAAAGCAATCCAACGCTGCAGGATAGTCCGTAAATCAACTTTGAGAAGGTGCGCGGTGGCTCTGACTGATCGTATTCCCTATCAGGCGCAAATCGACCGGCCGAAGCTCAGGCTGCCCGGCGGCAAGAGCCTCGCGATATGGGTAATCCTTAACGTCGAAGAGTGGCGAATTGAAAACGCGATGCCGCGAACCGTGCTGAGCCCGCCGATGGGACAGCCGCTGTTGCCGGACGTGCCCAACTGGTCGTGGCATGAATACGGCATGCGCGCCGGCTTCTGGCGTCAGTTCAAGGCGCTGACCGACCGCAACATGCCGGTGACGCTGGCGCTGAACGCAAATGTGTGCAGCGCCTATCCCCGGGTCGCATCAGCCGCGCGCGAGGCCGGCTTTGAATTCATGGGCCACGGATTCGAGCAGGGCCCGATGCACAAATTGGTCGACCAGGCCGATGCGATCAAACGAGCGGTCGACACCATCGCAAAATTCAACGGCAAACCTCCGAGATCCTGGGAGAGCCCGGGTCTGACGGAAACCGCCGAAACCCTCGATCTGTTGCGCCTCAATGGCATCGAATACGTGGCGGACTGGGTGATCGACGATCTTCCCCAGGACATTGCCACGCCCCATGGCACCATCACCACGATTCCTTACTCGGTGGAGACCAACGACATCGTCATCCACGCGCTGCAGCATTTGCCGTCAGAGCAATTTTTGAAGCGCTGCACCGATCAGTTCGACCGGTTGTACCTCGAGGGCGCAGACAATGCGCGGGTCATGGCGATCTCGATTCACCCCTACATCACCGGCGTCCCGCACCGCATCAAATATCTGGAAGCGCTGCTCGACTACGTCGTCGGCCACGATGGCGTCGCCCTGATGACCGCAAGCGAGATCGGCGACTGGTACCGAAGCGAAATGTTGAAATCATAATCGGAAGCCAAAACTCTGAACAATACGGTCATCGCGCCGGTACTGGGCGTCGATCCAATGGACCAGGCGCGTGCGGCGGTATCGGCGCTCGGTATCAAGACCACGCTGCGGTTCGAAGATGCGCTGGCGGATTCAAACGTCGACGCCGTCATCCTTTGCACACCACAGCAGCATCATGCGCAGCAAATCATTGCTGCGGCGCGGTCGGGACGTCACGTTTTTTGCGAGAAACCGTTGTGCACGACGGCGGCCGATGCGGAGGCCGCCATCGCGGCCGTGAGAAGGGCGGGGGTGCAATTGGGCATCGGACACGAACGCCGTTTCGAACCCGCCGTCATCGAGATGCGCGAACGACTTGAGTCCGGCGAGTTCGGCAATCCGCTGCTGCTCGAAGGCAATTTCAGCCAGGACAAATTCCTGAAATTGCCCAGTGATAACTGGCGATTGTCGGATTCCGCAAATCCGGTCGGCCCGCTCTCCGCCACCGGCATACACATGGTGGACCTATCGATAGCGCTGCTCGGCCGGCCGATCAGCGTCTGGGCAAGGCTGGCAAGGCTTGGCAGCGATTTTACAAACGGCGATACGCTATCGATGACGATCGGCTTCGAAAGTGGCGCCACCGCCATGTTGGGCGCCGTGCTTGCGACACCGTTTTTGGGACGTCTTGCCCTGCTCGGCTCGAAGGGCTGGATGGAAATTCGCGACCGCGACCATCCGGAGAATTCGACGGGATGGGATGTGACGAGCGTGCACCGGGACGAAGCCCCGACTACGACTTTCTATCCACCGCACCCGGCGGTACGCGATAATCTGGAGGCCTTTGGCCGCGCCGCGCTCGGCAACGCGCGCTACCCGGTCACGCTGGACGAAATGCTGGCGAATGTCCGGAGTTTTGAGGCTATCCAGCGATCGGTGAAAAGCGGCGCCATCGAGATGATCTGAGACGGCTAGCCAACGGCCTTCACCGGCACGCGCCTCGGCGCCGCTGGCGTAGCAAAGACCCGTTCGAACCCCGCCAGAAAAACATCCAGCGCGTCGCCGATCATCTGTTCCTTGTCCTCGAGCACGGGGGATTCATAGATATATTTGCGAACCCCGTAGTAGAAGATTCCGCTGTGAAACACCCAGGCCATTTCGAGCTCGGAAGCGGTCGGTTTGCTTTGCGCCGGAAGCCCCGCTTCATGGCGGCATTCTCGGATAATGCGCGACAGGATCTTGTCTCGCACCATGCCGACGTACCACCGGTTGATGTCGAGTCCCTTCAGGCCTGAATACAGATAGATGCGCAGCCATTTGCGAGTAAAGATCACACTCGTATAAGCGCTATAGAATTCCTGCAGCCGATCGCGGAGCGGTCGGGAGCGGTCGGTGAGAAGCTTTTCCCAGCCGGGATCGAGCGGTTCGAGATAAACCGTGCGATAGACCTCCTTGATCAGATCGTCCTTGCTTGGAAAGTAGCGGTACAGCAGCGGCTGGGTGACGCCGAGCCGGCGCGCCAGGTCGCGCGTCCCGCCGCCAAATCCTTCTTCGGAGAAAAATTCGGTCGCCTTGGCAACGAACTCCTTGCGGCGATCGTCCGGCGACAACCGCTTTTGTTTTGCACGAGCTCTCTTGGGCGACGCTTTCCTCCTCATGGCTTGGTAGCCCTTAAAATGCCGTCGTCGGCAAGAAACTGGCCGTAACCGCCGCGCGCAAACAACAACGGCTCTTTCCGGTTGTACGCGTAGGCCTCGACCGCGCCGAGAAAGATAACATGGTCGCCGCCATAATATCGATTGGCGGCGCGGCACTGAAAATTTGCGACGCTGTCCGCAAGAAGGGGCGCATTGCCAAGGCCCGGCGTCCATTCGACCCGGCGAATTTGTCTTCCGAGGATTTTGCGAATTTGGTCGCAAGCAACTGCTGCGACGCACCGAGTACGTTGACCGCGAAATGACTGGCGTTCTGGAAGATGGTCAACGCCTGTGAAAACATCCCCAGGCTCCAGAGCACGAGCGGCGGGTTGAGCGATACCGAGGCGAAGGAATTGCAGGTCAGCCCATAGGGCTTGCCGTCGGGCCCGGCCGCCGTGATGATGGTGACGCCGGTGGCGTAAGTGCCGAGCGCATTGCGGAAATCCCTGGGGTCGATTGGCGAGCTGTCACTCGCCAGCTCGTTAGCCGGATCCGGATCGGTTGGATGCTTTGGTGCGTCGGTCATCCGCCGACCTCAAAGCGTCAGATTGGCGGACGGCAGGCCGAGGGCAACGCGCCCATAGTTGGTGCCGGCCGCATCGAAGTTGAACGCGAGGTGCGAATTGATCGCGTGGGCGTCGCGAAATTGACGCTGCAATGCAGCCGTCGTGAACAATCCCCGTGCGCCGCTCGCCGCGAACAACAGGGATACCGCCTCGGTGCAAAGATTGACGGAAAAAGCCCCGTCGCGGCGCGTTTTGGTCTTGGCGGCGATGTCGGGAATGTAACCGCGCCTGGCCTCGGCCATCGCCTCGATGCATGTCGAGCGCATGATCAGGCGAGCCGCATCGATTTTGGCGGAGGCCTCCGCAATCTTGATCTGCGTGCTCTGGAGATCGCCGAGTTTGGCACGGTTGTAAGTCGAGGCGCGATGTCGCGCGACCTCGACATAGTCGTCCAGACAGGCCTGTGCGTTTCCCAGGGCGACGCCGGATAACACATAAGGAAACAACGAGAACACCGGCAGCGCATAAAGTACATTCGGATTAACGGTGCTGCCGGGCGTCGGGCCGCCGGCGAGGTCGTTTACGGCTACCGTCATCGGCTCGGCAACAAAGGCATCATTGACTTCGACATCGTTCGATCCCGTTCCCCGCAATCCGGCGGAGTTCCACGTGTCCTTGATTTTGTAGTCGCTCCGGCTGACGAGAAAAATGCGGTACTCGATGCCATCGGCCTCGTCGTCGGATGAAACAACACTGGCCAGCATATTCCACTCGCTGGAATCCACTCCCGAGGAGAACGGCCAGCTGCCGCGCAGCACGTATCCGCCATCGACTTTCCTCGCACGTCCAGCCGGGAAAATGAAGGAGGATGCAATCAGAGCGTTGACGTCCTTATTCCAGACCAGGTCCTGCGCGCGCCTATCGAACATCCCCAGCATCCAATGGTGGCTCGCGATATTGGCCAAATTCCAGGAAACCGACGCGTCGGCCTGCCCGATCGCGTCGGCGCAATCGACCAGCGCGACATAATCAAATTCGGAGCCACCTACTCGTTTCGGCTGCACGATTCTAAATAACCCCGCTTCGTGCAAATCACGTTCGGTCTCCGACGGGAGGCGCCGCAACTCTTCTGTCCGGGACGCGCGATCGCTCAAGCGCGGAATCAGCGCCTTGGCACGTGCAATCATGGCGGCATAAGCGGGGTCGTCCGCATTGGTCTGCGGAGACGGGCTCGTGTTTGGCTTCCGACCAACACCTGGCATTTGGTGTTCCTCGCTATCTCGCCGGTTTTGCGGTCTCAAGATGCGGTCGACCGAATTTCGGGGAGACAGCCAGTCTCTCTTGGTTTTTCCGCATCGCGACGAAAGCTGCTTGACCGGCCGAAGCTGCTCGACGATTGTTTATCGCCTGATTACTAATTAAGGCGTGGCCGACGTTGCCCGTCAATCGAATTCGACAGGCAGGGAACAACCTTCATGGATAAGACCGTTGGAATCGTCGGCCTTGGGATCATGGGAGGCGCCATCGCCCGCAATCTCGTTGATCGCGGATGGCGGGTGATTGGTTTCGATATCGACGCCTCACGACGAGTCGAGTTGGGGCTGACCAACGTTACGATCGCCGCCGACGTCGGTGAGGTCGCGCGCGACGCACCTGTTATCATGATTGCCGACAAGCTCCGCTTCGAAACCATTCTGAAGAAAGCCGGCCATATCGCGCTGGACTGTCCGCTCAGCGGAACCGGCGCCCAGGCCAAGAACCGCGATCTGGTCGTCTACGCCAGCGGCGACAGCAATGCCATCGCCCAATGCAAGAGCCTGTTCGCCGACTTCGCCAAACAGAGCGCCGATCTCGGCAAATTTGGCAACGGTAGCCGGATGAAATTCGTCGCCAATCATCTGGTGGCGATACACAACGTCGCCACCGCCGAGGCGATGATCCTGGCGGAGCGCGCCGGGCTTGATCCGAAGATGGTCGTTGACATGGTCGGCCCGGGCGCCGGCGGCTCCAGGATGTTTCAGATGCGGGCGCCGATGATGGTCGAAGGCGTCTATGAGCCGGCGACCATGAAAGTGTCGACCTGGAAGAAAGACATGGCGATCATTGCCGAATTTGCCGACGACGTTGGATGCGCGACGCCGCTATTTACGCTGACCCAGCCGGTCTACGCGCAAGCGATGGCGATGGGACTGGGCAACCAGGACACGGCCGCGGTCTTCGAGGTGTTGAAGAAAACCATTATCACGCCCCCCAAATCCGGCGCTCGCGATCGGGATTAGCAGCCTCACCTCGCGATTTCACACGATCCCGGCGCCGCGAAATGATGGCGGCCAGCGATTGGAGATGCGCGCCCGCAATGCCGCACTGCATCAAAGGCGGCCGCGACGTTCCGGGCTATCGCGCCATCCGCCGTTGCCGAAATATCCAGCACGCCAAGTCGATGGCGTGGTTATCACTTGATCATTTATGACTTCCGTCCGATAAATCCCTCAACCAATAAAAATACAAGAACAGGCGATGTTCAGGTACAGCGTTCCGGGGAGGATCCAATGACGGTATCGCGACGGCAATTTGTCGGCGGCGTTGCGGGCGTAGGTATCGCCACCATGGCGGCTCCCAATCTCGTTCTTGCCCAGAATAGCGATCCGATCCGCATTGGCTTGCTGGCGGCCAAGACCGGACCGCTGGCCTCGGGCGGCATCGACATGGAGCTTGCCCTGACGATGTTCCTGAAGGAGCGCGAGAACACGCTCGCGGGCCGCAAAGTCGAGCTGATTGTCGCGGATACGGCCGGCGTTCCCGCCACCGCCCGCACCAAGGCTCAAGAGCTGATCGAAAAGAACAATGTCCACTGCATCATCGGCCCACTCGCCGCCTTCGAGGCGCTTGCGATCGCCGACTATCTTACTGAGAAGGAAATACCCACCCTCGGTGTCGCCGCGGCGGAGGACATGACGCAGCGGCATCCGAGCCCGTGGTTTGTCCGGCTGACGTCGACGTCGGCGCAATGCGCTTATCCGCTCGCCGAATATTCCGCCCAGGAACTGAAATACAAAAAAATCGTGACCATCGCCGACGACTTTGCCTACGGGCATGAAATGTGCGCCGGCTTCCAGCGCGCGTTTGAGGACAATGGCGGCAAGATCATTCAGAAAATCTTCACGCCGCTGGCAACGCCGGACTACGGCAGCTATGTCGCCCAGGTAAAGAGCGCCGACGCTATCTTCCTCGGCACCGCCGGCTCGAATGGATTCCGTTTCCTGCGCCAATTCATCGAATATGGCCTGAAGGACAAGATGGCGGTCATCGGCGGCATGACGGCGCTCGATGAATCCGTGCTCCGCAATATGGGCGACGAGGCGTTGGGGATTGGCATTCCGCAAGCAGTTTAAATATGATCCGGGCTATTACGCGGGCAGTACTTACGTCTCCGGGGAAGTTCTGGAAGCTGCGCTGAAAACCACGAAGGGAAACGTGGAAGACAAGAAAGCGCTGATGACGGCGATCCGCGGCAGCAACGCGCAGACGGTACGTGGTTTCGTCAAGTTTGACGAATTCGGCAACGTGATCGGCAATGTCTACATCCGCAAGGTGACAAAAACCGACGGACGGCTGGTTAATTCCGTCATCAAGACTTACCCGGACGTCACCCAGTTCTGGACCTACGACAAGACCGCATTCCTGAAGAATCCGGTCTACTCACGGGACTATCCGCCGGCCAAAAACCTGGAGCAATAATTCCGCTTCCGGTGAGGGGCGCCGGTCTCGCAACTTTTCCGAACAAGATCGGCAGACGATGCAGTTTTGGATCATTCAGGGTCTCAACAGCCTGTCGCTTGGTGGTCTGTTGTTTCTGCTTTCGTCGGGATTCTCCCTGATATTCGGCTTGATGAGACTGGCGAACCTGACGCACGGCGCCTTTTTTATGCTCGGCACCTATTTCGGGGCGATCGCGCTGCGCTCCTGGAACGGCCTGAACATCTGGGTTGCCGCGCTCGGCGCCGGAATTGCGGTCGCGGCGATCGGTGGCCTCTTCGAGCGGCTGGTGCTGACCCGGTTAAAGACCAACCCGCTCGGGCAAGTGCTGGTGACGCTCGGCATGTCCTTCATCATTTCCGATGCCTGCCTGTTGTTGTGGGGAGGCGATTCGATACCGGTGCCGACGCCGCATAGCCTGCAAGCGCCGACGCGGGTGTTTGGTTTCGTGTTTCCTACCTATCGGCTAGCGCTGGTGGGATGCGCCATCGGCGCTGCGATCGTGCTGTACTTCTTGCTGGAGCGGACACGCTTGGGTGCCATGATCCGCGCCGGCGTCGACGATCGGCAGATGGCGCGCGCGGTCGGAATCCCCGTCTCGAATTTGTTTACGATCGTGTTTTGTCTGGGCGCCGGCATCGCCGGCGCGGGTGGCGTGCTGGGCGGTCCGATTCTATCAGCCTATCCCGGGCTTGATGCCGACATGCTTCCGCTGGCACTGATCGTCGTCATTCTCGGAGGCATCGGAAGCCTGCTCGGCGCGTTTATCGGCAGCTTCATCATCGGAATTATCTACACTTTTGGAACGGCGTTGTTCCCCGAGCTGGCTTACATCATCCTGTTTCTGCCCATGATCTTCGTCATTGCGTTCCGGCCGCAAGGCCTTTTTGGGCGCGTCGGTGCATGAAGTGGATCGGCGTTACCCTGCTCGCTGCAACGTTTCTTCTCCCGCCATTCTTTGCGGGTGATTTCTATGTCAACCTCGCCAGCCAAATCCTGATCGCCGGAATTTTCGCACTCAGCCTGAACCTGCTGGTCGGCTTTGGCGGCATGACGTCGCTTGGGCACGCCTCATATCTCGGGGTGGCCGCCTATATTTCCGCCTTGCTGACAAGCCGGTACGGATTTGGGCATGGCGCGGCTGCCATCGTCTCGATCGCCGGCACCACCGCGATGGCGGCGTTCTTTGGCGTGATCGCGCTTCGTGCCACGGGCTTGGGCTTTCTCATGATCACGCTGGCTTTATCGCAGGTATTGTGGGGGCTGGCCTATCGCATGTCCAACGTCACCAATGGCGACAATGGAATAGCCGGCCTGACCAGGCCGGCGCCATTTGGCATCTCGCTTGACAGCCCCGTATCGTTTTATTGGTTCGCGCTGATCGTGGCGGCGTTCGCCTTCCTGATGATGGCGATTTTCGTCTCGTCGGCCTTCGGATCGTCATTGAAAGGGGTGCGCGATCAGCCGCGCAGGATGGCAGCGCTTGGCTTCAACCCCTGGATGATCCGATGGATCACATTCGTCTACGCCGGCTTTTGGGGCGGCGTGTCTGGATTGTTGTACGTCTATTATAACAAATATATTCACCCAACCTCGCTTTCCACCACGAGCTCAGCGGAAGCATTGCTCGGCGTTATTGCCGGCGGCTCCGGAACGCTCGGCGGTCCGACGGTCGGCGCCGCGCTGGTGCTGCTATTGAAGAATTACGCATCGGCCTATATCGAACGATGGAACATGCTGCTGGGCCTAGTGTTCCTGTTCATCGTTCTGCTCATGCCGGCCGGAATCGTTCCGGGCTTCAGCAGGCTGACGGCGGGATTACGCTGGGGATCGCGATGACCTCGCCAACATCAAATTACGCACTGGAGGTGATCGACCTGAAGAAGGCGTTCGGCGGACTCGTTGTCACGCAAAGCGTATCTCTCGCCATGCGGCCGGGCGAACGCCGCCTGATCATCGGGCCAAATGGCGCCGGCAAGACCACGCTGTTCAATCAGATCAGCGGCGACCTGCGGCCGAATTCAGGGCAGATCAAGCTGTTCGGCAACGACGTGACACAACTGACGCCCTACAAGCGCGCACATCTAGGACTGTCGCGTACGTACCAGATCATCACACTCTTCACCGGCGACACGCTCGAGCACAATGTCACGCTCGGCCTGCTCGGTTTGCGGCCCTCGCGCTGGCAAATGTGGCGGCCGCTGTCTTTTATGGCGATCTCGCAGCCGAAGCGCGCCGGACGCTCGACGCGGTTGGGCTCTTACATCTAGCTGAACATCCGGTTTCCGATATTGCCTATGGCGAAAAGCGCAGGGTTGAACTCGCTATGGCGCTTGCGCAAAAGCCACGCGTATTGCTGCTGGACGAACCGCTGGCGGGTCTATCAAATACCGAACGATCCCAGGTGAAGTCGCTAATCGCGTCAATCCCGCGGGAGACCACCGTGATCATGATCGAGCATGACATGGATACTGCCCTTGACCTTGCCGAGACCGTCACGCTGCTCAACTACGGCCGCGTTATCGTCGATGGCGACCGTAATGCCGTAATTGCGGACGAACGAACGCGTGAGGTGTATCTTGGGTCCTGATGCACTCAGCCTGACAAACGTGCACACATTTTATG
>WNFN01036190.1_pt1 | contig 13184 bp, 12 predicted proteins | sample 5400161 | NCBI WGS metagenome assembly WNFN01 (sample SAMN13153353, study PRJNA577476) | soil metagenome | isolation source: 80 cm saprolite on Douglas fir-dominated hillslope | place: USA:California | collected 2013-09-17
TGATCGTTTATGAGGACAATTTGACAATGGGCTATGGCGCGGAAGTTGCTGCCATCCTGAACGGTACGGAAGGCACATCCGGTCCCGCGAAGCGGCGGATCGGCCCATCCATGTACTCAAAGCCTTCATCGCTCAGGATGGCAGCAACTTCCGCGCCATAGCCCATTGTCAAATTGTCCTCATAAACGATCAGCGCTTTTCCCGTCTTCTTGAACGAGTTGAGGATCGTTGTCCGGTCCACCGGGAGCAGCGTGCGCAAATCGACCACTTCGCACGAGATTCCATCCTGGCGAGCGACTTGTTCCGCAGCTTGCAGACAGTAGAACGCCATCATTCCATAAGCGTAAACGGTCAGATCGCTTCCTTCGCGCGCGATGTTCGCCACGCCGAGCGGAATGGTGTAGTCATCGGCTGGCACGTCGCCCTTGATCGCACGGTAGCCCTTTTTTGGCTCGAAATACAACACCGGGTTCGGGTCGTGGATGGCGCTCTTGAGCAGCCCTTTGGCGTCGTAGGGGGTTGAGGGGATCACGACCTTCAGACCCGGAACGTGCGAGAAAAAGGCTTCGACGCTCTGGCTGTGATACAACCCGCCGCCGATGCCGCCGCCATAGGGAGCGCGAATGGTGACCGGGACCTTCCATTGCCCGTTCGAGCGGTAGTACATCTTGGCGGCTTCGTTGACGATCTGGTTGAAAGCGGGGTGGATAAAATCGGCAAACTGGATTTCGCAGATGGGGCGTAAGTCCGCCAGCGCTGCCCCAATACCAATGGCGACAATGGAGAGTTCCGCGAGTGGCGAATCGACAATGCGCGTTGGGCCATACTTCTCAAATAAGCCCATCGTCGCGCGAAAGACACCCCCCCGTGGTCCTACATCCTCGCCCGTAACAAACACGCGCGGATCGCGGGCCAGTTCCTCGTCCATCGCCTCGCGGATCGCATCGATCAGTGTCATTTCGGGCATGTTCAGTTGTCTCCTACAGAAATTTATATCAATACGGTTTTTGTGCTAATGTTCCCAGGAGTGGGCTGAAATGCTTAAGATTGGTTGTATATAACGGAATCTGCAATCTATGGCTGGCGGACGCAATCAATAGATCCATCGTGCCAATATTATGACTTAATTTGTAGTGGATTGACTGTTGAATTGCCCAGTCAAGATCATCCTCGATGGGCAAAATTTTTTCGAAGTGTCTGAGTATTTGCAAGACTTCTAATTGCGCTCGTTTGTTTGGCACACCGTCAAGTACTTCCAGCCAGACAAAATGACTGATACCGGGTTCAGGATGTTTAGCGAGCCAATCACGTGCTGGCTGATATTTTCGTAACACATCTACGATGATAGAAGTGTCAAGCAGACTCTCGACAGCTACCATTTACTCCGCTCGAGTCTTTTGGCCCGTTCTTCCTCAACCCATGTAGCACCATCCCTGGGATCATCCCAGGCGTCTGTCGATAACTCGCCGGAATCGAGTAAAGCGACTATTTCAGCGCCACTCAATGGCTCAATTCGTAGAAGTTCTTTTAATTCTTCTTCTGTCCAGGTTGGTTCCGGAATTTCGACGGTGATTTGTACCTCCCCGGCAGGAAGACCCGCCGGAAGCTCGGCCTCCAATTTTCCGTCCTCGGTAATGCGTCCCGTTATTTCAATAGTTGCCATAAGCGTCCTCCATTCTTAGCCTATTATAATCTATGCCAGGGAATGGATACAGCCTTGATTATTTATGCCTTCACTGGAACGCCGCCCGCTTTAGCCCGATCCCTCACAATTTTGTCCGCGACAGTTTTCACTTCGGGATCAGTGCTTGTCAGTGCATCTTGCAAAAGTTCTTCGCTGATGTCCGACATCAGGCTAACGGCTACACGGACAATGTGTGCTTTGACTTCGCTATTCTGTTCATGGTAGTACGCCTGCCTGAGAATGCCTTCCATACGCGGATGTTTCATCCAGGCTAGCGGCCAGATCACCGCCATCCGCGCCTCCGGTAGATCATCCAGTAGGGCGGTTTCGAGCGAATCGATCATCATGTCTGCGCTCTTCGAATGCCCGACGTCTATTTTGAGATAATTCGTTGCGTGGAAGAACCCGCGCAACACCTGTTGCAGCGTAACACCGCTGACCCGGCCAATGATTCCTGATAGCTCAATCAACCATGCTTCACCAGAGAGTTCGAGCAGGCTTAGTGTTGCCGCATATTTAACATCTGGCTCCGGATCGTTCATTGCGTTGCGGACAACGGGAATAGCCGTTGAAATTTCGGTTGCGCCCAACGCTTCCAACGCCTTGATGCGGACTTCTGGGTCTTTGGCTTGCAACACAACTTCCAGAACGGGAACGGCAGCGGGGTCCTGGCAATCGCGCAATCCCCAGGCTGCCGCCATCCGCACGTCATCAATTTCATTCTGCAATGCCTCAGTCATAAGCTGGTAGGCTGCAAGTTCGCGCAGATCGCAGAGGGCGTAAACCGCTCCCTCACGCACCCGCGAATCCTTGTCCGCTAAAGCCTGTTTGATCAGGGGTTCAGCCGAGAACCAGGAAAAGCCATAGAGATGACGGGCAACGCTGGCCCGTGAAGGGGCTTCACCATCGGTCAGCACTTTTTGCATCAGGATGCGCGCATCCCGATCCCCGCGTTCGCTCAGCTTCCTGGCCGCGCTGTAACGGACGTAAACGGCGTCGCTGCGCAAGGCTTCTTCAAGCGCGGGCAGTGAAATGGCATGGGCAGGCAGCAAATTGAGCATGTTTGCCAGACCCATCACGTTCAGCCGCCGCTGTCCTTGCTGTCCATAACTGATCGAGAGCCTCGGTTCGCGTCCGGTAATTTTCGATGTAATCTGAGTGTCAGAAGTCATGCTGAGCCTTTCCTAGCGGAGTGTAACCATCACAACATCGTTGAGTAACGCTTGCTGGGTTTGCATATCCAGCACTGTTAGCCGCAGTTGGCGGCGATCATCAATGCTGAAATAGGCTTTGAGGCGATCTTCGCCCAGCGTACCGGGTGGGACCAGTTTTGCCAGCATCTCACCCGCTTTCGCCTCATTCAGCGTTACGTCAAGCATCGAAACGGAGTCGGTATCAATCTCGCCGATGACAAACTCCACGGCTTCCTGCCTGTCATGTGCTGCGCTCAGGATAATCTCGATTGGCTTTTCGGTAGGATAGCGACTGCCCATCGGAATAATCTCATCGTATAGATGGACGCCGTTTTCCAGATGGCGGATACCATAGCTGTGTGCCAGGTAATCTTCCAATCCAAAGCCTGCGGCTACCTGCAACGCGCCTTCAGCCACTGCGGTAAAAGGCTTATCCGAACGAACCGCCATATCGGTGAAATACTGTTTGAGGATACTCTGGACCGCTGGCATGAGCGACGTGCCGCCGACCAGCAGCACATCGTTGATGTCTTCCTTGAAGATGCCGCGCTGGTGGGCGACGTGCATTACCTTGTCAACAACACGTCTCAGCGCACTTGAGAATCCGTTTTCTTCAAGGAGCGCTTCTAATTCGAGCCGCGTAAAGGTCAGTGAATAGGACTTACCCGCTGCCTCGAAAGTAATGTCAGCGGTTTCATGGGTCGAAAGCGCGATCTTGGCAGCCTCGCACCGCGTCAGCAGCGAGGTGTAATTGGTGCCCAGGTCTTTAGTCGAGACGCCGGTGCGTTTGAGGACTTCGCCGACAACCCACTGATCAATGTCACTGCCGCCGATGACCCGCCCGGCTTTGGCGATGACTTTGGCAGAATGTTGGCCTGCATTACCCCGCAGCAGCCGCTGAATTAGTCCGCCTGTCTTCTCCCGACTTTCTGGCAACTGCACCAGCGAGAGGTCCAGCGTACCACCGCCGAAGTCGAAAACTAGCACAACTGCATTTGGTTCTGTGACAGCATAGCCCAGTGCCGCCGCTGTGGATTCATCCACAATGCGCACTCTTTCCGCCGGGATGTTCTCGATCAAGTTATTAAGCCAGGCAAGATATCCCTCAAATGACGCGACGGGCGCGGTTAGGACAAGTTGCTCAATCTCAGTATTTGGATAGGGAATAGACGCCAGGACCTGCCGGATGAAGCTCCGTCCGGCATCCTGATCCCCGTAGAGGACACCGTCAATTTCGCGGGGATCAGGCGCGGGCATTGCCACGATCCCGCGTTTAAAGTTGCGAAACAGCCGATTATCCCTTTGATAATCCAGTCTGTTGTCGCAGACAGCCTGTCCAATCGTGACCTGGTTGTTCGCTGCATCATGAATGTACAGCAGAGACGGAATCAACGAGGGCCGGTCATCCTCGCTAGCTGTGCTAATGTGTGGCATATTGACGATTTCAGATGTTTCTTTGTCGCTGTTCCAGTGAGCGACGACGGAGTTGGTGGTTCCAAAATCAATGGCAAGTTTATGGCCCATAGAAGAAACTCAGTTAGAAAACCGTTTGTTGCAAGACTAGTGTACTGGTTCTTCTTTAAATTGCGTCTAACTTCAGCGTAACATTCTTATCCAGAATACGCACCGTTTGGCAGACTGCCCTGATAGCGTCGCTGCTGACTAAATTGGTGCTATAATTCACGTATTGTCTCCCCGCCTCAGCCCACGGAGTGAGTTAGATGCGCAATTACCAAATTCTGGATGGCTCCAGAATTGATCGCGAGGCAGATAGCCTCGAACTCTTTTTGAAGAATGCCGAAAGTGAGCAGCCACGGCTGGCGCTTCGTCGTGAGGGAATCTATGTGACGATATCAGCTAGCTACGGGCCATTGGAAATTGCGCTGCGGCCCCGCTACGAGGATTTGGTTCGCACGCTCAGCCGCCTGACTGCGGTTGACGGGTTACACACGACTCGGCAAGTCGGAACAGGTCAAGCCTATCTGGCGATGGGCTTGACCAAGGACGATAATTTGCTGCTGCGGCCCACGATTGTCGCCGATGCTACAGGTCATATGAGCTTGAATATTGAGATTGCCCAATCGGCGCGGCAAGTCCTCTACGACTGGCTAAAAGTACCTCCCGCGCCGAGCATTCATTAATCGTCTCCGGTTTCGGTCATAGCCAGAGGTCGCCCCAGTCCCGCCGCGATAACGTAGGCGGCTGCCTCCGCAAAGGATTCTGTCGCATCAAGTTGATTTTGATCAACCTGATGCAGCCGCAGATACTCCATTTCCTGTTCCGGGTTGTAGCCTGAGCCTTTGCCAACGGCGCTGACACCGACTTTGGCTCGGTGCCGTGACAGTTCGCTGGCCGGCACATGTTCCAATTGCGCCAGCAGCAGCGATTCATTGGAGAGCGTTAGATAGACACCAAAGATATGATGGGTCAGCGTAGCATCAACGGCCATCCCCTCTTCGTCTTTCTCAATAGAAGACTCGTGGGTGATGGTCTGACGCAACTCGACATTGCGTATGTTCTGGAATTTAATTGTGCGGCCCTGTGGCCCCAGGAACGCGCCTAACAATCCGGTTGGCGGCAGCAAACGGACGGTCTGCGCTTCCCGGTCAATTACACCCTGGTTATAGGCTGGCGATTCGGAACCGTTCTTTGCCTGATCCGCATCTTTGGCAATCCGCAGATTGACCGTATTGCGCGATCCGCCAATCCACACGCCCGCCATCGAGATGGGCAGCTTAATGGTTTCGGCCTTCATGCGCACGCGCTGCAACTCGATGTCCTGGCGGCGATGCGGAACCTGCGGGCCTGTAATGGTGGCACGTTTATCGCCCGCCGTATTTACCATCGGCGTTTTCTTTACGCCGAACAGCTTCAAAGGACAAACGGTATATTCGGCCAAAATACGCCCCGCTTGATGGCTGTCCAGGCCAAATTTCTCATCTTCGCCAGCAGGCCAATGGACAAGTTCGACAAAATGGGGTTTTACGGCAGGCTGTTCCTGGATATGCAGGCCCAATGTCCAGTATCCGCGCCGTTCATCAAAACCAACAACTATTGCTTTTACATAGTCAGTTGCCAGGACAGTACCGGGCAACCCACGGCTGGTTCCAAATGCACTAACGTAATTAATCAGGCCAGTTCCACGTAAAGTATCAAAAAAGGGGGAGAGACTATTGGGACCTTCTTGATTGTATAAGCGCCAGTGACCATCTTCGATGCTAATCTCAACCCCGTCGGCAAATAAGGTAGCCATCGTGCACCTCGTAAAATCTACCGGTTTGCGCCGATTCGGGCATTCACAAACTATAAAGACAGTATAAATAGGAGATCATATTCTGGCAATATGACCTCAGTAATATCCCGGCAAGTATCAGGGCGCGTTGATACTCACCGTCTCAGTGCGTGTGCTGTTGCCTGCGGCGTCATAAACGACCATATAGAATGACTGCGGGCCGGATGAGTCAATGTTCCATTGGGTCTTATATGGACCATTCTTGACCGTCGTGAGCAACTGATCGTTGTGATAAAACTCGACATAGGCGACTTCAATGTTATCCGTGGCCTCGACTTCGAGATCAACCGTTTTGGCCCCGCTGTTGACAGTCAGTCCCGGTTGTGGCGCAATGATGCGCACGGTTGGCGGCTGATTATCGACTGTGACCTGCACGGTATAAAGTTGCAGAACGTTGTCCTTGAGGGTGATATTCAATCGAAGCGTGTACAGGCCATCCAGACCGCTTGCGTCCCATTGGCCCAGCGGAATATCGGTCCCGCGCAATTTGGGGTCCGCGCCGCCAATCGCCGTCCATTTGGTAGGTGTGATTCCCGCGCCATAGGCCAGCGTATAGGAGACGGCATCGTTGGAGACGTTGCCCTTGATGGATACAGCACCATGAACGCGTGCCAGACTTTGTGGCGCGTTGATGGTGGCTGCCGATGTACTGGATTGTGCCTGCCCGCTATCAAAATCAGAAGGTGGCAAGGCTTGCCCTGCTGCCTTTGCCCAGGCGACGGCTTCAGACGGATAGTCGAAGAATACCTTCTCGGTAATCAATTCGGCGGGGGTTGAAGCGGTAGCTAGCAGCCCATAGGTCTTTGCCCCGCAACTGACAGTCCGGCGAAGGTATCAGGCCGCTCGGTTCGCAGACCTGTGCTTCGATAATCGTCGCCGGGCGTTTCCAGTTCTGGACGGGTAAATTGTCGCGCTTGTGGGCGTATTCCATCAGTGCGTGCCAGATCGGGGCAGCAGCGGTTGAACCGGAAATGTCGTCGTTCATCGGCGAGCTGTTGTTGTTGCCCACCCAGGTTCCAATAACGAACTGCGGCGTATAGCCAACAGTCCACGCGTCGCGGGCGTCGTTGGTTGTTCCAGTTTTGACCGCAGCCGGGCGCGACAGTTCAAGCGCATTGCCTTTTCCGAACGCCGGGAGGCGCGCGTCATTATCGGACAGGATGTTGTTGATAAGGTAGGCCAGCGCATCCCGCAGCACGCTCTGCCGCACGAAGGTTTTGCCCTGGTCATCGAACTGCCACAGCACTTTGCCGTCGTTACTCTCGATTCGCAGCACAGACACCGGATCGAGGTTGCGATAGCCAATGCGCGGGTTCAGCACCGGAGTTCCAGCCATCACGCCCTGGTTGGCAAAAACACTGTAGGCGTAGGTCATATCAAGCAGGCTCACCTCGCCGCTGCCGAGCGCCAGTGCCAGCCCATACTTCTCGATACTGTCATTCAGCGAATTTATCCCCAGTTGATGGGCGGTCTTAATCACCGGGGCGATCCCAACATCGCGTAACACGCGTACTGCCGGGATATTGTACGAATTCGCCAGTGCGGAACGCACACTGACCAAACCGTGGAACTGCCCATCTTCGTTGCGCGGCGTGTAAGGCAATCCGCCCTGATCGAAGGTTGTCGGAACGTCGATCAGCATTGAGGCAGGCATATACTTCAACTGCGTAAAGGCTGTGACATACGTAAACGGCTTGAAAGCCGAACCGGGCTGCCGCAGCGCCAACGCGTCATTGAAGTTACCGTCGATCCCGGCGTCGTAGTAATCCAGACTGCCAACCATCGAGAGGATTTCACCCGTCGAAGGCTATATTGGGCCGCAGCACAGGGGCCGCCTGCCGTAGTGTTCAGCGTTGTCTTCGGATCGGCTCCCTGCACCCGCGCTATATAGGAATGTGTCACGCACTCGGCCTGATATTGCAAATCCAAATCGAGCGTCGTGAAGATGCGCAGGCCGCCCTGCAAGACAAGGCGCGCACCGTCTAACCCCTGAGCATTTAACAGGTCTTCGGCCTGTCGCCGTGCGTACAGCGAAAAGTGCGGGGCAATAATGCCGTAGCGCTCGGTGTTAGGCTCGATCTGGATGATCTGTGAAGCGGCATCACTGGCTTGCTGGTGCGTAATAAGGCCGAGGTCTACCATGCTATCCAGTACAACCGCTTGCCGCTGACGGGCAGCTACCGGGTTATCAATCGGATTTAACTGCGGGTTCTGTGGAATCGCCGCCAGCATTGCCGCCTCGCCGAGCGTCAGCTCTTTGAGCGGCTTACCAAAATAAACTTTAGATGCTGTTGCCACGCCGTAGGCCAGATTGCCGTAAAAGTTATTATTGAGATACCACTCTAATATCTGCTCTTTGCTGTAGCGTCGCGCAATCTCGCTCGCCAGGATGATCTCTCTGATTTTGCGCTCAAGCGTCGGGCTGGCGCGTCCCTCCGGCGCTAGTAGTACATTTTTGACAAGCTGCTGGGTAATTGTGCTGCCGCCCTGGACCGTTCCACCCTGCAGCGTTATCCAGACTGAACGCGCGATACCACGTATATCGAAGCCAGGGTTATCGTAAAACGACTTATCTTCGATGGCGATGGTTGCATTAACGAGGCCCGATGGAATGTCGCCCAGCGCCGCCGATTGTCGATCTCCACCGCTGGGATCGAGCACCTGATACAGCACGGTCTTGCCTGTCCGGTCGTATATCAAGGTTGTCTCAAATTGCTGTCTGGCCTTCACAATTTCGTCAGGATTCGGCAAATCGCGGGCATAATAGACATAGACGCCGACAGCCAGTACCGAACTCACACCCACGAGGCTTATCAGCGCCAGTATGAGCAGGATTGCTGCCAGCACGAAGGTCCGAATGTTACGGCGTGACCTCTCCCGGACCTGCATGACACGTCGTTGGCGGCGGCGTCTAACAACATTCGCTGTCTGTTTCAATGAACCCTCGTCCCAAAATCACTTGGCAGTGTGTATGATATAATGACTACACCGTTCACAATCGAATCCATACACTGCGGATAATATCATGTCGAGAACTCCCATGCTACGGTGTTCTCTTTGAAAGGCGCAGGTGAGGTGAACAGTCCAAAACGTCTTTTAGTCGTTGAAGATGATAGTGTAACACGCAGACTTTTGCAGCAGATACTACAACAAGCCGGGTTTGAGGTTACGACAGCCAATGATGCCTCCAGCGCACTTAACTTCCTTCAACAGCAAGGGCTGCCACATCTAATTCTTCTGGACCTGGGGTTGCCCGGCATGGGCGGCTTTGAACTCAGTGAACGCATCAAACGCATGGGTGATGTACCGATTATCATCCTGTCTGGGAACAACGAGGAAGAGTCCAAAGTCTACGGCATCCAGCAATTCGCCGACGATTACATCACGAAACCGTTCAACATCAAGGAAGTTGTCGCCCGCATCCAGCGAGTGCTCAGCCGCATTCCAGACTATTCGTATGCGCAGGGCCGTGTGGTCGAAGTCGATGCGCATCTCTCCATTGACTTTGCCAACAAGCGAATTATTCTTGATGGCAATGAGACGACGCTGACGCCTACGGAAACAAATCTCCTGCACATCCTGTACCGCCAAAAAGGGCATATTGTCAGTCCCGACACATTGATTGCGCGGGTCTGGCCCGGCGGCGAGGTTTACGAAGAAACACTGCGAGTACACATGCACCGTCTGCGCAAGAAGCTGCAATTGGCCTCATATCTTCAAACCGAACGTGGAATTGGCTATTCGTTCATCATCCCGGACGACTATGCAGCCCAGAACGATCAAATATCAGAAGATGACGGTTCATGATTAAGATTGATCTTTTAGGTTACAGACATGAAGTATGTTCTCATTGCTGAAGATGACCCTCACATTCAGCTTATGATTCAGCGCAAACTGGAACTGGCTGGCTACAAAACCCGCGTCACCGCGAATGGCAATGATGCGCTAAAAATGGCCCTGGAAGATGTCCCAAGCATCATCCTGCTGGATATAATGCTGCCAGGCATGTCTGGCCTGGAAGTATGCAATCAGGTCAAACAGCAGCTTGGTCCGACTGCCCCACCAATTATTATTGTCTCGGCTAAAGGCGACCCGGCGGATGTCAAAGCCGGGGAAGACGCCGGGGCTAACGACTATGTGATTAAGCCCTTCTCGCCAGGAGATTTGCTGCGGCATGTAGAGACGCTACTGCGCCGCTAGATTCTGCTTCGTTGATCTATCTTGATAAATTCTCGGCGTAAACTGAAATCTATCTGAGCAGAGTGTCGCGGAGTGCCACCGTCTCGGCGGATGGCTCAATGGCGAGGTCTTCATACAGCAGGTTTTGCAACTGCTGGTAATGCAAAAGCACCTGCGTAGACAAAAACGACGCAGGTAGCCACCTTCAGGCGGCTTGGTGATGCTCAGCCCGTTGGCTTTAGCCACGGGCGATGCCGCTCGAATGAATACTGTCGGTGCGTGAACTCTTTACGGGGACGGCTGTGGGGGTGAGGTCGTCAAGTTCTTCTTCCCACTCGGTGCCAATCTCATGAAGATAGGCGTTCAACTCATCATCGCTCAACTCAACACCGGGACGTGCATATTTGCCCGCCAGACTTTCGACGTGATCAAAGGCTCTAGCAGCACGCAGCGCTTCCAATTCGGCAATTGCCTGTTCGCGTGTGAAACTGAGATTGTTGCTATCCGTTTGCAGTGTCTGGACTAACGCAGCTTTCTCCGGTGGCGTCAATTTTTGCGCTGCCTGTACAATTTCGATGAAAGTAAGGTCTGCCATTACTGCAATTCTCGGTTGATAGAGATGTGCAATCTTTACCGGAGCAGAGTGTCGCGGAGTGCCACCGTCTCGGCGGATGGCTCAATGGCGAGGTCTTCATACAGCAGGTTTTGCAACTGCTGGTAATGCAAAAGCACCTGTCCTCGCGATAGGGGTCCACGTCGCGCGCGACTTTGAGTCGTGCCAGTGCACCTTTGAAATCGCGACGCACTCGCATACATTCTCCGAGGCCAATGAGCGCTTCAAGGTAGGCTTCTCGCAGTGCTTCGCGACGGCTAAACACCCAATCGCTGTCTAACGCGATGAGGAAATCACCACGGTACAGTTCAACCGCCTTGCGCCAGAGTTCTTCCGTTCCGGCGTCGCGGGGAGACAGCAGCCGGGCTTGCAGCACCAGCGTTTCCATCTCGTTGGCATCACAGCGCACATCGACATCGGGATTGATGCGATACATATCATCCTGCAATGCGATGATGTTGCTGCCAAGCGCCTGCCGGACCCGATGTAACGTCGTGTGGAAGCTGCCGCGAACGTGGCGACTGCTGCTATCGGGCCAGAAAACGGCGCTCAGCCCGTCTCGGCTGACCGGACCCCGGAACAAAATATAGAGAAAGACCTCTTTGGCTGTGGTCGCCCGCCACGCCGAGGTGGGGATGCGCTGTCCATCGAGTTCGATGCTTTCCTGACCTAACGTGAGAATGTTCAGGCTGTAAGTTACCCGCGAGATAATGCGCATGGTCGCGTGCTGAAGGTTCGTGATCCTGATCAGCACCTGACGCAGCTTCTTCATTTCGACCACAAGCTGACCATAGTTCATTGAATTGGTCATGACGAGCAGTTCCAATGCAGGCGTATGGACACATTCAGCCGCCAGCGATTGGATGCCAGCCACACTCTCGGCTGCCTTCAACGCGCCGTGAAGCAACTCTTTTGCTACGTCCTCATGGTGATGCAGCAAGGCGATGCCTGCCCGCAATCCCAGGACTGATACCAGTGCGCTTTGCAGATTCTGCGTGCGTAGGTCCGTGATAGTCGTATCCAGCTTCCGAGCGGCCAGCGCGGATTGCCCCAGATGGGCACGGGCTGCCCACACAAAGGCCTGCGCGATCACGCTTTCCTGGGCCATGTTGTACATGCCAGCCAGCGTTAGGGCTTCTTCCGCCAGCAGAGACGCTTCGGAGAACTGGTTTTGCCAGCGTCGCAGTGTCGAGAGACTGATGAGAATCGAACTACGCAGCAGCGGCTCACTGCCGCCGATCAATTCCAGCGCTTTGTCGTAAAGATGGACGGCTTCGTCAAAAGCATTGCGGTCCCGCTGTAGATCGCCCAGGCTCCACAGCAAATAGCTTTCGGCCCGCTTATTAGGCGCTTTCGCCGCGACGCTCAAGCCTTCCTGGAAAATCGCCAGGGCCTGCATATAGCTGCCGCGTAGATGGTAATAGCAACCCAGATTGTTGAGCGCCAGGGCCAATGCACTCATGCTGCCTAACGAACGCCGCAGGGCGACGATCTCCTGTAGGCACGCCGCAACCTCGTCCAGCCGTCCGACCCGCGTATAGCAGGTCTGGAGGTCTTGCAATACGTTCGTTAGCGCGTAAACATCGCCGTCCGCGCGGTGCAAAATGACGGATTCTTCTAACTGCTCGATACCCTGTTCGATCTCGCCCATGCTGAATCGGGCAAATCCGAGGATGCGCAGGATTCGACCACGCCGATTATCCGAGTCGGCGGCGGTTTGCAACAAATTGCTGGCCTGTAGCGCGGCTTCCTGGTATGCACCGCGCTGCATATCGATCATCGCGCGCTGCAACCGGACCCCGATCAACCGCGCCTCGTTACCTTCGAGTGCAAAACCTTTTTCCGCCTCGTCAAGTTCGAGGGTGGCCGTTGCATATTCGTAGCGATCCGTATGCGCACTGGCGCAGGTGGACATCAGAATCGGAGCCGGGACGCCTGTGTGGCGCAGTCGGGTTCCCCAACTGAGTAATGTCTCGATTTTTCCCTGAACAAAGTACGCATGGGCCATGCGTTCCGCCAGCGCGACAGCATTGTCTACCTGCTCGGCGGTAAGATAGTGATCAATCGCTAGCTCGACTTCATCTCTGGCCTCGAACCAGCGGGCGGCGCGGACATGCAGCATCTCGAATAGTTCGGGATCGTCATTTTGTAACTGCCGCTGCAAAAAGCTGCGGAACAGCGTATGGTAGACAAGCCCGTTGTTGCCCCGGATAAGAAACAGGT
>WNFN01259788.1_pt1 | contig 13176 bp, 15 predicted proteins | sample 5400161 | NCBI WGS metagenome assembly WNFN01 (sample SAMN13153353, study PRJNA577476) | soil metagenome | isolation source: 80 cm saprolite on Douglas fir-dominated hillslope | place: USA:California | collected 2013-09-17
GAGGTCTTCGACGGCGTGGACCTGGCCATGTTCGACGTCCCCGACCACGTATCGGCGCACTGGGCCCCGGTGGCGGCGGCCCGCGGCGTCGTGGTCATCGACAAGTCGGGCGCGTTCCGGATGAACGACGAGGTTCCCCTGGTGGTGCCGGAGGTCAATCCGGAGCAGGCCGCGAACAGGCCCAGGGGGATCATCGCGGTCCCGAACTGCACGACCCTCTCGCTGATCGTCGCCGTCGCGGCCCTGCACCGGGCGTTCGGGCTCCGCGAGATGGTCGTGGCGTCCTACCAGGCGGCGTCCGGAGCCGGGCAGGCCGGCGCCGACACGCTCTACGCGCAGCTGGAGAAGGTGGCGGGCAGCCGGACAGTGGGCCAGCGGGCGGGCGACCTGCGCGGGGTGGTCGGCGATTTCGGGCCGTTCCCGGCGCCGCTGGCGCTGAACGTGGTGCCCTTTGCAGGCTCGCTACGTGACGCGGGCTGGTCCTCGGAGGAGATGAAGATCCGCGACGAGACGCGCAAGATCCTCGGGATGCCGCGGCTTCGGGTGTCGGCGACCTGCGTGCGGGTCCCGGTCATCACCGGGCACTCGGTGGCCGTGCACGCCGTGTTCAGCCGCGAGGTCGCCCGGGAGGACGCGCAGTGGGTGCTGAGCGAGGCACCCGGCGTGGTGCTCGCCGACGACCCGGAGCGGGGTGAGTTCCCCACTCCCGCGGACGTTGTCGGAACGGATCCGACGTGGGTCGGCCGGGTGCGCCAGAGCCTGGACGACCCCAGTGCGGTCGATTTCTTCGTGTGCGGGGACAACCTGCGCAAGGGCGCGGCCCTGAACGCCGCCCAGATCGCGGAACTGCTCGTTCCCGAGCTCTCCGCCGGCCCGGCGCCCGGACGGCCCGCTGGTTCGTGACCCGCCGGCGAGTTATTCTCCCGGACTGGGAGTAGCCGGGCTGGCCGTGTGCCTCACGCCTGCCTGGGCGATGCCCGGAACGCGCCGCCTGCGCTGCCCGGCCTCAGGAACGTTGCGGGTTCGGTCGGTTCCCCCGCAGGCAGCCGCGGGAAGTGAACCTCCACCTCGAGCCCGCCCCCCGGAAGCGGGCGGGCGCGCAGGTCCGCGTCGTGCGCGGCGGTGATCGCGGTGACGATGGACAGCCCGAGGCCGAGCCCGTCCCGGCCGACCCGGTCCTCGAGCCGCCCGAACGGCTGGAACAGCAGGTCCACCTTCTCCGGCGGGATCACAGGCCCGGTGTTGGCCACCGACAGGAGGGCGCGTCCCTCCCGCATTCCGGTCACGACCTCGATCCAGCCGCCGGGCACGTTGTGCCGCACGGCGTTGTCGACGAGGTTGGCCACCAGGCGCTCGGCGAGCCTGAGGTCGCCCAGGGCGGGAGCCTCGGCGAGGGCGCTGTGCACGCGCAGTCCGCGGCTCTGCGCTCCCGCCTCGCTGGCCTGCACGGCTTCCTCGGACACGGCGGCTAGGTCGAGCGGCTCGCAGCGGTCGAGGCCGCGCTGGCTGCGCGCCAGGGTCAGCAGCGCTTCGATCAGCCGTTCCTGCTCCTCGCCCGTGGCCAGCACCCGCTCACAGACGGCCTGCAGCGAGCCGAGGGTGGGATTTGGGTCCCGCAGCGCGACCTCAACCAGGGTCCGCTGCCGCGCGAGCGGCGTGCGCAGCTCGTGAGAGGCGTTCGCGACGAACTGCCGCTGGGCGGCGAACGATCCTTCCAGGCGGGCGAGCAGCCCGTTGAACGTCTTCCCGAGTTCTTTGAGCTCGTCGTCGGGGCCATCGAGGGCCAGGCGCTGATGCAGGTTGCGGGCGGAGATGCGCCGGGCGGCCGTCGTAATGGTCCGCAGTGGCCGCAGCACCCGCCCCGCCACCAGCCACCCGAGCCCGATGGAGACCACAGTCATGATGGCCAGCGCGATCCCGGACTCTCGGAGGAGCTGGTTCAGCTCCGCGCTGCGCTGCTGGCTCAGGGTCTTCAGCAGGCCGGTGCACGGGGTAGTCGGCAGCGGCGTCGCGCCGCCGCCTGCCGGGTTCTTGGCACAGACCTGGGCGAAGAAAAGGCCGGTCGACGTCTGGCTTTGGGTCGTGGCTACAACCGGGATCCGGTGCTCGACCAGGACGTAGGTGACGGCGAGCAAGGCGGCGCCGGAGATCAGGAACAGCCCGCCATATAGCAGGGTGAACTTCAGCCGCACGGTGCGCCGCGGCAGTCGCCACCTCCGTTGTGATGCGGTCCGAGGGGATGTGCTCTGCGGTGATGCGCCCGGTGTCGACGCGCCCGGTGTAGATGCGCTCCGCGGGGGCGTGCCGTTCTGGGGCATGGTGAGTCGAGGTGTGCTCGGTGAGACTGGCTGGGACGGCGCGGTCATGGGCCTCCTCAGATCCGGTAGCCGGCCTGGGCCACGGTCTCGATGACCGGCGGGTCACCGAGCTTACGGCGCAGCCTGCTCATGGTTACCTTGACGGCAGAGGTGAACGGGTCGGCCATCTCGTCCCACACCCGCTCCAGGATCTCCTCGGCCGACACGACCCGGCCCTGGGCGGCGAGCAGCAGTTCCAGGACGCCGAACTCCTTGGGGCCGAGATCGAGCTGATGGCCGCCCCGGCTGGCATGCCGCCGCGACGGGTCGAGCGCCAGGTCACCGTGCACCAGTACCGGCGGAAGCCCCGGCTGGGCCCGGCGCAGCAGCGCCCTGATCCTGGCCACCAGCTCGGCGAAGGCGAACGGCTTCGGCAGGTAATCATCGGCGCCGAGGCCAAGGCCGTCGACGCGATCCTCGATCGTGGCCGCCGCGGTCAGCATGAGCACCCGGCTGCGGGACCGCGCCTCGACCAGCCCGGCGCACACGTCGTCTCCGTGCAGGCCCGGCAGGTCCCGGTCCAGAACGATAACGTCGTAGTCCGTGACCAGGGCCCGTTCGAGCCCGGCCTGACCGTCGAGGGCCACGTCAACGGCCAGCCGCTCCCGGCGCAGGCCCACGCCGATGGCATCGGCCAGCTCACCGTCGTCCTCGATCACGAGCACCCGCATCGCGGTTCCTCTCCGGGCTCTTCCTGACTCTTCCTGGCTCTTCCTGGTCCTGGGCCGCTCGTCGGCCCGCTGAGCGGTACGGGCGCAGGCGCCACCTCCATGATGCCTGTCCTGCGCTTTGCCCCGCCTGGCCCGCCGCGTGCCGCGCTCGCTGTGGGTCCACGGCCCGACCCGGCCGGTGGCGCCGGCCGGCCGCGCCTCCTCGTGACAATCGTGGACATCGCCAGGGTGCCTGGCCCGGGGTTGCGCCGCGGTTACAGTGCTGGCCCGGGGGGGGCGACCCCCCAGGACCCCCCCGCGTGCCAGCCGCTCGGGCCAGCAAGCTGGCCGTCGCGGCTGGCACGGCCTTCGGCCGGATTCCTGTCCCGTGCTGCCATCCGCTCGGGCCGGCAGGCCGGCCGTCGCGGCTGGCACGGCGGTGTTACCGCGCCGCAACCGGGGCTCCCGTATTCCTAGCTGCAGCGGCCGAGGGCCGCGCGATGCGGATGCTTCATCTCGGATGGGAGAGCCATGTTCTTCGTTACGTACCTGCGCCGCGAGCTGCGCCGCCGAATGCGCCAGGCCATCTTCATCGCGCTGGGCCTGGCGCTCGGGATCGGCCTCGTCGTCACAGTGACCGCCGCCTCGGCGGGGGTGAAGAAGGCCCAGGCCGACGTGCTGAGCTCGCTGTACGGGGTGGGCACCGACGTGACCGTGACCGGCGCGGCCCCAGGCCCCCCCAAGTCCGGCACGCCGCCCAAGGGCGCGCAGACCTTCCAGGTGGGCCCGGGCGGCGCGCAGATGTGCAGCAACGGAAAGTGCCATAACGCCGCTGGCCAGACGGTCGACAACCTCGGCTCGCAGTACCAGGCGATCAACGCGTCGCAGGTAGCCGCCGTGGCGAAGCTGCATGGCGTGGCCGCGGCCGCCGGCGGGCTCACGCTCACCGACAACCAGCTCACGCTGCCGAAGAACTTCGGCCAGCCGGGGGGTTCCTTGCCCCAGCCGAAGGGCTTCAACGTCGACGGCGTGGACATCGGGCACTCCTCGCTCGGCCCGCTCAGCGCGGGAACGATCAAGTCGGGTCACTCCCTCACCGCCGCCGAGGCCAACTCCGACGTGGCGGTGGTCGACTCCGGCTACGCGAAGGCCAACAGCCTGAAGGTCGGCTCGACGATCACGATCGCCAAGACCAAGTTCACGGTCGTCGGCATCGTCGCCCAGCCGCAGGGCGGCAGCCCGCCCGATGTCTACATCCCGCTGGCGCGTGCCCAGGCGATCGGTAGCACCGCGGGCGAGAGCCTGAAGAACAAGGTGAACACGATCTACGTGGCCGCGGCCAGCGCCGCCGACATCCCGGCCGTGCAGAACGAGATCTCCAAGCTGCTCCCCGGCGCCACCGTGACCACGGCCTCCAGCCTGGCCAGCGCGGTGACCGGGTCCCTGTCCAGCACGGCCAAGCTGGCCAACGATCTCGGCAAGTGGCTGTCGGTCCTGGTGCTGATCGCCGCGTTCGCCGTCGCCAGTCTGCTGACGATCGCCGCGGTCTCTAGGCGGGTGCGGGAGTTCGGCACGCTCAAGGCGCTCGGCTGGCGCAGCCGGCGGATCGTCTCCCAGGTGATGGGCGAGTCGGTGGCCATGGGCATCATCGGCGGCGCGGTCGGCGTCGGCCTCGGCTTCGCCGGCGCGGCGCTGATCACCAGGATCGCGCCGAAGCTGTCCGCCACCTACGCCACGCCGACCGGAGGGCGGGTGTCCACGGCCGGCGGCCCGGGCGGCCCCCAGAGCTTCATCCCGACCGCCAGCCACACCGTGTCCGTGCCCATGCACGCGTCGGTCACCGTGGGCGTGATCGTGCTGGCCGTGGTGCTCGCGGTCGCAGGCGGCCTGCTGGCCGGGACCTTCGGGAGCTGGCGCATCGGCCGGCTGCGCCCCGCGGCGGCCCTGGCCCGGGTCGAGTAAACGGTATGGTCGCCGACGTGCTGCCGGGGACCGCGGACAATCACGAGAGGATCTCATGTACAAGCTGACCGGAGTTAGCAAGATCTACCAGAAGGGCCGCCGGGCGGTCCCGGCCGTGCGTGACCTGGACCTGGTCATCCCCGGCGGGGAGTGGCTGGCCGTGCAGGGCCGCACCGGGCACGGCAAGACCACGCTGCTGCAGCTCCTCGGCGGCCTGGACCGGCCCACGTCCGGAATCGTCGAGTTCGACGGCCACGACCTCGCCCGCCTTCCGGAGGCCCAGGTCACTCGGATACGGGCCGAGTCGTTGGGGTTCATCTTCCAGACCTTCAACCTGGTGCCGACCCTGTCGGCGGCCGAGAACGTCGAGGCGGCGCTGATCCCGCTGCGAACCGGGCTCGCGGAGCGGCGCCGCCTGGTGGCCGCCGCCCTGGAGTCCGTCGGACTCGGCGACCGGGCCCGGCACCTGCCTGGTGAGCTGTCCGGCGGGCAGCAGCAGCGGGTGGCGATCGCCCGGGCCCTGGTGAAGGAGCCGAAGGGGCTGCTGGCTGACGAGCCGACCGGCAACCTGGACGAGGTCACCCGCGATGAGATCATCGCGCTGCTGGAGAAGCTCTGGCGCGACCTCGGGCTGACCCTGGTGCTGGTCACCCACGACAGCTCGCTGGCGCGCCGGGCGCAGCGCGTCGGGGTCATGAGCAAGGGCCGCCTCACGATCAGGCACGACACCCGGCGCGCGCCGGGCCCCGGGCGCTCTGCCGTGGCCGCGGCCGTGCCTGACCCGTCGCCATGAGCGGAACGCGCAGTGCGGGTCTGGCTTGACGGCGCGGGCCTATCCGTGCGGGGTGGAGGACCGCATGGTGATCTTCAGGTTGCCGTCACCGGGCCTGGCCACTTCCGTCAGGCCGAGCCGCCGGTAGAGGGCCTGAGCGCGGTGGTTGACGACGAGCACGTCGAGGACGAGGTCCTGGTCCTGCTGCCCGGCCTCGTCGATGAGCGCCTTGATGAGGCGGGTGCCGAAGCCGCGTCCTTGATGGTCCGGGAGGATCTCGATGCGGGAGAGGTAGATCTCGTCCGGGCGGCGGTCGACGTCGAGCATGCCGATGTCTGTGCCGTTGGCCGTGATGATCTGCCAGCGGCCCGGCTGGAAGGAGCGGACGTGGAAACCGCGCTGGACCTGGTCGTCCCAGCCCCAGATCGCCGCGACGTAGTCGCCCATGGCGGCCTTGTGCAGCTGGAAGCAGAACTCGGTGTCGGCTCCGGTAGCCGGCCGCAGTGCGATGACGGTCATGGTCCGTCGGCTCCGTGGGTAATTGCCCGGGCTGGTTGCGTCGGGTTTCCCACCATTCTGCCCGGTGCGAGTCCAGGTATGGCGGACCTGGCTGCAGGCTCAGGCCCTGATTCGGGGCATGGCCGGCCGCCTGGGAGAAGTCGCCTTCACCGAAGACGACCGTCCGCGCCTGGCCGCGCGGCGGGATCGCAACCGCACGCCCTGACTGAGCACGGTGCTGTGAGCAGCTGCGTCTACCGGGATCTCGGCTTCAGGCGGCCACGTCGGCCTTGCGCGGCCGCCCGCGCGCCCGCTTGCCTTCGATGATCCGGCCGCTCTGGAACAGCTCGCCACCCCAGACGCCCCACGGCTCACCGCGCTGCAGGGCCCCTGCGAGGCACGCACTGCGCGCCGGGCAGTGACCGCACAGCGCCTTGGCCAGCTGCAGGTCCTCGGGATTCTCGCTGAAGAACAGATCCGGTTCTCTCTGGCAGAGCAGTGCCGGAGCCGCGGCGACGTGCCGCTGCATCCGCGCGCCGGCCTGCCTTACCGCGCCCTGCGTGCGGGCCGGCGGGCCGGCGATGAGGTGATGGTCGCGCATTGCAGTCAGCGACCGCCGTCCGCGGCCCGCCGGGCCTGGCGCGCCTGGCGGGCACGGCTCGCCGCCGCGGCCGCCTGCTTCCGCAGGTCCCTGGCCTGCTGGGCGACTAGCTTCTGCACGATCGGGGGGTGCATGGTTCCTCCTTGCTGGCGGGCCGCGTGCCTGGCCCGCACTATGGAGGCTCGCCCTAAGCCCGGCCCGGCCGCATCGGGCAGACGCCCTATCTCGGGGCCGAAATTGGTCTTAGGTAGTGCCCGGGACCGGGCCTGCATGATCTCGGCTACGTCTTGGGTGGTCATGCCGGGTGGGATCGCGATTCTGCGGTTACCAGGCGATCTGGGGACCACCAGGCACCGGGCAGAACGGCAGCTGCCAGTGTCGGGGCAGGCCGGCGCCTTCCCGCATCGCCTACCCCCGGCCCGGCCGTGCGCACACCCACGGGGGCCGGCGTGGCGCTCTCGGCATGACCGATGGTGGCCGGCCAGCAGAGCCGCACCGCGGTCACTGACCGGTTATGGACAAACGACGATCACCCGGCCTGGCCCCCACCGATACCCGTTCCCGCGCCTCTCCGGGCGTGCCCGCCAGCGCGGTCTCTGCCCGTCCATCCGGCGATTAGAACACGCGGACGAATCAGCCGCAGCGCAGAGGGCCAGCTCTTGCGGCGGGCAGGCATGCCCGTTAGCCCAGGCGGCGAGCTCGCCGGGGGCTGCCCCGCTGTGCGAGGCCCGGCCTGCGAGCTCCCCGAGCCGTATGCCGGCTGCGCTCCTGGCTGCGTACCCTTCGCGGCGGCGCGCTTGATCTGGTCCTCGGCGACCCAGCTGTCGTACAAGCTCGCGTAGGCCTGGGCCAGTTTTACCCGGGCCCGGATGGCGATGGCCTGGGCTAGGGCGGTGCACTCCTCCCTGGTCGAAAGGCCGCCGGAGGCGGGAGCTGGCCTGGTCAGGCTGCGCCTGCCTGGTTCTCCTTCGCTCTCGCAGTGCTGCGGCCCGGCCGGGATGACGGCGGCGATCTTCGCCGCGGTGCCCAGAGACATCGACGGCGACTCCGCCGCGTTCCGCTGGGCGGCCTCGGCGATCTCCTCACCGGTGGTCCAGATGCTCCGCGTGCGGTCAGCAGGGACAGTGCTCATGGGATGACCCCCGTCCTGGCCAGCCCCTGCTGGCCGGGAATCATCACATCACATTGCGTGTCGGACTGACTGCGTTCGGCGATTATTCGCGCTTCCAGGCTGCCTGATCACGTGCCTTGCAAGCGTCGGCGGTCGCGGTGGGCGCGCAGGTTGATCGCATTGCCGCAGATGCGCACGGAGCACCAGACACCGCTGGCGTTGCGGGAGCGGTCGTAGAAGGCGAGCGGGCACTGCGGGTTGCGGCAGGTCTTAAGGCGCACCCTGGTGCCGGCCAGCTGACCCTCGTAGAGCGCCGCGAGGACCAGCATGACCAGCGCCTGCTGGCCGGTTTCCTCCGGCTGGAGGCGGACGGATCCATCCGGTGCCAGCTGGAGCGCGGCGGCGGCGCTGTGCAGCATCGGCGCAGCGGACCGGGTGTCGGGCGCGGCATTGTGCGCTCGCATCACCACCTCGCGTAGATCGTCGCGGAAGGCCCGCAGTTCCTGCAGGCCGTCTGCGTCCAGCACCACCTCCGGCACGGGCAGGCCGGTGGCCGCGGACCACTGCGCGGTGGCGGAGTCCATCCACTGTCGGGCGCCGACCAGTTCCGCGAGAAGGTCAGGCTCACGAGCGGCCGGGCTGGTGTTGACCAGATCCTGGACCAGCGCCAGAGCTCCTGGCGCGGGGACCAGGCCATAGCGGCGTGTCGCCGGCCACGGACTATGGACATCGGCTTTTGGGTCATCGGTCATACCGGGCCGCCACCGTCACTCACCGAGCAGCCCCCGTGCCCCGAGCCAGACGACGCCTGGGTTGAGCCGGTCCGGGTAGAGCCCGGTCATCTGGTCGTAGAACTCCCGGGCGGTGGGCTTGTCGTCGAGCAGCCGGATCACGTCCTGCAGATACCGCCGGGTCTCGTCCAGGACAGCCGGGTCATCGGGCCGGTGCTTGTTCTTGTGGCCAGCGACGACGGCGCGCGGGTGGAGCCCGGCGACGCGGTCGAGGGCCCGCAGCCATTGGTCCAGGCCGCCGTGGCCGCCTTCGAGGATGTACTGGTGCACGCCGTTGTAGGCGACATCGCCGGCGGCGACCAGGCCGATGGACGGCACGTGCAGCACCGAGGTCTTGTCGGTGTCGGTGTGCCCGGTCTCGACGGCCACGACCGGGTAGCCCTCCAGCAGGAATCCCCCGGCGGGAACCGGCTCAGCCAGCACCGGAGTCTCCGGGATCTGGCCGGGGAAGATCCGGTCGAATAGCTGCTCGCGGCCCTGGCCGGCCTGCTGGCGCATGACCTCGATCGTGCCCTCGGTGGCGTAGACCGCCACGCCGGGGAAGCGCCTGGCCAGTTCCCCGGTGCCGAACCAGTGGTCGCCGTGCCCGTGCGTGGCATAGATGTAGGCCAGGCGCCGGCCGGACCGCTCGACCCAGTCACCGACGTTCTGGATTTGTGTTCGGGTGAAGGGCGGGTCCACCAGGAGGGCGTCCTCCGCCCCGAAGATCAGCGTCGACGACAGCGGCGACCACGCCAGCGGCGCTCCGTCCGGCATGCGCTCGTCGCCGGCCCCGGCAGGCCCGTCGGAGACGAAGACGTCATAGGACAGCTGGGTCGGTGAGGTTGCTGACATGGGTGCCTCCTCGGAAGCTTCTCGGGGTCCGGCCCAGCAGGATTTTGCTTCTCCCGGCCCGGACCTTCCGGAATCTTGAAACAACCGTAATACGTTTGCCTGTGTCAACAGTTCCTGCGTCACGGCGCGGGCGAAGGCGGGCGCTCGCGATGGTCAGGGTTCGTGGTTCGCCGGGAGCGTGGTGACGAGCACGTCGGATATGGGCGAGCCGGGACCAGGATGGCGAGTCCGCGCCACCTTGCGCCAGCCCCAGTTCTGGAAGGCGTTCTGGGCCGGGGTAGCCGCGGGCAGTACGATCAGCGTCGCTCGCTCCTCACGCCGGTTGCTGAGGATGAGGTCGTGCAGGGTCTGGCCGATGCCCTGCCGCCGCCAGGGCGCGCGCACCAGCAGGTCAATCAGCGCGAAGGTGCGGCCAGGATGCTCGGCGGTGACCTCGTCCGGCAACGGGGTGGTCAGGCCCCGCCACCAGGAGGTGGCCGGCCGCAGCGGCATCCCGGCCGCGTAACCGACCAGATAGCCGCCATTGCGGGCCTCAGCCAGGGCAAAGCCGGGCTGGCGGGACTGCACCCGGAACCGGTCGGGGAACAGGGGGGCATCATGTCGGATGCGGGCACGGCCACCTTCTCTGCGTAGGCCTGCTTCGAGAACAACCCAGCCGCCCACTGACGTCCCGTGTTCTCAGACCGGCCCCGGCTGGTACGAGCCAGCGCTGACCATGCTCGGCCATCGCACCCTTCTAGAGGCCCAGTCACGTAATCGGCTGGCAGACCGTTGCCCCAATGGCCCCGCTGGTCCCGGCATCCCCGCCAGCCCCAGCACCAGCCGCCCGCCCAGAACACAGGCCGGCATGAATGTACCGATGGTGGCGCCAGAGAACCACCATCGGTACATTCACGGCGGGCGGTGGCGGCCGCCGGGCGATTCTCGGTCCCGCGGCCGCGGCTCCGCGCGCCCGGGCGGCCTTCACAGAGGTCGCTGTGCCGCAGCCCAGCGAGCAAGGACTACCTGACGGGCTCTAGCGGTCTAGAGCGGCGGTCAAGTAGTCGTTAGGCGGCGGAGCTGGTAGTTGCTGGGGCTGGCGGGCGACGACGTGGAGATTGCGGACGACGGCGACGCGTCTGAGGTCGACCAGGTTCTTGCGGGTGCCGCGGTAGCGGGCGCGGCGGCCTTGCCAGTGCCCGACGTGGGCGAGGGCGTGCTCGACCTGAACGCCCGCGACGAGTCAACGGGCAGGGCACGGGCCGGTCACTCTGACACCGTGCCCTCCTCGATGGATGCTGCGAGGTTGCCGAGGGCGTCGGCGATCGACATATGGATGTCCCGGTGAAAGAGGTACGCCCTGGCCTCTCGTTCCTCCGCATGGCGGCGCTGGGTGCGTTCTTCGGCGCGAAGCGATTCGACGATCAGGGTTTGAAGATCCACGCTGCTGCCTCTTCCTCTGCCATGGCGTGCACGATCTCCGCGCCGTGCTGCCGTGTGCTCCAGGCAGGCGCCCATCCTGTCACCCTGGCTGCTGGCCGCGGCGGCACGGCACCGCGGCCAGCAGCCGGCCATCAGCGAGCCCCGGTGGGCTGCCCGGCGATCGCGGCCTGATCCTCGTGGACGCGATCGCGCGCGAGCCTGCTTGGCCACCACAGCCATCGGCCGAGATCCAGGTTGAGCGCGGTCACCAGCACCGAGCGGACGACGATGGTGTCCAGCAGCACTCCGAACGCGACCGCGAAGCCGAGCTCGGTGAGGAAGGTGACGGGAAGGGTGCCCAGCACGGCGAAGGTACCCGCCAGCACCGCGCCGGCTGAGGTGATCACCCCGCCGGTGACCGCCAGCCCGGTAAGCGCGCCGCGGCGGGTGCCGTGGCGCTTGGCTTCCTCGCGCACCCGGGTCATCAGGAAGATGTTGTAGTCGATGCCCAGGGCGACCAGGGCCGCGGCGAACGACAGCACCACGGTGGCCATCAGCATCAGCGGGGCGATCACCGCGCGCAGCAGCAGGGCGAGGATGACGAACACCACCGCGAGGACGACGGGGATGATCACGTTGCGGTCGTGCGCCGCGGCGCCCTGGACGTCGAGGTTGATCGCGGTGTTGCCGCCGACCAGCGCATCTGCGCCGGGAACGGCCTGGACGTTCGCCCGGACCCGGTCGACCGTGGCGTATGCCGCCTGGCTGTCGGGCGCCGTGGTCAGCGTCCCGTCGAGGTAGGCGTGACCCGCCCGGGTGACCGGCGGCGTGACACCGGTGATCCCCGGGGTCGCCTTGAACGCCGCCTCCAGCCGGGCCGCCGCTGCCTGGTTGCCGACGACCACGACCGGCTGCCCGCTGCCCCCGGCGAAGTGCTGGTCCAGGATCGTCTGCCCGGTCACCGAGTCGGGGTGGCCGCGGAAGGACTGAGCGTTGGTCAGGCCGCTGGCCTTCAGGCCGGTGAGGCCCAGGGCCATGGCGCCGAGCACGACGGCCGTAGCCACCCAGACCACCCGCGGCCGCACCGCGATGCCGCGGCCCACGCGTGCCCAGATGCCGCGTGAGGTCGGCTCCGCCGAGCCGTACGTGGGCCGAGCGGGCCAGAAAACCCACCGGCCGACGATCACCAGCAGGGCCGGCAGCAGCGTCATCATCGCGAGCAGGGCGACGGCCACGCCGATGGCCAGCACCGGGCCCAGGCCCTTGGTGGAGTTCAGCTCCGCGATCACCAGGGCCAGCAGGCTGACGATGACCGTCCCGCCGCTGGCGATAGCACGTCCAGGATGCCCGCGCTCTGCGCGTTCACGGTCAGGCCGGCGTGCGCGGCCAGCAGGTAGATCAGCGCCTCGGCACTGGTCAGCGCCACAGCCGCCGAGATCACGGGCAGCAGCCAGAGCACCGGACTCCGGTAGGTGATCAGCAGCAGCACGATGACGATCGCCAGGGTGGCGAACAGCAGGGTCCCGTTGATCCCCTTGAACGACTTGGCCGAGTCGGCCGCCGTGCCCAGCGGGCCCGCGATGTGGACGGCCAGGCCCTGCGCGTTCGCCTGCGCGACACCGCGGATGGCGTCAGCTGCCTTGCCGGCTTCATTCCAGCCGTTCTTGCCCAGGTTGACCGGGACGACCGTCTCGATCGCCTGGCCATCCCTGGCGAAGAACGGGCCCGAGACCTGGCCGCGCACCACGCCGGAGATGGTCTTGAACTTCGCCGCGTCAGACGCGGCCTTCGCCCGGTCGGCAGCGGTCAGGCCAGCCGGCCGGTCGTACACCACCACGGCGGAGAACACGTTGGGCGACTGGAACTTCGACTGCAGGGCCAGCACCTTCGTGGACTGCGCCTGCGCGGGCAGCCACGACTGCGCGTCGTTCCTCTCAGCGCCCGTCAGCTTGCCGGCCAGCGAGCCTGCCACGGCCAGAATGATGATCCAAAGGATCAGGACTACCCATTTCCCCCGACGCCCGCTCGGGAAGCTAACGATCGCGCGGGCCTTACTCATCTCGCTCCTCCTACGCTCGGCAGTTCTTGCCCATGCGTCGAACACCGCTCCTTCAGATCGACACCGGGGCCGGAAAACTTCCAGGACTTCGGCTGGCCGATGCCCTTCGGCGGGCATCGGCCAGGCCCCGTCAAACAGAC
>WNFN01174708.1_pt1 | contig 13174 bp, 16 predicted proteins | sample 5400161 | NCBI WGS metagenome assembly WNFN01 (sample SAMN13153353, study PRJNA577476) | soil metagenome | isolation source: 80 cm saprolite on Douglas fir-dominated hillslope | place: USA:California | collected 2013-09-17
CGAGTATATCATTAAACTGCGGCCGCGAGAGGGGGCAGTTTCAGCAGAAATGTTTGTCTCCGGCTGAAATATTTGGTCTTTTTCCGCGTCAAAGAGAGTGGGTCGGTTGTCAGCGAGTATCCCGCCCTAGCGGGACGGGAATTCTTTCCTTTTGGGGTCTTTTAAACATAGAATGGTGTCCGGGACTGGCTGTACCTCCGCTGAGGATGTGGCTCACGCCGGTAGAGCCGCCGGTACTGGTAAGTCCCCTGCTTTGAAGCCCGAACCGCGAAAGTGGAGCTAACCTCCCGCGAAACATTTCGACCCGAATGGGCGTATGTAGGGTAGGAGCAGTTGGACGGGCATCTGTGTCCCCGCGAGATTGGACCCTCTTAGGCGCAACTGGAACAAAACACGCGGCGGAAGTTTGGAAGCACGACGGCAGCTTAGCGGAACGAAGGGGAATCGAATGAAGACGTGGCATAAAGTGGCGATCGGCGTGGGCGCTGTGGTGGTGCTCGGCGGGATCGTGCTCTTCAGTGTAAACCAGGCCAACAAAGGCGTGGTCACCGTTCAGACGGCCAAAGTGGCCAACCAGGACAGCCTGGTATCTCTAGTGACGGCCTCGGGCGAAATCAAGCCGACAACCTATACGAATGTGAGCGCACAGGGGTACGGCAGAATCACTGAGATTTTTGTCAAAGAAGGCGACAAGGTCAAGAAGGGTGACAAGTTGCTCCTTCAGGAGAATGTGCAGGCGAATGCCGACGTGCAAGCGCAGTCCGCGGCAGTTAATTCGGCAGAGTCCGGCGTGCAGGCTGCCGAGGCCAGTTTCAAGATGTCCCAGTCTGATCTGATTTCGCAACAGGCGAACCTGGAAAAGGCCAAACTGGACCATGAGCGGGGACAAGGACTCTATAAGGGCGGCTTAATTCCAAAACAGGACTTCGATCAGCGAAAGACCGCCTATGATGGCGCGGTGGCCGCAGTCGACTCGGCGCGCTCGCGTGTGCAGTCTCTGAAAGCACAATTGGATCAGACGCGGGCGCAGGTGAATCAAGGCCGCGCCGTCCTCGTACACACGCAGGATATTCTACACAAGACGACTTACACATCGCCGATCAATGGGATCGTGAGCTATTTGCCGGAGCGCGTAGGCGACTATGTCGTAATGGGAATGCAGAACGCGACGGGCAGCTTCATCATGACCCTCTCGGATATGTCGGTGGTGACGGCCGAAGTGAAGGTCGACGAAACGGATATCGTCAACGTGAAATTGGGCCAGGAGGCCGACGTGACCATTGACGCCGTGCCAGGAAAGATTTTCAAAGGCAAAGTGACGGAGGTCGGATCGCAAGCGGTGTTGCGCAGTTCGGGACTCACCACGACGCAAACTACCACAAGTACGCAGGAAGCGAAGGATTTCAAGGTGGTCGTGACACTGGCGAATCCGCCGGAAAACCTGCGGCCCGGCCTGTCCACAACCGCCAAGATCAAGACAGCGGAACGCAAAAACGTTGTGGCAATTCCGATCCAAGCGCTAGCTGTGCGGACGCGCAAGGATTTGGAAGAAGCAGCCAAGACCGCGAAGAAACAAGGCAGCTCCAATGTGACGCTTGCCGCCCCGCCGCCTCCTGCGCCGGGAGATCCCAAGAAGGATGAAGTGCAAGGCGTGTTTGTGGTCAACGGAAATAAGGCCGTGTTCCTGGCCGTAGAGACCGGCATTGCCGGCGTGACTGATATAGAAGTCACCAAAGGATTGAAGGCCGGTGACGAGATCGTCGTCGGTAGTTACAAGGCGCTGCGCACCTTGAAGCCGGAGTCCCAGGTAAAGGTGGACAACAGCGCGCCTAAGAAACAGGACGATCAGCAGAGCTGACGCGCAGCCAAGCACGAGGGAGATTCGAATGCCTGTCGAGACAGCAGCCACAGATTCCTATCGGGAAGACCTGGTCAGCTCCGGCGTAGTGATCAAGACCGAAGCGCTGACCAAGGTCTACCAGATGGGCGCGGAGAAAGTGCACGCCCTGAGCGGTGTGGACGTGGAAATCCGCAAGGGTGAGTACGTGGCCATCATGGGGCCATCCGGATCAGGGAAGTCGACATTGATGAACCTGATTGGATGTCTCGATTCCCCCAGCGCCGGAAAATATTGGCTGGCGGGACGGCTGGTGAGCGATCTGGATGACGATGAGCTGGCCTACATTCGAAACAAGCATCGAGAAGGCAAAAAAGGCGCTCGAACGCGTGGACCTGGTGGACCGCATGCATCACAAGCCCAATGAGCTTTCCGGCGGCCAGCGGCAGCGGGTGGCGATCGCAAGAGCGCTAGTCAACACGCCCTCGATTGTGCTGGCCGACGAGCCCACCGGCAACCTCGATTCGAAAACGGGCGAAGAAATCATGGCGCTCTTCGAGAATCTGTACCGGCAGGGAAACACCATCATTCTCGTCACGCACGAGAATGACATCGCCCAGCACGCCCACCGCATCATTTTTATCCGCGACGGCAAAATCGCTTCCGATGAAGCGGTGATAAAGAAGTAGCAGGACAATGCGGCTCTTTCACTCCCTCCAAAATTGATTAAGTTACCTGCGTAGGCGAAACCCAAGCCATTTGCGCACAGGTGTGTTTGTGTGACGAATAGCGCCATCAGCATCGAGAGGATGATCAAAATGTCAAACGACGCGCGGCGGTCTGGCATATCGGCGAGCGAGGATGTTCTGATGCTTGCGGCAGATAAGGCGCAGAGATACGTCAACGGCGTTTGTGAACGCCGAGTCAGTCCTTCCGAAGACGCGCTTACGGCTCTTGCTGAGCTTCACGAGCCATTTCCCGCCTCTTCGACTCCCCCGAGCGACGTCATCAACAGGCTCGACCAGATGGGCTCGGCGACCACAATGGCGACCACCGGGGGACGCTACTTCGGCTTCGTGAATGGCGGAATGGTTCCGGCGGCGATGGCAGCGAATTGGCTGGCGGCGGCGTGGAATCAGAATGCAGCGCTGAGGGTGATGTCTCCCATCGCGGCGGAATTGGAAGAGATAGTTTTGCAGTGGGTTTGTGAAGCGCTCGGACTGCCTCAAGAATGTAGCGGGGGTCTGGTCACTTGCGCCACCATGGCAAATTTCACAGCTCTCGTCACGGCCCGGCAGGCACTCCTGGCGCGTTCCGGATGGGATGTTTCGGCTGACGGGATGTTCGCAGCGCCGCCCATCGAAGTAGTCGTGGGCGCTGAAGCTCATGCCTCAATTTTGAAGGCACTGAGTCTTGCTGGATTCGGGAGGAAACGCGTAACCCTTGTGGAGGCCGATGGCCAGGGCCGCATGCGCGCCGACAAGCTGCCACGCCTCTCGCAACAAACCATTGTGTGCATCCAGGCGGGAAATGTGAACACCGGAGCGTTCGATCCGGCGTGGGAAATCTGTCCAGCGGCGAAAGACCAGGGCGCGTGGGTGCATGTGGATGGAGCGTTCGGATTGTGGGCCCGGATTTCGCGCAAGTACGACCATTTGACGCGCGGACTTGATCGCGCTGATTCCTGGTCCACGGACGCGCATAAGTGGCCCAATAGCGGATATGACAGTGGTTTGGTGTTGGTCAGAGATGGCGAGGCACTGCGGACATCCATGGGCATAACGGCCGCGTATCTCGAACCTGGGTCGCGCCGCGAGCCGGCGTACCATACCCCCGAAACCTCCAGGCGCGCACGGGGCATGGAGTTGTGGGCGGCGCTCAAATCGATGGGGAGGGCAGGGTTGTGCGAATTGATCGAGCGAACCTGCGCCCACGCGCAGCGATTTGCCGCGGCGCTGCGGGCAGCCGGATTCGACGTGCTGAACGATGTGGTGATCAACCAGGTGCTGGTGTCCTTCGGCCCGCCTGAGGTGACACGCGAAGTAATCCGGCGCGTTCAAGAGGACGGAACCTGCTGGTGCGGCGGAACGGTCTGGCAGGGAAAGACAGCGATGCGCATCAGCGTGTCTTCCTGGGCGACTACGCAGGCAGACGTGGAACAGAGCCTCGCAGCCATGATCCGCATCGCCGCTGAGTGCCGGGCAATCTAACGCGCGGCTGGGCAAACGTCACGCCCGGAATTTCCAGGGAGAAACTACTGGCTGTGCGCCACGCTTGAATTTTCAAGATCGGCAAAAGTTTGTGCCGGGCTCAGATGCGTGCGAGAGAGCCGGTCGTGCCAGGTAAGTTCATCTTCGTCCCACATCGCCCATAGGAATCCGAGGAAAAAAGTTCCCGCGGAAAGAAGGTAGCCCGCGCTGCGCAGAAGCGTTTGTCTGGGCGTGGGCGGCTCGCCCGAAAAGCTGACCACCTGCAAGCCGCGCATCATCATTCCCGGGGTCGTCCCCCCGAAGATGGTGAAGAGCGCGAAGTACTGCAGATAGACGATGGCGAAAGTCATGGCGTAAACAGCGGCGTTCAGCTTACTCAGGGTAAATTGCCCGCCGAGGGAACCGAAGAGCATCAGGAAGCCACCATAGGCGAACAACAAACAGAAGCAGTCGACCAGCGCCGCGAGGCGACGATCATCCATGGAAGCCAATGGGTGAAGTCCGGGCTGCGACTTCCTTTCGTCATCAACTATCTGTGATTGCGAATGCGGCTCCGAAGTCGGCGGGAGTGAGACATCAATCACCATTCGCGATTCTTCAAGAGCCCGCTTCTTGGAAGCGCGGCCGATGGCAATGGTAAAGGAAAAATCATCCTCTACGGAGACCGGATTTTCCGCAACGGCTACAGGAGTGGGCGGCGTCTGGCCGTCAGGGGCATCGAAAGAAAATCGCGATTGAGCCGCATTCGGCGAGAGCTTTCGCCGCTTGCTGCGATAGGCATCGAGGCGTTCCGCGAGTTCGCCGCGCCAGGCAACGCCTTGCTCTGCTTGACCGGAGACACCAGAGGGCCTTGCGGAGTGATCGTTCCCGGCCGAGCCATGACCCGCGTCAGTGCGCGGAGCCTCTCTCGAGGGAATAGCTGAGGAATCTTCCCAGGCGGAAAGACCGACTGAAAAAGACGAATCGCAAAAATTACAGGCGCGTACGCTTGACGGCAATACCGCGCCACACTGCAAGCATGTTTTTGTCACCGTTGAGTTTTGCGCTGCGGACGCATCCACTCCGGTGAGGAGGGAACTTTCTGAGAATAGCATACGCGCGAAATGTCAAGCGGGCAAAAAAGCAGGTTTGTTACGAAAGAGACAGCAGGCCGGTGAAACCGAGTTTCGAGAGAAAACCTCAGGCGTCCATTTGCTGAGCGAGCATGTCGCGGCTGAAGGAGATGCGCCGTTCCAAGGCGACCGCCGCAAAGTACGCGCAATGCCCGCGTTCCGATTCCGTCCAGTCCTGCATCGAAGGGACGAACTTGGCAACCGTGGAACGCAGGAAATTCAAAAGTCTGAAGTAGGCTCCAATCGCCTGGACGCTGTTGCGGTCTTCCGGGCGCTCCGGGCAGAGCTGCAACAGTTGCATGACGCGCTGGAAATCATCCCCAGAAGCGATCCTCTGGATGCCGGTTACGTCCTTCACTTCGGCAGAGAGGGCTTGCTTCGAGGAGGCAGCAATCAGCGAGCGGCAGTAGGAAATGAAAAACTGCAGCAAAGCCGCCGCCGAGAAAATGAAAATGACGCCGGCCATCATCGGGGCACCACTGCGAGCTGGGAAGGAACGGTGCGAGCCTCTTCCGGAACTTGCCAGAAAGTATAGGCCCAAGATAAGGGGAGGAAACAGCCGAATAAGGGCGTCAGGACTTCGAAGAAAGCGCCGCGGCTTTGATAAAGGTTTTGCAGCGCAAAGTTGGCGGCAAACAAGCTGAAATATACGCCCATCGACAGAACCAACTGGATCAATCGGGTGCGCGTCTCACGCATCTTCAGAACAGCGGCCCAGAGGATGTAAGTGAGGACCAGGCCGACGAAATAGAGGTTCTGAGAAAGTTCCACGACGAAGTGAGTAACCAACTTGGAGCTGAACTGCTGAACCACAGCATAAGAAAACAGCGCGGTGCCCGAAAGAAGGAGCACAGTGCCGAGCCTGATGTATCGTTCGGCCTTCAAGTCCGCAAAGATGTGGGAATACAGACTGACAAGGGCAAAATAGAGGGCGATCGTCAGTAATGAGTCGGAATAATAGTAAAAGTAGAGGTATTCTTTCGACGTGAAGCCGTAGTGGCTGAGGATATTGTAGCGAGCAATGCTAACTAAGACGGACGCTGCCATGTACACGTTGAGAAGGATATAGCGCCTGAGAGCGTCCTTCTTGAACGCACACACCAATACCGCAATCTCTATCCTTGCCGTGCCTTGGTCCTACCCGCGGAGTATTAGATCAGCGGATTACTTCCAAGGCGTTGGCGGCTGCGGAGCCCCGCCGTTTTTCCAAGGCGTTGGCGGTTGCGGCGCTCCACCGTTCTTCCATGGCGTTGGCGGTTGTGGTGCACCGCCGTTGGCCATAATTACGGAGCCATCACCATGAGTGACGACCACCGTTTTCAGACTCATTGCCCCAACCAATACGAGCATGGCTAGCAGAACAACCGTGAGTTTACGTGACATTTTGCCTCCGAGGAGTGAAACTAATCCCGGAGGCAGTCTATACGTTAATACACCAATGTCAAGCAGCTCAGGCTATGAGCCTGTTCCGAATCGATACACACCTTCCCGTCCCATCGTTTCGATAAGCTTTCGCCTACCCGATGGGTGGGACAGTGTCCGATCCCGAGCAGGATAAGATTTGGACCTGTACCGGTCAACGGTACCGTAGTACCACAGGTTATAGGACCACCTGGTCTCCGGTTGGCTTGGTATCGTTCCCCGGACTTTGTGGGAAAGGCAGCAAAATAACGTCACTTGGGCTAGACAGTCCTATGGGAGTCGACAGATTGGGCGTTCGCATTCTTGCCCCGAATGAAGCTCTCAACCCGTACGCCCAGTACAACTCCTTGACACTCCCGCTCGCGAATCCGTAGCATAAAGAGCTGCCTTTACGCCGGCGTAGCTCAGTGGTAGAGCGAGGGTCTCATAATCCCTAGGCCGTGGGTTCGATTCCCCCCGCCGGCACCAGTACTCGGTTCGTTCAGCGATCCGGATCCGAACTCGTAATCCACCGCTTGTGCCACAGATTTACATATCGACAACAATGCCGTCCTCCACTGTCCCCTCCAACGGATTAGTTCGAAGGTAGTATGCTCAACCCGCGAAGCAACGAATGAATTGCCAAGTAGAACTTGGATAGGCTTCCCAAGGACGTACCACAGGAAAGCATCGCTGCACTTTTGGGAGCACAAGGATGACCGTTGGAGGAGAAACTCGGAGTGTCCTGCGCGAATCTGCAGTCAGCGTTTTCGTCAACTCCATGGCAGGCGGAGGGCGGGCGCGTGCTTATCTCGCTGCGATTCAACAACTCTTCGAATCATTCCAGGTTCATGCGCAATTTGTAATGACGAACAGCGCGGCGGAACTGGAGTCCAGCGTGCGAAATGCGATTTCGCAAGGCCGGCATACGCTTTTTGCAATGGGTGGGGACGGCACGTTTCAGGCGTTAGCGAACGCAGCGTTCGGGACCGACGTGCTGTTGGGCATCCTCCCTTTTGGTGGTGGAAATGATTTCGCCGCGGCCCTGGGGCTGCCGGATCATCCCGTAAAAGCGGCGGAAGCAAGCCTGCGTGGCCATCCGCGATTTGTGGATCTCGTGAGAGTGTGTACCGCCGAGGGGCCAACACGCTTGTATGCGGGTGGAGGAGGAATCGGACTCGATGCGGAGGCCGCACGATTCGCTAATGGTCCGTATCGCCGTTTTCCAGGGCGCTCTCGTTACCTCGCGTCAGCGCTGCGGGCACTGGCAGGATTCGCTCCCTTGGAAGTCTGTCTGGAATTTCCGGACAGCGATCTTCTCCCACTGGAAGGGAGAGCCTTGGTAGCAGCCGTGCTGAATTCCCCTACCTATGGTGCCGGTCTGAGGCTGGCCCCCGGTGCGGCCGTTGACGACGGCTGGCTCAACGTCGTTCTGATCGAAGATATCGGTCCGCTTGCCGTGCTGCGGCTCCTGCCTCAACTGACCACGAGCGGTGAACTCCGGACCTCCCGCGTGAAACGCTGGCAAGCGCGAAAAGTGCGGTTGACGACAAGGAAGCCCAGCCTGTTTCATGGGGATGGCGAGATCCTTGGATCGACGCCAGTGGAAATCGAAGTTATACCCGGCGCAATCCGGGTTTTAGCGTCCGCGCCGAAGTAAACCATTCGCATCCATAATCAGGGGCAGCGACAAGTGTTACTGGATGAAATCCAGCACGAGGCCGGTATAACGCCGCTGGAAGCCCGCGAACTGGCCGAAGTTCGGCGCCGTAACGTTGTTAAACACATCGTGAGGATTCTGCCGGTTCGTGATGTCCGTCGAATAGGCGCCAAGTCGAAACTTATGAATCTTGGAACGATCCGTATGCGGGATGTGGATGGAGAACTCCCGGTAAAGTCTAACGTCCAGCGAGAAGTACAGCGGAAACCGTTCGGTGTTGGGAACACCGACATAGTCCTGTAAGACGTCCACATTTGAATAGGGCAATCCCGAATGCACGTCCGCTACAGGACTGGCAACCATCCTCCAGGGAAGACTGAAGAATCCGGAGGCTACAATGCGGTGGGGAACGTCCGAGGAAATGATTCCTGAAGCATTTGGCCGGATTACTGGAACCTGGAACGGCACGAGAGTATCCGCGATCGGGTTGAGGTCGCCGCGGCCCCGGCTCCAAGTGTAAGAGAAGCTCATATCGGCGCGCTCACCAAAGCGATAGTGGGCGGTGATGTCAGCCTGTCGATAATTAGAAACTCCAGTATTCTTCAAGGCCAGCAACCCTGTGCCACCAGTCGTGCTGACCTCCTGATCGAGGAGGAATAGATCCACCGTGCGGCTCTCCAGGTAGCTAGCTCGCAGGTTCAGATTCTTGCGCACCTGGTGTTCAATTACGGTGTTCCAGGTAAATGTACGAGGACTTGACCCTGGGTCGTGCGGCGCACCGGGAGCAAGAGCCGGGGCTCCCGTAAGAACATAGGAATTGACCAAAACTATGGGTTGGCCAATCAGCGTGCCGGTAGAATCAAAGAAGGTGAGTACGCGCTCCTGGTTGCTGGTGAAGTCTGCCGCAAGCAAAGGGACATGCCCATAGACCTCGGCAGCGCCGGCACGAATTACAGTCTTCCCCTTGTTTAGCGAATAGGCGCCACCAACGCGCGGCGCGAAAGCGGCAGCGCGGCCGATGGATTGGCTGGTGAGACGCGCGCCGTAGTTGAGCGTCAAGTGGCTATTCAGCGTCCAGTGATCTTGGATAAACTCCGAGAACTCGGCCTCCGATGTGCTCAAAAGCCCCGCCCCTTGAAAGTCGATTCGTTCGGCCACCGTGCCATCCAGTGCCAGCAGTTCGATGGGATGAGAGATGCTGCTTCCGTCATAGCTGCGATAGAGGAAGTCTTCCCCAAACCGCACCTCATGGCGACCGTGCCAGGATTTGACGGAGAGTTGATACGCCGGCAAAAACTCCACCTGGTCGGAATCGCGGCGCCAACGATTAAAATAGTTGCCGCCCCACCCTGCGGGTGAGATTTCCATGTCGGCAGGTCCCTGCCCGTGGGCGTTACTGTCGAACCGCGTGTAGCGAACCAGCGTGTTCAACAAAGCACCCGAGGTGAATTGATACGAATCCGAGAACCCGGCTGATACGCCGCTTCGGCCGTAGCTCGTGGATGCGCTCTGCGGGATCAGCGCATTGATGTTGGCGAAGTCGAGTTCCATGGGGAAAACATTCACGTGAAAGTTCAACACGTGCGCGGGGGAGAGGATCACCTGAACGTTTGTGAAGGAGGTGGCGCTTCGCGTCTTGATCTCATTGAAGGGAAACGACAATCCCCGGATAGGCTGTTTGCGAATTTCATAGGTAACTTCTTCGGTGAAATTTACCTTATTCTTGATGAGCGGGCCATCAAGAACAAATCTTGGCGTCCAGTTGGCAATCCCGACGAGATCGCCGTTTTTTCCGCGAAAAGCCGGGATGAAATCCCGCAGCTTGTAATCCCAAGTGCCGGTGGGAGGCCGTGTTTCGATTGTCGTTAGCCCCCCGGTAAAACCTCCGTATTCGGAGCTCTCCGGCAGGCTAAAAACCGTCATGGATTGAATAATGTCAACTGGTATGGGAATCGAGAAGCTTCCGGAAACAGGATCCACGTTTTCCGCCGAGTCGACCACGAGCATCCCCTGGCTTTCAGCCTGCCCCTTGAAGTTCAGCTTGCCCGTCGACGTGCGAACCACACCTGGTATCAAAGACAAAGCCTCGGTGAATTTTTGCGTCGGCAGAGGCAGGCTCTCCAATTGATCGGTGTTGACCGTAGCCGTGATCGCCACATTTTGGGTGGCAATTTCGACGGCTTCTCCCTGCACTTCGACCTGCTGATTGACCGAGCTGATCTGCAAAATAATGTCTTTTACAAGCGCCTGGCCTGCTCCGAGAGATATCGTAGCGGACCACGGCTTGAAGCCATCCGCACTGGCTTCCAACTTGTAGGACCCGGGACCAAGCTGGGTGAACTCGTAGTGTCCCTCCGCATCCGTCAACGTCGATTGAGGCGTTGCTCCCGTCGTCGGCCCAGACAACTTCAACGTGGCGCCGGGAATGGTGTTGCTGACTGCGTCTCCTGAGACCACGGTGATCTTGCCCGACAGCGAAGCCTTGGAAACACCTGAATTTGTGCCCTGAGGCGGCCGGGCGACAGCAGGAACGGCGAGCAGCGGCAACGCGATCGAAATCATCCAGCAAGCTGCGAGCAGAATTCTGTGGACCATTTTCATTGTCTTGCAGTCAATCTCCGATGTGGGATAGATACCTTCGCCGGTCTCGACCGGATTCCCCCCGACTGGTGATTCGACGTCCTTAGCCCCTCGGGAGTTATGCCGGATTCTCGCCGCTGTGCCCGAGTTGCATACATCCGCGCGAGCAGCGGGCATCGGCTCTTGCCAGTAATGAAGAGAGCCGAACTACGGCGTATCCGTAGTTCGGCAGAACTTCAAAGATTCGATCTGTTGACGGTTCCCGTTTCTTTTTCCAACTTGCTCTTCCCAACCGTCGGATCCTGCTTGTCTTTTTCTTTGGCGTCCTTGCCGCTTTTCGCATCTGTATCCTTTGGCTCGGAAGGGGCTGGAGCGGGCTGCTGGGGTTCCTGCTGCTGCGCCTCCGCGCATGGAACAGAGACCAGCAGACCCAAAAAAATCAAGCCTGCAATATGACGCATCATCCCTATTTGTCCCTTCATGGCCGACACTAATTATCTCCTGGCTGACGTGCCATTCCGAAACAAAAGGGATGCCGCCGTTCCACAATGTGGGGTCCCAACTTGGATTCGGTGCGCACACAAGGGTTTTATCCGGACAGCCCCAGCTAACATGTATTCCTTCGCGCATCGCTGGTGGTTCCCCGAATGCCTAAGCCATTCCGGATTGCTTGCAGAGATCGCGAGACCAGTGGGAGGGGATGGAAACTAGTTTTTTTTCTTGTCAATTTTCAGATTCAGAACGATGTCTTTGCGGCCGTCGAAGCTGGAAACCGTTCGGGTAGTGGATTTGGCGCCTTCTTTTTCCGCGTGCAGCTCGTAATCGGCATTGGGATCCAGCCCGCTGAAGCGGAAATTGCCGGTGTCATCGGTGTAACTGCTGCGGACCGAGTTGGTGCGCAGGTTCTTAAGAAAAACGACGCTGCTGGAAATTGGATTATCTGACTTGTCTTCCACCACGCCGCGCACCGTGCGGAGCTGCGCCTCGCGCTTCTTGTCCTGGGCCGCGCCAACCGCGGCACAGAGCGCCAGAATCACCAATAAACCAGAAATGCGCCGCCACAGGCTCATCCCTTGCCTCCAGATGTCAGCTGCATTCGGAATACCATGTTTTCCTCGTTCGCACCGCTCTTCGCATCGATGGCACGCGTTTGCTCTGCGTACCCCTTGGCGCGAACCACCATCTCATACTCTGAGCCCTGAGGCACGCGAACTGCAAATTCGCCGCGCGAATTTGTATAGCTCTCCCACCGATATTTCTTTTCTCCGGTTTTCCGGATACGTAGCTGCGCTCCCGGAAACGAGAGTGCTTTCTCGGTGAAGACCGTTCCGCGAATCAAGTAATCATTTGCGTGGCGGTACTTTTGTTTGCCCGGCTTGCTCGGCGGCGTCGCCGGCGCGGCGGGAGCAGGAGGAGAAGTTGGCGGCGGAGGTTCCTGAGATCGCGCAGCCGCCGCAATAAAAAGGACCGTAACCGCTGCCGTGCAGAGAATCATAATCCACTGCGGGCGGTGCATGCGATTGCTCCTTGGTTGTTTAGATGTTGTCGGGAACACCGCAGGATGCCAGGCGAAATAGGCCATGCCCGTTACTCATCGTCGTCTTCTTCGTCATCCTCGTCGTCATCGTCATCGTCGATAAGGTCGCCATTTTCTCCGGTCTTTTCTTCTTCCTCATCGTCGTCTTCTTCGTCTGAATCATCGGCGATGAGGTTCAGGTGCACCGGATGCGTCTGCGAGACCTCGAGTTCGGATTCGCACTCCGGGCAACTCAGGATCTCGCCTTCTTCGACTTCGTCTTCATCGACATCGATTTCGGCGGAACATTCAGGGCAACGAATCACGGCTCCACCCTCCGAACAGTTTTTTCAAAGTGGGGGTACGCGGCCGTCCCCACCACCGTGCAGCGTATTATATACCGCAGCGTGCGAAGTCAACTCCCGTGCAAGCTGGTGCTGCTTTGAACGCCATTGTACCGTGGGCATAAGGATCATTCGAATGGCTTCTTCCAGAGAATACCCCGAACGGCCGGTAGTTGGCATCGGAGGCGTGATTATTGATCATGGCCGCACATTGTTAATCCGGCGAGGTAGCGAACCGTTGCTTGGCGAATGGTCCATTCCGGGTGGCACCCTGGAACTTGGCGAGAGTCTGCAGGAAGGAGTCGCCCGGGAATTGCTGGAAGAAACCGGAGTCGAAGTTCGCGTGCTTGATCTGATCGAGGTCTTCGACCGAATCTATCTCGGGGATGGGTCATCTCGCGTCGAAGTGAAAGGAAGGCCTCGATTTCATTTCGTCATCGCAGACTATCTCTGCGAACGCATAAGCGGCGAGCCTCGCGCAGGCAGTGATGTCACCGATGTCGCCTTCGCCCAC
>WNFN01209453.1_pt1 | contig 13173 bp, 5 predicted proteins | sample 5400161 | NCBI WGS metagenome assembly WNFN01 (sample SAMN13153353, study PRJNA577476) | soil metagenome | isolation source: 80 cm saprolite on Douglas fir-dominated hillslope | place: USA:California | collected 2013-09-17
CAACTCTTTGCTTCTGATCTTATAAAAGCCAGAATGGCTTCAGCACTTGCTTTGAGGTACTGGCAAAGCCGCGAAGGTCGGGCCAGCATTCTGAACTGCACGTCCTGTGCCATAGCAAGTTGACTTGAGGGCCTGCATGTACGTCTATTCTCCCTGGAATTTAACAAGCTCGCGGCCGCTAGACACCTTGCCTTTAGGTGGCGTGTGCTAGCGCAGAACTAGAAACTAAATCTGAAAAGTTTATTTTCCTGCGGAAAATAAACTTTTGTTCTCTAGTGCTTGATGAGATTGATCTTCAAGAGAAGAACGTACCGCTGCTATCGATAAGTATAGTTCTTCAAGACCCACAGACACAGCTGCCCCTTTGAGGGAAGATGGACAGCTGCCCTTTAAGGGAAGGTCGACAGCTTCCCCTTTAAAGGAACATTTCCCCTTTAAAGGAAGATCGGATTCTCACAAGCCGTCATCTTCCTCCAAGTGAATCTCGCCTCCCCTTAGCTCCACAAAAGAAAAAAGAGAAAAGTTTTGCTCGGAGCGTACGTCACCTTGCAGTCGTACCGAAGACCGCAGCCCACAATGAGATCCGGATCACCGTTCCTCACCAACCCGAGGAGAATAGCGACAGCATTCTTGTCTCATCGAATCGAGATCGAGCCACTCTATCTCTCGAGTGGTACGCAGCTTGTAGAGCGAAACGCACCTCAGGTTCTACTGGAGACCCAAAAGGTTTTCGAGTAGGCAATCAAGAGACGAATCTTTAGGTCCCACGCAGAGTTAGAACGGAAATTATCTCTGGAGGGGAAAGGTTCAACTTAACTTCCGGTAACTCGAGAGATTGCGTGATCACGAGGCGGTCCTCAGCGCGTATTTCAGAACTTTCGAGAAGCGAGCGTATACCGAGGCGAGCCTTCAACGAACTGAAGGGTTTCTCAAGAGCTTCTTCGAAGGTGTCCTTGTTCAAGATGCAGCACACCCCACAGGCGAAAGGCATCTCCTGATTTGGGACTTGATCCTCCCTATCGAGGGTCCGGAAACAATCGATCTCTTGGCGACTAGCCTTAATCAGTATGACTATTCGCATTCAACTCGAATGAAGTATTTGGGATTTATTCGGGTTCTTTGTGATTTCGTTCTTACCAAGCCGTACATTCCCGGCCGCGTTCCTGTGCTGATCGTCGCCAAGTACGGTCACTACGAGCACCCTTTCTCAAAATTCGATTATCCCGTGCATGCAGTTGAGGACGTTCGAGTAGATCCGGCATTAACAGAAGAAGATCTAAGGATGTTTCTCGATTTCGTGCGAGTCTATTACATAGCCCAGAATCAAAAGAAGCACACGGCGCAACGCAATTACGCAATGATCGTGCTGGCAGTTACGGGTGGAATGCGCGCGGATGAACTGGCCAATCTAGACCTCGACGATCTTCGCTATTTAGAAAACCGCGTTTGGATCAGGTTTGGCAAAGGTTACAAGGGTTCTGGCAAACGTCAACGCCTCACCTTGTTCACCAAGTTTGCTCAAGCCACGATACACCAGTATGAGGCCCTGATTCGACCACAGCTGGTCAAGCCGAACACGACTAATCGCGCGCTCTTCCTGAGCGAGACTGGGAGGCGAATTAACTACGACTCGATGCGTCTAGCCCTGATCGAGATCGCGAAAAGCGCTCGGGCGTTTGGCCTAACTCTACCGACCCCCTTCGGCTGGCACGATCTGCGACGCTCTTTTGCGACTGAGTATTTAGCGCGCAGACCCGACCGACTACTAATACTTTCAGGATATATGGGTCACACCGGACTTGGCACACTTCACCGATACATCCGCCCCAGTCGATCGGCTTTTAAGAAATCCACCGAAGGTCTAATCGCCCGAACCATTCCGCCGGAAGACGATCCACCGAAGGTCTGATCGCCCAAACCATCCCGCGGGAAGACTAACTAGAAAAGAGGTTTTGTCGATGTCGTTGATCTGGAGCTTAAAGAAAACCATGGTTCTGCGAAATGGTCTCTATCGACCAGCGGACCTGCGCGAAGCTCTCGTTGAATGTCTGGGCGTGCAGTTATCGCTGACATCAGTGAGCGCGTTAGTGAATCGACAGCCTAGGGCTTTGCGGGTGCGTACGATGCAAGCCATTTGCAACACACTTAACTGCCGATTAAGCGATTTCTGCGAGATAGAGCCCGATGATTTCGCGCGGAACAAACCCAAACTGCCAGGTATCAGTCCTCAGCAGCTCTACGGAGGTTCCAAGAGTTCGGACGGGATTATTTTTCCTGATCCGTTCCAGTTCACCGACGAAGACGATTGATTAGTTTCGTCTAAAACTTCAAACGAAGGCATGTGATTTATGAGCACCTACTTAAGTGAATCACGGACGATTGTGTGCATCGTCTGTCAAAGCGATCGGCGCACAGTAAATATTGTTCGCGACATTTGTGCTCGTTGCGAGCGCTTAGAAGCAGACGGAAAAGTCGGCAGTGATGGTGCGGAGTGCGCACTGGGACAACTCTCTAAAGTAAGGCAGCCTGACGCCGACCCACCCTATGTCAAGCCTAAGTCACGCGAGGACGGCGTGTGTTCCGGATGCTCAAAGGCTGGGCCGATCTATGAAGAAGCCGCCTCATTGTGTAAGACGTGCAGTCAAGCAAAGCTTAGACGTCAAGACCTGGATCTAATGAAGGTCAAGATAAGGTGCGTCGTATGTAATAAGATGCGACGTCGCTTTTGTTTGAATGAGAATATTTGCCGGAAGGACTATCTCATCCGTGGGAACGGATACGGCATTTGTATTGGCTGTGGCAAGGAGAAACTAATTTGGGTGAAGAAGGGTGGCGCGCAGTGCGAGCTCTGCTACGACAACTACCACGCGGCGCGCGCTTTGAAAAGATTTGTCAAATCCTACGCAGGACTTAATGACGCGATCTTCTTTAGTCTGATTGACACCGTTGACTGGTCCACCGTCACTGCCAAGATCAATCGGCGTTTCCGTAATTTCGGAAGGTTCTTACAAACGGTGACGCTTTCTGAGCCACTAACCTGGGAATCCATTGAAGAGGCATTGCCAGCATTAGGAGCGACCAAACGAGACACTCCTAGGTATATTCGAACGTGCCTGTTAGACATCGCTCATCTGCGCGTGGCCCAAGGCCTGCTGGAAACGAGAGAAGACTATCTTTCGCGGCGGATGGTGAGGCGTCGCATTAGTCAGGCTCCAGAGTGTTTCCGAGAGCCATTACAACAATATGTGGACTGGCAAGCAAAACTCAAGAACTCGCCTGAAACTATTTGCTACAGCTTATCACTAGTCAAACTATTCCTATGGTGGTGCGACTCGCGAAATATCAAGTGCTCATCTGAGGTAAGTATCTATATCTTCGAAGAGTACGAGCAATTTATCACATGGAAATGGGTCTGTGAACGCTGCAACAGTATGCTGTCCTTTGATCTGTTTGGCAAAACACCGGGGTGTAATTCATGCGAGGCTGTTGATTCCATGCGGAAGACCCGCAGATCCTCACATGCGACAGTCCAGATACACCGCAGCATTCTTCGGATGTTTTTCAATTGGGCCGAAACAAGTGGACTCGGACCGAATCCAGTAAGTGCAGCGAGCAATTGCGATTACACTTTCCGTCACTACTCCGATGACGTGATAAGCGGCTTGGCAAAGTACATCGTCTCACCTGACTCGGAACCGCGCGAAGCGCTGGTTTTATACCTAATCATTTTCCATGCTTTCTCCGTCTGGGAGTTGACACACGTTTCCATACCTGGTCCCGAGATAGGGTCGGGACTCTCCGACGGCTACTGTGTGATTCTCCCGCGGCGTAAGTGGTCTCGGCATAACCTCTCACCCGGCCGCCCTGAAACGCGGGTGGATTTTCCGGCCGCAGCTGCAAGTTGGCTCAAACCACTTCTGCGGCGTTACGAGCAATGGCGGCTAGAGACATTGGACAATCCAAGTAATAAGTACCTGCTGGTAGGTGTAGGCCGCGCGAGGCATGACAACCCGGTTTCCGCCAGTTTAGTGAAGCACATAGTGAAGCTTGGCTCAGCGAGGGCGGGAGTTGGGGAATGCAATCCCAAGAGGCTGCGTACGACCGCTGGTGTTCGGTATGCCGATTCAGGGGTAACCGGAGTTCTAACTTGGCTGGGCTGGAGCGCTGCTCGCGGCTTCACTTTTACATGGTTGGAAAGAAGAGAAGTTGTTGATCCTCGTAACCCATTACCGGCGTAGGCAACAAGTGCCAGCCCCCAGCGGGGGCGTTAGCAAAGTGAGCCGTGCGAGGGCGCGAGCCGGCGAGCGAAGCGGGCGCAAGGGGGAGAATCTGTAAACGCGGGCGTCCGATCAATCGTCATTACGTAAGAAGGGAAAAGGCTAACAGCCGCAGACGCGCATGACATCGCTTTTTGATGGCGGGCGCGTCGCCCGATTACGTAATGTCCGATTATCGGATGACCGTCCGATTCGCCAGTTTTTTCTAAGAGTCGCCGAAGCTTACACCATTGGGCAATTTGAAAAGAGGTTGCTTGCCTTCTTGATTTTTCTGCGAAGTGTGAGAAGTCTGTGCAATACAAACCTGCGCCGCCGGTTATTACAACTTAAACGCGTCAGCCCCGATTTCAGGGGGTGTCGTGTCCAAATGTTTCAGGTGCGCAGCACCTACGTGGCTACTATCGAGTTAAGCTTTAGAAGGACGGTTACGATATAATAGCCAGTTTTGGTGCATGCGCTCTACCATCACAATGCGCATTCACATAACAAAGGGAATTAAGAAATAGAGGAAAAAGAATGAGCCAACCCTCACCACAACTGAGCAACCCGTTCTCTACGGGAGCGGGTGGAGCGAATTTCGAAACGCGCGTACAAGCTGCGTTCACGACTCTTATGCTGACTGGGCGAGTATCGCCCTGTCTTCCCTCGTGGCCGATTACGCGGCTCAAATTACAAGGCTCGTATGCGGGCTTCAAGACCGATGATTTCATTGTTTATGCGAAACATCCCCACTCGCAAGACGAAGCAAGACTTCTAGCTCAAATCAAACATGATATTAGTTTCACTGAAACCGATGAAACTTTCGCCAAAGTAATCGCGGCGGCTTGGAATGACTTTAACGATCCCACCGTTTTCACCGCCGGAGTTGATGCGATCGCGCTTGTCACGGGGCCGCTAAGCGCGATGGATATCAATCATGTGCGCGTTCTCGTTGAATGGGCAAGATGCTCGGATAACGAAAGGGAATTCCTAGATAAGGTCAATCGAGTTGGCAGCGCCACAAAAAGAGCAAAGCTGGAGATCTTTAGAAAGAGTTTGACTGTCGCGAACGGCGGGCAGAACGTCTCTGATACACAGCTCTGGGAGTTTTTAAAATCGTATCATCTGCTTGGATATGACTTGGATACGGAAGACGGAGGAACGTTATCCCTGCTCCAGTCGTTAATTGGCCAATCGTCCCAACAAAACCCGGCGGCTCTTTGGTCGCAAATAGTCGATGCTGTTCAATCGGCTAATCAGAATGCCGGAACTGTTACTCTGGAGACGTTGCCGCGCGAAATTCTTGAGGCTTTCAACCCAAGGCGATCTCAGTGGGATTTAGATTTAAGGAAGCTCAAAGATCATGGAGAGTACATCGTCAACGGCATCAGAACTTCGATTGGCGGCGTTCACGTCACAAGGCCAGAACTTTTTGCCAAACTCGTAGACGCAAGCGAACGATCCACGTTTGTTTTGATCAACGGAGGCCGTGGGTCGGGAAAATCGAGCCTCGTGCGAGGGTTTTCTGATTATATGGATGGCCGCGCACCCGTATTTTGTCTCAGAACGGAAGATCTAGATCAGGCACACCTTGACAACGTGTTTTCGTCGATTGGTTTAGGTAGCTCAATTCGCGATCTTGAGGGCGGGTTTGCGTTAATGCCCAAGAGATATTTGCTGCTCGAGTCTATCGAGAAATTGTTGGAGTTGCAGAATTCGTCAGCGTTTACTGACTTACTTCAATTTCTCAAAACGCATCCTGGTTGGACCGTTATTGCGACAGGTCGCGACTACGCACACCAGCAAATAGTCTTTAACTATTTCCAACCGACGGGACTTAGCCACACGTCGTTACCGATCACTAACTTCAATGATCGAGAGGTCCAAAGTCTCGGCGAAAGCCTTAAACCTTTAAGAGCCGTCGCCGCGAATCCGTCACTAGAACCGTTACTTCATAATCCGTTTTTTGCAGAATTGGCTTTCCGAGTCACTGAAGCAGGAACCGAATTCTCGGCTGATCAAGGAGAAAGAGAGTTTCGCGCAGCAGTCTGGAGGGATGTCATCGCGAAAGAGCACGTCCGAACTGGCGGCATGCCGTTAAAACGAAGGCAGACATTTGTGGACATGGCCGTAGCCAGAGCGAAACGGATGGTATATGGAGTGTCCGAAAGAGATTTCGATTCTGAAGCCTACTAAAACTTGAAGAAGATGACTTAGTGCGACGAGAACATTCGATGGCACTGGTAAGCCCAGCGCACGATGTTCTCGAAGACTGGGCACTTGAACAATACATTGAGGACATTTACCAACAGTCTTCTGATGACGTACCCAAGTTTCTTGCCGCAGTAGGCGACGAGCCAGCAATGAATCGTGCTTTCCGTTTGTGGCTTTATCAGAAGCTACGGCTTGGCGACGATGTGAAGGCGCTCATTCTCAACATACTGACAAATCCGAATCTTCAAAGATATTGGCAAGACGAAACGATTTCAGCGGTACTGCTCAGTGACGACCCATACAGTTTCCTTACTGAATTGGCCAATAGGCTTTTTGACAATGAGGCGGAACTGCTAAAGCGATTTTGTTTTGTTCTGCGGATATCTTGCAAAACGCCGAATCAAGATCTACTGCGGCAGTTGGGCGCTGACAAACCGGGAGCGTACTTGTTCCTCCAGCCCTATGGAAGCGGCTGGAGTGCAATCATTCGCTTTCTTTTTGAAAACAAAGAACGTTTGCCGAACGGGTTAACTGCTCATGTCGTGGCGATACTCGAAGAGTGGTCTTCGTCAATTCACATTGAAGCGATGCTCGCAGGTGGCCGCGAAGCGGGTTTGTTGGCGCTTTGTTTGCTCGGTCCTTTGAGGGATTCGTATCGCGATGATGAGGAGAAGCATCGTAATAAGCTTCTCAGCGTAGTCATCAAGACCGTGCCGGCAATACCTAAGGAGTTCAACGAATTGCTTGACGCCGACGTCTTTGAAAGCGGCAGAGCTCGACGGCGACCCCATTATGTCGACGATTTCTGCAAAATGGCATTAGGAACTCTTGATACAGTCTTCTTATGCAATCACGTTCCTGACACGGTTATCAAGCTCGCCTTTGCGGAATTCTTTGTTGACGAATCCGAACATGAGCCTTATGAAGCGTGGCATATCGGGGTCGAACATTGCTTCGGCGTCCACCCCTTCAGACATGAGTTCTTTCCCGCGAGCGGTGCCAAAGGACCCTTCCAACATCTGCTGCGTTTTCATCCTCGGCAGGGATTAGATTTCATTATTCAATTACTTAATAGCGCTGCTGAGAAATATGCTCATTCCAACTTGGATTCCCCAGAGCACCACGCAACGCTAGTTAGAAATCCGCAGAGCACCAGCGGCTATCAAATCGAAATTCTGTTAGACGATCAAACATCCGTTAAGCAGTGCTGTTCTGGTCGGCTTTGGGTGGCTTACCGCGGTCATTCCGTAGTTCCGTACTTACTTCAGTCGGCACTTATGGCACTTGAAAACTGGCTAATAAGCCTTGCGGAAGATCAATCTTCTCACAATATTCTAGTGTGGGCATTTGACTACATTTTGCGTAGTAGCAACTCTGTGATGCCCGCGGCAGTTTTGGCATCTCTAGCGACCGGCTTCCCAAATATTCTGGGGAAAGCAGCCTTGCCGCTCTTACGGACTCCAGCGCTTTACGACATGGACATGGCTCGCATAGTTCATGAACGTGGAGGCAATGAAATCAATTGGTTCGCGTCGCCGTTCAAGCGCGATCCTTTCGACGACCTCTACACAGCGGAACGACGCACGTCGGCAACGCGGCCTTGGCGCAATGAGCACCTAGAAACGTTGCTTACGCGATTGCAGTTTACGAACTTAAGAGAGCAGGCGTTCGCAGTTGTTGATGAGCTGCGCCAAAAGGCACCCAAAACAGAAAGCTGGCGGTTTCGTTTTCATCGGATCGACAGCCGTGGTTGGAAGGCAATCGAGGATCGAGAAAACAATCGGATCATCTTTGAGCCGCAAGGCCTCGAACCTGATTTAGAAGAGATTCAAAAACAATCGCAAGAGGCTATGGCACTTCGCGATCGCTTCTCGCGAATGTATTTGTGGGCAGGAAAGATCTTCGACCGGGAAACGCCGGATCGGGAATACTACGCAAGCTGGAAGGATGCACTTGAAGAAGCGAAAAAGCTCTCCGAAGCACTTAAAGGCGGAGCATTGGGCGATCTTTCAAGAATGTTCGTCGTTGGCTTAGTTAAAGCGGCTGCAGTTTGTTTACGTGATCATTCACATGAAATGGCTGAAGAGGATGCGGCGTGGTGTGCGGCAACAGTTATTGGGGTAGTCCAATCGACCGCAGAATCAAACGACACGTTTGCGGCATCTGATAAGACAGATTTTGACGGGGCTGCGGCCGCTGCTTCCGTGCTTCCAATTTTGTTAGATCTTACCGAATCTGAAAATGACAAGCTCTTCATAAGGGAACTTATTGCGACTGCCCTGACACACGTTAATGCAAACGCACGCGAGGGTGCCGCGCACGGAATAAGACAACATTTGTGGCAACGCGACGCGCAGTTCTCACAGGAATGCATCTTCGGAGCAATAGAGTACGCACGGTTACAAGTCGAAAACTCTCAGCGAAGCAGGCGAACAGATTTCTTTCCATTTGATGAGAAAGATGATGGTAATGAGGAACGTGCCGACGCTGAGGTGAGCGACTGGTTGGGTAAGTTCCGTAAGCGGCTCGCGAATGGCGGCATTTCGTTGAGCGCGACTGATATTGAACGCTTAGGCTTCCAAACTCATAGTCCGTGGTACATGTTAACGCCATGCCTTATGATCCCCGATGGCTCGACGGATTCCATTCATGTTGCCCTATTTTCTCGAATGTTATCTCTATTCTTCGCAATCGAGGAGTCGACTCGAAACCACCGAAACGATCGGATTGAAAACGATATTTGGATTAATTCTGAACCGCGACTCAACTTTACAAAGAGGTTCGTCGAGTATCTCGTCTCGTTGGGGCCGTCGGGTTTTAAGCTGTTTGCCGATCGGTTGCTCGAAGGGTGCGAGACCGCTCCTGAGTTTATTGACTATCTACAACTAAGCATTGCCGTCGTAACGGAGAACAATAACAACAAAGACCTCTATTGGGCTTTTTGGAAAGCGTTGTCGAAGAAAGTCGAGCACATCGCAATCGCCACTGCCAACCAGGACTCTCGCTATCAGAGAGAAAAGAACAGTCGTAAATTGATTCGGGGCATGCTACTAGCTGACGCACCTTGGCAAAAACTTGATTATGAAAGGCAAGATATCGCGCTTGGAAAGGATTTGATACTTGAATTCGTTGAAAACGCGGGAAAGAACGTAGATGCTTTTGAAGCATTGAGTTCTCTTATGTACCACTTTCCGAGGATTTTCTTTCAATCTGGCGTGCATATCTTGGCGAAGCATCAAGCAGAAGAGGGCGGCACTCGGTTGCTTTCTGGCGTGAATACAGCATTTTATCTCGAAGGTTCGATTCAAAGATTCTTGCAGATAGACGAGACGGGACCCTTAACTAGAGAGATGCATCAATCCTGTTTCACTCTGCTTGACGCTCTCGTCGAAACTGCGTCGTCGAGAGCTTACTATCTTCGTGAACAACTGATTCATTCTCGCCGAATCTTGTAAGGCTGGCGCGAGTGCGGGAAGCACTCGCGCCAGGCTTGTTCAAAAACTGACTCAGCCGGCAAACGTGCCGTCGTTTCCGCTTCCTGCGGCCGTCCTCCGAAGTCTGTCCATCTAACTTTCCTCCTTCCATTGGAGTCAGCGCTTTCAATTGCCCGGAAGACCTACAGTTGCTGGCCTCTCACTGTGCACTGCCTATCGTAAAGAACGAACTAGGAGAGCTTTGATTGTTGTATTCGGTCTTAACCCAGTCAGCCGATCGTTCAACCGTTGAGAAACGGGCCTCGTCAATCTTTCCCTTGAAGTAAACCGCTCCAGTCGCCGAGCCGATGCGCAGCGTGGCAGCGGTGTAGCCTGTATCACGCATCGCCTCATTCGTTATCTCTGTGCCGTTTTGCAGAATCTTCACCGTGGAGCCCGCAGCCTTTTTCAAAACTACATAGGTCCACGTGGCCGCTGAAATGTTCTGTGAAGGCGTAGTGAACGAGCAGCCGGGCGGCCAGCTCTGATTAGTGCTTTGTAACGTCAGTCCAGGATGATCGGTTCGTTGTACCAGGAACCCGTAGTTGTCGCTGTTGTTGTAGCCAAAGCCGAAGATCACATTGCTGGTGTGAGTGATGTCATCGAGATTGACCCAGGCCGAGAGCGTAAACGCGTCGTCCAGATCGATGCTGGCCGGTGTCGTTATGTTTTGTGATGAACCACTGAAACTGGCGCTGCCGCCAATTTGCCCGGTAGCTGCCGTAGCACCGTTAATAGTGCCGTTGTTGCCGTTGCTGGTGGAGTCCTGCGCCGAGAGAGTTGTGCCGTTACCCATGTGCCAGATGCCTCTGAAGTTCGAGTCCCAAACCCCGGTCTTGTTTTCCTCAGAAGTCGTGAGCGTATTGTCGCCATAAGCCATATAGAAGGCTGTGTCTGACGTGTGCGAGAGCGTTGGGATGCGTACCCACATCTCGATCTTACCAGTCGCGGCGACGTACTTTTCGATCTCGTGGTCTAGTTTGGTTGTCAGGGCGGCGTCGGCATAGAAGACGATGTCGTAGCCGCTGGCGCTTTGCACATAACCACCATTGCCCACCGCGGCCAGGTATGAGTACGTGCCGCTGACCAATACTGGAAAGTTAGATAGATCCGTGTTCGGAACCTTTGTGTGGTCGATAGTGATGCTGCGCTCATGTACAAAGCACCCCGCGCCGCTACTCGAGATTGAGTAAAAGGTCGACGGAGAGCTTTGATTGTTGTACTCGGTCGTAATCCAGTCAGCGGACCGTTCAACAGTTGAGAAGCGGGCCTCGTCAATCTTCCCCTTGAAGTAAACAGCACCAGTGGCCGATCCTATCGATAACGTACCGGCGGTGTAACCGGTGTCGCGCATCGCCTCGTTAGTTATCTCCGTGCCGTTTTGCAGAATCTTCACCGTGGAGCCCGCAGCCTTCTTCAAGATCACGTAAGTCCAAGTCGTTGCTGAAATGTTTTGTGACGGCGTAGTGAACGAGGCACCAGGCGGATAACCCTGATTAGTGCTCTGAAAAGTTAGCCCGGGATGATCGGTGCGTTGGACTAGGAACCCGTAGTTGTCGCTATTGTTATAGCCCAGGCCGAAAATCACATTGTTGGTATGAGTGATGTCATCGAGATTGACCCACGCCGAGAGCGTAAAGGCCTCATCCAGATCGATATTGGCTGCTGTAGTGATGTTTTGCGACGAACCACTAAGACTGGCGCCGCCGCCAATCTGGCCGGAGGTCGCTGTGGCGCCGTTAATTGTGCCGTCCTTGGCGTTGCTGGTAGAGTCCTTCGCCGAGAGCGTAGTGCCGTCGCCCATGTGCCAGACACCGCGGAAGTTCGTATCCCAAACTCCGGTCTTGTTCTCCTGAGAGGTCGTGATCGCACTGTCGCCGTAAACCATATAGATTACGGTATCGGTTGTGTGCGAGAGGGTGGGGATGCGTACCCACATCTCGATCTCGCCAGTCGTAGCTACATACTTTTCGATCTCGTGGTTCAGTTTGGTTGTGCGACCGGCGTCAGCGTAGAAAACGATGTCGTAACCATTGGCATTTTGGACCCGACCGCCATTGCTTACCGTGGCCAGGTAGGAATATGTACCGCTGATTAAGACTGGAAAGCTGGATTGATCCATGTTCGGAACCTTTGTATGGTCGATGATGATGCTGCGCTGAAACGCGTAGCCGCTCGTACCTCCGCAACCCTGGGTCACGCTGATGTAGGCGTGCCCGGTGGGAGGAGTGCTGAAGTTTACGCCATCAGTGGGAGTAAAGGTCGTGTCAAGCTTTTGCGTGTCGCCGGTTTTCAGCACCGTGCCAGCTCCAGGCGAATACGCAAACGTTCCAGCCACGCTGCTACCGCCAAAAGACGCGGTCGCGTTGAGCTGCGTCGAACTGAGCGCCGTGCCGTAGCTAATGTCAGCCGGGTTACTCCATGAAATGATGGGTGTCGCTTTGGTGATTACCAGAGTCCCAGTTGCGGTGCCAGAGTAATTCGGGTTATCTAGCGACGCCGCCACCGAGTAGCTGCCTGCATTCGTAGGCGCGGTCGGAGAATCATTGTAAGTAAAAGAGATTGAGCTGAGGCCGGTCGGATTAGTAGTTGCGCTCGCAGATCTCGGAGTGCCATTGTATGTTTGATTCAGGCTGCCAAGGGTAATTGCGGCGGTGGCTTTACTGATCGTGAAGTTCTGGGAGACATTAGGTCTAGCGCTGAAAGTCACGGGATTACTGGAGCTTCCTCCGGTGGCGCTGACTGTGAATGGGGCATCGCCATAGGTTTTATTGGACAAGACGCCAAAAGTGATTGCTTGGCTTGCTCTCGCTACGGCAAACGTCTGATCGACATTTGGTGCCGCTGCGCTGTAGTTACCATCACCCGCTTGCGATGCGAGGATTTTCACGCTTCCAACACCCGTAATGTGCACCGTGCTGCCGGAAATCGTGGCCGGTCCAGAAACGACGCTGAAGCTGGGGACTAAACCTGACGATGTGGTTGCGCCCACCGCGAAATCAGCATTACCGTAGGTCTTTCCAGCCAGCGGATTGAACGTGATCGTCTGCGCGGCTTTGGCAATTGTAAGCGTATTGGTCGCACTAGCTTGATAATTAGGATCATTGACGGTAGCGGTGACTGAGTAGCTTCCGGCGTTGGTTGGAGAGTTGACGTTGCTTCCGCCCTGGCCATAAGTGAGGTTGACGCTCAAATTCGCCGGACTTGTCGTCGCCGAAGCATAGTGCGCC
>WNFN01176171.1_pt1 | contig 13171 bp, 12 predicted proteins | sample 5400161 | NCBI WGS metagenome assembly WNFN01 (sample SAMN13153353, study PRJNA577476) | soil metagenome | isolation source: 80 cm saprolite on Douglas fir-dominated hillslope | place: USA:California | collected 2013-09-17
CTTTACAAAATCGTGTTTGGAATTGTTTCAGCCCTCGTTCTCGTAGCACTGGTATTTCCGTATTTGGCCAAGTTTTTCTACTAAATCTCGATCCGAGGAGAAGTTGTTATGAAGAACGTCAAATCTCTGTTGGCTGGCGCTATTGTTGCGCTCATCTTGGCCTCTCCAGCTTGGGCTTCGCCCAAGACCGTGACCTTGAATGTCTCCGGCATGACTTGCCCTGCGTGTCCCATAACGGTGAAGAAAGCGCTCGAAAAAGTTGGGGGCGTTTCACACGTGGAGGTGCGATTCGAGAAGAAACAAGTTCTGGTGACCTTCGACGATGCAAAAACCAACACGGATGCGCTCGTGAAAGCCACGACAGACGCGGGCTATCCGTCGCAGCCTGAAAAGGTCACAAAGTAAGCAGCCTGTAGGATACGTGCGATGACGCAGGATGAGGCGAGGAGATGTGTATGTCTGACTGTTGTTCTGTGAATACGAAGTCTGGTACCGCGCCATCGGTGATGGTCTGCCCAGTGAACGGCGCGCGCTCCAAACAGGTGGACGTGCTCACAGTCAAGAGTCTCGTGCATCGGTTACCGCTGGGTATGCTGAACACGCAGTATTACTTCTGCGACGCATCGGACTGCGAAGTGGTCTATTTCGCCCTTGACGCGGAAGCACCGAGATTCCGCCGCGAAGACCTTGTGGTTCGGGTCGGCGCTAAAGAAACGGCGGACCCGATTCCGATCTGTTACTGCTTCGGTTTCACCCGCCAAGACATTTGGGACGAAATCCGTAGGACGGGGAAATCAACCGTGGCGCAGCGGATTACAGGGGAACTAAGAGCAGGCAATTGCGCCTGCGAGGTGAAGAATCCATCTGGCAAATGCTGTCTCGGCGATGTAACGCGGACCGCCAGGGATACACTGAGCCGGAAAGGGGAATCTGAATTATGACAGAGCACAAAGGAGCTTGTTGCAGCTCACCGGCAGCGATGTGCTACTGGTTCGCTGCGTCTCTCATAGCATGGGGAGCGCTTAGCCTCATAGGAATCTATTGGCCTCCTCTGCATGCGTTGTCCGCTGCCACGATCCTTTTTGCCATGGCAATCGGCTGCTTTGCTAACTGGCTTAGGCATCGCACGTTTCACTGCGGTATCACCGGGCCACTGTTCTTGATCGCTGCCGTCGTGTTCCTGCTGTCAGACGTAAGTGTGGTTCACGTCAGCAGCCTTTTAGTCTGGCCATTCGTTCTCATCGGAGTCGGCATCGCGTTTCTGCTGGAACGGCTTTATACGAGGCATTCCGCATCGTAGCTCTGAGAGGGGATACCAACATACATGAATACGGAAACGATTCGCACGACCACGATGTCCTCCAAAGCTGCTGCGTCATGCTGGAGCGGCAGACTCGAAGCAACTTCATTCCAGTCTGCAGAGACAATAAAGAAACTGCTGCGTCGTCCCGAACGGTGTGTTGTGCAATTCCTTTATGCTCTCCAACAGACGAAAGCGCACGCCGAATTCTGCGTGCAGTGACTCCGCGTCGTAGCGAACGGCCTCAAGGCCGCTGCATTTTGTGGGCCCCTCGGGTCCAAACGTGCTGACGAGAACATGCCCACCCGCCTTGACCTCACGGGCAACTTGACGAACATAAGCAACACGCTGTTCCATCGCCGTTAGGAAATGAAAAACGGCGCGGTCGTGCCATACGTCATAGGTGCTGGGCACAAGCTCAGAATCGGTGATGTCCCCTATGAGCCATCGAACGCGTTCCGCAGCCCGACCTAAGCGTTTCTTCGTTACCTCGATCGCCGTTAGGGAAACATCAAGGACTGCAACGTTCTGATATCCGTGGGCAACGAGGTCGTCAACAAGCGTTGATTCGCCGCCACCAACATCAATGATGGAAGCGCTGCGTGCAGGCGCGGCTTTCTCGATCAGTGCGAGGGACGTCTCCAAGTGGGGACGGTACCAACTGACAGCGTTCGGGGCCTTCTCCCGGTAAATCTTCTCCCAATGCGTCTCTACATTCATGGCGAGCGAAGCTTTCAACCTTGATAGATTTTGCTTATCATAAGCCGACTAGAGGCAACGCGGCTGAATTCTGTCTAGTCTTTGAGGACGCAAAAGGTAGTCATGTCCTTCTACAGGAATCGGGTCTATCCGCACATCGTAACGATTCTAGGAAACCCGAGGCCTGTACAAAAGATCCGTCAGGAAATCATCCCAATCGCGCACGGAACAGTCCTTGAGGTAGGCGTCGGGCCTGGCGTGAATTTCGCTTACTACAATCCAGCAAGAGTAAGCAAAGTCTACGCGCTCGAACCCAATCGAGGGATGGTCGTGCGAGCCGAGAACCAACGCGTCGCCGAACAGAGCTAGATGTCGAATTTCTCGACCTGCCAGGAGAGCAAATCCCTTTGCCCGATGCCAGCGTAGACACTGTCGTCAGCACGTTTACGTTGTGCACGATTCCCGGAGTGGCAGATGCCATTCGAGGGATTGGCCGTGTCTTGAGACCAGGAGGCCAGTTTCTGTTTTTCGAACATGGACTCTCGCCTGACATCCGCGTGCGTCGCTGGCAAGAACGGACGGAGCCTCTCTTTCAATGGGCCTTCGAAGGCTGCCACGTGACTCGCGACCTTCCCGCACTCATCAAGCAGGGAGGGTTCCGAGTCGAGCGGCTTGAAACGGGGTACCTGGCTCGATTTCCAAAATCCGGATCGTATTACTTTTGGGGCGTCGCACGTCCAGAGTCGCGAGACCGATCATTGATGTTCTAGGTTCAGATGGCTTCAACCGCCATGCTCCGGCAGCACAAGGGCGTGTTGGGTGTAGAGACGACTCATTGCTACAAAGACTCCGCGATACACCATAACGTTGTCTACGACGTACTTCCAATGACTTCGCGTGCCGTCCGTGCTCTTCCATGTTGTTGAAAGTACTTACAACCCGCTAACTGTCACGGCAGAGGCCGGTGTTCGAGTCCCGTTGCCCCTGCCATTGAGCGTAGCAAAGTGCCAGCCGATGGCAGCTTACCAAACGGGCAAATCGTCTGCGGACGGAAAAACCTTGACGGTCCCGTTGTTGGGCAGCAGACCCAAAGATTCTCGCAGGAAAGCCTTCAGAATCAGCCTCTCGCATTGAAATACGCTCCCCGAGAGTGCCCCTCGCCGAACCCTGGAGCGGACTACGTTTTTGTGCCATTCAAAACCGGCCTGCTAGATCCTGTCGGCAGTGAATTCCAGACAAGCTCCTTCGACGCCTCCGAAAGCTAGAGAAAAGGCTGCCCGAGAGCTAGACTTTCGTCGTCATCTGCGCTCGCGGAAACCGACAACACTAAACAAGAACAGGAGGAGCATGATGAGCACGCGAGCCAGGTATCAATTTGGATGTTTGACCAGAAGGAAGCGGATTCGGACGGAAGACGTCTGGCAATTTCGCTTCTACGAAACCACAGCCGAAGGCCGGCGCTGTCGCCGGTCACGGATGATCGGCACCGTGGTCGAGTATCCCACCCGGGCAGATGCCCTGCGCATGGTCGAGCGATTCCGACTGCGCCTGAATCTTGAACACCGGTTTGCCCAGTCGGTAACGCTCGACGCTTTGGTGGATCACTACGTGGAGCAGGAATTGCCACAACTGCGCTATGGAAGCCAGCAATCGCATCTGTGCTGCTTGAAGCGCTGGATCCGGCCGCGCTGGGGTGCATGCCTGCTGGAAGAAATCAAGCCAGTGGCGGTCGAGCACTGGCTACGATCGCTGGCCCTGGCGCCGAAGACCAAGGTCAATCTGCGCAGCCTGTTTCACCTGGTGTATCAGCACGGACGGCGCTGGGAGTTGACCGACGCGAATCCCATTGACCTGGTGCGCCAGCGGGGCGGACGTCGAAGGATCCCGCGCACGCTGGACGTCAAGGAAGTCCGGCTGGTGCTGGAGCAACTGGCCGAGCCCTACCGGACGATGGTTGCGGTGGCCGCCTGTCTCGGCCTTCGGGCCAGCGAGATCGTGGGGCTGCAGTGGGGCGACTTCGAATGGGCTGAGCTCATGCTACTAGTGAAACGCAGCGTGGTGCACGGCAGGGTAGGAGAGACCAAAACCGAAGTCTCCCAGCTTCCACTTCCCGTCGACCCTGGTCTGGCCGAGGTTTTGCAAGAACAGAGGAAACGCAGCCCGCACCAGGGGCGGCAGGACTGGGTATTTCCGAACCGCGCCGGCCGGCCCCTCTGGCCAGAGAGCATTCTTGAGCGACAGCTCAAGCCGGCAGCCGTGCGGGCCGGAGTCGGCAAGATCGGCTGGCACACGTTCCGCCACTCCTATTCCAAAATGTTGCGGGCGGCGCACGTCGATCTCAAGGTCCAGCAAGAGCTGCTCCGGCACGCGACCATCCAAAGCACGCTGAACGTGTATACCCAGGCAGTCTCGGACGAGAAGCGGCAGGCAAGCCGTTGGCTGGTGCGGAGCGTGTTGCGATCGGAGACCGGCGGCAGCAGCACTGAATCGCGGCCGACGAATGGGACCCAATGGGTACCGATTGCAACTCTGTCGGAAGCCCAGGAAGAACCAGAAGTAGTTGGGGCGGTTGAGGTTGAGATTGGTTGCGGGGGGTGGATTTGAACCACCGACCTTTGGGTTATGAGTCTCGTGGGCAACTGCAAATTCAACTACTTTGCGGCGCAGATGACACCCCACGAAGACGCTGAAATACTGGAGATTCCAACGATAGAAATACATTCAGCCCGGGCGAAACTCGGGCTCCCAACTCAATTCCATTCTCGCCGTGCCGTCAGGTACGCACGGAACTGCTCTCTCCTTGCAAACTTGCACTTCACATTCGCCCTTCAAGCATCACTGGTCATTCTGAATGAAAAAAACATCCGGTTGCCCAGAATGTTCCACTCCTTGGGTCGACGGGCTGCACCGGAGTAGGGCGATTTATTCGTGAAACATTCCGTCTCAAATGGAACCAGCGCAGCATCCTATATAGTTGCACCGCATCCAAAACTAACGGCCATCAGTTCAAAGGCGTAGGTCGGAATTTAAAACAAGATCTGCCACGAGCAGGGAGGTCACAGACATGTCGAAAAAGGACGATTCCACGATGCGAGGGAAAATTAGCGCGCAGCCCCGGCTGCATCAGCGCGCCGGCGAGATTCAAGCATACGGCACGGTATCTCATTTGATGCCGCTGGACCTGGAAGAGCCTGTGCGTCTTGAAATGACGGAACAACTCAATCAACTGTTAGCCGACACCATGACATTACGCGACCTATACAAGAAGTCTCACTGGCAGGTCGCGGGGCCCACGTTTTATCAGCTCCATCTTTTGTTCGACAAGCACCACGAAGAGCAAGCCGAGATCGTCGACGAGATTGCGGAGCGAATCCAGTTGCTTGGTGGACTTTCCATAGCCATGGCAGCGGATGTGGCCGAAATCACTCGGATTGAGCGTCCGCCTCGTGGCAGGGAAGAGGTTCCGGTGCAGATTTCTCGTCTGCTCGATGCCCATCAGATGATCATCGGTCATTGCCGCACGCTGTCGCAGCGCGCTTCAAAACTCGGAGACGACGGGACCAATGACCTGGTCGTGAGCGACGTACTGCGAGCGAACGAACTGCAAGTATGGTTCCTGAGCGAGCATCTAGTCGATGTTCCGCTGGTACGCGCAGAAGAGCCGCGTCTGCGAAACGCGGGATAGTTCCAGGCACAGAATATTGAAGCGGGCTCGACTCCGGGCCCGCTCCACTTCACTGCCGGCGAATGCTTTGCGCTCACTTCGTTATCCGCCTCCTTGTCAGATTGTCGGGCACGCAGGCACAGTCCGCTGTTTCATTCCGCGTAAGCTGCAAGTGATCCAATCCTTTGACTTGCGGTCACGAACGCGTCTCGAAGCCTGATAACAGTTGCCGTGCCCGCCGCTAGAATTAAATTGAAATCAGGATGATCCCCTTGTATAACTCTCGTGACTATAAGTCATTCTATGAGTGGAATTGCCAGCAGCCGACGCACGCCGCTGTACGAGCGCTATGCTCCTTTGCGTCCGCGTTCCGAGGCCAAGCGCACTCAGATCATCGAAGTTGCCATGCAACACTTTGCCGAGCATGGTTATCACGCCGCGCGCGTGGGCGACATCGCATCGGCGCTTGGCATTGCCAAAGGGTCGATCTTCCAGCACTTCGGCAGTAAGGACGGCCTGTTCTTCGAGGTATACAAGCGCGCGGTATGTTCGTTTCCAAAATATCTGGACGCGCCGGCGGAAGTCCGAGAGGCTGGTTTCTTCGAAGTGCTTCGTTACTGGCTGGTACGAACCGAAGATTTGCTGCAGGAGGATTGGATCCCATACCGCATTGCTTCGCTTGGCAACTACGGCACCGATCTGGTTGTGAAGCGCGAGATCAATCGCTTTCTTATTACCGAAGATCCTTATGGTACGGTAAATTTTGTCCGCTTAGGCCTGGAGCGGCGTGAACTGCGCAAGGACATGGATGTGGAACTGATTGTCTCGATCGTTGATTGGATGATGGAACGGTTCCAGGGCACGCTGCTCACAGCGGAACTCGATCCGGGACTGTTCCGCCGATCCGGCGAGCTTGCGGAAAAGAAGGAAGCAAGGATCCAACAGTTTCTCGCCGTTCTTCAGCGAGCCATCGGCTCTACACCGGTTGTTCCCGCGCAAAATCATCGTGCTGCTGCGCGCGGACCTCATCGCCGCTAACGCCGTACAGGGGTGGGCGGTCGTATTTTATTGATGGTAGTCAAAGTCTTTTATCTAAACGAGAAAAATAGCATGCAACCATCTGTTGAGCAGATGTTGGCCAAGTATGACGATCATGCCCCTTTGGCTGAGGCGTCGACCATCCCTGCACCATGGTATGTCGATCCGCGGATTGCCGAGTTGGAACGTCTGAACGTTTTCAGCAAGACCTGGCAACTGGTGGCACGCACCGACCAGGTGCAGAAACCCGGCGAGTTCGTCTCAACGACCGTCGCGGGCGAGCCTATCGTTATAGTTCGGGGCAACGATAACGTTCTGCGTGCTTTCTACAATGTGTGTCGTCACCACGCCGCCGCGGTCGTAACCCAGCCTTGCGGTCAGGCATCTTTGTTGCGTTGTCCCTACCACGGTTGGAACTACGGTCTGGATGGATCGTTGAAAGGCATGCCCGAGTTCGAGGGTGTAAAGAACTTCGACCGCGCTCAAAACGGCCTGGTGCCGGTTCGCGTCGAAATATGGGAGTGTTTCGTCTTCGTGAACCTGGACCCCCAGGCTGCGCCTCTGCAGGAATTCCTCGGAGGGCTGGTCAAACGCGTCGCGCCCCTCGAAATCGGCAAGCTGCACTTCTTCGACCGCACCACCTACAACATCCATTGCAACTGGAAGGTCTTCATCGACAATTATCTCGACGGCGGATATCACGTTCCTCATCTGCACAAGGCATTGAATTCGGTGCTCGACTACAAGCAATACACCATCGAAAACGAAGACCGGTACTGTTTGCAGTCGAGCCCAATGGTGGCTTCCGACGAAGATGTAGCGACTGGCGCGACGCGCAAGGGCGACCGCGCTTGGTACTTCTGGCAATATCCCAACCTCATGATTAACTGCTACGAGGGATACATGGACACAAACTATGTCGTGCCCATCGACGCGGACCATTGCACAGTCATCTTTGATTTTTATTTCAGTGATGTCAGTGACGCGCGAAGCGCGCACAACAAAGAGTCGGTCAGCGTAGGCAACCAGGTCCAGTCCGAAGATCTTGGGATTTGCGAAGACGTGCAGCGGGGACTGAAGTCGCGCGCATACGGTGCTGGACGCCTTTCTGTGCGACGTGAGGCGGGCGAGCAGTTGTTCCATCGGCTGCTGGCAGCGGATTTGAAGCGTGACTGCGCGCCATCTGTGGCGGCCGCCGACTGAGAACGGAAGGGTCTACAAGCAGTAACTGTGAGCACTGACTCGGGGTCACTCTTGTGCACCCTGCTCGCGGCGCATGGCACGCAGATCGATCCCTAATTGCTCCGCTTTTTTATACAGGTGACTGCGCTCCAGGCCAAGCGATTTTGCGGCGAGGCTAACATTATGCTGGCTGCGCTTCAGTTCGGCCAGAATGACCTCGCGTTCGAACGATTGCACGCGGTCCGCGAGCGCGCCAGATGAGAGGCCATGAGCCAAACCGCTTCCACCCGGCGACGTCTTGGGCAACGCCAGTTGAACTGTTGCCAGATCGACCTGGCCATCGCTCGCCAGCAGCATCAGGCGCTCGACCATGTTGCGTAGTTCACGCACATTTCCCGGCCAGGGATGCGACTGCAATGCCTCCATCGAGTCGGGTGTAAATGGAACCGGCTTCCAGCCATTCTGGGCACTCACTTGCGCGGCGAAATGCTCGATCAGCGTCGGAATGTCATCACGGCGCTCCCGTAAGGGCGGCAACACGAGAGGGAAAACGTAAATCCGGTGGAACAGATCCTGCCTGAACTTCTCTTCTCGCACCCTAGCTTCCAGGTCGCGGTGGGTCGCCACCAGCACCCGCACGTTCACTGCAACGGGTTTTTCGCCGCCGATGCGCTCCACTTCTCCCTCTTCGAGCACGCGCAATAGCTTGGCTTGCATGGCCAGCGGCATATCACCAATTTCGTCCAGAAAAATCGTTCCACCATCGGCTTGCTCAAACTTTCCGACGTGGCGTCCTGCCGCGCCCGTGAACGAACCCTTCTCATGTCCGAAGAGTTCGGATTCGATTAATTCCGCCGGAACAGCAGCACAGTTCAAAGTGATGAATGGGCCGCCCGCCCGTGAACTGCGTTCATGGATCGTCCGCGCAACCAACTCTTTGCCGGTGCCAGTTTCGCCCAGGATGCAGATGCGCGTTTCGCTGGCTGCAACTCGCTCCAGTTGTGCCATCACGCGGCGCATGGCCTCACCCTTCCACACGATTTCATGTTTGCCCAGGCGCTGCCGCAACTGACGGTTCTCGCTTTCCAGGCGCTGCAGCCTGAGAGCGTTCTCCACCGTGAGCAACAGCTTGTCGGTCGAGATGGGCTTCTCCAGAAAATCGAGCGCGCCCAATCGCGTGGCCCGCACAGCCATCTCGATGTGCGCCTGTCCTGACATCATGACCACCGGAGTGCCTACGGCTTGTGTCTTTAGCTCTTCAAGCAGCGTCAGGCCGTCCTTGCCCGGCATCACCACATCGGAAAGAATCAGATCGAAGTGCTGCGATTTTGCCAGTTCCAAGGCCTTCGCCGCGTTGTCGCAGAGAGTGGCCTCGTGTCCGGCCAAACGAAAGGCGCGGGAAAGTGAGGCCAGCGTGTTGGCCTCATCGTCCACAATCAGCAAATGTGCTCTCGGCGGCAACTTTCCTCCTCACGCATTTTCGGCTGCGACGCTCAGCCTGTGCTCGCTGCATCCCGCTTTGCCGCAAGGATGCCTTGCAGTGTATCCGCGTTCTGCGGTAACTCGATCACAAATGTTGTTCCTCGCTCAGGCTCGCTCTTCACGCTGATTGTCCCGCCGTGATCGCTGACGACCGACTGCACGATGGCCAGTCCCAGGCCGATCCCATGGTGCTTGCTGGTGTAGTAAGGCGTGAAGATCCTTTCGCATTCCTCCGGCGTCAGTCCGCAGCCGGTGTCCGCAACTTCAATGCGAACCTTTGCATCATCGCGGCGTGCACGCAGGGTCAGCGTCCCGCCTTGCGGCATCGCGTCCATGGCATTGAGCACGAGGTTCGAAAGAGCGCGATGCAGGAGTTCGGGATCAGCGGCAATCGGCTCCAGGCTCTGGTCCAGATCGAGCTTGCAATCGATGGGAGCGTGTCCGGGAGCCTGCAGTTGCGCTTGAAACAGCTGCACAACGCCACGAACCATCTCATTCACCTGCACCCGCTGTAATTGCGGCTGAGGCATCTTCGAAAACTCACTGAAGCGTCCAATGATCGCTTTCAGGTTAGAAATCTCGGCCAACAGCGTCGCGGAACTTTCCCGAAATACTTCCTCAAACTGTTCCGGGCTGGATTGTTTCGCGCGAAGCAGATTTTCAACCGTGAGTTGAAGAGGGAACAGCGGATTCTTCAATTCGTGAGCCAGTCGCCGCGCCAGTTCGCGCCATGCGGCGACCCGCTCCGCCTGTACCAGGCGCTCTTTCTGATTCAGCAATTCTGCGGTCATGCGGTTGAACGATTCCGCTAGCTGCGCCACCTCGTCGCCGCCCGACACCTCCACCTGCGCATTCCAGTTCCCGGCGGCCACGTCCTGCGCGGCCAGCGCGAGTTGCTCGATCGGCCGGGTTACCCGTGCCGCGGCCCAACTACTGAGAAGGATTGCCAGCACGATCCCACCGCCTCCCACCAACAGAGCAGAGTCTCGAATGTGCCGCTTCAACTCGACGTACGAGCGCCGGGAATTTCCGACCAGCAGAATCCCCAGCAATGATCGATCCTTCCCCACGCTGCGCAGAGGAATCGCATTGAAGACCTCGTCCTCAGCCTGATCCGGCGACCAATGCACAATCGCCGTCATCTCCTGATTGGATTGCCTGACGGATTCAATCAGCGGAGCAAGTTTGTCAGCCGGTCGGGAACTGTTCAAGGTCGCCTTGTTGGCAGAAGGGTCGAGCAGCAATTCTGGAGAGAAATGTTTTCCGAGATTCTGATAGAGCAGTGCGCGTGTGTCGGCCGGCAAGTCCAGCGTGGAGAGGAAATTCTTATCCAGCCGTCGCCCTCCGATTACGTAGACAGCACGCTCGCCTGCGCGTGTCGCACGTACCGCAAATAATCCAAGGGCGGTGCCGTCCTGGAGTTCTTCTTGCTTCAGAAATGCGGCCTGATCTGTGGACGCCGCAAGACTGGCGAACGCGCTTTCGGGATAACCAAACTTGGCCGGCCAGTGTGCCGAAGAGATGATAGTTCCGTTCGCATCGACAAGTTCCAGGAAGTCGAGCTGGTGGTTGTCCGCCAGCGATTTTGCAACTTCGAAATATTCCGCAGAATCGGCCGATGTCGATGACGACGGCCGATTTAACGCCATAGCCATTCGAGTGACGGCGTCCGAAGCGGCAATCGCTTCTACGCGTCGCGCGGCTTCCTCCCCCTGCCGGCTGAACTCGCGCTGGAATTGCGCGACCAGTGCCGCGGTTCGCTCATCCTCGGTGCGCTCGAAAGCGCGTCTTGTCATGGCAGAAACGAGCCATGCCACCGCCGCCACCGACATCACCACCGTCAGCGCGAAGACGGCCAGCAGCTTGCGGCGAAAGCTCATGGTTTCGCGGTCCCCAACCAGGCATCCGCCAGGTCCCAGCTTCCATCCGATCGAACTGTCCAATTCCTCAGGATGGCCGACGCTCCGTAACTTGCGGGCAAATGAAAAAGCGGAATGAGCCGTTGCGTTGCCAGTGCGGCCTGCTCGGCATAGTAGAGATCTTCCGCCGAACCGCCGTTGACCTTCGGCTTCGGCAATCCTTCCGCTGCAGCGAAATTCGCGACAGAGATCCACGGATCAGCCGCCACCAACGGAATTCGGACCAGCAAGCGAGCGAGTGAGTCGCTGGCATCGTATCCTACAGTCCATTCCGGTGCGTTTCGAACTTGTTCCCGCTGATGGCGTGCGCGCGGTAGATCGGCATCGGCGGGAAATAAGAATCCGTACCCGCTCATCCAATTGGGTAGAATGCCGCCCGCGGGCTGCCCGGCGCCTTGCAGCAAAACAGATCGAATCGACGCTCGATCCACACTGAACGCCAACGCTTCCCGCAAAAGCTTATCTTCGGCGGATTGTGTGTCCCGACTAAAGAGCAATGCCACCATCTCCATCGGTGCCGAACTCACGACTCTTCGCCCTTCGGTCGAAACACGATGCGACTGCTCCGGGGCAACCTCGACCAACTCCGACCTTCCCAGCTCGAGCGCGATCAATTGATCATGATAGTTCTTTCCCAACTCGATCTCGATTGCATCGAGGAACGGACGCCCGCCCCAATAGTTCTCCTCGGCTGCCAGCGACAGCTTTTTCGCCGGCTGCCAGTCGGTGATGTGGAAGGGTCCCGTTCCGTTGAGCTTGCCGTCAGAAGTCTTCTTCGCAATGGCATTGCAGGAGAGAGCAAGTTTCAAGGGCAGGTCAGGATCTGGCGCATCGCTCTCGATGATGACAGAGTCCGCATCGGCGATTACATTCCACGAGGGGTTGGCGTTGCGCAACGCAGAGGCCGCAATTTCAGGAGTGAATGCTGCTCCGTCGTGGAACTTGACGCCACGCCGAAGCCGGAACTGCCAGCGCCGACTGCCTGACGACTCTTGCCATGAAGTTGCCAGAGCTGGACGCACCCGGCCGCCATCATCGGTGGTAACCAGCGTCTCAAAAATCAGCAGCGCGAGATTACGGCTGGCGAAGGAGTTCGGCTGCGTACAATCCCCGGAACTTAACGACGAGGGTGCCGCACGCACGGCGACGTGAAGCGTGCCGCCGTATTGCGGCCGTGTCTCCGCGCTTGCGGCCAGCGAGCCCACGATTATCGACGCAAAGATCACGCTATTGGTTACAAGCCACTGCCAGCCGAAAACTTTCATAATTCCCCGTCTCTCGATTCCTCGCAATTGCAACTGCAGTGTCGCCCTTCGCCTCCGTCCACAACGCCGTCACTTCCCCAGCGAAGTCCACGCCCGTGCTCACCGGAACGGGGTCGCGATCGGGAAACTCATACGCCCGAATCGAGTCCTCTGCCTGGTCTGCGGAACTCGTCGCCAACACCTGCCACCCTGCACCGCATGAAGTCCGCACACTCGCCAGGTCGGCGCCCCAACCCAGCTTAGCGGTCAGGTCAGTGAAGCCATCGACCATGTGAACCTGTCCATCTGTCGATGCGAAAAGCCAGAGCACATATTTGTCTCGAGGCAGGGGAGCAGCTGAATAGAATTTGGCTACGGTGGTAAATTTCCCCACACCAGGGGCCAAAGCGCCGATGAAAAAATTGCGCGTGGGCGCGAAGAAGGCGCTCATCTGCGCGATTGAGAGTGGAGTTGCGGCAGAAGCGCCAAAGCTTGGGAAATTCGTCGACGTCCCGCTCCATGCTCCGATCACCAGCGGCCAGGGATCGTCGCTCTCGCGACAACTCAGCGATAAGGGGAGGTTTGTGGTGCTGCGGCACAACATGCCCGGAAGATAAACATCGAACAGGTGATCCTTTGCTGC
>WNFN01226298.1_pt1 | contig 13170 bp, 10 predicted proteins | sample 5400161 | NCBI WGS metagenome assembly WNFN01 (sample SAMN13153353, study PRJNA577476) | soil metagenome | isolation source: 80 cm saprolite on Douglas fir-dominated hillslope | place: USA:California | collected 2013-09-17
ACGTGATCACCGACCTCACGGAACGAGCGCTTCACGATGCCGGAGATCTTGCTCTTGACCGCGATCTCGCGCTTGGGACGGATCGCGCCCACGGCCAGCGCCTTCTCGACCACCGGCCCGCGGGTGACCTCGACCAGCTTGTACGGCTTGTCTTTCTCCGACCTGGACCGGCTGTAGAGGACGCCCGCGGCTCCCGCCGCCAGCACCACCACCCCGATCCCGATGACTCCCTTGCGCATACGCGACACTCCCTTCCTCCCGGACACCTATAAGACGCGGGCGGGCCCTCACTTGGTTCAAAGAAATTTGCGGGCTGGCGGAACGGGAGGAGTCGGCGACAGGCCGGGGTTCAGCGAATTGGACGTGGACGGCGGCGCGGCTTCAGGAGTGGAGAGCTACTTCCACGTCAGGCGGTTGCGGTAGACGTCCTGGTTCTTCGACGTCACCACCGCCTCGACCGCCCAGTCGCTGACGGCATCCCGCCACACGCCGGGCAGCTCCTCGAGCAGCACCCGCTGCCTGGGCGCGATCTGCTTGACCTTGGGCGGAAGGGGGCGCGTGGTCCACTTGCCGTCCACGATCATCGAGACCTTCATCTCGTCCACTTCGATCGACTTCTTGCCTTCGTTCTTCAGGAAGACCATCACCGAGTACGGGTCGCCCACCTTGACCCGCGGCGGCTGCATCACGATCTCGACGGCGCCTTCGACCTTGGGCGCCCGCTTGACGCCGACGCCGGAGGTGTCGAAGCCCTGCAGGTCTCGGCCCACGGCGCGCAGGCTCTCGACGACGGTCGTGCCGAGCACGAAGCTGCGGCCGGTGCCCGCGGCCTGGCCCGGGGGCGGCACCGCCGGCACGGCGCGCGCGGTGGCGCCGCGGGCGCGGCCTCCGCTTCCACGGCGGGCACGGCCGCGCTCGCCTGCGCCTCCGGCGACGCGGCGAGGGTCGTCGGCGTCAGGGGGCCGAAGTTCGGCGGCGGAGACGCCACGGCGGTGCCGGCCGTGGTGACGACGCCGCGGGTGAGATACCACCACGCGGTGAGCGCGCCGGCGCCGAACATGACGACGGCCAGCAGCAGGATCAGGATCGGCCGCGCGGACCCCGCCTGCGACCGGCGGGAGGACGGTGAGGTCATGCTCATGGTGCTCACCCCCTCTGGGCCGAGGGCCCCGGGAAGAAAGTGGCTGATTCTAGCGTACGACGAGCAGCGTCGCCCGGTAGTCGTTCGGCGACGGCAGGTCGGTGCTGCGTCGTGCGGGGTCGAGCCGCACGAGCGAGATGCGATAGGCACCGTGCTGGATCTCGTGGGCAAAGCGGCCCGACGTGTGCAGCTCGTACTGCGCGCCCGGCGACGGCGCGCCGGCGGCGGCCACGGAGACCGTCGCATCGCCCTCCCATACGCACTGCACGTCGACCGGACAGCGGGAGTCCTGTGCCACTCCCTTCAGGGAGACGCGCAGGCCGGTATCGTCCACGACCGCCGACTGTCCGACCGCGAGCGTGAACTCGCGGCCGAGGGGGACGCGCTCCGCGGACGGGGCGCCGACACGATTGCTGCAGGCCGGCGTGGCCAGGCAGACCGCGATCACCCACGAGATCATCGCCCCGACTCCCTTCACGATGCCGCCACCTTGAGGTAGCGCGGCGAGGTGCCGAGCGCTTTCCATTTCTCGGGCAGGCGGTAGGACGGGTTCGGCGCCTCGACGCACACGCCGCAGCGGATGCAGCCCTGGATCTCCGGACAGTGCGGCGAGAGCTTCTCCTGCGCGCTCTTGTCCAGCTCGCGCAGGTAGTAGGCTTTGCTCACGCCGTTGTCCACGATGTCCCAGGGCAGGACCTCCTCGCGGCCGCGGCCGCGGAAGAGGTAGAAGCCGGGGTCGAGGCCCACCGCCTTCATCCCGCGCTTGAGGTCCACGCCTTGGAGGGCCGCATGCTCGAGGGCATCGGCTACCCGCCGATCGGCCAGGGCCAGGATCGACTGCGACACGCCGGTGCGCGCGCTCTTGATCACCGCGTCCACGTTGGCCATGCGCCCGAAGGCCTTGCGCAGGAACTGCAGCTTGCGGTCGGTCTCCTTGGGGTCTTCCATGGGCAGCCACTGGTAAGGGGTGCCCGGCTTGGGCACGAACGGGTTCACCGAAGCCTCGTGCGTCTCCCAGGGCAGGCCGACCATGTAGTAGAGCTTCAGGTTCTGGATGCCGTTCTCGAAGATCCAGGTGGCGCGGTCGAGGATGTCCGTGTTCGTGAACTGCTTGTTCAGGATGCGGCGCATGCGGTCCGTGCCGCACTCCGGCGCCAGCGTGAGGCCGTGCACGCCGGTGTCGGCCAGCTTGAGCACGAACTCCGGCGTCAAGTCGTCGAGGCGCAGCGAGGCCACCGACACCTCGTAGTCGAGACCGGCCAGGTCGTCGACGATGGCTCCGATCTCCGGATGGTCGCAGACGGCGGTGGAGACGAGGCCGATCTTGTTCGTATGGCGGCGCACCTCGCGGGCGCGCGCGACGATCTCCGCGCGCGAGAAGGCGCGCACGGGCAGGTAGTTGTAGCCCGCCCAGCAGAACCGGCACATGCAGGGGCAGCCGCGCGAGATCTCCACCATGAACTTCGTCGCCATCTCGGTGTGCGGCGTGAGGATGACGGACTGCGGCAGCGCCATCCGGCCCGGCCATCCGCGCTGCCGGATCACCGGCCCCGGCCCGTCGTAGCCGGCCACGGTGCCGTCCGCGTGGTAGCGCACGCCGTGCCGGCTCGGCACGTAGAAGCCGTCCTTCTCCAGGAGGCTCGCGATCCCCGTGCGCGCATCCGCCGCCCCCGCCAGCGCGTCGACCAGACGCGGGACGAGGGCCTCGCCCTCGCCCACCGCGATCAGGTCCGCGAAGGGGGCCAGGGGCTCGGGGTTCAGGAACGCGGCCGCGCCGCCCAGGATCACGATGGGATCGCCCGGCGTGCGGTCGGCCGCCCGCAGCGGGATTCCCGCCAGACGGAGCATGCCCAGGACGTACAGGTAGTCGTTCTCGAAGGAGACGGAGAAGGCCAGGGCGTGGAAGCGGCGCAGCTCGGTCCCGCTCTCCACCGTCGTCAGCGGATGTCCCGTCCGCTCCAGGTCCTCGCGGTCCACGTCGTCGGGAAGGAAGGCCCGCTCGCAGCGCACGTCCGGATACGCGTTCAGCATCTGGTACACGCTGTGGAACCCGAGGTTCGACATCCCCACGAAATAGAGGTTCGGGTAGCACAGCGCGATGCGGAAGCCTCCAGCCTGCTTGATGGGCTGGAGGGGGACTTCGGCTTCCCGATATCCGCGATGGCGTTCGTGCAGGAGGCGAGACATGGGCAACAGGAGAGTTTAGCGTGTTTTGCGCCCGAGCACGCTACGATGGGGGTCGTGGCGACCGGCGGCCGGCGTTCCTACGACTGGCGCTGCTGGGCCGGGGCCGACACGCGCGGGCCGGCCTCCGAGCAAAGCGCATCCGCTCCCGACGACCTGGCCACACCCAATCGCCGCGTCCGGCAGATCCGGTCTTCGGCCCTGAATGGCCTGTTCATCCTGGCCTGCATCTACACGCTCGCGATCGCCCGCTCCTTCCTGGTGCCCGTGGCCGTGGGGGTCATGCTGTATTTCCTGCTGCGCCCTCCGGTGCGGACGCTGAAGGCCGCGCGCGTGCCGGAGCCCTTGGGGGCGGCTCTCGTGCTCGGCGCCCTCCTCGCCGTCGTGGGAATCGGTTTCTACGCCCTCTCCTGGCCGGCGGCGACCTGGACTTCACGGGCTCCGGAAAGCCTGCAGCGCGTCGAGTCCAAGCTGCGTCCCATCGTGCATCGGATCCAGCGCCTCACGCACACCGCCGAGCAGATGGGCCGGATCACGGAGTCCACGGTGCCCTCCTCGCCCACGACGCAGGTGACGATCAAGGAACCCAGCCTGGGAACGATGTTCATGGGTGGGATGCAGTCCTTCCTGGCGGGGACGGTCGTCGTGCTGTCCATGGTGTACTTCCTGCTGTCCGAAGGAGACGGGCTGCTGCGCAAGATCGTGCGCGCGTTTCCGCGCCTCAAGGACCGCGAGCGCGCCGTGGCCATCGCGCACGAGATGGAGCAGCAGATCTCCGGCTACATCTTCTTCAGCACCTTGATGAACGCGATCTTCGGCGTGTTCATCGGCGCCGTGATGTGGCTGCTCGGGATGCCCAATCCCATGCTGTGGGGGTTCGTGGCGGGGGTGACGAAGTTCATCCCCTACCTGGGCGGACTGGTGTGCGCGGTGGTGCTGGCCATGGCGTCGATCGTGGCGTTCGACGACATGTGGTGGGCGCTGCTCGTCCCCGCGGTGTTCCTCGCCGTCGACACCGTTCACGGGAACGTGCTGATGCCGCTCCTCCTCGGCAAGCGCTTCACCCTCGATCCGGCCGTGCTGTTCGTGGGACTCTTCTTCTGGTGGTTCGTCTGGGGCACCGCGGGCGCGCTCCTCGCCGTGCCCATGATGTCCGCCCTGCGGATCTTCTGCGATCACGTCGAAGGCCTGCAGAGGTTCGGGCACCTTCTGGGCGGCACGGACGCGGACCAGGCCTCCGCCGGCGAGTCGCTCCCCACGAGCGGCTGAGTACGCCGCGGCGCCGGTTGACCAGGCGCCGCCGGGATCTGCGCTAGGCTTCCGTCGGTGCGCATCGCGTTCGCCGTGGTCACCGGCCTCGCGCCGCTCGTCGTCCTTCCCGGCCTCTTCGACTTCGCGAACCTCCCGCAATCGGCCTTCCTCCAGGTGAGCGCCGTCGGCCTCCTCGCAGCCGCGCTGGCGACGCCGGTATGGAGGCTTCGTGCCGGCCGGCCGGAGTGGCCACCCCTGGCCGCGCCCCTGGCCGCCTGGCTCGCCTGGAGCGCCCTCGCCTGTGCCTGGTCGCCCAACCCCGCGCTCTCCCTTCGCCTGGGTCTGCACTGGCTCGCCGCCTCGATCGCCTACACGCTGCTGTTCCACCTCGCGGACCGCGCCGACGACTTGCGACCCGTCGTCTTCGCCGCCCTCGCGGCCGGGGCCGCGGTCGCGGTGCTGGGCATCGGCCAGCGCGCCTTCGGCTGGACCTTCGTGCCCCAGGCGTTCCCACCCGCGGCCACATTCGCGAACAAGAACGTGGCCGCGCAGTTCGCGGTGGGGGTGCTCCCCTTCGGCCTGCTGGGGATGACGGGATCGAGGCGCGGACGACTCCTGGCGCCCGCAGTGGTGGCGACGGCGCTGTTGCTCGCGTTCGTGGCCCTGACCCGCACGCGCTCCGCGGCGGTGGCGGCCGTCGTCGAGGGCCTGGTGCTCGGGACGTGGTGGGCCCGGAGCCGGCGGTGGGTCTGGCCCCTGGCCGCGGCGGCGGCCGTGCTCGTCATGGCGATCGCTTTCCAGCACCGCTGGTCCTCCCCCGGCTCGGCGGCGGCGGCCAGCGTCCAGGGCCGGCTCGCCATCTGGCGCAACACCCTCGTCATGATCCGGGAGCATCCGCTGATCGGCGTGGGCCTGGGGGCGCATCCGGCGTTCTATCCGGCCTACCACCGGCGCGCCGTGGTCGACCCGCTGTTCAGCTCGCGCCTCCGTCTCGACTTCGCTCACGACGACTACCTGCAGCTCACGGCGGAGCTGGGCCTGGTCGGGGCGGCGCTGCTGGTGGTGCTGGCCGTCTCCGCCGTGGGCCTGGTGCGGCAGGCACGCCGGCGCGCCGGAACCGGCGAGGAGGCCGTCCTGGCCGCGGCCGCCACCGCAGCCGCGGCCGGGCTCCTGACCGACGCCCTCTTCAGCTTCGCCGCCTACCGCGCGCTGCCTCCGTGGCTGCTCGCGCTGGACGCGGGAATACTGGCGGTCGTGGCCCGGGGGCCGGCGCCGGCGCGGGGATTCCTGGTGGCCGCGCCTACGGCGCGGCGTGCGCTCGTGAGCGCCGCGGCCGTAGCCGGCCTGGCCCTGGTGGTGGCGGAGTCGCGGTGGCTCCGCGCGGATGGCCACGTGGGGGCGGCCCAGCGCGCGGAGTCACGCGGCGATTGGCCGGGTGTCGTCGGCCAAGCCCGGGCGGCGGTGGCCCTCGACCCCGCGCGCGCGGACGCGTGGTTCTCGTGGGGGATGGCGTCCCTCGTCGCCGGACAGCCGGAGGCGGCGGTGCGCGCGCTGCTGGAGGCGGTGGCGAGGGACCCTTTCGACCCCAACGCCCTAGCCAACCTCGGCTTCGCCCGCGCGAAGACGGGAGATCGCGTGGGGGCGGCCGACGCGCTGCGTCGAGCCTCCCGGATCAATCCCGCCGAAGGGGAGATCTCCTATCAGCTCGGCCTGCAGCTCCAGGAGACGGGCGACGCCGCGGGAGCGCTGGAGGCGTTCCGCCAGGCCGCGGCCGCGGCCCCGAGCGATCCGCGCCCGCAGTACCGCCGTGGGCTGCTCGCGTTGCGCGCACATGCGCTCGGCGAGGCGGAGGAGTCGCTGCGGACCGCCGTCGCCCTCGACCCCGGCGGCGCCGGTGCCCACAAGGCCCTCGGCGTCGTCCTCCTCCAGGGTGGGCGCCGGGCCGAGGCGGCCACGCATTTCCAGGAGGCCCTCCGCCTCGATCCCGCGATCGCGGACGGCCCGATGATGGAGCGCGTCATCGCCGAAGCGGGCGGCGGGCCGCGAAGTTGAGGCTCTGTCGCATCGCGGACATTTGATGACGGCGAGGGCGGCGCTGGCCGCGATCCTCGCCGGCTCGGTGATCGTCGACCTCCTGTTCTTCACCGGGTTCATCGCGAGCGACGACGTGCTCTACATGACCGCCGCCCGGACGCTCGCCCAAACCGGCTCGCTCTGGCCCGACCCTGCCGCGCACGAAGCGCGCCTGTTGATGATCGGCTGGTGTGCCTTGGTGGGCGGCTGGGTCAAGGACGACGTCCAGGCCGTCGCCGCATCCTTCGTCCTCTTCCATCAGTTGCTGAACGTCCTCACTTTCGCCCTGGCCCGGCGGCTGGGAGGGGCTGCGGTCGGGCTGCTGGCGGCCGGCCTCAGTGCGACCTCTCCGCTCCTCGTCGTGTTCAGCACCACGATCCTGCCTGACATCCCGATGGCGGTCTGCTTCGTCGCGGCCTTCGTCGCGTTCCGGTCCGCGTACGTCGACGGGCCCGGCCGGAAGCGTGCCCGCCTCCTCGTCGGCCTCGCCGGGGGCAGTCTCGGCCTCGCCTACCTCGCGAAGGAGTCCGGCCTCGTTCCGGTCCCGTTCTTCCTCGCTCTGGCTTTCGTCTACGAACGATGGAGCCGTGGCGTCGGGGGCGGGACCACGGGCGCCCTCTCTCGCGTGGCGTCCTTCCTCGCCGGTCTGGGTCTCGTGCTCGCGCTGGAAGCGGTGATGCTGCGTGCCCTCACCGGATCGTGGCTCTTCCGGCTCGGCTCGCTCCTGGAACGTGGCGGGGGTGGGGGCGGCGATTGCCCAAAAGGCGAGACGGTCGGGCCTCCGCGCGACGCTGCTCTTCCCCGCCTGGTACCTCGCCTATTACCCGTTGGGCAGCGCCCGCCTCACGTCCTACTCCTCACCGAGCCTGCAGGTCCGGTATCTCATCCCCTGTGTCCCCTTCCTGCTGGCCGCAGCGGCCCTGGGCGTGGGCGGCGCCTACGCGTGGGCCCTGGAGCGGGTGCGGAAGCGCCACCCGCGACCCGAACGTCTGATGCACGTGGCTGGGGCCATCCTCCTGGCCGCCCTCACGGCGGTGCAGCTTGTCGTCTGTGATCGGGAAGCCGGGCAGGTGTATGGTGCGCCGCTCGTGAGCCAGTCCCTCCGAGCCCTCCGCTTCTCGCATCCGTCCGGCCCGAGACCGCTGGTGCTCTCGGAGACGCTGAGCGTCCAGCTCTTCCCCCTCTTTCTCGATCGCCCGGAGGGCCTGCTGCTCTCGCACGAAGTCGGACCGGATCAACTCGAGCGGTGGCGACGGCAAGCCGGCTTCGATTTCATGGATCTTCACTCCACGAGCGCGCTCGGGCGCGCCGAGCTCAATCCCCTGCTCGGCCGGCCTCACGGTTTGCCGGTCTCGGAGCGTCGGGCGGAGAGCCTCGTCGAGTCACTTCTCTCCGGGCGAGCCAGCGAGAGTGGGTGGATCATGCGCGAGGCTGGCCGCTTCGACCGAACAGGTTCACGGAGCACCGAGGTCCGCGTGCTCTTCGGCGATGCCGGTGCCCTGGGCAGGCTCGAGTTCCGTCCGGACCGGGGCGTGGTCGTCTATCGGGTGACCGCCGCGGGCGGCGACTCCCACTACCCCCTGCCCGCGCTCAGTCCCGGCGAGGCGCCGCAAGTGGTCAACGGCACGGACGGGGGCGAGGCCGTCCGCATCGGGCCGGGCGCCTTCAGCTACCTGTGGCAGTCGCTACGCGTCCCGGCGTCCCTGGGCGGCCGAAGACTCGTGCTGCGCGCGCAGGTCCGCTCCGACGCTCCGCAGGCCGCGCGACTCTGGATCAAGGTCGCGGTGGGTGCGGACTGGGAGGAGGCCTTCGGAGAACCGCACCCGGGTGACGCGACGTGGCGACCTCTCGAAGCCGTGATCCCGGTTCCCCTGCCCTTCGCGGAGGCCGAGGCCCGAGTCGTCCTCCTACACGCGGGAACGCGGGGTCATTCCGAGTTCGACGACGTGGACCTCTCCGTACGCTGATAAGCCCCACCGGCGGGAGGCGATGACGCCCTCGATCTGCCGCACGCGCTGCGTCCACGAGTTGGCGGCGGCGACGGCGCGCAAGCGTGCTCGGACCTCGGGATCGCGGCCCTTGCTTCGGGCGACGTCGAGGGCAGCGGCGAACTCCTCGGCCGTGGCCACGACGTCGACCTCGGGGTGGGCCGCGCACTCCGGCAAGGCCGTCGTGATCACCGGGCGGCCGCCGGCCAGGTACTCGTAGAGCTTCAGGGGCGACGTGGCCATCGTGATCGGGTTCAGGCGGAAGGGGATGATCGCCACGTCGAAGAGCCGCAGATAGCCGGGCAGCGTGAGATAGGGGCGGGGCCCGATCCAAGCCACGTTGGAAAGGCCCCGGAGCGCGGTGCGGTGCAGGCTGCCGTCGTAATCGGGCCCGATGAGCAGGAAGCTCCAATCGGGCCGATGGCGCGCCGTGTCCGCGAGCAGCTCGTAGTCGAACCAATGGGCAAGGGCGCCGTAATAGCCGGCGATCGGCCGGCCGGCGCGGCGCAGCGGCAAGACCATGGGATCATCCGGCGCCGGAGTGTCGTCGGCAGCGAAGCGATCGTCTTCGGCCGCGTTGGGCACGTAGACGGCGTCCGTCCTCCGCGCGAGAGCCTGGGTGTGCAGCGTCCGGGCGACGCTGGCCACCACATCCGCTTCGACGAGGGCCCGCTCGTGATTGCGGTGAAGCAGGCGAGCGTCGTGGTCGGTGAACACGGCGAGGTCGTCGATCCAGTCATAGACCACGATGGCCGGACGCGGATGGTCCAGGGCTTCGTGGAAGTTGTACGGGAGAGTCCACAGCATCGGGTTCGGGATCTGGCGCAGCCAGGAGGCCGGCCCGCAGAAGAGGAAGAGGTTCGGCTCGATCTCGTCGAAGCCGTAGACGTCGTCCCCGGTGCTGGTGGAGGCGAAGATGGCCACGTACCCGCTGCGGGCGAACGCTCGGGCGAGGTGATGGGGACGCTGGAACAGCTTCACGTTCCACCCGATGGACGGGAGGAAGATCACCGCGCCCTTGCTTCTCGCGACGCGGGCGACGACTTCGATCAGGCGATGGCTGCCGCGCCGGCAAGCAACGTCCAGAAGGCGCCGCAGTCCGGCCCGGACCAGCCGCTGGCGCCGGCTGCCCGGCGGCGTGAGGCGGCCTCGTGCGCGGCAGGGCCCTCATCGCACGGCCCGGACCGGTTCCTCGCCCGCCGGGGCGGCCTCCGCCTCCGTCAGCGCCTCGAGGACGCGGGCGACGCGGTCGTCCCAGGTGTGGGCGCGGGCGCGCCGGCGACGCGCCGCGGCCGCGTCCACATTCGGGGCCGCCGCGACCGCCGCCTCGACCGCCTCCAGGAAGCGCGGCCCGGCGGCGATGAGGACCTCGCCCGCGAAGGGCAGTACGCTCGGAAGGGGCGTGCTGACGACGGGCCGTCCGGCCGCCAGGTACTCGTAGAGCTTGATCGGGCTCACCGCGGCCGTGAGCGGTGAGGCGAGGAACGGGATGAGGCAGCAGTCGAAGCCGGCGAGGTACCGAGGCAGCTCGGCGTAGGCACGGCGCCCGAGGACGTGGACATTGGTCGCGGCCAGGGCGTGGCGAGCGGTGGCGGTGGCGGGGCCCACGAGCACGATCGACCAGGTGGGGTGACGGGCGGCGAGAGCACGCACGAGCACGGTGTCGATCCAGCCCGCCACCTCGCCGACGTAGCCGATCACCGGGCGTGGCAGCGGGCGCAGCTCCGGCGGAATCTCTCCGGCGGCAATCCGCCGGGAGAAGTGATCGTAGTCGGCGGCATTGGGGACGAGGACGGTGCGCGGGTTCCAGCGCCGCATGCGCGCTTCGAGCGGCGGCGAGGTGGCCAGGACCACGTCCGCCCGCTGCGCCAGCACGGCCTCCGCAGCCTCCACCTCGGCCTGCGCGGGGCGGAAGGCCGCGACCGCGTCCAGGCAGTCGTAGACGAGGAGCCGCGATGGGAGCCGGTCCAGCGCGGCCACGAGCGCCGGCGACGGGGTGCCGGCCCAGATCACCGGGCGCTCGATCCGCGCCCGCTCGAGGGCATCGCGGACCGCGGCCACCAGCAGCCGCGCCGTCCAAGGCACGGGAGCGCAGAGCGCCGAGGCCAGGGTCGCCGCTCGGGCCGAGATGACCGTGACCCCGCCCGCGGCGGACCGCGTCTCGAAGGCGGCCCCGCGCAGCCGGCGCACCATGCGCGGAGCATCCGAGAGCCGCGCGCGACGCAGGCCGATCGGGTCGACGTAGACGACGCGGCCCTGGGCGGCCAGTCGCGACGCGATCTGCTGCGGCCGCTGCCAGGTGTGGCTCCAGTCCACGGCGCCGAAGAACAAGACGTCGAAACGGTCAGAAGGCATGGACCGGCTCTGCGGTGACGCCGCCACCGCAATACCGCGCGGCGACCTCGTCCGGAGCGCCCTCGGCCACGATCCGCCCCTCGACGAGGAGGCAGGCGCGATCACAGAAGCGCCGCACGAGGTCCAGGTCGTGCGTGACCACGACGATGGAGCAGCCGCGGGCCCGCACCTCGGACATGCGGGCGAGACACTTCTCCTGGAACGCGCGGTCGCCGACCGCGAGCACCTCGTCCACGAGCAGGATGGCCGCCTCGAGGTGCGTCGCCACCGCGAATCCGAGTCGCATGGCCATCCCGCTCGAGAAGGTCTTGACCGGTGCGTCCATGAAGTCAACGAGCTCGGCGAAGGCGACGATGCGGTCGTAGAGCGCGTCTGTCTGCCGTCTTCCCAAACCGAAGAGGGACGTGCTCAGGTAGACGTTCTCGCGGCCGGTCAGCTCGGGATGGAACCCGACGCCCAGCTCGAGCATGGGCGCGACCGTGCCCGAGACCGCGACCCGGCCGCGGGTGGGCGGCAGGATGCCGGCCATGATCCGGAGGAGGGTGCTCTTGCCGGATCCATTCGGCCCGATCAGGCCCAGCGACTCTCCGCGCTCGAGATGGACGTCCACCTCGCGCAGGGCCCACACCTCCTGCCGGCGCTCGCGGTGTCGCGGATGGAACAGGGCCAGCACGCGGACCTTCAAGTCGAGGGTCGGGTTGTGCCGGATGACGAAGCGCTTCGAGACCCCGGCCAGCTCGAGCACGCCCACTCAGACCCGCTCCAGGAAGGCGGGGCTCATGGACTTGAAGACGACCAGGCCGAGCACGACCGCGGCCACGGTCGAAACGAGCGTGGCGGTGGCCGTGGTCCAGGTCGGCACGCGTCCCCAGAACAGCACGTCCTGGTAGGCGGCGGCGAACGCGGCGGGCGGGCTGAGGGCGAGGGCGCTGCGCCAGGACCCCGGCACCATGTCCGCCGGATAGACGATCGGAGTGAGCCAGAAGACGAGCACGAGCCCCACCTCGGTGAAATGGGCGATGTCGCGCCAGGCGGTGGTGAGGGCGGCCAGGAGCAGCGCGATTCCGGTGGTGAAGAGGACGTGGAGCAGCAGGAGGGGGAGCAGAAGCACCGCCGTCCATTTCAGGCCGGGCCCGCGGGCGAGAGCCATGGCGGGGAGGAAGACGGCCAGGGCGAGCAGGAGCTGGGCGAAGACGAAGAGCACGCTCGCGATCGGCAGCGCTTCGCGCGGGAAGGCCGCCTTCCGGAGGAGCGACCCGTTGAGGACGATCGCGCCCGTGGCGGCGCTGGCGGCGGCGGCGAAGAAGTTCCAGGGCAGCAGCGCCACGAGCAGGAAGAACGGGTAGTGCGGCACGGGGACGCGCAGCACCTGCCGAAAGGCCAGCGTGTACACGAGAAGGAGGAGCGCGGGGTGGGCAAGGGACCACGCCACGCCCAGGACCGATCCCCGGTACTTGAGCGTGAGCTCCTTGAGGACCAGGTTGCGGATGAGCGGGCCGTAGCGGACCAGGTCCCGAATCATGCCGCGCGCTTCAGCCGGGCGGGAGGCGCGCGGTCAAGGGGACCTGCGCGCCCTGTCCGGCACGGCTCACGGATGCGTCCGAGGCCTCGGGCAACGGCCGCGGACGGAGGGTCTCCGGAGGATGCGACCGACGGCCGCGGATCCGGTCTTCGAGGATGGCCAACCCGCCGCGCACGGCCAGGCCCAGGGCGGCGAGCATCACCAAGGCCGGAGGCCAGGCGAAATGCTTGCGGACGTATCGCAGCATGCTCCGGTGCCGCTCCCACATCACCCAGGAGGGGACGGGGCCGCGGCTGGCCCCGATGCGATGGGTGACTTCCGCCTCCGACACGTACACGACCTCTTGGCCGGCGTCGCGGATGCGGCGGCACCAGTCCATGTCCTCCACGAACAGGAAGTAGCCGTCGTCGAGGCCGCCCACGCGGTCGAACACTTCGCGACGGACCATGAGGCACGCGCCCGACACCCAATCCACGGGACGCGCCCGTGCGTGGTCCCAATCGAGGTAGAGGTAGTCGCTGGAGACGGGGTTGCCCGGGAAGAGGCGGGTGAGCAGCGCGTAGCGGCCGAAGAAGATGGAGAGGGGCCGGGGAAACCGGCGGCAGGAGTACTGCAGCGTCCCATCCGGGTTGAGCAGGCGGGCGGCCACGACGCCG
>WNFN01022971.1_pt1 | contig 13167 bp, 9 predicted proteins | sample 5400161 | NCBI WGS metagenome assembly WNFN01 (sample SAMN13153353, study PRJNA577476) | soil metagenome | isolation source: 80 cm saprolite on Douglas fir-dominated hillslope | place: USA:California | collected 2013-09-17
CGGGATCACCTGGACGTTGACCTTGATGCCGGTATCTCTGGTGAACTTGGCGATCTGCGGGGCGAGCACCTGCTGGTCGTCCTGCAGGCTGGTGCCCTGGTTGCTCGCCCAGTAGGTCAGCGTCGTGTGGGCGGCCGAGCCGCCACTAGAGCTGCTGCTGCTGCTGCAGGCAGCGAGCGGCACCGCCGCGAGCGTGGCGACGAATGCCATGGTGGTGAGCTTCGTCGGTCTCATAAGGTGTCCTTCCAGAAGAGGTCGCGAGCGCCCAGCGCCGCGCGGCAGGACGGGACAGCGGGAAAGCGACCGCGGGAACGCTGGGACCGCGGAGAGCGGAACAGCTGAACTGCAGGGGGAACAACAAGATCTTTCACATCTTCCTATAAGACGTAAATTATGCTCGGTCCGGCGCGAGCGGCTGTCAACGCCGCGACAGTCTCCGTTTCCGTTTTGTTACATGGATTCGTTCCGTGGCGCCCTTCCGAGTGGCCGGGGCGCCCTGAGGGCCAGTGGCCAGCCGGACTTTTTCCGGACCGTAAAGTAGGGAGCGCCCGAAGCCGCGTCCTCGCGGTACCCCCTCCGTCAGGCAGGTCGATGCCCAGGACCAGAACCACCACGGTACGGGATCTGCGCAAGAGCAACCGGTCCCTCGCGCTGTGGCAGGTCTTCCTCAACGGTCCGCTCACGCGGCAGGAGGTCGGGGACCTGTCCGGCCTGAGCACCGCCACGGTGAGCAACCTCGTCGCCGCCCTGGAAGCCGAGGGCGTCGTGGTCGAAGTAGGGCTCGAGGACTCCAACGGAGGCCGGCCACGCGGGCTGCTGCAGGTCAACCCCGAGTATGGCTACGTTATCGGCGTCGATGTCGGCGAGACCGCGTTCCTGGTCGAGCTGTTCGACTTCCGCTTGCAGCTGCGGGCGCGGCACACCTCGGTGACCGACATGGCCGTACTGGATCCTGAGGACGCGGTCAGCCACATCACCGACGGGATCGAGTCAGTGATCGCCGAGTCGGGCGTCGACCGACGGGAGATCCTCGGCGTCGGGGTCGCCGTTCCCGGCCTGGTCGAGCACCGCGGCGGAGCCGTCGTGGACGGCCAGAGCGTCGGCTGGCATGCCGTCCCGCTCGAGTCCATGCTGCGCGGCCGGACCGGGCTGCCCATCCTGGTGGACAACGGCGCGAAGACCCTTGGCCAGGCGGAGAAGTGGTTCGGTGCCGCCCGCGGCACCGACAACGCGGTCATCGTGCTGCTGGGGATCGGCGTGGGGACGTGCATCATCAGCAACGGCGAGGTCTACCGGGGGGCGACGAGCAGCGCCGGGGAGTGGGGTCACACCAAGGTTGTCGTGGGCGGCCGGACCTGCCGCTGCGGGGCAGAGGGCTGCCTCGAGGCGTACGTCGGCGCGGGAGCGATCGTGGCCAGGTACGAGCAGCTCAAGGGCCGACGGGTCCCCACCGGCCCCGGCGACCTGGAGGGGCGGATCGCCGCGATCATTGACGCCGCCGGCCGCGACCGGGCCGCCGCCCAGGTCCTCGACGAGACCGTGACCTACCTCGGTGCCGGGATCGCGGACCTGGTCAACCTGTTCAACCCGGAGCGCGTGGCCGTGGGCGGCTGGCTGGGCCAGGCGCTCAGCGACGTGCTGCTGCCGAGCGTTCGCGAGGCCGCGGGACGCCAGGCCCTGCGCGTGCCGTTCAGCAGGGTCGAGCTCGTGAAGGCCGAGCTCGGTAAGGACGCGGTCGCGCTCGGCGGCGCGACGCTGCCGATCGCCCGGCTGCTCACCGCCGGAGCGGTGACCACCGAGCCCGCCGGCGGCCGCCGCCAGATCCGGTCCCCCGCGCCAGCTGGGTGAGCATCGCGGCCCCGCGCCGGCGGGTGACCGCGAGCGCGGCCGGGCCGCCGGGGGGGGGGAGGGCCGCCCGGCCCGCTCTTGACAAACTTTACTCAAGTCTTAGCCTAAGTACCGAACTAAGGGCACAACCTGCCCGCGAGAGAGCCGGCGGCTCGCCGTCCCCGAGCGTCTTCAGGCCGAGCTGAGGATTCGCAGCGAAGGAGCAGTGGTCATTGTCCGTGCGCTTCCCCCCGGGCTTTCACTTCGGCGCGGCGACCGCCGCCTATCAGATCGAGGGCGCGGTCGACGAGGACGGCCGCGGGCCCTCGATCTGGGACACGTTCTCCAGGGTCCCCGGAGCGGTGACCCACGGCGACACGGGCGCCATCGCCTGCGATCACTATCACCGTGTCGACGCCGATCTCGATCTGCTGGCGGAGATCGGCCTGACCGCCTACCGGTTCTCGATCGCGTGGCCGAGAATCGTTCCCGACGGCACGGGGTCGGTGAACCAGAAGGGACTCGACTTCTACCGGCGCCTGGTCGACGGCCTGCATGCCCGGGGCGTCGAGCCGGTCGCCTCGCTCTATCACTGGGACCTTCCGCAGCCGCTGCAAGATGCCGGCGGCTGGGTCAACCGTGACACCGTGCAGCACTTCTGCGACTACGCCAGGGTGGTGCTGGACGCTCTCGGCGACGCCGTTCCGATCTGGGGAACCGTCAACGAGCCATTCTGCTCGGCCATGGTGGGTCATCTCGAAGGCCGGCACGCGCCGGGGATCACGGACCTGTCCTCGGCGCTGACCTCCGCGCACCACCTGCTGCTCGCGCACGGCCAGGCGGTGGACATCGTCCGGCAGAGCGCGCCCGGCGCCCGCGTCGGGATCCCGCATCTCTTCTCTGACATCAGGCCGGCATCGGAGTCCGAGGCCGACCGGGCCGCTGCCCGGCGGCTTGACGGGTACGAGAACCGCTGGTTCCTCGACCCGGTCGTGCTCGGGACCTACCCCGAGGACATGCTCGCCTGGTACGAGCGTCTGGTGCCGATCGACTTCATCCGGGACGGCGACATGCGGGTGACGGCGGCACCCACAGATTTCCTGGGCGTCAACTACTACGAGACCAAGACCGTGGCCGACGATCCCGGCGAGCCCTACCACCAGGCCCGGGTCATGCCCAGGACCGGCAGGCTCACCGCGGGCGGCCTGGATGTGCGGCCCGCCGGCCTCGGCCGCATCCTGCAGCGGGTCAGCGACTATACGGCCGTCCCGCTCTATATCACCGAGAACGGCGCCGCCTTTCACGATTACGTCGACCCCGAGGGCGGCGTCGATGACCTTGAGCGGGTGTCCTACCTGAGCGACCACTTCGCCGAGGCGCTCAGGGCGATCCAGGCGGGCGTGGACGTGCGCGGCTACTTCGTCTGGTCCTTGCTGGACAACCTGGAGTGGGCCGACGGATACAGCCGCAGGTTCGGCCTCGTCTTCGTCGATTTCGGCACGCAGGCCCGCATTCCGAAGGCCAGCGCCCGCTGGTATCAGCGGCTCATCGCCGCGCGCGGGCTCCCCGACGCAGCCGAGGACTGAGCCCGCCGGCCACCGCGTGTCATGCCGCTGGCCGAGGCGATCGCGACGTGAACCCTGACGCGGCGGTTACCGCTGACCGCTATCACGCGCCGCGGGTCGCGGCCCATTTCCCAAGGCGGGCGAGCGCGTCCTGGAGGACCTCCGGCCGCTTGCAGAACGCGAACCGGACCTGCGTGCGCCCGGCCTCGGGGTCGTCGTAGAGCACGGCGCTGGGGATCGCGACCACGCCGGCCTGGTGCGGCAGGCTCCGGCAGAACTCCACGCCGTCGGCGTCGCCGAACTGCCCGATGTCGGTGGTGACGAAGTAGGTGCCGTCCGGGGGGTAGACCAGGAAGCCGGCCTCCGACAGCCCGGCGCAGAGCAGGTCGCGCTTGCGGCGCAGGTCCGCGGTGATCCAGGCGAAGTACTCGTCGGGCATCCGCAGCGCTTCGGCTATCGCGTACTGGAACGGGCCGCCGCTGACGAACGTGAGGAACTGCTTAACGGCACGCACGGCCGCGACGAGCTCGGCCGATGCGGTCACCCAGCCGATCTTCCACCCGGTGAAGGAGAACGTCTTGCCGGCCGAGCTGATCGACACCGTACGCTCCCGCATGCCGGGCAGCGAGCCGATCGGCACGTGCTCGCCCGCGTACACGATGTGCTCGTAGACCTCGTCGGCCACCACGAGCAGGTCGCGCTCGCGCGCCAGGTCGGCGATCACGGCGACCTCATCGCGGGTGAAGACCGAACCGGTCGGGTTGTGCGGCGAGTTCAGCAGGATCAGCCGTGTCCGCGGGGTGATCGCGGCCCGCAGCGCGTCAAGATCGGGCCGGAACGCCGGCGGCCGCAGCGTCACGGGCACGCGAACACCCCCGGCCAGCGCCACGCACGCAGCGTAGGAGTCGTAGTACGGCTCGAACGCCACCTCGGTATCCGGATCGAGGCCCAGCCCGTAGAACCGCCGCTGGTGCTCGGCGATGGCCTGCCTCAGCTCAGGGACGCCGGGCCCGGGCGGGTACTGGTTGCCGCGCCCGTCCAGGATCGCGGCGGCCGCCGCCTGCGCGATCTCGCTCGGCCCGTCGGTGTCCGGGAAGCCCTGACCCAGGTTGACCGACCCCGTCGCTTCGGCGAGCGCCGACATCTCCGCGAAGATCGTCGAGCCCATCCCGGTCATCCGTCTGTTCAGCAGCGGTCGTTCCACCCCGCCATGAGATCACGCCGCGACCCCGCTCGGCACGCCGCGGCGCGGCAGAGCGGGGCGACCGGCTAGCGCGCGCCCGACCTGCCGAAGATGACGGCGATGAGCGAGACCCCGCCCACGGCGCGAGCTTGAGCGGGGTCTGCGCTACGGTCGGCCGCGTGGCCCGGCACACGCTTGCGTCGGCCATGAAGGCTGGCTGTCGGTTACTTTGTTTCTGTCCTTCGAGCCCTCGTCGCTGGAGCCGGCTCCTTGCGACTTGAGCCGTCAGTTGTGTAATGCTCCAGAGCCTTCATAATCTCGGGCGCCAGGGTCTCCGCCAGGGCAGGCGCAATCGCATCAGCCAACTCCGATGCGATTGTCTGCGCGAGCAGGAACCTCTCAAACATCGATGTTCGTGACGGTCCGCGCGACGATGCCATGGTGGCGTCGAGCAGAGCCGCCATGGCACCCCTGCCCCGCCCTGCGGACCTGGCTGATTGACCGCCCTCGGCAAAGAATTCGCGGATGAGGTCGTCGGTGAATGACTCTACCGGATCCTGTCCTGCTTCCGGATGGCCTGTTTCTTTCCCAGATTCAGCCGCCATGCTGTAATAGCTCCTCTATCTTTCATTGCTGATGACCTGCCCCTCCAGCCACTCATTCCGCAGGGAGCTGGAGGGCAGGCCACAGCGAGGGACCCTGAGTCCCCTCGGTTCAGGGGATGCTTCGCCTGCCTGCTAGAGCAATGGAAGCTCCTGCCCGCCGACGATGCATCGGCCGGCTTCTAGTGGCGCATGAGCGCGGCCATCAGCATCGGGTTCTCCATCATGCTCCCGGAGTGCTCATGCTCCCCGCGGCGCATGAGGAGGGCGAGCAGGAGCGGCATCTCGACCATGCTCCTGCCGCGTTCCTCCCGGCCGTGCATGAGCGCGGCCATCAGCAGCGGGTTCTCCATCATGCTCCCGGAGTGCTCATGCTCCCCGCGGCGCATGAGGAGGGCGAGCAGGAGCGGCATCTCGACCGTGCTCCTACTGCGTTCCTCCCGGCCGCGCATGAGCGCGGCCATCAGCAGCGGGTATTCGATCATGCCCTTGCCGTTTTCCTCCCGGCCGCGCATGGCTTCGGCGAGCAGGAGCCCTTCAGCCCCCCGTTCACGCTCAGCAGTCGCCGTCATAGGTTCTCCCTCACTGGTCGTCATACCGGATACGAGTCCCTCGCGGGATACCTGGTCAGTGCCCGGGCTCGATTGCTGCCTCACCACCCGCAGCGGGTGAAGGTGAGGGCTCAGCGAAGCCCCTGCGAAGCCCCGGATCCGGCATGGTCTACTGCCTCCTGGAACGCCCTGACTGACCTTGCTCGGGAGCAGGCCCTGACCAGCACAGACGTGGTCGAATTCTAGACGTGCGGTGAAATTGCATTGCAGAATGGCCAGGTGACGTCCACGCCGCCCGCAATGTCCGGGATGCTTCCCCTGCGTGAGACCGATCCGCGGGAGGTGGGCGGATACGGGCTGGTCGGCCGCCTCGGCGAAGGCGGCCAGGGCGTCGTGTTCCTGGCCCTCAGCAGCGCGGGCACCAGGGTGGCGGTCAAGGTCCTGCCAGCGACCTCGGACTCGCAGGTCCGGAGCAGGTTTCTGAAGGAGGTCGCCGCGGCACAGCGGGTCGCCCGGTTCTGCACTGCGCAGGTTCTGGATGCGGGAATCTTCGAACGTCGGCCCTTCATCGTCAGCGAGTACGTCAGCGGGCCGTCGCTGGTAGAAGTCGTCGAGCGGGATGGGCCCCGCAGCAGCTCGGCGATGGAGCGCATCGCCATCGCGACGCTGACCGCGCTAGGTGCAGTGCACGCCGTCGGGATGGTGCACCGCGACTTCAAGCCCGGCAATGTCCTGCTCGGGCCGGACGGACCAGTGGTGATCGACTTCGGGCTGGCGGTCGTGCCCGGCATGACCACGGGCCTTTCTGGCCAGGCCGCCGTGGGAACCCCGGCGTACATGGCCCCCGAGCAGCTGGCCGGCGAGCGGGTGACCGCGGCAGCCGACATGTGGTCGTGGGCGGTTTCGATGACGTTCGCCGGAACGGGCAAGCTGCCGTTCAGGGGCGAGTCATTGACAGCCATGGCGTTCGCCATTCTTCACGGCGAGCCGTCGGTCGGCAGCCTTCCCGAACCACTTGGCTCCCTCGTCCGTCGCTGCCTCAACAAGGACCCGGCAGTCCGGCCCTCCGCCCGCGATGCGCTCAGCGAGCTTGTCGCCGCCGGGGCGCTGCCCATGGGCCCGCTCCCGCCGCAGCCCGTCACCCCGGCCACGGACGACGAGGAATCCAGCCCATCGGCAGCACCACTCGAAGCGCCCGGGCCGCAGCGCATCGCAGGCGCAAGCCTGAAGCGCGGCCGGGCAGGCGACAAGCCAGAGCATGCGCGGGGCAGCAGTGGTCGCGTCAGGTGGAGCCGGCGGGCGACCGCGCTCCTCGCCTCAGTTCTGCTCATTGGCGGTGCCGGCGGGCTGACCCTCATCCTGTCCCGGCACGGACCGCTGCCAGGGCGGCGGCCAGCGGGCAGCCACGCTGTCAGCAGCCAGGAGCTCGCGGCCGAGGCCGCGGCAAGAACGCGGGCCATCACCTGGATACTGCAGGAGGTCAGCCGGGCCGCCGTCGTGTCATGCGATTTCCAGGTGTGCGCCGACCTGGCCCAGCGAGGCTTCCTGAACACCGACCCGCTTGGGCCGGGATCGACAGATCCGCTCGGCTCAGTCCTGGTCGTGGCCACCGCCGCTATCCGAGCGCTGTTCGGCAGCCGGCTGGCCTCCGTCTACGCTCCGGCCGTCATCGCGAGCTTCGGCTCAGGGAAGGCCAGGATCGAAATCAGGGAACTCCTTCCGAGCGGCACGACCGCGCAGGCTCTGCAGGCGGATCTGCGCGCCAGGAAGACCAGCGACGCTCAGCTCCTCACTAACAGCCACATCACGGTCTCGGCCACCGCCAGGGCACAGCTTCTTAGCGGCGACATTGATCCGCGGCTGCCGATGCTCCTCGCCGCCATGGCTGCCTTCTACCCGGTGCGGATCGTGGACTTCGGCGGCCAGTCACCGGGTGGCGGGCCCGCGAGCCTCCTCCGGTCGGTGGACCTGGCGACGCACGTCAGCGCGGCGCACCTCGCGGCGCCGGCGTACATCAACTGGATGAAGTCGTTCGCAGGCACCCAGCAGGCCGAGTACCTGCCCGCGTCGAGCGGGCTGGTCACGCTGCCTGCCGGCAAGACCGTGCTGCGGATCGGGTTTGACGTGCCCAGCCCGCTCAGTCAGCCCTAGATGCGCGATCGTGGGCACAGCTACTATCCCCACATGCCGCGGGTGTCGTAGACCACCTTGCCCGCCAGGGCGGTCTTCTTGATCGAGCGGAAGCAGCTGTGGTCGACCAGCAGCGCGATCACGTCGGACTCGGCGATCGCGTGCTCGGCGTCGGTCAGGGCGACGTTGCCGCAGGCGTCGAGCCGACCGGGCAGCGACGGTGCGTGCGGCTCCACCGCGAGGATCTTGACGTCGGGCAGCGCCGCGGCGATCCGGGCCGTGATGTCGACCGCGGGGCTCTCCCTCAGGTCGCCGACGTCCGCCTTGAACGACAGGCCGAGGCACGCGATCCGCGGATCACGGAACCGGCGGGAGGTGGCGACGATCCGCTCGGCGGTGTGGGCGGGCATCTGGTCGTTGACGTCCCGCGCGGTCCGGGTCAGCCGGGCCAGGTCGGGCGCGGCCTCCACGATGAACCACGGGTCGACGGCGATGCAGTGCCCGCCGACGCCCGGCCCCGGCCGCAGGATCTCGACGCGCGGATGGTGGTTCGCCATCTGCCTGATCTCCCAGACGTCCAGCCCGAGCCGCTGGCAGATCAGCGAGAGCTCGTTGGCGAAGGCGATGTTCACGTCCCGGTAGGCGTTCTCGGCGAGCTTCGCCATCTCGGCGCTCGCGGCGTCGGTGGCGATCAGCTCACCGTGGCAGAACGTCCGGTACAGCTCGACGGCGCGCGCGGCGCAGGCCGGCGTCAGGCCGCCGATCACCCGGTCGTTGGTCGCGATCTCGATCATGATCCGGCCGGGCAGCACGCGCTCGGGGCAGTGCGCGACATGTACGTCCGGCGGGATGTCCGGGACGTGCGGCAGGTGCAGGTCCGGGCGGCGGGCCGCGATCAGCTCGCTCACCCGGCGGGTCGTGCCGGGCGGCGCCGTCGACTCCAGAACGATGACCTCGCCGCCGCGCAGCGCGCCCGCGACCGCCTCGGCCGCGGCCGTGATGTAACTCAGGTCGGCGCGGTGGTCGCCGGTGAACGGGGTCGGGACGGCGATGACGTAGGCGTCCGCCTGTGGCATCTCCCGCTGCGCCCTGAGTCTGCCCATTGCGACCGCGCCGCTCACGGCGACCGAGAGGTCCGGCTCGGCGAACGGCGCCACCCCCCGGTTGACCCGCTCGACGATGTCCGGGTTCACGTCGACGCCGATGACCTCGAGCCCGCCGGTGGCCAGCGAGACAGCGGTCGGCAGCCCGATGTAGCCGAGCCCGACGACGGCTGCGCTTGATAAGGGGGTCACGTCTGGTACTCGCAGCGACACAGCACGTGATGAAACTTACCGTATCCAAATCGCTGCGGAGAGTTCTTTCAGCCGGGAGCCTGCGAGCAGGTGATCTGGCGTGGCGAGTACCTCGGCTCCCGTCCCGACGTTGCGGACGTAGCTAACGTTATGTTAGAAAGTGGGCGAAGCCTCTACGGAGCGGCTGAAGATGGCGAGGGACTTCCTTGGCGAACAGCTTCACCAGGCCTGACGGCACCGTCATCGACAAGGAGGCGCTCCGCCGGAAGTACCGGGAGGAGCGCGACAAGCGGCTCCGCCCCGACGGCAACGACCAGTACATCCGCCTCGCCGGCCAGTTCGGGCACTATCTTGACGACCCGTACACGCCCTGGACCGAGCGTGAGCCGAAGACCGACCATGTGACCGTGGCGTTCATCGGCGGCGGATTCGCCGGGCTGGTCACCGGCGCGCGGCTGAAGGAAGCCGGGGTGGACGACGTCCGCATCCTGGACAAGGCCGGCGGCTTCGGCGGCACCTGGTACTGGAACCGCTACCCCGGTGCGCAGTGCGACACCGCGTCGTTCGTGTACATGCCGCTGCTGGAAGAGACCGGCTACCTGCCGACGGAGAAGTACGCGCACGGACCGGAGATCCTCGAGCACTGCCAGCGCATCGGCAAGCATTTCGGCCTGTACGACAACGCGCTCTTCCACACCGAGGTGAAGGACCTCGAATGGGACGAGGCCCGGTCGCGCTGGATCATTCGCACCAGCCGGGGGGACGAATTCACCGCGCAGTTCGTCGCCACGGGCATCGGCCCGCTGCACGTGCCGAAGCTGCCGGGGATTCCCGGGATCGGCTTGTTCCGGGGGCACTCGTTCCACACCAGCCGGTGGGACTACGACTACACCGGCGGCGACTCCTCGGGTGCGCCGATGGACAAGCTCGCCGGCCGGCGGGTCGCCATCATCGGCACCGGAGCGACGGCCGTGCAGTGCGTGCCCCATCTGGCGCGGGCGTGCCGGGAGCTGCATGTGCTCCAGCGCACGCCATCGTCGGTCGACGTCCGCGGCAACCACCCGGTCGATCCCGAGTGGGCCGCCGCGATCGCGACACCGGGCTGGCAGCAGCGCTGGCTCGAGAACTTCGCGGCCAACCAGTCCGGTGGCATGGCCGACGAGGACCTGGTGATGGACGGCTGGACCGAGATCGCCCGGCGGGTCCGCTCCAAGATCACGGCGCTCCCGCCCGGGGACTTCACTCCCGCGAAGATGCTGGCGGCCTTCGAGGACTCCGATTTCGAGAAGATGGAGGAGATCCGCGCGCGGGTCGACGCCATCGTGGCGGACCCCGCGACCGCGCAGAAACTGAAGGCCTGGTACCGGCAGCTGTGCAAGCGGCCGTGCTTCCACGACGAGTACCTGCAGGCCTACAACCTCCCCGGCACCCACCTCGTCGACACCGGCGGCAAGGGCGTGGAGCGGATCACCGAGACCGCGGTCGTCGCCGCCGGAAAGGAATACGAGGTCGACTGCATCATCTACGCCTCCGGCTTCGAGGTCGGCACCGAGTACACGCGGCGGGCCGGCTACGACATGACCGGCCGCGGCGGCGTCAGGCTCTCGGCGCACTGGGCCAACGGGATGCGCACCCTGCACGGCATCCACTCCCGCGGCTTCCCGAACGCCTTCCTCGTGCAGCCGACCCAGGGCGCGAACCTGATCTCCAATGTCCCGCACAACCTCACGGAGGCGGGCAAGACCATCGCCGTAACCATCGCCACCGCCCTCGGCAACGGGTTCAGCGAGATCGAGGCCACCAAGGAGGCCGAGGACGCCTGGGTCGAGCTCCTGCTCTCGGGTCCGGGCAGGATGCTGGGTTCGCCGGACTGCACGCCCGGCTACTACAACAACGAGGGCCAGGACCTCGGGCTGCGCGCGCGGCTCAACGTCGGCTACCCGCAGGGGCCGATGGCCTACTTCAGGTACATCAGGCAATGGCGCACGTCGGGCACCTTCGACGGCCTCGCGTTCCGTTGATGCGAACCACCCCCCGGCGCGCGACCGCCCGCCTTCCTACCCCCCGTGGCCCGGCTCGCCGGCCGCCGGCGGCTGACCCGGCGCCCCGCGGGCCGCGAGCCCGTCCACCATCAGCCCGTAGACATCGGCGGCCCGATCGTCGAGCTCCACCGGATCGATGCCGAGCTCGGCGGCGAGGCGCTCGCGGAAAACGGCGTATCCGAGGTAGAGGACCACGGTCATCGCGTGCATCACCTCGGCGTCGGCTCCAGGCGGCAGCGAACCGTCGGCGAGGTCGCGCGCCAGGGCGCCGCGGCTCGCATCGAGCATGGGCAGGACCCGCAGCTCCTCGTCGCCGGCCAGCACGAGCTGGGTCATGAGCCGGGTCGGGGCCGGATCGGCGAGGGCCACCGCGAAGGCCTGGCGCTTGCGCTCCGCGAACGGCAGCGCGCGCCCGGCCCGGTAGAGCTGGCGGGCCTGCTTGAGCCGCTCGGCGAGCGCGGACCGCACGAGCTGCTCCCTGGTCCCGAAGTACTGGTACACGAGGCTGCGGTTGACGCCGGCCTCGTCGGCCACCTCCTGCAGGTTGATGCCGGCGAGCGGGCCGCCTCGGTCGAAGAGCCGCCAGGTGGCGTCCAGGATGCGCCGCTCGGTCACGCGGCGGTCGCGGCTTCCTCGCCGCGCTTCGCCCTGGATCGGCTCAGGTTCCGCGCTCACGGGCCCATCCTCGCACGCCCGGGCGGGACGGCCACCTGCAACTTACCGTGTGCAAAACGCTACGCAGCGTCGCCGCAGTCGCTAGTATCTTGCGACGTGCCAGGGGACCTGACAAGCGTGCTGGCCGCGGTGGTCTGCGGCGTTTTCGTCACCATCGCGGAGCCGGTGGCCATTCCGCTGCTGCGCCGGGCGGCCGTCGACATGCCCAACTCGCGGTCGTCGCACAGCGTTCCCACGCCGCGCGGCGGCGGCGCGCCCGTGGCCGTCGGGCTGGTCGGGGCGGCGCTACTGATCCACGGCACCGTCGCGGTGACGTTCGCGATCGCGGTCGCGGCCTTCGCCGCCATCGGCTTCGCCGACGACCTGGCCGGGCTGCCGGCCGGCCGGCGGCTGCTGATGCAGGGACTGGCGAGCCTCGCCGTCGCGGGCGTGCTCGTGGGCCGTAGCGGGCTGCCCCCGGCCGTCATGGCGGCCGCCGCGGTCGTGGTCGCCGTGTGGCTCATCGGGTTCGTCAACGCGTTCAACTTCATGGACGGCGTGAACGGCATCTCCGCGGCCCACGCCCTGATCGGCGGGGCCGCGTACTCCGCGCTCGGCTGGTGGCGGCCCGACGCCTTCCTGGCCGCGGCCGGGGCGGCCGTCGCCGCCGGCGCGCTCGCCTTCCTGCCCTGGAACGCGGTCCGCGCCCGGGTGTTCCTGGGCGACGCGGGCAGCTACGGCCTCGGCGTGGCGCTGGCCGTGCTGGCGGCGTGCGCGGTGATCCGCGGCATCCCGCCGGAGGCCGCGCTCGCCCCGCTGGCGCTGTACCTCGCGGACACCGGGTGGACGCTGCAGCGCCGCATCCGGGCCGGCGAGCGATTCTTCGAGGCGCACCGAGCGCACACCTACCAGCAGCTGTGCGACGCGGGCTGGTCGCATCAGCGGGTCACAGCGACCACGGCCGCCCTGACCGCGATGCTCTGCCTGCTCGGGGCGGCCAGCCTGACCGGCCACCCGGCCCTGCGGGCCGGCGCCGACCTGGCCGGGCTCGGCTTGCTGGCCGCCTACCTGCGCTTCCCACTGGTCCTCGGGCGCACCCGCGCGCTGGCCAGGACTGCGTGACATGCGCATACTCGTCGTCACCCACTACTTCCCGCCCGAGGCGGGGGCCCCGCAGGCCCGGCTGTCCGCCCTGGCCGCGGCCTGGGCCTCGGGCGGGGACACGGTCACGGTGCTGACCGGGATGCCGAACCACCCGACCGGGGTGCTGCCGCCGGAGTACCGGCGCGCGATCCGGCGCCGCGAGCAGCGGGACGGC
>WNFN01213973.1_pt1 | contig 13164 bp, 18 predicted proteins | sample 5400161 | NCBI WGS metagenome assembly WNFN01 (sample SAMN13153353, study PRJNA577476) | soil metagenome | isolation source: 80 cm saprolite on Douglas fir-dominated hillslope | place: USA:California | collected 2013-09-17
TGCCGGACGGTTGCTGCGCGCTATCGATGACCGCGAATTGCTCGAACAGGAGATGAACGATATCGTCGCCCGCGACACCAGGGCCCTGCGTTTCAGCGGCGTCGAGCAGGCCAAGCTTTAGCTAGTGGAGAAGCACCTATGGTTGAAGTGGGATGCTTGTAAGCCAGATGCCGAATTTGAAAATTACAAGTTCGCAACGCAGAGGTCCTGCCTGTTTTGCGGCTTCACTATGCGACCCTCGGCAAGCCACACCGAGACGCTCAGAACGAGCAATGGTCGTTCGTTGCTCCATGGTTATTGACAAGCCCGAATGCGTGACGATGGTTGATGACGTTAGCGACGCTCAGCAAACACTGTTGCTGAAGTAAAGGCCGGGTCAATCGTGTGAAAATACCTTTGTTCGTAGCGAGCATCTTTTTGACGCTATCCGCCACGTCTCACGCGGCCCCTCCCGGCGGTGGGTTGCACGGCGGCGGTTTTCGTAGTGGGTTCGGTGCCCACAGCGCCGGCCCGGCATTCACGATGGGATCTGGAATTCGGCGGAACTTCGCATTTCATCAAAACCGCCGTTTCTTTCATCGCGACCATCGTGTCTTTTCTCAACAGTTTGCCTGGCCTGGTTATTGGTATCCCTATTATCCTTACGATTACTCCTATTTGGATTACGGACCCGATAACGACTATCAATATTGGGACAATTCAGCCGCATCTGTGCAACCGGAGTCCTTCAGACGGTCCGTCGACAATGGCCCGGTTGTCGTCATTATCAACACAGGCAATTCCCAGCCCATGGATTCAAGGGCCAATACTGCGTACATCAATAGCGGCTACAGTTCGACCGATGCCGCAGGGCAACAAAGAATAGTCTTGCAGGATCCGAACGAGAAAATCGGACCGGGAGCCGATCCAAGGACCTTCGTTCCTCCGGCAGTTCCGCAACCTACTCAAACGGCTGCAAAAGGGATCTTTGGTAACCTTGTGTTGGTCAGCTGGCTTGAGGACGCTGGAAAGGATGTGATCTATGTCCAAAATACCGAGACGAACGACGTTCAGGAGATCACCTCTGAGCCCAACTTGGACAATTTCCGGATCGTAGAGCTACACCCAAACGCAGATCTGAGGCTGTTTGAAGCGGTCATCTCGAACGGAAGCCAACAGGGACCGGTCAGGTTCCGTTTTTAAACTCCGGGTGCTTTAACCAGCCGGTATTCCAGGGTGAATACCCAAGCCGGAACTTTGAGCCTAATCTTTTCCAGGCTCTTCCAAGTGTTTTTACGAGATCAGGCCCGGCGCAATCTGGAAAGAATCGGATCGCAAGAGTATTAGAAGATAAGAAATGGACCCGGAAGCGACAGGTCGTCAATACGATAAGACTGCCGATCACTGGCAAGAGCCTCATCGAGTCGAACGGATGAGCGCAATTTTGAAAGCGAAGGCGAGGCGATCGAGTCTGGACTTCGGCGAACGGTCGAGAGCCGAGATATGGTGATGCGGAGTCTGGTTCGAGCTGTGTATCGATTTAGAGATGCGACACTGGTTACCGAAAAGAAGGATGATTTCGGTAATGCGCTTCAGAATCTGTACAGAGAACTGGAGCGTGGAGAAGATTTAATCGGCGGCTCCGGTAGCAGGTAGCTCGATCGGCGGCTCAGGTAGCTCGATCGGTATCAAATTAGGGCTTACGCCAGTCCAGGCTGCTCTTGTGGACTGATCCGTTTCATCATGGAGCGTTTAATCCGGCATCAGCTCAAAGAACTTTCGCGCCTCTGCCTTGGGCACCGAGCTATTTACATAGTGCTTCCACAAAACCGACGGCGTCTGTTGCCCCATTATCGCTTGTAGCTGCGTAGCTTTTTGCGGATTTAGGCGCGCATAATAGGAAGCAAAAGAATGTCGAAGCGCATTGTCTTTCTTCGGTACTCCGGCTAATTCGTGCAACTTATCTCTGCGGTTACGAAAGCCAACCGGTACAACTAGGCCACTCCCTTTGTTTATCGGATGCAGCCAAGCCTTAAGCTGTTTGGACATGCTAATATTACGCGGCACATAGGTCTTCGTGCGCTCGCCGGAAAGACTGATCTCGTTGTCGGACCAGTTGATCATTGCCCAATCGACTCTGCCAAGCTCCTCTACCCTGATTCCGGAAAAGAATGCGATTGATAGGAACGGCAAAAGCTCCAACTCCGGATGACCTGCCGCAGCTTTTAAGAGCTTTTCAGACTCATCGACACAGAATATGGATCGGTTCGTTTATCCGGGTGATGATCGATCCAGAATTGAGCAGCCTCGGTCAGCGTTGCGCGTCCGGTCAAAACCTCCAACGCTTTGAGTGCGTCCAGCCGGTCCCCGTGCTCTACGTTTGCTGTCTTTTCTCGGTCGACGGAGATCCGATCCTCGAGTTGCGCTCTCATGGTTTCGGCTTCCTTGCGCGTGGCTGCGAACCTCCTGACTCGCTTTCCGTATTGTTTAGCGGATGACTGGACAACCCATCGACGATAGGTAAACTTCCCGGCTCTGATTTTAACCCAGTTTTTTGGGCAAAACAATCTTCCTAAGTAATCCAATTTTATTTGATTGATTGTAAGTCGTTGAAGGTAAGACAGTTGGAAGGGTGGCAGAGTGGTTGAATGTACCTGACTCGAAATCAGGCGATCTTTTACGAGATCCGTGGGTTCGAATCCCACCCCTTCCGGTTTGCCAAGCGGCTTAAAAACTTAATCTAAAGGCCATCTTGTTTTCGAGCTATGGGCGTAATATGACGGTCTTAAAAAAACTCAGTCTACTTATAGTCAACTAATTTTCCGGCTGAATCGCCTGATTTTTATCTGATTTCGGTCGATTTAGGAGCTTTGAATAAGGTCCCTCAGTAGACCCAATGAAACTCGAAACACCCCCGGAATCCGGCTACCTAAATTTAGCTGACCTTTCGGAAGAACTTCAAACCAATGCACTACAGACTTTCGCCTGCCCGGTCATCGCAATCATTCCAGATGGGAAACAACTCGGCAGCGGTGTCTTGGTCGAGGTTGATGGCGTATCGGGAATCCTGACAGCGGAACACGTCGTCTTCAGTCAAGAGTTTCAGCAAGCGCAAGGCTTATGGACCATTCCTCACATTTACTCGGCCGAGAGTGTGAAGGAAAAGACCGCTCACTTTAGCGGGACGAATATTCGAAGGGATCTTCTCCGTTGTTTTCCCGAAACTCCACGCAGTGAAAGCGACGAATGGGGCCCGGACCTCGCCTTCATTCGAATTCCGAAAGACACAAGTTTCGAAAGCTCATTGCGTGCCGTCAGAATCAATTTCTATGCCTTCGCTCACGATCCACAAAAGCGCTTGGAAAAGGCTTTGGATAAAAGCAAGACGCTACTAGCGATCGCCGGGGCTCCGGTCGAAATGAGTAAGGATGTATCGCCAAGTCCGGTTGACAGGCGAGGCATCATCGAGTTTCCAGTATCTCTCGCACTGAAATTCAAATATCAAACGAAGGAAAACGGACACGATTTCTTTGATGTGCCAGTTGACCGCGATTTAGGTGTGAGGATTCCGAATTTTTTTACCGGAGTTAGTGGCGGTGCGGTTTGGCGTCTGGTGAACCTCTTCGAGCAAGACCCATCGATGCAAGAGTTGAAATCAAGTGATTACGTCTTGGCTGGGATTGCTTTCTGGCAAGGCTTTGAAAACTTCCGAGTTAATTTTATTCGCGGCCACGGACCCCGATCACTCTACGAAAAGTTTTTGCCGGAGTTACGCGATTGGTTAAAGCAACCCGGCCAAGTGCAAGATTCGCCTTAAAAGCAGCCATCAAATCCACCAATGAAACCCAAGCCCACTCCCAGCATTGTTCAGAAACCCCGAACGGATCCCGGCCGCATCACCGGCCGTCTTAGCGTCCGAAAAGGGCAAATCATCACGCTTAGCACCCGAAGCAATAAGCCAAAACCCTTCGGCAAATTGGAAACTCAGCGGGTTCGAACAATTCCAGCCGAGATGCATGAAGCATTCGCGGCCGGGTGGAATGCATTTCTAGCTACCCATAGCGGGCTTTTAATGGCGCACGGTATCAAAGATTTTCGAATCGGTTTCGAAGAAGCGTGGACCAAGTATTGGCAGAGCCGGAAAGAATGATTCTCTTTCGCTGCCGCCGTTGTGGAGCTCCGCCGCGCGGGATCGATGCGGCTCGGCTTTAAGGCGGGCAGATGTACCGGATCAGTTAAAAAGCGCACCTATTTGAGAACCCGGCAAAAATGAAGTTCGAACGAAGTGATATTCTCGATCCTATTCTGGACTACCTCGGGGCAAACGATCAGACCCTATTCGCTAGTATCCAACAAAAGATTCTTACTCAACTTGCAGCCACTGGACAGCACATCAGCTCGGCGGCTGTGAACCGCATATTTGAGGGTTTCCGAGATGAACTGACCAAACGTGCTGCGGAGATATATCACCAAATCCACATGATCTTGGTTGACGCGTACATTGAGGATTTTGACGGTCCAGGCAACGCGCGAGCAACTCAGACAATTGAAAGATGGCTTAGCAATTACCGAAACAATGCAAGAGCTAACTAAGGCGCCAAGAGTGTTGTCCTGAGCAAACGCGCCTGGCGCCATCCTGAGAAGCTTTTTTTGTTGTCCCATTTCGGCTTGAGCTCCCGACCTCAAGCACGTGTACGCTCAAGCCAAGCTTTCAAGATTGGTTTTCATGCTCAATACTCCCAGCTCATCTCGCCATTGCTCTTAAGATGGCCATGATGATACCAACCCCACGGATCGAACCCATCGACGTAGAAGCTTCCCGGATAGGTAATAACGGTCCATACGCCGCAAGGCGTACGGACATGGCTAATGCCAGCATGGGCCAGTTGGGGACAGATGATGGCGATCAGGACTAAAAGCGCGGCAATAGCCGCCTTGTAGGAGGTAGGGATTTTCATGGCTAAAATAGGTCCTTATCCAAGAGCTCGCCGAGCGAGCCGGCTCTGGTACAATACCATCATTTTTCCGTTTTCTTCAGGCCGGAAAGGAAAAAGACCGCTCGGCCGAAAGATACCAGTGGACTTTGCCCTCCGATGTTATCGCTCTTGTCCAACACGAATCGACGCGCCTTTCGATTTCAGAGTCCGAACTGGTCGCCGCTATCATGCGTGAACGAATGGTTCAGGGTGTGTCGCTGATACCACCACGGTTCTGATCGTAGCCGGCAAAATACGAACCATAGTTCGCATTTGAAAGCGGGTACGGAATCGAGACTCTTCCTTGCCGCAATTTTGGAGCGAGGCTAAATTTGTCACCACTGGGTGACAATCTTCCCATGAAATTCATTGTTATCTCCTTGCTTCTGGCAGTTGCTGTTCATACCTCGAAAGCCGGTCCTGGTTATCCCAACCCCTCACCTCCGCACAGGCCTATCGCCTATCCTAACCCTCTGCCTAACCCCACACCTCCGCACAGGTATCCTAACGCTGTGCCTTCGCACAAGGTTGTGTAGATTTCGAACCGGACCGAAGCAGTTGTTGCTCGCGTTTGCCTAATCCGCTTTGACCTCCTCGGCCACGTGTTCGCCGTTACCGGCCACTTTTGCGCACACAAACTACCGCTTGTCCGGGTCGCTGATTCGCAGTAGTTGACGAATCTCTTGCTGCGTTTGCCAGGGTACGTAATCAATGAGGTCCGAACCTTCAACCACCTGCGAATTGGCAAAGCCGATTAGCAGCTTGGCAGCTTTTTCAACGTCTCCCTTAGGTGGCAGAATGGTCAGCCCGCTAAAAAAATCGTAACCCACCACTGTCGCGCTGGCTTTAAACAGATCCGAAGCGTGTCGTCGGAAGATTTCGAGTTGTTTCTCGTTGGGCGCGATCTTTTCGGCCCGGTTCGCATACATCACGAGATCGCCTGCGATCTCGCCAATGAGACCACGCAAAGCCAACGCCGGTTCAGCCAGTTTGACCAACAACTGACCCACAACAAAGATAACAACGGCACTTAAGGCGGTCGTAAAAGCTTGAAATAACGGCGCAGTCCAATCCATTTCCGAGAACCGCCATTGTGCCACAAATTGTTGGCGATCTTCAATCTGCGCGTTTCGGCGTTCCCACGTCGGCGTTGGTTATCTTTCGTAATAACGTACGTAACAACCTAATTATGCTTATTTTATGTCAGATAGTTTTACGTAATTAATCGTCCCTTTGCGGTTCGCCTGTGCTAACCGCCGGCTGCCTCAGTGTTCCTTGTGGTTTACTGCCGGAGACCAAATGGTCTATATCGGTCGGCTGTCGTCGTAGAGTTCTTGGTAGGTCTCCACCGCTTGGTGATGAGTCATTTCGATAATACCGAATAACTTGGCAATGACCTTCGCGCACTCGTTCTTGTCCTTATAGTTTTCGCCAACGAGTTCATGCACGTCGCCGATGGCCCACATGGCACACAGCTTCGTCCAATGAGCATCCTTTCTGGATTTCGCACTTTGATAGCTCTCGTAGTGGTCGTAAAACTTCTTTGCGGCGGCTGATTCCGGCATTTCTAACTATCACGGCTATGAGGTGAAAACCCAAATGGGAGCGTTGGTGTTCGAACGCACACGAGTTCGATCGAGCAGTGTTCAAAGAGGCTCTACGACGCGCTGACGCCTGGGAGTGTTAGCGGTCAGTCAAAACCAGCCAGTGCTGGTCGGAATTAAGGGCGTCAAAACCAGCCACTTTAAGGAACGAAAAACAGCTCCACGGGACTATTGGGAAGCAGTTCCAATGGAGCGTGTCCAACGTCCTCAAAGTGAGCTTGCAAACCACGATATACAGTTTAGCCGATCGAGGATGGTCCCAGCGGCGCATAGCGAAGGAACTTGGGATCAATCGAGAAACGGTTGGGCGGTATTTGCGGTTGGCAAAACCGGCCATTTCGACCGCCGGGTGTGAAGGAGGCCAGCAAGCAAAACCGGCCAATTCGACCGCCGGCAAAAATGGCGGACGCAAGAGTCAATGTGAGCCGCTCATTGCAACGATCGCGGCCAAGGTAGAGGTCGGCCTTAGCGCTCAGCGTATTTACCAGGATTTGGTGGAGGAAAACGGGTTCAGCGATTCCTACGAATCGGTAAAACGTTTTGTGCGTAAACTCAAAGTGAGGCAACCGGAGCGGGTCTGGCGCCTGGAATGCCGGCCAGCGGAGGAAGTGCAGGTGGATTTTGGTTTGGGAGCGCCGATCGAGGATGGTAGAGGCAAGGCGCGAAGGAGTTGGGTTTTTCGCATGGTATTAAGCTACTCGCGCAAGGCCTACAGCGAGGCGGTCAGTCGACAGGACACCGAAACGTTCCTTCGTTGCTTGGAAAACGGTCTGCGCAGCTTTGGCGGAGTGCCCCTTTTACTCAATCTCGACAACCTCAAAGCGGCGGTACTCAAGGCCGATTGGTTTGATCCGGAGATAAATCCCAAGCTGGCCGACTTTTGCCGCCACTACGGTATGCATGTCGTGCCGTGTCGGCCTGCGAGTCCGCAACACAAAGGTAAGGTGGAACGCGGTGTCGGTTACGTGCGAACCAACGCGCTCAAAGGCCGGCGCTTCAAGTCCCTGGCCGAGGAAAACCTCTTTCTTAGCTATTGGGAAAACAGTGTCGCCGACAAACGCATCCATGGCACCACACGCAAACAGGTAGCCGCTTGTTTTGAAGAGGAACGCCGGCACCTGCAACCGCTGCCGCCGTCGCTTTTTCCCAGCTACCAAGAAGCCAGGCGCAATGTCCACCGCGACAGTTACGTGGAAGTAGCAAAGGCTTTTTATGAAGCGCCGGCCGAACTAATTGGCCAACAAGTCTGGGTACGCTGGGACAGTCGCTGCGTACGGATTTTCAATCAGCGAATGGAACAGGTGCAAATCCATACCCGCATTGAGCCGGGTCAGTTCAGTCGCGCTCTGGGCACCGGTGGCTTGCACGCGCCAGTGCTTAGTTCCTGCCGCTATTGGATTAGCCGAGCAGCGGTCCTGGGGGAAGAGTGCGGCCAATGGGCTCAAGCCGTTTTCGACGCCCGCGGAGCTGAATCGCTACGCTCGATTATGGCGTTGTGTGGACTCATCAAGCGTCACTCGGCAAACGCGATCAATACCGCCTGCAGCAAAGCGCTCAAGGGCGGCACTCATCGTTTTAAAGATCTTCGGCGGCTGATCAGTAGCCCATCGGAACAGCAAGTTTTTGGCTTCGCCGAAAACCATCCTCTCATCCGCGATCTGACCATCTACTGCAGGAGGCCCAAGCCAACCGACTACCGTATGCTCAGTTCCTTGAATTGCTCTTCCAGGACGAGATTAATGTGCGCCATCAGCGCCTGCTTACTCGGCGCCACAAATTAGCTGACTTCCGTGAAACCCGTTCGCTGGAGAACTTCGACTTCAGCTTTAATCCCGGCATTAACCGCGCCCACATCTATGAACTGGCTACCGGCCACTTTGTGCGTCAGCGTCGCGATGTGCTACTGGTTGGCCCTCCCGGCGTGGGCACTATGCCGGGAACCGGATTATGCCGGGTAGTGTGACATTTTCCTTCGAAGGTTAGGCTTTCAGCCCGGCATAGTCCGGCAGGGTATCTAGAGGCTACTGAGGAAGTTCAGGACACTGTCGGTGGGACGGTAGCGCCCTGGTTTTCCGTTAACGGGATTGGTCTTAGCCAGGATTTCCTCCTTCAGCGCTAGATTGGCGTTGAGATAGATTTGCGTGGTTTCTACCGATTCATGTCCCAACCACAGCGCAATCATAGATCGATCGACACCGGCTTGCAGTAATTCCATGGCCGCGGTGTGTCGTAGCACATGCGGTGTAACTCGCTTTTTGACAAGCGAAGGACATTTCAGGCGAGCTGCTGCGACGTGTTTATTCACCAAATCCTGAACGGCATCCGCGCTGAGCCTTCCGCCCGAGAGGCTGGGGAACAAAAAGGCACTTTCGTTTGGCCATGGTTCCTTCATCCACGCTTGCAGGACTCGGCGTGCTAGTTTTGTCAGGGGTGTGCCGCGTTCCTTGCGCCCTTTTCCAAGGCAATGAATGTGGGCGCCGGGACCAAGGTTAACATCCTCACGACGGACTGCGGTGAGCTCCGATGAGCGCAGGCCGGTTTGCATCGCGACCAGCAACAATGCGTAGTCGCGCCGGCCAATCCAGGTTCTACAGTCCACCGCCGCAAGCAAGGCTTCGATTTCCGGTCGAGTCAGGAACCCGATCAAGGGGCGCTGGCAGCGTTTGTTAGGGATGGCTAACACCCGCTGGATAACACCGCCATGATCGGGCGCTTCCAGAGCTGCAAATCGAAAGAATGAACGAATAGCAGTAAGGCGCAGATTGCGAGTTCGAGCTCTGTTGCTGCGGCTCGCTTCCAAGTGATCCAAAAAGTCGCTTACTAACGAGGGACTGATATCCTTGAGTTCGAGTTGCGACGGCGGACGACTGAGCCGCTTCTGGGCGAACGCCAAAAGCAGTCGGAATGTGTCTCGATAAGAAGCAATCGTATGCGGACTGGCCCGACGCTGGGAGATCAACCGCTTGCAAAAGAAAGCTTCGACCAAAGTACCGAGATCAGCCTTATGCATGGCTGCTTCCTGTCCATCTCCGCTCCAGTCGTTTTGCCGCAGCTTCCATCAGCTCTGGCGTGCAAGTCAGATACCAGTACGTCCCGGTGATGAAGACGTGCCCTAGATAGGTAGAGAGCACCGGTAGTAACAGATCGACATTTTTCCCCCGCCGATACCACCGCAAGAGCGTTGAGACTGCAAAACGGTGTCGCAGATCGTGAATACGCGGCCCTCGGTTAGCGCCAGCCTCGCGTATTCCGATCTGGCAAGTGAGCATTCTAAAATTCGCCCCAACATCACTGCTTGTTAAGGCTCCTCCATGCGTCGAAACAAAGATTCGATTTACTGGGCCTCTCCAGGGTCGCTCGGCGAAGAACCGGTTCCGACGCTCGATATAGGTTTGCAGCTCCTGGAGTGCTGATTTGTGTAACGGAACCAAGCGTGACTTCTGGAACTTCGCTCGGCCGATTGTAAGAACACCGTTTTCCCAATCGATATCCTCAAACCTAAGATTCAACGCCTCCGTCAATCGCATGCCGGTCACGCTCAACAAGCCGAACAGACAATAAAGCGTGTGCGGCTTTAACGCATACCGGGAAGTCGATGGATGCTCCCGAGCCGCGTTCAGTATGCGAATGATCTCGTCGTCAGAGTAGATGTATGGTTGTGGGCGGTGCTCCCGCCGGATCAGACCACTGGGAGGAACCTCCGTCTTTGGTTCGATACCGCTCAGGTACTGAGCAAACCCGCGTATTGCGCAGAGGTATCCGGCCTGCGTCGAGCCCGAGCGATCGGAGCGCAACGCAAACTCAACCGCAAGCTTTGTTGTGATCTGACGCGCCCGCTTTATTTTCATAAAGCCAACGAAGCTGCGCAGACGCGATTCGACTCGCCCAAGCTCGAACCCTAATCCCCGCCGCAGTTCAAGGTAGTCCCTAAGATGTTTTTTAAGGACGTTCATCGGGCACCTCCCGGCCACAGCAAAGCCAGTTCACGGAGAGCCTCCAGGTCCACCTTGGCATAGATCGCAGTGCTATCGGGATCCCGGTGGCGAAGCACGCGACCGATCTCAGCGAACGAGGCACCGCAGCGCAGCATTTCAGTAGCCAGCGAGTGCCGGAAGATATGCGCCCCGGTCCTGGCTGACTTTACTCCGGCCCTCTCGATGGCCTTTCTGACCAAAACGGAAATGGGACCTGATGCCACAAACGGCGTGTACGGGGCGTATCCTCTGACGAAAACGTTTCTGTAGGGGCTCGGCGGTCGGACCATCAAGTACCGCTCCAAGGCTCGGCCGACATCCACCGGCAGAGGTAAGCTTGCCCAGCCATCTCCTTTCTTGGAACGGACAACGAGTTCCCCATTGGCCCAGTCAATATCGTCGAGTTGTAAGGTGACGATTTCACCTGCACGCAGCCCCAGTCGTGCCAAGAGAAGCAATATCGCGTAGTCCCGTTTTCCCTTTACCGTTGATCGCTTGCAAGCATTCAGTACCCGCTGAACTGCTTTGGATGGAAGATGCTTGGGCGGTCCAGACATTTCCCAGCTCGGAACGGATGGAACCAATGTCGCAAGGTCCGACTTTATGATTCCCCGAAGCTGGGCAAATCGGAAAAACGAACGCAACCCAGTTACCATCTGAGCAGCCCAACCACGTCCATGTCGCGGCGCATGCCGTCGGACGAATTCCCCGATGTCAAAGACGCCAAGGGCCCGGAGATTGACTGGTCTGCTTCCGAACTGCTCGGCGAGGAACCGGTCGACATGCCGCGAGTAGTCGTAGATCGTTGCACGATCCAACCCTCGTCTTTCCCTCAAGTACACGCGGTATTGGTTTGCCAGACGTTCCGCTGGGCTGGTTGCGACTGATTCCCTTTTCGGCGCGACCACCCCTATATCGCGCAGAAGTGTGAGTAACACTCGCAATGCAGATGGGGCACCGCGGCAAACGCTTGGGTGTTTGGCACGCAAACGCTCCAGAAATCCATCGACCTTCTTCTCATTGAACCACCAGAGGCGCTGCTTTCTTCGCAGCAACCAGAGGTCAAGCTTTGCAAACAACCGCAGATAATATAGGACCCGGGCTGGCGTGTAACCTAACCCTTCCAGTTTTGCTCGATATGATGCGAGGTGGGGACTGAACGGGCCGCCGCATATACGCACCCCACACTTCACAGGTGAAGTTAATGACGGAGTCATTCAAGGCGCATATCGTAGATTCACGGCCCTTGGAATGACTTATCACTGCCGCCGGACTATGCCGGGCTGAAAGCCTAACCTTCGAAGGAAAATGTCACACCACCCGGCATAATCCGGTTCCCGGCATAGTGCCTATCATGCCGGGAGCGGCATGATGGGCAAAAGCCATCTGATACAAGCCATCGGTCGAGAAGTCCTCAAAGCCGGCTTCCTGGTCCTCTACCGCTCCATCTTCGATCTGGTGCGTGAATTACTGGCTCAGGAAAGCCAAGTCAGTGAAAGCCGTCTACTCAACAAATATCTCAAACCCGATCTGCTCATCATCGACGACATGGGACTGAAAATCCTTCCGCAAAAGAGCGGTGAAATCCTTCTGGAAATCATCATGCGCCGCTACGAAAACCGCTCAACCATGATGACCTCCAATCGTCCCATCGAAGAATGGGGTAAGCTCTTGAGCGATGTGCCCGCCGCCAGCGCGATCCTCGATCGCTTGCTCCATCACGCCGAGATCATCCCTATCAACGGGCGAAGCTACCGACTCCAGTCAAAAGCTAAACAACCCGCTGCGGAGCGCTCCGGATCGGCCAAAGCAAGCTCAAATCCGGCATAAACGACACTTCCCCGAAACGGGGCCCCTTTATTTATTCCGTTTAGAACTTGCTTTGGCCGATCTCCGCGCAAAGAGCAGTGACCGCATTTTGCGCTTGACTGCCGTTCGCTCGTTCCTCGCTCACATCAATCACCCGCAAAAACTATCCAGCTCAGCACGAAAACGCGCCTTGCCAATACAACTCGAACCCTTTTAACTAACCAAATCAGTGGCTGGTTTTGAATCGACCACCACTGGCCGGTTTTCAACCGACCGCCGACACAAGCAAGCCGGAGGTCTTCGCGGACGCCCTCCGCTCATTGATGCTCGTGGCGAGCCCGTTGCCGCCGACGCTCAGCGAGGCGCTCTCTTGCCAAGGTTAAGCGCCAGATGCCTTTACCCAGGCGGATGCGTTTGTGGCATCTAAAGCCCACAGTCATTTCTCCCAGTTCCGCCCTTCGGACGATTCGACAAAAGCAACCGCTTCCGCGAGGGTCGAGAACTTTTCGCCGACACAACTGAACGACCCGGCCTTTGTGTTGTGAGAGCGGATCATCCAAAAGTTCGGCGCCCCATCTGCTCGATCACGCCCCGATCAAAACCCGGTGAACACTATCTCGGTCACTGATCATTCGATCGATACCGTTGGCGACCTCCTGGGCCTCTCCCGGCGTCGTGTAAGAGTAATACAGGAGCTCAGTTTTCAGCCACGACACTGGATCCTTTAAGAATTCCGACACAAGGTATCGCTCTTTATGCGGCTCAATCATTGCGTTAGGCTCAACACCTATTGCTCCGCAGGCGTCAAGAAAGGCCTGCTCG
>WNFN01231376.1_pt1 | contig 13164 bp, 10 predicted proteins | sample 5400161 | NCBI WGS metagenome assembly WNFN01 (sample SAMN13153353, study PRJNA577476) | soil metagenome | isolation source: 80 cm saprolite on Douglas fir-dominated hillslope | place: USA:California | collected 2013-09-17
TTTGGCCACTTGCATATCGCCTATACGCGGCGCTGGCGGCACCTGCTACTAGCAGATGTAGCAAGCTGTGGCTTGCCTCGTGACGAGGATGTGCGCGCGGCATATGGCATACTGACATGGCAGGATAGTACGTGGGAAGCGGAGATCCGGCGTGTAACCTATGATGTTAAAACCGTAATCAAACAGCTTAAAATGAGCGGCATCCCTAACGTAGAAAAACGCATTAAGACACTCATTGAGGCCAAATACTAGGGAGTCATGGTCGAGGCAAGCTGGATCACCACTAACTGCTGGGATAGTGCTGTGCGCGTCTTGATCGGTACGAAGCTGCCAGTTTGCATAATGAGGAACAGCACAGCAGCAGAGTTCATGCGCTTCCTCAATACAATAAAAGTGTAGAGCAGCCTGAGAGGTTGCTCTACACTTTTGGTACTTACCTGAATATGTTTGCCTTTACAGGGGACCACAGTTTTTGGGATACAGCAGGTAGCTCGTTAAGCGCCAGGGCTTAAGCGGAGGCCAACTGGCGTGAAAGGCCTTCACACGTTGGATGGGTGGAAGAATTAGAGACAAGCACAAGTGAAGGTTGAACTGGTACATCTAATTCATCCGCCACTTGAGCCTCTTCTCCCAGGTAACTGGCTGCGTCTCCAAGATCAACGAGGTGCAGCTCTTGAATGATTGCTCGTAATTCGCCGGTTGTTACCATAATGTATTGCTCCTCATTCAATAAAAAGGTTTCGAGAGTCGCACCCACTACCACCTATACACCGGGCACCCTCTTCAATATACTACGTGCCGGGTGTTCAATCGTTATACATAGTGAAAGAAGTCTAAGAAAGATAGTGCCATTGCAGATTTATTATCAGTACTTCTGTATATATATACGTTGGGGGTTGCAAATTCATCTCGCTAGAACGCTGTAATAGACCTAATAGGCCATGATATTGTCCAGCGTGTTAGCAAAAAAACGCTGTACGGAGTATGTTTGTGTACAGCTTCCCCTCTTTGCTTGACTCCTCAGCCTTTGTGGCGCTTCATCAGCATAGAGTGAGAAGCCGCCACAGGTGATGAAGAGACATAAGTAATTATTACACCCCCTAAATATAGTATACTTATATCGCCAAATCAGCGGTAAAACACCTTCTGAGGAGCACTGCCATGTATAAAGGACCCGCACGAAAAGCGACGTTCGAAAAACCCTGATCCCCACAACATAGGCTCACAGGCGAAGGAAATCCGTATGTGCTATACTAAAAATATACCGTACAACAAGACATCAAAGGATTTATTAGACTGGAAACTACTTATCTGCGGTAAATCCGGATTACCGGTACCTATTCTTCAAGCTACAGCTAAGTTACGCTTGTTTTACATGGCCCAGGCAAAACATGTGTCCGTGGGCAGATCAGCCAGCACTTACCATTGACATAGTTTTTAGTTGAGGGGCACCGATGCGACAAGGCGTGGCTTTGCAGATATATTTTGACATTGCAGGAGAAGCTTAGAAAATGGCAAGCACACATTATGATGTAGCGATTATTGGAGCAGGACCTGGCGGCTATGTAGCCGCCATTCGCGCCGCTCAACTGGGAGGCAAAGTGGCTATCGTTGAGAAACAGTATCTCGGCGGCACCTGTCTCAACGTTGGTTGTATCCCCTCCAAAGCTATGCTGCATGTTGCAGAAGTTATGTATAGCATGGGATCTCTCAGCGAGATGGGCATCAACCTCCCTCAGGCACCTACGTTCGATATGAAGCAGGCTGTTGTGTTTAAAGACAAAGTGGTTAAGCGTATGACCAGTGGCGTTGGCGTATTGATGAAGGGTAACAACGTCGACGTATTTGATGGTCTGGGCACAGTGGATGCCTCGCGCACCGTTACCGTTACGAAAAATGATGGTTCGAAGGAGCAGTTCAGCGCGGATAAGGTTATCCTTGCCACGGGTTCGGTGCCGCTGATGCCACCATTCCCTGGTATCGATGGGCGCAATGTAATGAACAGCGACACCTGTTGGAATTTGCCCAAGACACCCGAAAGCGTTATCTGCGTTGGCGGTGGCGTGATTAGCATGGAGTTGGCCTGCATGTTCAACGCGCTTGGCTCGAAGGTTACTGTGATAGAAATGCTGCCCAACGTCCTTGCAACCATTGATGATGAAGTGCGCAAATTGCTAGTACGCGTCCTGAGTAAGCGCGGCATCACGATTGTTACCGGAGCCACAGTTGAAGCGATCGCCAACGAGGGTGACTTGAAAAAGGTCACGGCCAAAAGCGAACAGGGCGAACAGACCTTTACCGGCGAATACGTCCTGTTGGCGGTGAGTCGACGAGCGAACACAAGTGGCCTGGAGCAGTTGATGGAACAGGGGCTGGACAACGAGCGTGGACGGGTGCGTGTCAATGAGAAGATGGAGACAAATCTCCCTGGCATCTATGCCATTGGTGACCTGATTCATGGCGCAGGCCTGGCTCACGTTGCCTCAACAGAAGGCGAGGTTGCCGCCGATAATGCCATGGGTCACAACGCGGTCATGGATTATAATGTCGTCCCTAACCCCATCTATACCTTCCCTGAAGTGGCCTTTGTGGGCCTGACCGAGACGCAGGCTAAAGAGAAATATCCCGAGGCACAGATCGAACGTTTCCCCTGGATAGCTAACGGTAAAGCTGTTGCCAGTGGTGAAACCGAAGGCTTTATTAAGGTTATCATGGGCAAGTATGGCGAAATCCTCGGAGCGCATATTATCGGACCAGACGCCACAAATCTCATCAGTGAATACTCAGTAGCCATGCGTGGTGAACTGACGGTTGACGAGATTGCAGAGACCATCCATCCCCATCCGACCTTAAGCGAAGGCTTGCGCGAAGCGGTGCTGGCTGTGGAGGGTCGTCCAATCCATATTCCTCCTAAGCGGCAATTGACGCGGACAAGATAAGATATCATTTAGCCGAACTGCAATAAGAGCAGATTGCATTTGCTCTTATTGCAGTTCGGCTAAAATTTTTGCGTCCAGCTTGAGGCTCGAGGGCAGATCTTGCGCTGGCTTCTTCAATCCCAACCAATAGACTGATTCTCCTATTTCATCCCCAATTTCTGACAAGGGCATGTTATATTTGATAGTATATTGAAACGTATCGATATATCTATGGGTTAAATCAGTATGCTACAAAGAGAAATCAAGCAAGCAAGGATAAACGCAGCCGTGAATGCATTACATAACTGGTGGTTGAGCTCACATCTGCATAAACTCAGGCTTATGACGATACTGCCACTGATTTGTCTTTTGTTGGCGATAGCAGCAGGATCGTGGAGCACACCTATGTTCCACACGCATATACCACAGCTTCTGCACGTGCATACAGGTAAACTGGGACATCGCCTTGTCCAGACAGCTCATGCGGCGTTTCCGGTGCCGGAAGCCTACCGGAAGGAGACGGAAAACACGGCTCAGGATTACATGACAGCCCTCTTCAAGCAGCAGTATATGGATATGTGGAAATTACTGCATCCCCAGGTACAGGCTCTCTGGCCCGGCGAAACGGCCTTTGCCAGCTACTGGCAAAAACGCTTCCAGCATTACACACTGCAACGTTTCAGCTTTGGCACGGTGCACTGGCTTGACCATTGGGTCGATCCGGAAACAATGCAAGGCTATAAGCAGGTATTGGCACTACCCATTTCTTTAGAGCTTGAACCGGATCAAAGCATCCAAGGCCAGGCGCACGTACCGGTGGAAGACCTGCATCCAAGCGCTCTGTTTGCAAACCTGCCTTTTATCGTTCAAAGGGTTAGTGGTCCAGGGCATGTAATCCACTGGTTAGTGCTAGATGGTGGACCCGCTGACCTTGAAGCACCTATTTTACCACCTGTGCAACCTGGCATTACGACACTCAAGGTACCTATTTTGATGTATCACCATATTTCTGATATGGTAACATTCACGCTGCTGGGCAAGAGTCTGACGGTAACGCCAGGCAACTTTAATCAACAGTTGAACTACCTGCAAAAGCGCGGCTATCACAGCATTACCTTTAATCAATTCTTTGATGCCCTCTACTATGGTGGTCCATTACCAAGCCGCCCGATCATCCTTACCTTTGACGATGGCTATGATGACGCTTATCGCTTTGCTTTGCCCATGCTAAAGGCCCATGGCTTTAGTGGTATGTTCTACATCATTACAGGCAAAGTTGGCTGGAACGCTTACTTGAACTGGTCACAAATTCGTACTATGTTCGAGGAGGGTATGCAGATTGGCTCGCATACGGTACATCATATCGACATGGGCAGCCTGGTACTCTACTCACAAGACCTGGCCCAAATTGAACTGCAGAAGTCACAAGCAGCGCTGCAACAACACCTGGGTGTACCAATCCAACAGTTCTGTTATCCATCAGGTGAACCCTTCAGGAATGGGAGCATAACTGCGCGACAGCAAATTGTGGCTTTGTTGGCCGCCGATGGCTACGTGGGTGCAACCACTGATCCCGGCATGTCGGGTGTATACCAGAACAGCACGACGCCTTTCGTCTTGCTACGCATCCGTGTTGATGGACGTTCGACCCTGCAGTTTTTTACGTATAGTTTGCCGTGGTAGGGCTGTAATATAGGAGAGTAAATGGCTCAGGCTATGGGCTTCGCCCATAGCCTGAGCCATTTACTCTCCCATGGTGTATACTAATTAATGGGATGGATTAACTCTAGCAGAGATAGCTATAGTAGAGGAGCACAAAAATGGCTGAGACGCCCTTAACTAAAAAGCTTGGTATGAAGCCAGGGCAGCGTATTGCCATTCTTAACGCGCCTGAGGGATATCGCGACCTGCTCGGCACACCACCTGAAGATGTCGAACTCACAACCACGCTTGAGGGAACCTTTGATATGATGCACCTGTTTGTTAAAGAGGAGGCCGAGCTTGATACATATGCTCCGAGAGTTATCCACGCCGTCAAACCAGGAGGCCTGCTGTGGATAGCGTATCCGAAACAGAGTGCGAAGGTGCCAACGGATATTACGCGCGACAAGGGATGGGACGTGGTTACCGAGGCGGGCTGGAGGCCAGTCACACAAATAGCCATTGACGAAGTGTGGTCAGCACTGCGCTTCAGGCCAAGGGAATGAGAAGCTGATAAAACCTATTTACAAGCACCGCCTGATATGATATTATCTATGGGACCAGGGGATGTAGCTCAGCTGGGAGAGCGCGACAATCGCACTGTCGAGGTCAGGGGTGTATAGTGGAGATACAGTTGGAGACAAAAGCGGTGAGCAGGAGTAGTAGGTCAAAGCCTTATCAGAGAGTAGCCGGTTGGTGCGAGGCTACACCATAGATGACCGAACTCGCCTGTGAGCAATAAGTGTGAAACTATGCCATTGGTTACACTACAAAAGTACCAGTGAACAGGCTAGCGCTTGTCGGGACGCCCGTTATAGCGTAGAATGAGTTACATCAATTCATTCAGCATTACCCAGGAATATTCAACACATGGGCCTGTAGCGCAGCTGGGAGAGCGCCTCCATGGCATGGAGGAGGTCAGGGGTTCGAATCCCCTCAGGTCCACCAAGCACCTGCACCTGGATATGCATGGATTGATTGATGAAAAATCAGGGTGGTACCACGGAATGACCTTTCGTCCCTCGCGGATGAAAGGTTTTTTTAATTCTCTATTGTTATAGTAGCTGTAGATCAAGATTGGCATACATTTTTTTAGGGTGCTCAAAGGGGAGAGGTAGATAGTATGATTACACGCACAAAATACAATCCAAAAGATATCGAAGAGAAATGGCAAAAACAGTGGGAGGCTGAGCAGCTGTATCATGCTCCCGATAATTCACCTAAACCAAAGTTCTATAACCTGGTAATGTTGCCCTACCCATCCGGTGACCTGCACATGGGCCACTGGTACAACTTCGCACCAGCGGATGCCTATGGCCGTTTCAAACGCATGCATGGTTATAATGTCATGCAGCCGATGGGGTTTGATGCCTTTGGATTGCCGGCCGAGAATGCGGCTATCTCACGGGGCGTACAGGCGCGTACGTGGACCCTGTCGAATATCGAAACCATGCGCAAACAGTTGCGCATTATGGGTGCCCAGTGGGACTGGCAGCGCGAGATTGTCTCTTGTATGCCTGACTATTACAAGTGGACGCAGTGGCTGTTCCTGCAATTCTACAAGCATGGCCTGGCCTATCGCACCAAGGCACCTGCCAACTGGTGTCCGGGCTGTAATACCACGCTGGCGAATGAGCAGGTCCTGGCTGATGGCACTTGCGAGCGCTGTGGCAGTGTAGTCATTCGTAAAGAGATCGATCAGTGGCTGCTGAGAATTACGCGCTATGCCGAAGAACTGCTGCATTTTGATAACATTGAGTGGCCTGAAAAGACTGTGACCATGCAGCACAACTGGATAGGACGCAGCGAAGGAGCGGAACTGCGTTTCTACACGGAGATCGAGGGGAAACGCGAGGAGATTCCCGTCTTCACCACCCGCCCGGACACGATCTACGGCGCGACGTTCTTTGTGCTGGCTCCTGAGCACCCCTGGGTCCAGAAGATCACCACACCTGAGCACGCAGCGGAGGTCGAGGATTATGTCGAGCAAGCACTGCGTATGACCGAGATCGAGCGCATGAGCGCAGAGAAGGAAAAGACGGGTGTCTTTACAGGTGGCTACGTCACCAATCCCATTAGTGGCGACAAAGTTCCGGTATGGATCGCCGACTACGTGCTGATGGGCTATGGAGCCGGGGCTATTATGGGCGTTCCGGCCCATGACCAGCGTGACTTCGAGTTCGCACGAAAGTTTGATATTCCCATCCGCGAGGTCATTCGTCCGGAAGGTGAGGCTCCCAGCGATCCCGCGACATGGAGTGAGGCCAAAGAGGCGCTGGGTGTGATGGTTAATTCCGGCCCATTCGATGGCACATCTGCTGACGAAGCCATCGCCAAAGTCACAAAGTATGCCGAGGAACAGGGTATCGGCAGGTTCATGGTCACCTACCGCCTGCGTGACTGGCTGATCAGCCGCCAACGCTACTGGGGCGCGCCGATTCCCATTGTCTACTGTGAAAAAGATGGCACCGTTCCCGTACCAGAGGAGCAACTGCCGGTCTGGCTGCCCGAGCACGTCGAGTTCAAAGCAACGGGCGAATCGCCACTGCGCTATGAGCCAGATTTTGTGAATACGACCTGCCCCATATGCGGTGGACCTGCTACACGCGAAGCCGACACCATGGACACTTTCATCTGTTCGTCATGGTACTTCCTGCGCTACGCGGACCCACACAATAGCGAACAGGCCTGGAGTGCCGAGGCGATGAAGCGCTGGCTGCCCGTCGATCAATATGTCGGGGGACCGGAGCACGCGGTGATGCACCTGCTGTATGCACGCTTCTTCGTCAAAGCTCTGCGTGACATTGGTCACCTGGAGATTGACGAACCGTTTACACGCCTGTTTCACCAGGGCATGGTACTGGGACCAGATGGTCAGAAGATGTCCAAGTCACATGGCAACGTTGTCGCACCCGACGAATACGTCAAGAAGTACGGCACGGATACGGTGCGTTGCTATATGATGTTCATGGGGCCATTCGACCAGGGGGGAACCTTCAAGCCCGACAATTTAGAAGGTGTATGGCGCTTTATGAACCGCTTCTGGAGCGTGGTCAGCGACAACTGGATTGAGGGCAAAGTCAATGAGACAGCCAGCAGCGAAAGTAAAGCGATTGAACGCTTGCGGCACAAGACCATCAAACGCGTGAGCGAAGATTTGAGCAACTTCCGTTTCAATACGGCCCTGGCCGCACTGATGGAGTGCAACAATGTGCTGATTAAGCAGCAGAATGAGCCTGTGGCGCGCAGCGCAGCATATCGCAGGACACTGGAGACGATGATGCAGCTGCTGGCGCCGATGGCACCCCATATCACCGAAGAACTGTGGCATGTGACGGGCCATATAGGAAGTGTTCACGCAACCGACTGGCCCAGCTACGATGAAGCATTGACGCACGATGAAAGCTTTACCCTGGTTGTACAGGTGAACGGCAAAGTGCGTGAGCGCATTGAAGTGCCTGCCGATATCAGCGAAGGTGAGGTACGGGCGCTGGCGCTGGAGAATTCACGCGTCGCTTCCTTTATCGGAGATACCACGATTCAGAAAATCATCTATATTCCGGGGCGCCTGGTCAACATCGTTGTGCGCAATTAGCAATTGATTAGCCAGAAGCATAGATACGCGCCAGCGGCTGTCGCCGCTGGCGCGTATCTATGCTTCTGGCTGGCTCTTCCTCTTTTTTGTAACCCGCCAACGTTCTTAATAATGTATGAATGTAAACTTTACCCACTATTGGCAGGATGGTACGTCTTGATAAAAGCAAAGAAAGAAATTTGAGCATTATTTCATGGAACCAGGAGAGGTTTTTAGACGTATATACATCGTACAAACAAGCCGTGCAGGGCTCAATTGCAGCTTTCCGTTTATGCTTTAGAGGTAAGGAATATATAAGTGGGATGTGGTGTTTGGAGAAATAGGCAGATTGATATTTGAAAAAGTAGGATGTCGAACGTCTATAAAAGTGAACGATCTTTCCTGGTAGCCGAACGACAGAAAAACCTTTTATAAAAACGGAAAAAAGCAATAACCGGCAGCCCAGAACAGACAAAAGGAAAAAACTATGAATCAGCAAATTCATTCTGAAGAACATGTAATAGCCGAAACAACCACGACGAATGATGTAGATATGCTTGTCCAGGAAGGCTTCACCTCCGATGAAATTATGTCGATGCTGTGGCTGCGCCAATGGTACCAGAACGGTGGCAGCGACCGCACTGAGGTTATCCGTCGCCTGGAATTCATCAAGCTTCTTGTACTTAATGGCAAAATGGAAATATAGTTCTTTCACAGCCCACAAAAAGAGATGCACCTGAGCTGGTCAGGTGCATCTCTTTTTGTGGGCTGCTACTTTTGTTTATCCTTTTGCCTTCATCTCCATCTGCTGCATAAACCAGTACTGGGGGACTGCTGTAAGCCTGGTTTTAAGGGGAGATGATCAATTCACGGCAGATCATGGTATACTAACATACAATATGCATAAGGCCCCTCACCATTTAGCTTTAAAAGGTAGAGTATTTATAACCGGGGGGGTCTAACATACGTAGATAACAGTGACGAGCAGAAGCAACCCGCTTGCACAAATAAGGTTGCCTGAATATAGATCTTCTATTCTGTAATATTCTCAAAGCAAGGACTACTATGCGTATAATCCTCTATCTGGGAAAAGGCGGCGTGGGAAAAACGACCATATCCGCTGCCACCGCGGTTCGATCGGCAATGCTGGGCAAACGCACACTCGTGGTCAGTACTGACCTGGCCCACAGCCTCGCCGATTGTTTAAATACACCGCTTACCTCGGAGCCAAAAGAACTGGCCACTAATCTCTGGGCGCAAGAAGTTAATGCCCTGGACGAGATGCGTCGTGGTTGGGGTAAGCTCCAGGATACTATGAGTAAAATGTTGCGTCAGCGCGGCGTAGATTCGGTGATGGCAGAAGAACTGGCTCTCATTCCTGGCATGGATGAGATCGTCAGTTTGATTAACATCTACCGTAACGCCCGCGAAGGCAATTTCGACGTCGTGATCATCGACGCGGCCCCAACGGGTGAAACCGTGCGACTGCTCAGTATGCCCGATACCTTCCAATGGTATGCAGGACGGCTTATGAATCTACAAAGCGGCACACTCAACCTGGCACGACCCTTGATCAAGGCTTTTATGCCTTCCGCTGAAATTCTGGATGCCGTACAGGCGCTCAGCGAACGGGTCAAAATATTGCGCGGGGCTTTGAGCGACCCCAATATCAGTTCTTATCGCCCGGTCGTCAATCCCGAACGCATGGTGATTAAAGAGGCTCTGCGCGCTGAAACCTACCTGGCCCTCTTTGGCTATCCGATTGACGCAGTTGTTTGTAACCGGGTCATCGCAAAGCATGATTATCACGATAGCTTTATGCAGGAACTCTACAAAAATCAAGAGAAGTTACGTCAGCAGATTCATCAAACCTTCGCACCGCTGCCCATCTGGGAGGGACCCTACTACTCACATGAAATCCTGGGCATCAACGAACTGGGGAAATTAGCTGAGGCCGTCTTTGGGGAGCAAGATCCCACGCAGATCTTCTATCGCGGCCAGGTACAGGAGGTGACACGCCAGGGTGATGTCTATGTATTACGCCTGCCGCTGCCTCACGTTGAGATGGACAAGGTACTGATGACCAAAAAAGGTGATGAAATGATTATCGAGATCGGTAACTTCAAACGCGACATCACGCTGCCAGCAGTACTGGCCAACCAGGAAGCTACGGTAGCTCGCTTTGTGAATAAAGCGCTGGAGATTCACTTTACCGCGCCGGATACGTCTTCCGAAGTCGCATAAAATGCGCATCGTGAACTCAAAAATCGAAGAAGAACTGCTGCGCCTGGTGCCAAGACGCAGCAGCTCTTCCTTTTTTAGAGGAGCCACCGCTGGTGGCGAGAAGGCCTGAAGAGTTACAAAGAAAATACGGCGAGAACATCATACAGACTGCACCCAAAACCTTGATTAGGCTGCCCTATAGGACTACAATTGCATATGGAGCGTACTGTTAACCTATTCTTTTGTATATTGAGCTTTAGGATTAGTTATTCAGCCTTAAGGAAATCTCAGTATGTTATCAGCTCAAATGCTCTTTTGCGATGAATGTGGTGCTGCTAACCCCCTACAAGAAACTACCTGTTTCGCTTGCAAGCAGATGCTGGCCGCCCCTATTCGTGCGGCACAGCCTATGAAACAAAATAATGCTTCGACTGCTCTATCGACATCTACAGACGCGCTGGCACCTGGCTTTCTGTTGGCGCAGCGTTATATTATTGTGCGCGAGGTGGGTCAGGGCGGCTTTGGCATTGTCTACGAGGCGAAAGATTGCCAGAGAAAAAGCAGATCGGTAGCGGTTAAGCAGATTAACCTGTGCGCCCTTAAGCCACGCGAAGTTATTGAAGCTACAGATTCCTATAACCGCGAGGTAACGCTGCTGAGTACATTAGAGCATAAGAATGTGCCCAGGATATATGACCACTTCACTGATCAGGACCACTGGTACCTGGTGATGGACTTTATAAAAGGCGAAACTTTAGAAGATTACCTCGCCAAAGCCAGTGGCGGCCGCTTGCCACTCAAAAAGGTGCTGAGCATCGGTATAGAGCTGTGTAATGTGCTGGACTACCTGCATAAACATAATCAGCCTATTATCTTCCGCGATGTCAAACCTGCTAATATTATGCGCACCTCCAAAGGCAGGCTCTATCTGATCGACTTTGGCATTGCCCGTCAATTTACGCCAGGGCAAAGCAAAGACACCGGTCCACTGGGATCGCCTGGGTATGCTGCCCCTGAGCAGTATGGCAAAGCCCAAACCACTGCACAGACAGATGTATACGGCCTGGGCGCAACGCTCCAGGCGCTCTTGACAGGCGTAGAACCACTGACAACTCCACCCGCACATATATCGATACCGAAGAAGATGCAGAAGCTGCTGGACCAGATGCTCGAAGCTGACCCCATGCACCGACCCGGTAACATGGAGGAGGTCAAACGCAGGTTGCAAAGAATTAAAGATGGCTTTCAAAAACCTGCACTGTCCCTTATGCGAGGACTGTTAACAGGCTCTATGCCCTATTCGTTGATAGCACTCCTCCTTTTATCCTGGCATCTTATCCCACTAACGTCCACCTTTGCGAGTTTCAACCCGGTCTTTTTTGTGATCTACTATTTGCTCATGTGTACGTGGCCTTTTGTTCTCATAGCGCAATTGATTCGGGCCACTAAGTTTCTTTTCACACCACAAAAACGGCTCATAGGGTTGGGGATACTCCTTATGCAAGGATTGTTGATACTGGGTATTATAAACACGTGGTTACCATACCAATTTTTTTAGGCGGCTTATTAAACTGATGTGTGACTAACGCTTTATACATGTTTTTGCATCCTCACTGCCTGCGGCAGTTCGCAGGGTTTTATATATTGCAGCTGGAAGCCTGGCCGCCATCGGCGGCCAGGCTTCCAGCTGCAATATATGTGAATCATACTTGACATGTGTTCGAAAAACCTTCTATAGTAGGGAAGCAAGAACGGATACGTCAAGTACTCCATAGTGTGAACGCTGGGGCCTCCGCGCCGCAAATGGTGAAATAGTGAATATCACAGGTTATGTCAAATACAGCACAGCATGTGTTTGCTCCATACGTGGAGCGAGCACGTAAAGTATTACAACACGAACAGCGCACGCATCACCAGGACCAGGCTATCAAACCAGGAGGCCTGGAAGTCTTTGTTGGGCGCTGGGCTGATGAAATGAGTGTTATATGCAAAAATGCTGGACTCGACCTGAGGCCGGTGCACGATTTTGCTGAGTGCTTGCAGGGATATCGCAAACAGGACCCGATGCAACGGGCTGCCAGCTTACGGTCCGCCCTGGCAATCCTACATGAGCTGGATGCGCTGGACAATACACAGAACGATAAAGCGCCAGCATCGACTACTCAGCCACCAGCTACATTGAATGGCGGTCGACTGGATACAGAGGCTGCCCACTATAACGGTGATGGCAAGAAACCCGCTCAGACTATCACACCGATTACTAACATCAATAGCGATAGCAAGAAGCCTGCACAGACGAACGGCAGGGCGGAGCCAGCTCCCCAAAGGATACGCCTGGAAGCGGGTATGACGCCCGGGCATACTGTCCTCACACTACTCAGCGCGGATATTACGGCTGTACCTAAAGTAGGTCCAGCAGCAGCTACACGCCTGCGCAGCCTTGGTATACGCACAGTGCGCGATTTGCTCTTCTATTTTCCACGTGACCATCGCGACTATAGCAAGCTCGAAAAGATCGCCAATCTGCCTTTTAACGAAGTGACCACGACCAAGGGTCTGATCTGGGAGGTAAAAAGTGCTCCTACCAAAGGCGGACGCACGCGCACGATAGCCACAATTTCCGATGATACGGGTAAGTTGAATGTGACGTGGTTCAATCAACCCTACCTGTTTAAACAGTTGAAGAATGCGCAAGGCTCGTGGCTGGTGGTGACAGGTACCAAGCAGCGCTTTGGCAATAAGGTTGAG
>WNFN01214902.1_pt1 | contig 13159 bp, 14 predicted proteins | sample 5400161 | NCBI WGS metagenome assembly WNFN01 (sample SAMN13153353, study PRJNA577476) | soil metagenome | isolation source: 80 cm saprolite on Douglas fir-dominated hillslope | place: USA:California | collected 2013-09-17
TTACGCCTCTCGGGATCGAGCACGACCTTGGCCTTTTCGAGCTTGGCCGCGTAATCCTCGAACCGGCGCACCTTGAATGGCTGCGGCGCCATGAAGCGGTGGCCGCGCGTCTCGTCCCCGGCTCTGATCCCGTCGATTGCGAACGCGACGATGTCCGGCTCCTCGGTCTCCGGCCCGAAAGTCGCGACAATGGAATGCAACGGCCGCACCCAGGCAAGCGAGCCAGGCTGCTGCGACTGCTCGCCCCAACGCATCGACTTCGGCCAGGGGAACGTCTTCACCACTTCCGGCACGATTTCGGCAAGCACGTCGATCGCCGGCCGGCCCGGCTTGTCAATCACCGCCACGTAGAAGTCGCCCCTCTTGTCGGGCATGATCTTGGCCTCGCCGATCGACTTGAGGCCGGCAGCACGCAAAAACCCTTGGATGGCGCTCTCTGGCGCGCCCACGCGCGGGCCTTTCTTCTCCTCCTTCACGTCCGGCTGCCTGACCGGCACGCCTTTGACTGCGAGCGCCAGCCGGCGTGGCGTGACGAAGGCCTTGGCGCCCTCGTAGAGCAGTCCCGCGCCGACGAGCGCATCCGTGACGCGCTTGCGCAAATCCTCGGCCGCACGCGCCTGCATGCGCGCCGGAATTTCCTCGGAGAACAGCTCGAGCAGAAAATCGGGCATCGCGAGCAGGTAGCAGGCGCAGTCGGCATTGTTAAGTCAAAAAGCGCGGGGCGCGCGTTCCCCGGCCAAGCTTTGCCCGCCTGGGTGCGCTTGCAGGGCTCAGCGCCATGCCGCACATTTTCGGTCGGCTTCACCAGCGTTCGGTGCGTTCGATGAGAATCCTCAGCCGCATCATTTCCGCGCGCGCCGCCGCCGTGTGTGCGCTCGCCGTGATGTCGGGCGCTGCTCCCGCCTCGGCCAACGAGACGGCCTACCTGATGTACCTCAAGGGGAGCGAAGGCCCGCCTGCGGTCCCGATGCGCGTGGTCTGGGACGACACGAAGCCCCACATCAGCATCGATCTCGGAGAAAAATACGAGCCTGCGCTGACGAAGCTTAAGCTTCCCCGCGTGCTCGAATACGATGCGAGCCGCGATAAGTCGCAATTCGTGGTGCGCGATCCGGAGTTTGCGCGCTTCGTCAAGGTGGTCGCCGCCTCGATCGTTCAGGGCTTCTTGGCCGCAAGCCCCCTTCCCGGCGCGTGGGCGCAACCCGCGGAGGTCACCGTTCACACCGCAACCCTGCTCGTCACGCCGGCGCCGGCCCGACTCGAGGTGACCGCACGGCTCCATGTCACCTATCTATGGCCGCAAAAATCGGGGCCGCCCAAGGTCCAGGATCTGATCAAAGGCGACATGGTGTTCGTGGGCCAGCCGGAGGGCGTCGGATCTGGTGCAGCAACGCCCACGGGCAAGCCGTGACGGATGCTCCTCGGCCCATGCACCCGGTCACCCTTCCCTGAAGGACCCTCCAGGGGAGGCTGCCTCGGACGCCAACTTGGTTCAGCTTCACGAGCGTTGCGGCTCTGGATTGAGCTTCTTGTGGCTGCCGTCGCACATGGGCCGGTTGCCGGTGCGCTTGCAGGCGCAGAACCAGGTGCGCGACGCCTGATCCGCCTTCCATTCAACCGGTGTAAACGCTGTGCCCTTGTGCGAGCCGTCGCAGAACGGCTGGTTCTTCGAACGCCCGCAGGCGCACCACCAATAACTCTTGCCGGCCTCGACATCGATCGCAACCGGGGTACGTCCGCCGATTTCTGGCTGGGCATTCATGCGCCTGCTCCTCCCGCTTCGGTCGCGAGCCATGCCTCGCCGCACGCTTTGGCAAGCTCGCGCACCCGCAGAATGTAGCTCTGCCGCTCGGTCACGGAAATCACCCCGCGCGCGTCGAGCAGATTGAATACGTGGCTCGCCTTGATGCACTGGTCATAGGCCGGCAGCGCCATCAGGTGGCGCCTGTTGTTGCCGATCGTGGTCCAGCCGGCGGCGATGTAGTTGCGGCAGGCGGCCTCCGCCATCTTGAACTGCTCGAAGAGCATCTCCGTTTCGGCAAATTCGAAGTTGTGGCGCGAGTATTCCTGCTCGGCCTGCAGGAAAACGTCGCCATAGGTGACCTTCTTCTCGCCTTCGCGGCCGTTGAAGTTGAGGTCGAACACGCGGTCGACGCCTTGCACATACATCGCCAGTCGCTCGAGCCCATAAGTGAGCTCTCCGGAGACCGGCGCGCATTCGAATCCCGCGACCTGCTGAAAGTAGGTGAACTGCGATACTTCCATGCCGTCGCACCAGCACTCCCAGCCGAGTCCCCAAGCGCCGAGCGTGGGACTTTCCCAGTCGTCTTCCACGAAGCGGATGTCATGCAGCTTCGGATCGATGCCGATCGCGGCGAGCGATTTGAGATAGAGCTCCTGGATGTCCTCCGGCGAGGGCTTCAGGATCACCTGGAACTGGTAATAGTGCTGCAGGCGGTTGGGATTTTGTCCGTAGCGGCCGTCCTTCGGCCGGCGTGAGGGTTGCACATAGGCCGCGTTCCATGGCTTGGGCCCGAGCGCGCGCAGCGTTGTCGCCGGATGAAACGTGCCGGCGCCGACCTCCATGTCATAGGGCTGCAGAATCACGCAACCGAAGTCTGCCCAATAGCGCTGCAGCGCCAGGATCAATCCCTGGAACGAGCGCGCGGGACGCAGATGGGCGGGAAGCTCGTCGCTCATGTCGCTTGTGAGAAATGCCCGATCTCGGCGGCGCAACCCAGGCACGCATTCGAGAGCAGCCGAGTTGGGCGAGTAGACCTGACAGGCATCCGCAGCGTCAAGAAGACGCGGCGCAATGACGGCCACATCCACCGTTGGTATCTTTGCGCGATGATCCTTGTCCGCCGCTCGCTTGCCGGAATGGTCGTTGCCGCGCTCCTCCTGCCGACAGTGCCGGGTGCGCCGGCGCAGGACTATCCCAACCGTCCGATCCGCCTGGTGGTGGGTTTCACGCCCGGCGGCACCACGGATTTCGTCGCGCGGCTTCTATCCGAACCGCTGCGCGGCTTGCTCGGCCAGAACGTCCTCGTCGACAACAGGCCAGGCGCCAACGGCGCGATCGCGGCCGAATACGTGGCCAAATCAGAGCCGGACGGTTACACGCTGTTCTTTACCACCGTCGGCGCGGTCGCGATCAATCCGGCCCTGCGGAGCAATCTTGCCTACGACCCGCGCAAGGATTTCGCGCCCGTCGGGATGGCGGTGTTCAATTCGACGATCCTGGTGGTGAACGCTTCGATGAACGTCAATTCGGCGCGCGAGCTTGCCGCATTGGCGCGCAAACGACCGGGCGCCATCACCATCGGGATCACCGGCCTCGGCGCCGTCTCGCATCTTGGGCTCGAACTTTTCCAGGCCGCCGCCGGCGTAAAATTCCAGGCCGTGCCCTATCGCGGAGCATCGCAAGCGATCACCGATCTGCTGGGCGGCCAACTCGACGGTCTGTTCGGCGACACTCCGACCGTGATGGAGCAAGTCAAGGTGGGCAAGCTCAAAGCGCTCGCTGCAACTTCGCAGGATCGCTCGGACATTTTCCCAGACGTACCGACCTTCGTCGAGCAAGGCTTTGCCGACACGATTGCCAACCAGTGGGCCGGCACACTGGCGCCCGCGGGCACGCCACCCTCCGTCATCGCCAAGCTCAACGCAGCTTTCAATGCTGCGCTGACCGATGTGGATGTGCGCGGAAAGCTCGCGCAAGCCGGCGTGACGCCCTCGCCGAGCACGCCCGAGGAGTTTGCCCAATACCTCGAGCGGGAAATCGCCCGCTGGAGCAGGCTCATCCGCGACAAAGGGATTAAAGGCGAATAGGGTCCGTTACATCACGCGCCACTCGCCGCTGCGCGGATCGCGGCGCAGCGTCGGAAACGTTGGGCGCAGGGCGGGATCGGTCGCCGCCTTCACCCGATCGAGTTCGGCGTTGATCCGCCGCACCTCTCGCGCGACCCAGCGCAGGACGACGCCAGTACCGACCGCGCCCAGCGCGAGCCTGACCAAGGGCGAGATGACGAAGGGAGGCATGTCTCCTCGCGAGCCTCCTTACAATCCGTACCGCGCCCACAAGGCGCGTGCTTCCAGCGCCGAGATCACCTCCTCGGCGAAGTCGGCGGGCCGCGGCAAACCCTCAAGATGCGCGCCCACGCCCGGCTGCAGCCGACCAAACCAGCCGCGCGCGGGAGCCATGAGCGGAGTGACGACGTCGTCGCCGAAACGGGAACGCAGCGTCGCGCGCAGATCGCCGATGCCGTCGGCAAGGCCGAGATCGGCCGCCTTGCCGCCGGTCCAACATTCCCCGGAGAACAAGGTTTTTTCTGGACCCTTGAGCCGCGTTCCGCGGCTGCGCTTGACGAGCGCGATGAACTCCTCGTGGATGTCCTGCTGCAACGCCTTGAGCCGCTCGACGTCCTGCGGATTCTCCGGAAGGAACGGATCGAGCATAGCCTTGTGCTCGCCGGAAACGTAAAGCCGGCGCTCTACTCCCAGCTTGTCCATGAGCTTGGGAAAGCCGAAGGAACCGCCGACCACTCCGATCGAGCCGACGATCGAGGAAGGGTCGCAGAAGATCTCGTCGGCGGCGCAGGCGATCATGTAGCCGCCCGAGGCTGCGACATCCTCGGCGAATGCGAGCACCGGACGCGCGTTTTCGGCCGCGAGCTGGCGGATACGGCGGTAGATCAGGTGCGACTGTACCGGCGAGCCTCCCGGCGAATTGATCACTAACGCGACCGCTTGCGTCCCTCGCATGTGGAAGGCGCGCTCGAGCGTACGGGCGACGGTAGCGAGCGTGAGGCCTGGCTTTAGCGGGGTCGAAAGGCCAATAACGCCCGCGAGCCGAACGACCGGCACAGTGGGCACTCCGCGTAGTCGCTTTGGCAGGATCGGCCGCAGCGCCTCGCGCGCGCTTGCGAACAGCTGTCGCAGATGCTCGGAACTGCTTTTGTCGGTCATCGGTGTTTGGCTCACTTAGCACACAGCCGCCGTCCCGAAGTTTTTTGCCGGCGCGGCGCGATGTCACGTTTACGCCCCCTCCGTCTTCGCCTCAAGTTGAGTTGCGTGATAAAGCGACGCGAGCAGCGCATCAGATTTCACTCAGCGGCAGCACTGTGTCCCCGCGCAGCACCGATCTGGCTTGGGAGGTCGGGCATCCTGCTCGGTCGTTAAGTACGAATCCGGGGAGCAGCACGAGAGGCGCACGGCTCCCTTTTGTCGCGCGCACCAGAACACGCACCGCCGGCTCTCGATCATTGGGATGTACCGGCAGTACGGTCGCCGCGCCGAAGCCGGACGCAAGCGCCAGCAAGACCTCGGCGAGACGATCGGCGCGCCAGATCATGGTCACGGTGCCGCGCAGACGCAGCAGCCGCGCTGCAGCCTTGATCCAGGCGCGCAGCGTCTCGGCGGAGCCGGCATGGGCGAGGCGGCGCTGGCGGTCGGGAGAGGCTCTTTGCCGCGCGGGATCATTAAAGGGAGCACGAGCGAGCTCACTCGTGCCGCGAGGGCGTTGAGTTGCGCGTTCTCGGCTGCAAGCGCGGCGAGAGCGGCATCGATTTCGACCAGCACAACGTTCGTGCCAGCAACCCGCAGCGCGAGCGCCAGTCCCGCCGCGCCCACGCCCGCGCCGAGATCGACCACGCGCTCCCCCGCCCGCGCTGGACAAGCCGCTGCGAGTAAAATGGCGTCGTGGCCGAACCGGTGTCCGCCTGTGGGCTGCTTGAGCCGCAGCTTGCCGCCGAGCACGGCATCCTCGGTGACCTCAGCGGGCATCCGGACGAAGCTCGTGTCCGAGGCCGGCGTCCTCGAGCAATGCGCGCGCCTCATCGATGCAGCATTGGTTGACCAGGATGCGGCGCGGCAGGATGCCGATCGAACCTTCGAGCACGCTCATGTTCTGATCGAGCACGACGTGGGGAATGTAGGCCGCATCGAGCAAGGCGCCCACGGCCGAGACCAGCACCGCATCATTGGTGCGCACGAGCTCGCGCCACTCCGCTTCGTCCTCGAACTTCGTGTCGGGCTCGTGCAACGGACCTCCTCCTCATCGCTCTCGCCCGAAGTTGCTCGGTCGCGAAAATGCGCGTTGGCGCACCTTGCCGCGCTACCATAGCGTTTCTATGCTTCCGCGTCCTCGCATTGAGGCTGTTCCGGAGCGCTTCTTTTGGCCGTCATTGTCCCATTTGAAAGTCGGTCGCCCGCCACCATCGACCGCCTCAGCGAGCTGGTGGCTGCCGACATGGAACGGGTCAATACGACCATACTGTCGCGCACCGGGTCGCAAGTCGCGATGATTCCCGAGGTCGCCAATCACCTGATCTCGTCCGGCGGCAAGCGGCTGCGCCCGATCCTCACCCTCGCCATGGCAAGACTTGCCGGGTATGCCGGCGCGGGCCACGTCAAGCTCGCCGCCGCCGTCGAATTCATGCACACGGCGACGTTGCTGCACGACGACGTGGTGGACGAAAGCGAGATGCGGCGCGGCAAGCTCGCCGCCCGCATGCTATGGGGTAACGAGGCGAGCGTGCTTGTCGGCGATTTCTTGCTCGGCCAAGCCTTCAAGATGATGGTCGAAGTCGCCTCGCTCAGGGCGCTCGAAATCCTGTCCTCGGCCGCCGCCATCATTGCCGAAGGCGAAGTGATGCAGCTCGGCGCCGCCAAGAATACCGCCACTACCGAGGACGACTATCTCGCGGTGATCCGCGCCAAGACCGCGGAACTTTTTGCCGCCGCCTGCGAGGTGGGGCCTGCGCTCGCTTCGCGTCCCAGAGACGAGCAAAGCGCCTGCCGCTCGTTCGGCATGAATCTCGGCATAGCATTCCAGCTCGTGGACGATGCGCTCGACTATGGGGGAACCGCGGCCAAGCTCGGCAAGAACGTCGGCGATGATTTTCGCGAGGGCAAGATCACGCTGCCGGTGGTGCTCGCGTTTCGCCGCGGATCGGAGAGCGAACGCACATTCTGGCGCCGCACGCTCGAAGAAGGCGCGGCAACGGATGCCGACCTTGAGCATGCGATCACCTTGATGATCAAGCACCGTGCGCTCGAAGACACCGTCAAACGCGCGCGGCATTATGGCGCGATCGCGACCGACGCGCTCGCTTTGTTTCCCGCTTCCCCGATGAAGGAAGCGCTCGAGGAAACCGTCGAGTTCTGCATCTGCCGCTCGAATTAGCGCCTTTAAAGGCGCGTTGATGCGGGTTCGCTCCGTTGCTTTGGCGCAGCGACGCGATGGCGGCCGCCAACCCCTCATCCGCCGAGCGTCGTCGCGCGCACCCACCAACTCGGATAGCCGACGCGCAGCGTGCGCGCGGCCGCGCTCGCCGCGCGGGACGAGTCGAACAGCGCAAAACACGTTGCGCCCGACCCGGACATGCGCACGAGCCGGCATCCAGGCAGCTTGCGAAGCACGGCGAGAACATTTGCGATTGCGGGCTCGAGCTCGATCGCCGGCTCCTCGAGGTCGTTGCGACCGCGGGCAATTTCGTCGAGCAGATCGGCCGTCTGCCGGGGCCATGTCGCCGGCGCGGCCTGCGCCGCCGGCGGGGCGGCAAGCGCCGCGAACACGTCCCTCGTCGCGACCGCCACGCCGGGATTGACCAGCACCGCGAACAGCCGCTGCAAATCGAGCGGATCGGAAAGGATATCCCCGACGCCGCGCATGAAACGCGGGCGCGGGTCGAGGCATACGGGCACATCGGCGCCGGTTGAGCGCGCCGCGTGCATGAGGCGGGCATCATCCGGCGCAAGGCCGTTCGCCCGCGCGAGCAACCGCAAAGCCGCTGCCGCATCCGCAGAGCCGCCGCCGAGCCCGGCCGCAACCGGCAAGCGCTTCGAGAGCGTGAAGCGTCCGAGCTTGAGCGCTTGCACGCACTCGGCGAGCGCGCGGGCGGCCTTGAGCACGAGGTTGTCGGCGACATCGCCCGCGGCAGCCGCGGTCGGTCCACCTACGCTGAGCGCCAAGGCATCGCCTGGCGTCAACGTCAAGGCATCGCCGACGCCGGCAAAGGCGACCAGGCTCTCGATCTCATGCAGGCCGTCGGCCCGGCGGCCGAGCACGCGCAGCGTCAGATTGACCTTGGCGGGCGCTGTCTCGCGCACGCGGCTCGCGCCATGTGGCTTAGCCGCCGCCCGGCTTCTTGTCTTCGGCCTGAGCGGCCGAGGATGTGTCGTCGGGAAGTCCCGATTTCAGCTTGGCTTCGATCTTAGCGAGATCCTCGGGCTCGGGCTTGAGGTCGCGCGCGTGAGACCATTGGAAGCGCGCCTCGAGCACGCGTCCCACCCTCCAGTACGCATCGCCGAGATGATCGTTGATGGTGGGGTCCTCCGGCTTGAGCTCGATGGCGCGCTCGAGCTGCTTGACCGCCTCCTCCATATTGCCAAGCCGGTAGTAGGCCCAGCCCAGGGAGTCGACGATATAGCCGTCATCGGCGCGCTGCTCGACCGCGCGCTTGATCATGCGCATGCCCTCGTCGAGATTGACACCCTGGTCGATCCACGAATAGCCGAGATAGTTGAGCACGTGCGGCTGCTCGGGAAAAAGCTCCAGCGCCATCTTGAGATCGGCCTCGGCCTTCGCCCATTGCTTGGCGCGCTCGAAGCAGATGCCTCGGAAATAGTAGATCACCCAGTTCGACTTCTCGGGCTTACTGATGGTGTCGATGCCCTTGGAGTAGACATCCGCGCATTCGGCGAACTGCTTGCGCCCGCGCAGCACGTTCCCGAGCGCCATGATCGCCTCGAGATCGGTCGGGTTGGCGGCGATCAACTTTTCGAGGCTCGCTTTCGCCTCGTCCGTGCGATCGAGCGAATCCAGGTTGAGGGCGAGCTGGATCTGCGCGTTGCGGTGCAGCGGCGAGGTCAGCGGCACCCGCTCATAGATCTTGTTGGCGAGCTCCGGCTTCTTCATCGCCTCGTAGAGGTCGCCAAGCGACAGCAGCGCAAGCGGATGCGAGGGCGCGAGATAGAGCGAGAGTTGCAGGTAGATGAGGCCGAGATCCTCCCCGCCGCGCCGGCCGAGCGCCGCGCCGAGTCCATAGAGCACCTCGGCAGCCCCCGCCTGCGGCGAGTCGATCATCAATGGGAGCTTCTTGCCGGCCTTGAGCTCGTTCACCGCCTCGACGATGAGCGGATGGCGGGGGAGCGCTTCCTCGAACGCGGCGAAGACTTTCAGGGCTTCGTCCGTATTTCCCTGTCGCGAGAGAAAGCTTCCGTAAGCCTGGACCACGCGCAGCGCCGTCGGGTCGAGCTTATAGGAGCGCTCGAAGTGCTTGGCTGCCTCCTTCCTTTGACCGGCAAGATCGAGGATCAGCGCGGAATGCAGCTCCTTGAAGATCGCGTACCAATCGGCGCCGGTGAGCTTGTCGATGGAATCGGTCGCTTGCTTCGCCTCGGCCGGATTTGCCATCGTCCAGGCCGACAGCAGCGTCGCAGCAAGATCGGTGATCGGTCCACGGATCGACTGAGCAAGCTCCCGGCGCGCGACCGGATACTGCTTTTGTTTGATCGCGCGCACCCCGAGAACGAGCCGTGCGATGCGATCGTTCTTGTCGACCTGCAGAACGCGCTCGGCGAGCTTCACCCCTTCCTCAATTTCGCCGTTCGCAAGCACCGCCAGGAAAGTGCGGCCGAGCAACTCGTTGTTGCGCGGATCGCCGCGCAGCGCAGCGCGGTAATAGGCCGCCGCCGCCGCGGCATCGCGTTCTCCGCCCGCGTGCCGAGCGGCGAGATAGCTGCCTGCAGGGGAGGTGCGAGAGAGGCCCTCACGCGGCTGCTGCTGCGCCCGAGCAGAAAGCATCGCCGGCCAAGTGATGGCGAGTGCAGCCATTGCGGCCACCGCCGCACGCCGCAAAGGTGGCGAAAGGATCACGGTCGACTCCATTCTGGCGGGCGAACGCCCTCGGCGCGGCCGCATTGAGCAAAATGGACTGTTTGGGCCCGGCCCGCAATAACTGCCCTGATCGGGCATGTCCACCGCCTTTGAAGGCCGGGATAAGGGCAGCATCGTGACGCCCTGGACCGATCAGGCAACGGCGTTGGGGGGAATTCGGTTTCGGGTCTGCTGTACCGCCGCGGTTTTCCGGGAAATTCCGTCTTACGAACAACCTGGCGCATTGTGATTCGGAGCTTTGATGTCGCGGCAACGAGACCACAAAATCGGCCGTCCGACATCGGCGTCCAGGAATACGCGTGAAAACCCCTTCACATGTTCGGATAGTTTGGCCCGCCGCCGCCCTCAGGAGGAACCCACGTGATGTTCTGGTTGGGGTCCTTGATGTCGCATGTTTTGCAGTGGACGCAATTCTGCGCATTGATCACGAAACGAGGTGAACCGCTCTCCTCCACCCATTCGTACACCGCGGCGGGGCAGTAGCGCGCCGAAGGCCCGGCATAGCGGTCGTGCTCGGACGTCTTCTGCAGAGCGAGGTCGGCGACTTTCAGGTGCACCGGCTGGTCCTCTTCATGATTGGTGTTGGACAGAAACACCGAGGAGAGGCGGTCGAACGTGATCTTCCCGTCGGGCTTGGGATAGGCGATGGGGTTGCATTGCGCCGCTGGTTTGAGGGTGGCCCAATCCGGCTTCCCATGGCCGAGGGTGCCGAACAGGGAGAACCCCGCCGTATTGGTCCACATGTCGAGGCCGCCGAGCCCTATGCCCAACAAGGTGCCGAAGCGCGACCATAGCGGCTTGGCGTTGCGAACTTTCCAGAGATCGGCGCCGATCGCGGAGGAGCGCCAGGCGGCGTCGTAGTCAGCGAGCTCATCGTTGCTGCGACCAGCCTTGAGTGCAGCGGCAACCTGCTCGGCCGCGAGCATCCCCGACAGCGTCGCGTTGTGGCTGCCTTTGATGCGCGGCACATTCATGAAGCCGGCTGCGCAGCCCATGAGCGCGCCGCCGGGAAACGCGAGCTTGGGAACCGACTGCCAGCCGCCCTCCGTCAATGCGCGCGCGCCGTAACAAAGCCGCGTGCCGCCCTCGAAGGTTTCCCGTATTAGCGGGTGCGTCTTCAAGCGTTGGAATTCCTCGTAAGGGGAGAGATACGGATTTTCGTAATTGAGATGCACCACGAAGCCGACCGACACGAGCCGCTCGTCGAAATGATAGAGGAACGAGCCGCCGCCCGTGCGGTTGTCGAGCGGCCAGCCAAATCTGTGGTTCGCGACCTTGGCGCAGCGCGAAGCGCTGCTCGAGGATTTTGCTGAGACTGCCGCGCGCGCCCTCGGCGAACAGCGTGTACTTCGCACGCAGCTCCATGCCGCGGGTGAAGCTATCCTTGTGATGCCCGTCCTTGGCCACGCCCATGTCGCCGGTGGCGACGCCTGCCACTGCGCCGTTCCCATCGAACAGCACCTCGGCGGCGGCAAAGCCCGGATAGATTTCAACCCCCAAAGCTTCCGCTTTGCTCGCAAGCCAGCGGCAGACATTGCCGAGCGAGACCACGTAATTGCCATGGTTGTTCATCAGCGGCGGCAGCATGACATTGGGCAAACGCAGGGCGCGCGAGGCCGACAACCAGTAGAAGCGATCATCGCTCGCCTTGGTCTTGATCGGGGCCTCTTCGCTGCGCCAGTCCGGGATGAGCTGGTCGAGGCCAACAGGATCGATGATCGCGCCCGAGAGGATATGCGCCCCGACTTCCGAGCCTTTTTCGACCACGACCACCGTGAAATCCGGCGAAAGCTGCTTGAGCCGGATCGCGGCGGCGAGCCCGGCCCAACGCGAAACGGCGCGTGCACTCGTTAGGAGCACGGTGCGACTGTGTAACAACGGACGGTCGCTGGTCCACCCCTTTTACTGCAGCCGCACAGGAGGCATTGTTGCCGCGTCGCCGAATTTGCCCGGTGCCAGGAGCAGGGATGACCCGCCACCAAGCCGCTCGCGAACTTCTCGCCTTCTATCAAGAGGCGGGGGTCGATGCGCTTATCGAGGAGACGCCGAGCGATCGGTTCGCCGGCGATGGCGCAACAACGGGCCCACCCGCGCGCCCCGAGGACGCTTCGGCAAGCGCCGAGGAGCCCAGGCGCGCCCGCCCGTTTCCCACTCGAGAACGCGAGGTTCAGGGGCGCGTCGCGCCTGCGCCATCGCCCGAAGCAGCTGTCATGGCGGCGCGCGAGGCGGCGAAAAGCGCCGCCACGCTCGCGGAGCTGCGTGCAATCCTCGAGTGCTTCGAAGGCTGCGCGTTGCGGACCACGGCGACCCAACTCGTGTTCGCCGACGGCAATCCGAAAGCCCGCGTGATGTTCGTGGGCGAGGCGCCCGGACGCGACGAGGATATCGAAGGCCTGCCGTTCGTCGGCCGCTCGGGCAAACTGCTCGACCGCATGATGGCGGCAATCGGCCTTGACCGTAGCTCGGCCTATATCGCCAATATCGTGCCCTGGCGTCCGCCGGGCAATCGCACGCCGACCCCGCAGGAGTCGGCGACCTGTCTGCCGTTCACGCTGCGCCAGATCGAACTCGCCGATCCCGACATCTTGGTCTGTCTCGGCAATCCGTCGACGCAGACGCTGCTCAACAGCAAAGACGGTATCATCAAGACCCGCGGGCGTTGGTTCCCGTTTCACGCCGGCACGCGCGAGATCCGCGCGATAGCGACGCTGCATCCCGCTTATCTCCTGCGCCAGCCGTTGCAGAAGCGCCTTGCCTGGCGGGATTTTCTGGCGATCAAGAAAGCACTGGCAGCGGATCGCTCCGCAACCAGTGGTGGGAGCGCGGCATGACAAAGACGATCGAGCACGTGCACTGGCCCGACGCCCCCGACATGTGGATGCCTTATGCGCCCGCCATCAAGGTCAGGGGCGGCACGACCGTCTATCTCGCCGGCGTAACTGCGGCGCCGGTCTATCATCACCACCCGCACCGGCCCGAGGAGTTCGACGCAATGCCACGCGACATGGAAGGGCAAGCCCGCGCCGCACTCGAGAACTTAAAGCGCGGCCTTCAGGCGGTGGGGGCGACCTTCGCCGACGTCGTTACTGCCGACCGGTTCGTCACCGACCTGTCGGACCAAGACGCGCTCAATCGGGTCTGGGGCGAATATTTCCGGGACGCCAAGCCCGCCACGACCACCGTACAGGTGGTGCGGCTTGCCACGGATCCTCGGTGCCTCGTCGAGATCAACGCGGTGGCGGTGATCGATTAGATCGG
>WNFN01022927.1_pt1 | contig 13156 bp, 16 predicted proteins | sample 5400161 | NCBI WGS metagenome assembly WNFN01 (sample SAMN13153353, study PRJNA577476) | soil metagenome | isolation source: 80 cm saprolite on Douglas fir-dominated hillslope | place: USA:California | collected 2013-09-17
GGCGGCGGTTCGGCCGGGCCCGACTCGGGCATGCCGCTGTCGTCGATGATCACGTCGACCACGCGTAGGAAGATCTCGCGCGGCGGCTTCTTCTGCTCGGTGATCCACTTCTCGATCTCCGACACCGGCACCTGCAGCGTGCGCGCGAGCTTGTCGCGTCCGCCGAGGATCTCCGCCGCCTTACGCACCGCCCGGCTGTAGACGCTAGCGGCCACGGCTCAGCTCGACCGTCCGGTCGCTTCCAGATTGAGCAGGATGATCTCGACCGCCACCAGGAACGCCCATTCGGGCGGCTCTTGCCCGCCTTGCATCCAGCGGCGCAAATCCTCCTCGCGCGCGCCGATGTGGCCCGCGAGCTGGGAGGCACCGCCGAGGATCACGCACGCACGGTGCAGCGCGCGCACGTACGTCGATTCGCACGCGGCCCGAGCCCGCGGGCAATCGGCTGCGCCGGAAAAGACCGAGGTGCGCATCAATCCATGATCCGATGCCGCTTCGCCCGGCTCAAGTCGCGGATAACCGCGCACCGCTGTCGGCTTTACCGCCACAAGGTGCTCACTTCGGCTCCTTGGCCAGCACTTCGAGCAGCTGCTCGACCGTCACCGGCTTCACGAAGTGGTGCGCGAAGCCGGCTTCGCGGCCACGCTCCAAGTCCTCCGGCGTGCCGTGCCCGGTGACGGCGATCAGCGTGACCGCCGTGCCCCACGGCTCGCGCCTGATCCGCTCGGCGAGCACGTAGCCCGACATGTCGCGCATGCCGATGTCGAGCACCGCCGCATCGGGCTTGAGCTGCGCGCCGACGCGCAGCGCTTCCGCGCCGCTCGCGGCCTTTTGCACCTCGTGGCCCGCCATGCGCAGCAGCGCGGTGAGCGTGTGCGCCGCGTCGGCGTTGTCGTCCACCACCAGGATCCGCAGGCCGTGCTCGGCGGACTTCATCTGCACCGCGGCACGCACCGCATCGCGGAATTCGACCGCCGCCTTTTCGGCACCGGCACGATGCTCGCGATCGGGCAGATCGATGTAGGCCACGGCACCGAGTGCCTCGCAGGCCTCGCGCATCGCCGCGAGCGTGGTATCGCCGAGCTGCGTCGCGGTGGCGCGGCAGCAGATGAACGGAATCGTGCTCGTCGCCTTGTAGGCCTTCACGCATTCAAGGAAGCGCAGCATCTGCGAGCCTTCGAAGTGCTGCCCGCAAACGATGGCGTCGATCGCGTGGTGGCGTGCGACCACGCTGTTCTGCAGCAGATCGAGCCCTTCGGTCAGCGTGCGCACCGGCACCAGCGTGAACTCCTCGCCGAGCACCTTCGCCAGGACCTCGTAGCCTTGTGCGCTTTCCGCGACCAGCACGCGCCGCTTGGGCGTGGCTTGCGCCTCGGGCAGAGCGGCGTGCGCCGCGGATTTCTTTTCGTCGAGGATGATCTCGAGCACGCCTTCGAAGATCGCCTGCGGCGGAAAGGCCTTGCCCGCGAGCCAGAGCGCGAGGTCGTGAGGATGCACGCCGAGCGCCTCGGCCAGCTTTTCACGGGTCCCCTTGATCACAAGCGCGCGCTTGAGCAGCCGCGCAGACGTTTGCGCGTCTAGCTGATCGTTCCCCACGGCGCGGATGGTACTGGTTTTGGCACGCGCGCATTGACGCAGTTTCGGCGCCGGACTCTTGGATACGAATCAGCGCCGCGTCGGGATTGTCCTTACGGCACGAGCGAGCGTCCGGAGCTAGGCGACCTCATTACAGCGCGGCAGCCGTTGATGCCGCGCCTCGAAGTCGCGCAGCAGCTCGAGCTCGCGTGTCGCCGGCCGCAGCGAAAGCTCCCAGGTGTAATGCGTCGCATGCGTGCTGCACGGGCAGTAGCCCTTCTCGAGGTGGCGCAGCAGCGCCTGCCTGATCGTCGTGCCATTGGCACGGCCGACGTAAATCATCTCGCCGTCTTCCCATAGCGCGTAGATGCCGCTGCCCTCGGGCGCAGCGGCGACCAGGCTGCGGGCGAATTTGTACTTCGGCTCGTCGATCGGCATGGCCGCAGATTGTGCGCAGCGAACCGGGCGCTTTTTGGTGCAGGCCTGCGAAACAGCGGCTACGGGTGGGGCGCGCGGCCGATCTTGATCGAGGACGGGATGGTCTGCTCGACGGTCGCGTCCAGGTCGAGCTGGCTGCGCACGAACTTGGCGAGCGCGAGGGCGAACTTGAGGCGCTCGATCGCAATGCGCTCGGGATACTCCTGCATGACGATCTGCAGCTGCTCTTCGATCTGCAGCATCTTCGCGCGCAACTCCGGCGTGAGTTGGATCACGCTCACGCGCTGCGCAGCTTGGCGACCGACTCGGTGTCCCCCACCTTCGGAATGATCGCGCTGCGCTCCGCTTCGGCACGGATATAGCGCACCAGCGCGATGATCATCCGCTGGCGCTCCTTGGTGAGCGTCTTCGGAAACTCGGCGAGCGTGAGCTGCGCCTGCTCTTCGATCTGGTCGAGCTTCTGGTTGAAGTCGTCGAGGTCCATTTGTTCTTGGTCCCGCAAAAAACTAGTGCCACGGTAGACCAGCCGGGGGCTTCGCGCAGTCGCCGGGGCTTTGACTCTTCTGTAGTAGAACGACTACAAATGGTTGATTCTGCTCAAAAACTCACGGTGACCACGACCGTGTCGGCGTAGACGCCGGCGCCGACGTTTTGCTTGCGCGGAATGCGGCCGTACACGGTATGGCTCGCGGTTGCCGCACTGCCGCCGACCACAGCGGTGCCAGCGCTCTTATCGCCCCAGACGAGGTTGTACGAGGCATCCGTGTACAGGTTGTAGGGAAGGCGGCGCCGCCGGTACGCAGGCAATGTCGACCCTGCCGGTGCTGTCGAGGTCCTGCTCGCCGATCGGGTTGTAGCTGCCGAAGGTCACCGGGAGCGCCGTGACGGTGCAGGCCGCGAGCGCCGGCCCGGCGCTGAAAGCGAGTGCCGCGGCGGCGAGCCATCTCATGGCTTCACGCCCCGGCAGGTGTAGACGCCGAGATGCGGCTGCGGATCGCTGCCCGGGGCATACGCGAGGTCGAACTCGCAGCTCTGCCCGCGCCAGCTCACGCGCAGGCGGTTGGTGGCGGCGAGGCCGCTGACATACACCTCGCCGCGCAAGCCGACCGGGAACTCTTCTGCGCCGCTGCCGACGCGCACCGTTGCCCCCGAGGGGAGGGGCGCGCCGTTTTCCAGCAGCACGGTGAGCAGCGCGCCGCGCGCCGGCCGGACGCCGAAATGCAGCAGCACGCCGCTGCGGAAATACGGCGCGGGTTCGGCCTGCAGCGTATCGATCTGCGCGTCGAGCGGCAGGTCGGCTTGCTCGATGGCGATGCGGTTCACCTCGTACGGTCGCAGTCGCGGCACGAACGCGCTGCCATCGGCGCCGGTGCGGGCGACCAGCTGATTCTCGGCGTAGACGCGCACATTGGGCTGGTCGGGTACGCGCACCACGGCGAAGCTGTCGCTCATGCGCCGCGTGAGGTGCAAGCCTTCGAACAGCGCGATACCGCCGGAGGCGCCGGCGCGCACGCTCGACACATCCTCGCCCCGGCCCGCCGCTAGCGTGTAAGTGCCGATCGAGCTCTGGTAGGCCACCTCGCCCTCGCGGCGTTGCGGCCCCGATGCGGCGCCGAGCAGGCGGTAGCCCCAGCCCTCGCCTGCGGGGAGGCTCTGCTGCACCTGCCCCAGCACCTGGTGGCGATCTTTTTGCGAGAGCGCCATCGCGGTCGCCGTGCTGCGCACGCCAAGCGGGATCACCAGCGTAAGCGTCGCCGAGGAGCGCGCCTCGGGCCCGAGCGAGCGGATCACGGCGACGTTGAAAAACGCGTAGCGCGACAGACCCAGGCTGTAGCTGGTGCTGATGAGCTCGACGTCGGGCCGGTCGCGGTAGCCGCGGTGCGTGTAGCCCAGTCCCAGCGAGCCGAAGCCTGGCGTCGAGAGGCTGGCGAACAGCTGGCTCTGCTGGCGCGGCGCCAGCTCGTCGGGCTGCAGGCCGAGTTGCGTAAAGCGCTCGCTCGCCGCCTGCGCGCTCGCGCCAAAGCCGATGCGCCGCGCCTGCCGCTCGTAGCCTACCTGGACCAGGCCGCCGCGGCCGCGCTCGCTCGAGCTGCCGGCCACCGAGCCGCTGAGGATACCGAGCACCGGCGCGAGCCACGCCGCGCCGAAGCCGCCGGTCTTCTGGTGGCTGAGGAGCTCGCCATGCACGTCGCCGGTGAAGTTGTCGCTGAAGCCGTAGCGATGCGTGCCGGCCGCCATGGCGCGGCCGTAATCGCTGCTGGTCAGGCTGAAGCCGTCGCGCACCGCGCCGATCTCGTAGGAATAGTCCTGCAGCCCTGCGCGCAGCAGCCGCGGCGTGGCGTAATACGGCAGCACCACGATCTGCTCGCGTCCGAGCAGGTCGCGCACCACGACGCGCGCTTCGCCGCGGCCGGTGATCACCGGCAGGTCGGTGATGGTGAACGGGCCGCTCGGCACCTCGCGGCTCAGCCGCAGCGCATCGTTGACGTACAGATCGACGGTCGAGGGCACCACCGCTTCGCCGGTGACGCCGGGCAGCGGATAGGTGATGAGCCCGGGCTGCGTGGCGAAATTGGTCGCCCACTGCGCGCCGCCGAAGCGCACCGCGCGCACCCAGCTGCCGGCGCCGCTGATGGCATCGCCGAACCGGAGGCTGTCGAGCTTCTCCGGCCGGTCGTAGGTCCAGGTCGAATCGAGCCGCACCACGTGCGTGCCGGCCGCGCTCGGCTGCGCGAGAAATGAACTTACGCCGACGCCAAGACGGCTGAAGGCGCCGAGCTCGACCAGCCCGCTCTTCAGCGTGTCGTTGCCCACCTTGTTCGCGAACAGGTCGTAATTCATGAACGCCCCAGGCGACGCGCGCGTGAGGCCGGGCATTCCCGTGCGCATGCCGCGCAGCTCGGTGCCGGCGAACAACGAAGCCGGCGCCTCGGCAACCAGCGCCTGGCGCGCTTCATCGATGCGATAGGACAAGCCCGGGAACGCGGCCAGCGGGTAATACTCTTCGCCGCGGTACGCCAGCGGCGTGAGCTCCGGCAGGCGCAATCGCCAGCGCTGCAGATCATCCTTGCGCGCGAACAGCGCGCCGTCGCCCTGTCGCAGGATGAGCGCCGTCTGCAACGCCTGCTGATTGAGGCGCATCTCGAGAAACATCTCTTCCAGCGCGGGCGCCACGGCGCCGGTCGGCGACAATTCGAGCACCAGGCGAAATCCCTGCGCGGAGATGCGCGGCTCGACCTCGGCCTTGAGATCGATCTGCAGCCGGATGCCGCGCGGCCGCAGGCGCGTGACGCGGATGCCGTCGAGGTAGGGATGGGCGCTCGGCACCTTCGCCGGCAGCGCGTCGAGCGCCTGCCCGGACACCGTGTCTTCGAGCTCGAGCACCAGGCGCCGGCGCAGCGACAGCAGGCGAAAGCGGATCGCCGCGTCGCCATCGATGACGATGCGCACCTGATCGCGCGCGAGCTGGATCTCGGTCGCCAGCACCTGCGCCGCCCCGGCCTCGCACGGGGCCAGTACGAGCGCAGCGAACGCCAGTCCAGCCCTGGCGCGCTGTCTCATTCCACTTTGAGATCGGCGTCGACGTCGGCGCCATCGGTGCGCGCGCGCAGCCGCACCGTGGCGCCCGAGGGCGCGCTGCCTTTCATGCGCCAGCCCTGGCTTTGCCCGGGAAGCACGTAGACCGGCGTGCGCTCGGCCGCGATCTCGCGCTCGGCGGGGTGCGCCAGCCGCACTTCCATCACCTGGATGTGCGCGTTGCCGTCGTTACGCAGGCTGAGGCTGAGGCCGCCCTCGCGCATCGCCTGCGCGCGCCACTGGAGCTGCGGCGCCACTGCCGCCGGCGGAAGCACGAAAACCGGAATGCCCATGCGCAACGCCACGCGCAGGCCCTTGAACTCGGCCTTCGGCGGCGGCGGCACCTCCTGCAGGAACACGCGGTAGGCGAGCTCGCGCGCCGGGTCGGCGTCGCGCCGCAGGCCGATGCGCACGATCTGGGAAGCGCCGGGCTTGAGCGTGAAGATCGGCGGCGTCGCCAGGATCTCGCGCGTCGCGGTGTAGACGTCGGCGCCGTCGCGCTGCGTCCACGCCACGACATCGACCTGCACTACGGTGGTTTCCTGGCTCTCGTTGCGCACGGTGATCGGCGTCACCGGCTGGCTCGCCGAGAGCGTGATGCGCACCGGCGTGACCATGAACGAACCGGCGCTCGCCGGCGCCGCCGCGGCCATAAAAAAAGCCAGGCACGCGGCCTGGCTCCATGAGCGGGGGTGCGTCAGAAAGTGAACGTAACGTTCACCACATCGGTATAGACGCCCGCCGAGGGAGTCTGTCCGGCTGGGATGGTGCCGTCGACGTTGACTGTCTGCACGAGCCCGGTCGCGCTGAGGATTTTGGCAGTCGCCGTCGTATTGCCCCATACGGTGTTGTTCGGCCCTGCACTGTAAAGGAAGTAGGACAGGTATTTCCCCGTCGTCCCGATTTGCATCTGGCGCAGCGGCGCGGTATCCGTAGAGCCCGATGCCGGGTTCGCTCCCTGCCCCATCATGATTTTAGCCGCCGAGCCGTTGGTGCAGGTCGCCGTGATGGTACCGCTCCCGGTCACCGCGCTGCCCGAATAGCCGCCGAACGCGAGCGCCCCGGAGGTCAAGAGACAGGTCTCGGTCACGGTGGCCGATACCGCGAGCACGGCCTGCGCGAAAGTATTGAACGACAGCGCAGCGCCGAGCAGCAGCGCGGCTGCGTGGATGAAGTGCTTTCTCATTTCTGGTCCACCGCGAGACGCGCCGCGGTGTGATCTGCATCACGAACCCCCACCGTTTTGTAGATCGGCGACTACAGGAGCCGACTCGCTTGTAGCTCTCCATCGACAGCAGATTAAAAGCACGGGTTTCGCCGTGCGCCGTTCGGAGCATTTTTTCATCTCTACGTAAAGCGTGTGCCTTATAAGGCTGCGTCCCGCCCTCACTTCCAAACAAACAAGGAGCCTCGATGAAGACGAAGGTCTTGGCGATTGCACTGGCGGCATTCGGTGCATCGGCGTACGCGCAGCAATCCGGATATGTGACGCAGCCTGCCGGCGGCCACGTGATGAATCCGTTCGGCCTGTGCTGGCACTCGGGCCAGTGGACCAGCAACGATGCCGTCACGCCCTGCGATGCGACGCCCCGCGCCGAGCCGGCGCCGCAGATCCTGCAGGTGCAGCCGATCGCCGCCGAGCCGAAGCTCGAGCCGGCGCCCGCGCCGATCGTGCAAGCCCCGCCGCCGGCACCGGCGCCGGCGCCGGTCGCGGTGCAGCCGGCCTACGAGAAAGTGACGCTCTCGGCGGACGTGCTGTTCGATTTCAACAAGGCCACGCTGAAGGACGCCGGCAAGGCGAAGCTCGATGAGCTGGCCGATCGCCTGCGCGGCGCTTCGCTCGACGAGATCAAGATCGTCGGCCATGCCGATCGCATCGGCAGCCCGCAATACAACAAGCGCATTTCCGAACAACGCGCGAGCACGGTCAAGGACTATCTCGACTCGCGCGCCAACGCCCGCAGCATCCAGACCGCCGGCAAAGGCAGCGCCGAGCCGGTCACCGGCAGCACTTGCCGCGGAATGGGAGCCGAGCAAGGCTCGAACCGGCGCCTGGTGCAATGCCTGCAGGCCGACCGGCGCGTCGACATCGAGCTCTTCGGCGTGCGTACCGCGGGCGACGCGCAGCAGCTCATCGACGAAGAACGGCCTCATCAGGCAGGCGTCGCCGAGCTGCTGCGCGCGCGAGCGGTCTTCTTCGTTACTCGTCAGGAACACCACCGGCATGCAGGGTGCGGACTGGTCGACCGAGATCGTGGCGATCAGGTCGAGGCCGGTGAGAAACGGCAGGTCCGCTTCCAGGATCACCAGGTCGGGCGGGTGCTCGACCAGCAGCCTGCCGCCGGCGATCGCGTCCTCGGCTTCCAGCGTGCCGTAGCCCGCGTTGCTCAGATGAATCCTGAGCAGCTGGCGCGACGAGTCGTCGTGGTCGATCAGCAGGATGGTGCGGCGCGGGCTCACGCCTTGAGTTTAACGGCTGCGGCGCGCTAGACGCTGCGGCCGATTTGGTCTCTACTTCCGCGATGCGCCCGCAGCAGGTGCTGATCGTCGAGGACAACGTCGACCAGGCGCAGACGCTGCGCATGTTCCTCGGCATGAAAGGCCATCGCCTCGAGATCGCGGCCACCGGCCCCGCAGCGCTCGAGGTGGCGCGCCGCTTCCGGCCGGACGTCGTGCTGCTCGACCTGGGCCTGCCAGGCCTCGACGGCTTCGAGGTGGCGCGCCAGCTCAGGCAGGAACACGGCGAGTCGATCCGCATCATCGCGGTCAGCGCCTATGCGAGCGAGAACGACCGCCGGCAGTCGCTCGAGGCGGGCTGCGAGCTGCACCTCGTCAAGCCCGCCGACCCGCGCTTCATCGAGAGCCTGCTCGGCTGACGTCGTTGTCTTAATTTTTCCGCAAGTTGCAACTCTTGCCGGGCTGATTACAATGCCGGGCCTTGAGTCCCGCCGTCTCCGTCAATCCGGAAGCCCCGGGCCGCAGCCCGCAAAAGCTGCGGGTGCTGATCGCCGATGATGATCGCGACGAAGTCCTGACCCTGCGCTCGCTGATCGAGGACGAGGGGCACGAGGTGCGCGGTCTCTACCGCGGCGGCGACGTGCTGGATGCGGTGCGCGATTTCGGTCCCGACGTGGTGCTGCTCGATATCGGCATGCCGGATCGCAACGGCTACGATCTCGCGCGCGAGATCACCTCGCGCTACGGGGAGCGGCGGCCGCGCCTGATCGCGGTGACCGGCTGGAAGCAGGCCTCCGACAGGATGCTGGCGCAAATGGCCGGCTTCGATCACCACGTCGCGAAGCCGTATGACCCCGAGGCGCTCCTCAAGCTGCTCGCGCCAAGGGACCCGGCCTAGCGCGGCTTTATGGCGGCAAGCCGGCGCAGCAGCGTTGGCGGATCGTAGGGCTTTGCAATGAAGTCGTGAAACCCGGCTTCCTTCGCCATCTTGCGGTCCGACTCGCTGGCATACGCGGTGAGTGCAATCAGCACCGGACCTCGCTCGCCGTAACGGTTGATCAGCTCTTCGGCGATGTCGAGGCCGCCGCGGTCGGGCATGGCGAGGTCGAGCAGCACCACGTCCGGCCCGAACTCCGCCACCGCCGCGGGCACCTCCTCACCCCACTTCACCAGCCGGACTTCCATGCCCTCGTCGCGGCACAGCAGCCCCAGCGTCACCAGCGTGTCGCGCTCGTCATCGGCAATGAGCACGCGTAGCCGCTGAGCTTAAGACGTCGCTGCTACCTCACGCCTTAACCGGGCTTGTGGGTACGGCGCCCGGCCTCCGAATAGCCCGCGGCCCAGCCTTCCAGGTAGTCGCGCTCGGCGGCGCGCGCGTCGGGCAGTTGGCAGCCCCTGGCGATCAGCTCGAAGCGCGGCGAGGCCGTGAAATAGAGGCCATCGCGCTCGCCCACTACGTACCAGTTCGCCGTGCGGCACTCATCGGGGGTCATGCCAGCGCAGCCGCCGAGCACGATCGACAGGACCACGGCCCAGCGCACCTAGAGTAAATCCTTCCACTTGGCGCGGATCTTTGCCTGCAGCTCCTTGCTCGCCTCCGCCACGGCCGGGAATTCTTCGAGGTGGTCCCAGGGCCGGCAGGCATCGATGATCGCCTTCGAGCTGAAGGCGGCGTCGTAGCGGTAGGCGACGAACATCGGGTCGTTCTTCGAGCCCATGCCGCGCTGGATGATGTCGATGTCGATCGACGGGTCGGTGCGCGTCGCCACCGCCCACATCACTTCCTGCAGGTTTGCCGGATCGATATCGTCGTCGACCACCACCGAGTAGCGCGACATGTACGCGCCGACGCCGCACTGGCTCAGGATGTGGCCGGCCTGGCGCGCATGTCCCGCGTAGCGCTGCTTGATCGAGACCACGTTGAACATGCGCGCGCCGCCGATCTCGTGCGCCCACACCGCGCGCACGTCGGCCACGCCGGCGGCGACCAGCGCGTCGTGCAGCAGCGCCGAGCGCATCACCGCCTTGGAGTACGAGTAATCGTTCGGCGGCTTGGCCGGCGGGCTGCCGATCATGATCGGGTTTTCCCGAAAATAAACCCTTTCGACGGTGACCACCGGCGCTTTGCCCGCCTTGCCGGGGTAATAGCCGTGGAACTCGCCGAACGGTCCCTCGGTGCGCTCGTCGTTCGGCTCGATATGGCCTTCGAGCACGATCTCGGCGGCCGCCGGGAAGGGCAGGCGCGTGATCTGCCCCTCGATCACTGCCACCGGAGCCCCCAGGATGGCGCCGATGTAGTTGTACTCGCACATGCCGAAGGGCACTTCGATCCCCGAGATGAGATAGCCGAGCGGATCGGCGCCGAGCGCGATCACCACCGGGAAGCGCTTGCCGGCGGCCTTGTGCTTCTCGTAGTGCAGGCGGCCGTGCTTGCCCGAGACCATGTCGAGCGCCACGTGGTTCTTGTCCAGCGCCTGGACGCGGTAGGTGCCGACATTGATCCAGTCCGAATCCAGGTCGCGCGTCACCACCGAGCAGCCGGTGCCGATGTAGCGGCCGCCGTCGAGCTCGTGCCAGAGCGGCGATGGGAAGCGATCGATGTCCACTTCGCGCTGAACGTTCTCCAGCGCCGGGCCGGTCTTCACCACTGACATCGGGAATTTCGCGGCCGCCGCCTGCCACTGCGCCGGCTTGCCGCGCAGCGCCTCGACCAGGCCAAGATGCGTGCGCTGGATCGGCAACCTGAGGATCGACGACAGGCGCGCCGGACTGCTGGTACTGCAGGTCAGGACGCGGAAGCCCTTCGGATAGCCCTTGATCTCGTCGAACAGCAGCGCCGGCGGCAGGTCCTTCTTGACGTTGAGCTCGCTGATCGCGCCGAGCTCGAGGTTCCAGTCGGCGCCGTGGACGTGCTTGAGCTCGCCGAGCTTCTCGACTTCGGCCAGCCAGGTTCGCAGATCAAGCGGGTTCGGGGTCATGAATTCCGTACAACGTCCGTAATTATTCTTTCCACTCCTTCTTCGTACAAAACTAAATCAGTTTCGCAATGACCGGGAAGTATTCCGCCGTATGGCCGGCGGCGGCGGCCTTGTCGAGCAGCGCCTTGGCGTTCTTCAGCCCGGTGAGCTCGATGCGCGCGATCTTGGCGAGCTCGAGCGCGTAGCTGATGTCCTTGAGCGCGTACTCGACCGAGAAGGCCTTCTCCGGAAACTTGTTCGGCAGCATTGCCGTCATGCCGTGGTGGCGCAGCGCGAAGCTGTCGGCCGAGCCCTTGGCGAGCACCTCGAGCGCCTTCGCCGGATCGAGGCCGAGCTTGCGGATCACGGCGAGCGCCTCGGCAACCGCGAGCACGTTCTGGAACAGCACCATGTTGTTGATCAGCTTCATCGCCTGCCCGGCGCCCGCCGGGCCGCAGCGCGTGATGTCGGAGGCGAAATGCTCGAGCAGCGGCCTGACGCGCACGAACAGCGACTCCTTGCAGCCGACCATCACCGAGAGCTTGCCTTCTTCCGCCGCGGCGCGGGTGCGCGCCACCGGCGCGTCGATGAAATGGATGCCGCGCGCCGAAAAGCGCGCCTCCAGATCGCGCGTCAGCGCGACCGGCGTGGTGGACAGATCGATGATGTAGGTGCCGGGCCGCTGGTGGATCAGCAGGCTCGCGCGGCCGACGCAGACCTGCTTCACCTCGACCGCGCCGGGCAGCGAGAGGAACACCATCTCGGACTTCTCGGCGACTTCGCGCACGCCCTCCATCGGTATCACGCCGTGCGCCTTCAGCCGCTCGAGCGGCTCGGGGTTGATGTCGTAGGCGCGCACCTCCTTGCCGCTGCTCGACGCCAGATGCCGACAGATGGGCTCCCCCATGACGCCCAAGCCGATGAAACCGATCATTCGTTCTCCTTCACGGTCCAAGACTATACCGATGCTCGAGACCGCCATCCCGGCGCGCTTGGATCGCCTCCCCTGGTCGCCGTGGCACTGGCGCGTGGTGATCGCGCTCGGCGTGAGCTGGCTGCTCGATGGCCTGGAAGTCACCGTGGTCGGCTCGCTCGGCCCGGCGCTGCAACGCCCCGACACGCTCGGCCTTACCGCGGGCGAAATCGGCTGGGCGGCATCGGCCTATATCGGCGGCGCGGTGCTCGGCGCGCTGTTTTTTGGCCGGCTCGCCGACAGCCTGGGGCGCAAGCGCATGTTCCTGGTGACGCTCGCGGTCTACCTGGTCGCGACCGTCCTCACGGCATTCTCGTTCGACCTCTGGTCGTTCGCGTTCTGCCGGGCGCTCACCGGCTTCGGCATCGGCGGCGAGTACGCGGCGATCAATTCGGCGATCGACGAGCTGATCCCGGCGCGCCTGCGCGGCACGGTGGATCTCGCCATCAACGGCACTTTCTGGATCGGCGCCGCCATGGGCGCGGGCCTCTCGATCGTGCTCCTGCAGCCCGACTGGCTGGGCGCGCATCACGGCTGGCGCTTCGCCTTCCTGCTCGGCGGCGTGCTTGGCTTTGCGATCCTGCTGGTGCGGCGCCACGTCCCGGAAAGCCCGCGCTGGCTGATTAGGCACGGGCGGGCCGAGGAGGCCGAGCGCGTCGTCGCCGACATCGAGCACGCCGTCGGCGGCCTTCTACCACCGGTGAGTGAAAAGCTCAGCATGCGCGCGCTGCCCGCGCCGGGTTGGGGCGAGATCGCCCGGCTGATGCTGACGCGCTACCGCAGGCGCGCCGCGCTGGGTCTTGCCCTGATGGCGTCGCAGGCGCTTTTCTACAACGCGATCTTCTTCACCTACGCGCTGGTGCTGGCGAAGTTCTACGGCGTGCCGGAGCAAAGCGTCGGCTACTACATCTTTCCCTTCGCGCTTGGCAACTTCCTCGGCCCCCTGGTGCTGGGGCGCCTGTTCGACAGCATCGGCCGGCGCAAGATGATCGCCGCGACCTACACGGTGGCCGGCCTCGGCCTGATCGGCGCCGGCTATGGATTTTCGGTCGAAGCGCTGAGCGCGCTGCAGCTTTCGCTTTGCTGGAGCGCGATCTTCTTCGTCGCCTCGGCAGCCGCGAGCTCGGCGTATCTCACCGTCAGCGAAATCTTCCCGGTGGAGATGCGCGCCATCGCCATC
>WNFN01085881.1_pt1 | contig 13151 bp, 15 predicted proteins | sample 5400161 | NCBI WGS metagenome assembly WNFN01 (sample SAMN13153353, study PRJNA577476) | soil metagenome | isolation source: 80 cm saprolite on Douglas fir-dominated hillslope | place: USA:California | collected 2013-09-17
TCACGACGAGCGTCGCGCCGGCGATCGGCCCGAGCAGCGTGCCGGTGCCGCCGGAGATCACCATCAGCAACGCTTCCGCCGAGCTCGACAGCGCCAGCACGTTGGGGCTGACGAACTGGTTGTAATAGCAGAACAGCAGACCGGCGACGCCACTCCAGAAGCCGGAAAACAAGAAGGCGAGGAAGCGGATGAGCCAAACATTGTAGCCCAGCGCCGTCATGCGCCGCGGCTGGTCGCGCGTGCCCCTGAGGCTGGCACCAAAGGGCGAGCGGATGAACACCGCCATGGCGGCGACGGCCGCCAAGAAAACGACGAGCACGAAGAAGTAGAACGGGCGCGACAGCGTCAGCGAGAGGCCAAACGGCGCTGGCCGCGACGGCACGCTGATGCCGTTGTCGCCACCGGTGAGGCCGATCCAGCGATAGGCGAGACCCCACAGGATCTGCCCGATCGCTAGGGTGATCATGAGAAAGCCGATGCCCGTCGCGCGCAGCGACAGCACAGCGAAAGCCGCTGATGTCGCGATAATTACGCCGAGCGCGAGGAGCGCCGCGGGCAAGTGGCCCCAGCCGCCGGCCACGAGCCAAGCCGCGGCATAGCATGCGACACCGAAGAGCCCGGCATGGCCGAGCGAGACGAGCCCGGCATAGCCCACGAGTACGTTGAGCCCAAGTGCAAAGATGGCGTAGATCAGAATCTGGCTGACGATGTTGACGTAGTAGCCGTTGACGATCCACAGCGGCACGGTGACGAGCGCCAAAAGCGAGAGCGAGAGCGCGACCCACCGAGTCATGGCGCGTGCCTGCCGAACAGGCCCTGCGGACGGATGAGCAAGATGACCAGCATCGGCAGGAAGAGGATGATGTAGGCGAGCTCCGGGAAGAGCGCCTGGCCAAAATTGTAGAGAAAGCCGATGATGAAGCTGCCAAGCAGCGCGCCCAGCAGGCTGCCGGTGCCGCCGAGGATGACGACGATGAGCGCGAGCGGCAGCATGTCGGCATCGAGACCGGGATAGACCGACAGAATGGGGCCGCCGATCACGCCCGCGAAGCCCGCCAGCGCCGCGCCCAGGCAGAACACGATGGTGAACAGCCGCGACACGCGGATGCCGGTGACGCGCGCCATCGGGGCGTCGTCGACGCCGGCGCGGATCATGGCGCCGAGCCGCGTGCGCTCGAGCATCACCCACAGCGCCGCGGCGACCACCACGGCGATGATGACGATGACGAGCCGATAGGTCGGGAAGGTGATGATCAAGATCGGGAGCGCGCCGCGCAAGCCTGCGGGGGTATCGATCGGGATCGGGTCGCCGCCCCATTGCATCAGGCAGAAATCGGCGATCATGAAGGAGAGGCCGAGCGTCACCAGCACCTGCGCCAGCTCCTGTCCGCCCAGCCGGCGCAGCAGCAAGCGCTCGATGCCGCCGCCGATCGCGGCCATCGCCGCAGCACTGGCCAGCGCCGCCAGCCAGAGGTTGAGCCCGAGCGCGAGGAAGCTGGTGCCGAGATAGGCGCCGAGCATGAAGAACGAGCCATGCGTCAGGTTGGGGATGCGCATCAGCCCGAAAATCAGCGAGAACCCGGCCGACAGCAGAAACAGTAGCCCCCCGAGCGTGACGCTGTTCACCGCCAGCAGCAACCACAGGCTCATCGCCGCCTTCTCGCTCGCCGCCCTGGAGACCGGCGGCTCCTAGCTCTTCAACGGCGGGAATTCGCGCGAATACACCGGCTGCGCCAGGAACTGCTTCTCGTCATAGGTGAAGAACTGCCCGACTTCCGGGTAGGTCTTGAGGATGGTATTCACCGCCGCGCGGGCTGTCCGTGAGCGAGACGGCGCGCAGTGCTTCGATCACCTTCTGCTTGTCCTCGGTCTTGCCGCCGGTCGTCTCTAGCGCGGCTTCGATGCACATGCCGTTGATGTAGCAACCCGCGGCGTAGCCGCCGGGAATGTTGCCATAGTCGCGCACCATGTCCTCGACGAAGCGCTTGTTGCTGGGTGTATCGAGATCGCTGGAATACCATGCGGCCGAGATGGCGCCGATCGCCTCGTCGCCGAAGCTCTTGAGCAGCGCGTCGTCATAGGCCGTCCAGCCGCCCATCACCGGATATTTGGGTTTGAGCCCAAGCTCGGCATATTGCTGGTTGAACTTGATCGGGTTCGATCCGGCGAAGCCGTTCCACACGCCGTCGACGTCGCTGATCTGCGCCAAGTAGGGCGTGTAGTCGGGCGTCGCGATGGGCGTCCACAGCTTCTTGACGATGCGCCCGCCATTGTCCTCGAACACCTTCTGGAAGCCGCCGCACTGCTCGTAGCCGTAGGCGAAATCCTCGCTGATCGTCGCCATCCGCTTGAGCTTCATCTCCTTTGCGGCGTAGTCGCCCAGGGGCTGGTTGCACTGCGACGAGGTTGCCGAGGCGCGGGCGAAATAGGGATTGGGCTTGCGCTGCGTCATGTCGTCGGCAGCTGCGAGGCTCATCATCGGCACCTTCGCCTGCTGGATGTAGTCGGTAATCGCCAGCAGCTCGAAGGCAGCGAGCGGGCCGACGACGAAGTCGACATGGTCGCGCTCGATGAGTTCCTGCGCCTTGGTCTTGGCGCCCGCGGGGTTGCCGCCGGTATCGGCCGAGATCAGCTCGACCTTGCGCCCGGCCAGCGTGTTGTTCTTCTGCTTCAGGAAGACGGTGATACCCTGCTCCATCTGGATACCGCCCTGCGCCAGGGGGCCGGTCTTGACGGTGAGCAGACCGATGCGGACCGGCGCGCTCTGCGCCACCGCCGGCGCCCACGGCAGCGCCGCCGCCATAGCCGTGCCCCACAGGAATTTGCGACGATCGACGGTCCGCGCCATCATATCCCTCCCTTTGGCGAGCCATTTTCTGAGTTGTATCCCGCTGCGGGCCGCCACGCCGGCCGCGGAGATTCGGGAAGCACAGTCTTGCCGCGGATCGCGGCAAAGGCAAGCCGCCGCGAGCCCCCCCGTTGATCGATCGACCAGCGATGATAGGGAGCGGCCGCATCTCGTCCAGCAAAAAAACCCGCTCGGAAGCCGAATGGCACAGGTTTGCGACACCGACGGCTTGCCTTTCGCCGGCATCTTATCAGATGATAAGGAAGGCAATCTCGTCGACGGCGCCGGAGGCGATTAATGCAGCTCGGGTATTTCACCATGCCGCTCCACCCGCCCGAGCGCGACTATACGCAGACGCTGAAGGAGGATCGGGAGGCGATCATCCTGGCCGACAGGCTCGGCTACGCCGAGGCTTTCGTCGGCGAGCACGTCACGGATCGGGCCGAGACGATCACCTCCTGCCTCGTCTTCATCGCCAGCCTCATGCGCGACACGCGGCGCATCAAGCTGGGCAGCGGCACCGTCAACCTGCCGAACAGCCACCCTGCCGCGGTTGCGGCGCAGGTGGCGATGCTCGACCATCTGCTCGAGGGCCGCTTCCTCTTCGGCATCAGCCCGGGCGGCTTGCGCTCGGACGCCGAAGTCTTCGGCAACCTCGACAACGACCGCACCGCCATGTTTGTCGAGGCGATCGACATGGTGCTGAAGATCTGGTCGACGGAGCCGCCCTACGATCTCCAAGGCAAGTTCTGGAAAGTCACGACCGAGCGTACCCTCGACAAGGCGATCGGCCAGGGCGTCATCGTCAAGCCGTTCCAGAAGCCACACCCGCCGATCGTCGTCACCGTCGTGGCGCCCTTCTCCAAGGGCGTCATTGCTGCCGCCGAGCGCGGCTGGACGCCGATCTCCGCCAACTTCCTGCAGCCGCCCTGGGTTGCCTCGCATTGGCCGATGTACGAGCAGGGCTGCAAGAATGCCGGACGCGCGGCGCGGCGCAGCGACTGGCGCATCGCCAAGAGCGTGTTCGTCGCCAAGGATGAGGCGACGGCGCGGCGCTACGCCAAGGAGGAAGGGAGCCCCTATCGCTTCTACTACCGCAATCTGATGAAGAAGCTCATCGGCAACGGCAGGCCGGAGCTGTTCAAGCACGACCGCGCGCTGCCGGATTCGGCGATCACCCTCGACTATGTCGTGGATTCGCTGGTGATCTGCGGCACGGTCGATAGCGTCGTCGACCAGCTTCTCGCCTTCCACGAGCAAGTCGGCGACTTCGGCACGCTGCTCTATGCCGGGCACGACTGGGTCGACGCCGATCTGGCCAAACGCTCGATGGAGCTGATGGCGAGCGAGGTCATGCCGAGGATCAACAAGGCGCTCAAGAAAGCCGCCGCCGAGTAAGTGTCGGCGCGCCGGAGGCGGGGAGGCGGGATGGATCAGGCGAAGAGCGAGACGCGCGACGGCATGCGCATCGATTGGGACGTGCCGATCGCCATGGATGATGGGCTGGTGCTGCGCGCCGACGTGTTCCGCCCGCCGGCCGAGGGACGCTACCCGGTGATCCTGAGCTACGGGCCCTACGCCAAGGGCCTCGCCTTCCAAGAGGGCTATCCCTCCGCGTGGGAGCGCATGACCGAGAAGCATCCCGACGTGACCGCCGGCTCCTCCAACAAGTATCAGAACTGGGAGGTGGTCGATCCCGAGAAGTGGGTCCCAGAGGGCTATGTCTGCGTCCGCGTCGATTCACGCGGTGCCGGCCGCTCGCCCGGATACATCGACCATTTCTCGCCACGCGAGACCAAGGATTTCTACGACTGCATCGAATGGGCGGGCGTGCAGCCCTGGAGCAACGGCAAGGTCGGGCTGAACGGCATCTCCTATTACGGCATCAACCAGTGGCATGTGGCGTCGCTGCAGCCGCCGCATTTGGCCGCCATGTGCGTGTGGGAGGGCGCCGCCGACTGGTATCGCGACATGACGCATCATGGCGGTATCCTCTCGACCTTCTGGGCCAACTGGTACGACATGCAGGTGCGCACGGTGCAGCACGGGTTGGGCGAACATGGGCCCAAGAGCCGCGTCACCGGCGAGCTCGTCTGCGGGCCGGAGACGCTGAGCGGGACGGAGCTCGCGCGCAACCGCTGCGATTTCGGCAGCGAGATTCTCGCCCATCCGCTCGACGACGACTACCACAAGGCGCGCTCGCCGGTATGGTCGAAGGTCACCGCTCCTCTGCTCACCGCCGCCAATTGGGGCGGCCAGGGCCTGCATCCCCGCGGCAATTTCGAGGGCTTCGTGCGCGCGGCATCGCCGCAGAAATGGCTCGAGGCGAGCAGCCGCGCGTGCAGCTCCAAGTGCGCCATGTCGACCGGTTCGTCGAGCGGCATGAGGGCGAATGGCCGCTGGCGCGCACCGAATGGACGCGCCTCCATCTCGATCCCCAGGGGCCCAGCCTCGGCCGCGAGCCGCCCAGATCGGCGCAGAGGCTCGCCTTCGACGCAATCGGCGACGGTGTCACTTTCTTCTCGCCGCCATTCGAGCGCGAGACCGAGATCACCGGTCCATCGGCGGTGAAGCTCTTCGTCTCGTCCTCGACCGAGGATGCCGACATCTTCGTGGTGCTGCGCGCCTTCGCGCCCGACGGCAAGGAAGTCGTGTTCCAGGGCGCGCTCGATCCGCACACGCCGATCGGCCAGGGCTGGCTCCGGGCGTCTCACCGCAAGCTCGACCCGGCGCTGTCAACGCCCTACCGTCCCTACCACACCCATGACGAGCGCCAGAAGCTGGTGCCGGGCGAGCCGGTGGCGCTGGACGTCGAGATTTGGCCGACCTCGATCGTCGTGCCGCCGGGATATCGGATGGCGCTCACCGTGCGGGGCAAGGACTACGAGCACCCGGGTCCGGGCGCTCGGCTCTCCAACATGAAGAACGAGTTCAGGGGTTGCGGCCCTTTCCTGCATAATGACCCGCACGACCGCCCGCGGGCGATCTTCGGCGGTCGGACCACGCTGCATATCGGACCGGAGCGGCCGGCCTATGTGCTGCTGCCGATCATTCCGCCGCAGGGGAGCCGACAATAGCCGCCTCAGACCATTTCGCCGCGCGCGCCCGGGACGGCGGTGCGCCGCGCAAACGCGGCAACGGCGTGGCTTCTGCCTCGCGGCGCAGCGCGCCCATGACGAAGCCGAACAAACGCCTCGCCGCGGCCGATCGCGAGCAGCAGATCCTGGCCGAAGCCGTGCGCTTCTTTGCCGAGGTCGGGTTCAACGGGCACACGCGCCAGCTGGCGCAGCGGCTGCACATAACTCAGCCGCTGCTCTACCGCTACTTCCCGACCAAACAGGATTTGATCGAGCGCGTCTTCAAGGAAGTGTTCTTTACGCGCATCGATCCGCAATGGTCGAAGCTCATCGCCGACCGGCCGCGGCCGCTCGAGGAGCGGCTGCTCGAGTTCTACAAGCATTATGCGCGGGCGACGTACACGTATGAATGGATCCGCATCTACATGTTTTCCGCGCTGATGGGCAACGACATCAACCGTCGCTACATCAAGATCGTCGAAGAGAAGATCTTGAAGCCGATCTGCAAGGAAATCCGCCATCATTGCGGCCTAGGGTCGAGCGATGCCATCAGCGAGGCGGAACTCGAGCATGTTTGGGTGATGCATGGCGGAATTTTCTATTACGCCGTGCGCAAATACGTCTATCACAGCCGCGTGGCCGAGGATTTGACCGCGATCGTGCGCCGCGCCGTCAGAGGCGTGCTCGCCGGCGCGAAGGCAAGTTTCGCGCCCGAGGCGCTCAAGGGAGCAAGGGAATGAAAGTCGGCATCGTCGGCGTCGGCATCATGGGCTCGGCGATCGCCCGCAACCTGATCGGGGCGGGCTCGACCGTGATCGGCTTCGATCTCGCCGCCCAGCGGCGCGACGAGCTCAGCGCCATGGGCGGCACGGCGGCGCGCTCCGCCGCCGAGGTCGCCGACGCCGCCGAAGTGATCCTCACCAGCCTGCCCAGCATCACCGCCCTCGACGAGACCGTCGCCGCCATTCTCGCCAAGCCGCGCCGGAACCTCGTCGTGGCGGAATTGAGCACGCTGCCGATCGAAGCGAAGCAGCGGGCGCGGGACGCCCTCGCCAAAGTCGGCATCACCATGCTCGATTGCCCCTTGAGCGGCACCGGCGCGCAGGCGGTGACGCGCGACCTCGTCATCTATGCCTCGGGCGACCGCGCCGCCTGCGAGCGCTGCGCCCCGGTCTTCGCCGGCTTCTCGCGCTTGACCCATTACGTCGGTGCGTTCGGCAGCGGCAGCAAGATGAAGTTCCTCGCCAACCTGCTGGTCGCCATCCACAATGTCGCCAGCGCCGAGGCCATGGTGCTCGGCATCAAGGCGGGGCTCGACCCGGACGAGATCGTCAGGGTCATCGGCAGCGGCGCCGGCACATCGCGCATCTTCGAGCTGCGCGCGCCGCTCATGGCCAAATCGGACTACCGGCCGCCGACCATGAAGATCGGCATCTGGCAGAAGGACATGGAGGTGATCGGCGATTTCGCCAAGAGCCTCGGCGTGGCCACGCCGCTGTTCGCAGCGAGCGCGCCGATCTACAACGCCGCTGTCGGCCTGGGCCTCGCCGGCGAAGACACCGCCGCTGTGTGTGCCGTACTTGAGACGATGTCCGGCGTCGAGCGGAAGCTGACACGCTGACGCGCCCCTTCAGCCCGCGCGCTCGCAATGCTCCAGCAATATACTTATGCTGGAGCCACGGGGAGGGCGCGATGAATTATTTCGATCTGACGGGAAAGGTTGCGATCGTCACCGGCGGGAATGGCGGGATCGGCCTCGGCATGGCGGAGGCGCTCGCTGCGGCCGGCTGCGCTGTCCACATCTGGGGACGCAACGCCGCCAAGAACGAGCAGGCGGTGACTCAGCTTCGCGCGCGCGGCGGACGCGCGGACTCGGCCATCTGCGATGTGAGCGACGGCAAGTCGGTCGAGGCGGCGTTCGGCAGGACGCTTGCGACGTTCGGCCGCGTCGACGGCTGCTTCGCCAATGCAGGTGTCGGCGGCGGCGGGCGACGCTCCTTCATCGAGCGCCCGCTCGAGGAATGGCGCCAGCTTCTCGCCGTCAATCTCGACGGCGCCTTCCTGACGCTGCAAGCGGCGGCGCGACACATGGTGGAGCGCGCCGGACGCGGCGATTCCGGCGGGCGGCTCATCGTCACCTCGAGCATGGCGTCGATCTTCGGCACGGCGCGCAACGAGCATTATGCCGCGAGCAAGGCGGCGCTCAACGCCTTGACGCGCGCGCTCGCCGTCGAGCTGGCGCGCCACGGCATCACCGCCAACGCCATCCTGCCCGGCTGGATCAAGAGCGACATGACCGAAGGGCTGATGGCCAACGAGAAATTCGTCGCCAACGTGATGCCGCGCATTCCCATGCGCCGCTTCGGCGAGGCCAAGGATTTCGGCGGCATCGCCGTCTATCTCATGAGTGACGCCTCCGCCTACCACAGCGGCGACTGCTTCGTCATCGACGGCGCCTACTCGCTGTTCTGAGGCGCGAGCGATGGAAGGGCTCATCCCGTTCCTGAGCATTCTCGGCGCCGTGACGCTTGGCGCCATCAGCCCGGGTCGCCGCCTTGGCGCTCGCCGGCCTGCAGGCGGTGCTGGCCAAGATAGCCTGGCTCTATGCCGCGCTGCGGCTCGCCGGCGGCCTCTACCTGCTCTATCTCGCGTTTCGTCTCTGGCGTGGTGCCGTCGAGCCCATCGTCGTGCCGAGCAGTGCGGAGCGTCGTGCTCCCGGCCCGCTCAGATCCTTCTGGTTGGGGCTCGCGACGCAGCTGAGCAATCCCAAGACCGCCATTGTCTATGGCAGCATCTTCGCGGCGCTCCTGCCGCCGGCGCCGCCGGCCTGGATCTTCGTCGCGCTGCCGCCGGCGGTCATGCTCATCGAGATCGGTTGGTACACGATCGTCGCCGTGACCTTCTCGTCGGAGCGCCCGCGCGCCGCCTATCTGCGCGGCAAACGCTGGATCGATCGCGCGGCCGGCGCCGTCATGGGCGCGCTCGGCCTGCGGCTGATGATCGAGACGGCGCGGCCGGGCTGAGCACGTATGGTCGCGACAGAGACACCCGCGCTCTGGCCGGCCGATCCCGAAGCGATGCGCGCGGCGGCGGCGGCTTTCGACATCAAGCGCCTCGAGCCGCGTTTCCTCGACGATCCCTATCCGCTCTACCGCGCTCTGCGCGAGCACGACCCGGTCCATCGCATGCCCGACGGCTCCTATTTCCTGTCGCGCTATGACGATTGCGCCGCGGTCTATCGCGATGTCGCGACTTGGAGCTCGGACAAGAAGGTCGATTTTCGACCCAATTTCGGCGACAGCCTGCTCTACGAGCACCACACGACGAGCCTCGTCTTCAACGACCCGCCCTATCACACGCGGGTGCGCAAGCTGCTGGCGCCGGCCTTTACGCCGCGCGCCGCCGCTTCGACCTCATCGACGATTTCGCCTCGGCCATTCCGGTGCAGCTCATCGGCGACATGCTCGGCGTGCCGCAGGCGGAGCGCGGGCGGCTGCGCGACTGGTCGCTCTCGATCCTCGGCGCCCTCGAGCCCGTGCTGAGCCGCGAACAATTCGCCTGCGGCACCGCCGCCGTCGCCGAGTTCAAGGACTATCTCATCGACCTTGTCCGCCGGCGGCTGCGCGAGAAGAACAGCGACGAAGCCGAGATCCTCTCGACCCTCATCGGCGCCAGCGCCTTCGACCCGCGGAGCGCGGGCGAGCGCTTGAGCGAGGTCGAGCTGCTGCACAACTGCATCTTCCTGCTCAATGCCGGCCACGAGACGACGACCAATCTCATCGGCAACGGCATCGATCTGCTGATCCGGCATCCGCAGGCGATGCGGGAGCTGCGCGACGATCCCGCGCTCATCGAGGGGGCGGTCGAGGAATTATCGGCGCCGCGAACCGCGATCCCGCGCAATTCCCCGATCCCGAGCGGCTCGATCTGCGCCGCCAGCCGAACCGCCACTTGGCCTTCGCCACGGGCATCCATGCCTGCGCGGGAATGTCGCTCGCGCGCATGGAAGCGCAGGTGGCGATCGGGAAATTCGCGCGCCGCTTTGCCGAAGTCGAGCGCGACGGCGCCTTCGTCCGCGGCGGCCGCGCCCGCTTCCGCGGCTTCCTGCACTACCCTGTGCGGATCGGCTGAAGGCGGATAGCCGCCATATGACGGGAGATATGCATGGACAGCGCCGATCTCGTCTCCGCCGTGGAAGTCATAGTGGTCTTTCTTGCTCTCGGCCTCATTGTCGTCACGCCCATCCTACTTCTTATGCGCATCGACTGGACGCCGGGTCGATACAAGGTGATCTATCACCGCGGACCGACGGTCGACCTATCCACTCGAGTGTCGTCAGGGTGGCTGCGCATCGAGGACGGCGCGATCAAAGTCAAAGGCAAGAAGGAGGAGTTCGCCATTCCGTTCGAAGAGCTGCAGTCGGTGGAAATGTTCAGACTTCACAGGCTGGGCCGGATGATTCGAATTGTTCATGGCCAAAGCACGCTCTTCGTCAGTGTCGTTCGATTTTGTATCGCCGGTCGATTTGCCGTAATCAACTTTTTCAAGACAGGCGCCTTGGCTCGTCATTTGTCGCCGTCCGTCACCGCCTAAGCGAGCATTTTCTCCACCAGCGTCCATAGGTTCTCCGGCGCCTCGACATGCGGATTGTGCCCGGCGCCGGCGATGATCGCCGCCTGCGGATCGAAGCGCCGCATCTGTTCCAGCGTCACCATCGGATCGCGCTCGCCCGCCGCAAGGCGCAGCGGCGCGCGCATCGCGGCGATCACCGTCTCGATCGGCACGCCGACGACGCTGCTGATGCGGGGATCGGCGGCCAAGCGGAAACGTCCCTGTTCTACGGTGACGCCAGAAGCCGCTTCCGGCGAACCCGGGTCGACAAGGCCCTTGAGGCCGGAGACGCGGAGGTAGCGCTCGACCGCCTCCGTGCGCGTCGCAAACCACCGCACAGGCGCGCCGGCGAGCTCCTGCGCTTTCGCCACTTCCTCCACCGTCCAGACCAGCTTGACGCCGAAGGCGATGACCTGCCGCACCCTCACGCCGAACCATCCACTGGCCAGCGTCATCGCCACGCCGCCGCCCATGGAATGGCCGAGGATCACGACCTCCTCGTCCGCTTCGAGCAGCCCGGCGACGTCGGCGGCATGCATGGCCATGCCATAGGCTGCGGCGTGGCCGGAGCGGCCGTGGCCGCGCAGATCGGGCGCAAGCCAACGTCCCGGCCAGCGCGCCTCGACAATGGCCCGCATGCGCTGCCACACCGTGGCGTTGGCGCCGAGACCGTGCAGCAATAGCAGCGTCGGCGCGCCCGCGCCGCCGCCCTCAACCCACAGCGCCGGGCCGGGCGCGCGCCTCATCGCCGCAGCTTGTCCTTCTCGTAGCCGGCAACGCGCTTGTAGGCGTCGGTGATGGCGACGAGCTCCGCCTGGCTGATGACGTCTTGCGGTGGCCTCGCGGCGGCGTCCCTCATAGGCGCTCAGCGCGGCGATGGAATCGCCGCCGGCGGCGAGGCAATCGGCGAGCGCGCGCGCATCGAGGATTGCCTGGCCCGCCCCGTTCGAGCCGCGCGGATACATTGGGTGCGCTGCATCGCCGAGCAGGCTGATGCGGCCGAAGCTCCAGCGCGGCAGCGGATCCTTGTCGACCATGGGATATTCCAGCACGATCTCGGAGCGGCGGAGGAATTCCGGCACGTCGAGCCAGTCGAAATGCCAATCCGCCATCGGCGCGATGAAATCCTCGAGCTTCGCCGTCCGGCTCCAGTTCCAGCGCTCGTATTTGGGTGTCGCGATCTCCACCACCCAGTTGACAAGCTGACGGCCGTCCGCATCGATATCGTTGCGGATCGGATAGATCACGATCTTCGCGTGGGTGAACCAGCCGGCGCGGATCATCGCCGCGCCCGACAGGATGGGCGGCCAGCGCGTCACGCCGCGCCACATATTGACGCCGGAATAGATCGGCTCGCCCTCGTCCGGATAAAGCTGCTTGCGCACGGTCGAATGGATGCCGTCGCAGGCGATGACCGCGGCGCCGCGCTGCGGCGGCAGCACTTCCGGCGTCGCCATGCGCCGGAAATATGCGGTCGCTGCGCCGCCGGAATCCTCGACCTTGGTGCACTGCCAGCCCAGCATCAGCCGGTCGGCGCCGGCGCGCGCGATGAACGCGTCGACCAGCGCCGCCTGAAGGTCGCCGCGATGGATCGAGACCTGCGGCCAGTCATAGCCGGCGGCGCGCCCCAGCGGCTCCTGATAGATGAGCTGGCCGAAGCGATTGAAGAACACCGCCTCCGCGGTGAGCACGCCGCGCGCGGCGAGCGTCTCCTCGAGCCCGAGCGCCGACAGCTCCTTCATCGCATGCGGCAGCAGGTTGATGCCGACGCCCAACGGCTTGATCTCGGGCGCGGCCTCGTAGATGCGGCAGGGGATGCCGGCCTCGTGCAGCATCAGCCCGAGAGTAAGGCCGCCGACGCCCGCGCCGATGATGAGGACGTCCATGCAGCGTCAGCGCCCTCTGAAGACCGGCTTGCGCTTCTCGACGAAGGCGGCGGTGCCTTCGAGGTGATCGGCGGTGGCGGCAGCGACGGCAAAGGCTTCGGCCTCGCGATGGGAGTGCTCGTCCCAGGAATTGTCGAGCGAAGAGCGGATGAGCTGCTTCGCCTTGCCGAGCGCCACGGTCGGGCCGTCCGCGAGCTTGCGCGCCATCTTCGCCGTCTCTTCCGCCAGCTGCGCGTGCGGCACGACCCAGTTGAGGATGCCGATCTCCTGCGCCTTCTGTGCGGTGAAGCGCTCGCCCAAGAGCGTGATCTCCAGCGCGCGGCGCTCGCCGACGATGCGCGGCAGGAAATACGTGGCGCCGCCATCGGCGGAGAGCCCGATATGGCGGTAGGCCAGCGTGAAATAGGCGTCGTCGCTGGCGATGGCGAGGTCGGCGGCGAGGATCAGGCTGAGCCCGAAGCCGGCGGCGGCGCCCTGCACCGAGGCGAGCACCGGTTTCGGCATGCGGCGGAGCTGATAAATCGTCTGATGCGCCTTGATGACGCGCATCTCGAGCTGGGCGATATGCGCCTCGCGGTTCTCGCTTAGCGATTTATGGAAGCCCTTGACGTCGCCGCCGGCCATGAAATGCTCGCCCGCGCCGCGGATCACGACGCAGCGGACATCCGCATCGCGCTCGAAGCGCGCCGTCGCCTCGATCAGCCCGTCGGTCATCTGCGGCGACAGCGC
>WNFN01204474.1_pt1 | contig 13148 bp, 14 predicted proteins | sample 5400161 | NCBI WGS metagenome assembly WNFN01 (sample SAMN13153353, study PRJNA577476) | soil metagenome | isolation source: 80 cm saprolite on Douglas fir-dominated hillslope | place: USA:California | collected 2013-09-17
GCTCGAGCTTGTCTGATTCCGTGCCGCGTCTTCGTCGTGGCGCGCTCTTTACGTAACAAGTTACGCAACCCTCCCCCGGGCGATGGCTGGTGGCTGTGGCGCGGGCCACTGACGAACGCCAGGTGCGCCTCGGCGATCGCGAGCTCGGGCCGACCCGGTCGTCGTGTCTGGCGCGCGAGTGTGCGCCAGGACGTCGCCGCCGGCGACCGCGAGGTGAGCGCCGGAGCGACGCCTCCCGTTTGTGAAGGCGCCGCGGTCGGATGCGGTGGTGGATCCTCTTCCGGCAATACAAGTGTCTGCGCGGGCGCAATACACGGACATCTCTAGTGCGCGCGAAACGGCGACTCTTCAGGGAGAGGAACAGCGCTGCACTTCGCGTCCTTATGGCTGATCCAGACGACGGGCCGGGGGTCACCGCGCATCGCGGCTCAAGCCTACGCCGCGCCCATGAGTGCTTCCCCCGAAAGAGTAGCGAAGTGGCGCCGATCACCCGGAATCGTGAGAGCCGGGCGGCACCTATATCAGGAAGCCGGGCTGCGGCCTCTTTAAGAGCGTATGTCCGCCGTGATGCCGCCGTCGTCGATGGCTCCGCCCGCTCGCGGTCACGCGCGCATCGCATGCGGAACGTCCTGTGGCGTGTTCGTCGAACGCTCCCGGCGGCCGGGCACCATCTGGAACCTCAGCGTCGTCGGCGTCTACGTGGTGCTGGCGGAGCCGCTGCCTCCGGTGGGCACCCGCGTCCTGTTGACGTTCGCCCTGCCCGGCGAGCGCGCGCTCATCGCGTGTCTCGGTCGCGTCCGATGGCTGAACGCGCCCTCCATCTTCAAGGGTTGCGGCAGCGCGAAGCCGAGTCTTCCGCCGGGCTGCGGGGTGGAGTTCGTGGAGCTGGACGAGGTGTCGCGCCGTCGCATCGCCGCCCTCATCCCCCGGTGAGGGCGGCGTCACACCGCGCCGGCCGCGGACCTCGCCTCAGCGAACCTGGAATCCCGCGCCGTGCGGCGGGGGCGACGATGTCGTCCTGGAACGACTTGCTCAACGCGCGGAGGTACGGTCCAGGACGACCACGCCGCCCTTCATGACCCAGCGCACGCCGTGGATGACGGCGTCGATGTCGGTCAGGGGATCGCCTTCGACGGCCACGAGATCGGCGTAGGCGCCGGGCGTGACCGTGCCCAGCGACCCCTCCTGTCCCAGGAGGGCCGCGGCGTTCGACGTCGCCGTGCGCAGGGCCTGCTCCGGCGTCATCCCCGCCTTGACGAACCAGCCCAGCTCCCGCGTGTTCTCGCCGAACATCGTGAAGATCGCATCCGAGCCCATGGCGATGCGCACGCCGGCCTTGACCGCGCGCCGGGTCGTCTCCAGGTTGCGGCGGATGAAGTCCTCGAGCCGTTCGCGGTAGCCGGGGGCGTACCCGAAGCGGTCGCCGTTCTCCGCGTAGTACCGGTTGTGGTCGATGGTGGGTACGTAGAAGGTGCCCCGCCGGACCATCTCCGCGATGGTCGCGTCGTCCATGTCCGTCGCGTGCTCGACGGAGTCGGCGCCCGCCCGCACCGCGTCGCGCGCCCCGGAAGGGCCGTAGGAGTGGACGGCGATGCGCTTGCCGAGCGCGTGCGTCGCGTCCACCGCCGCCTTCATCTCTTCGTAGGTGAAGGTCTGTTGTCCGGAGACGTCCTGGCCGCTGCCCGTGGAGCCGAACATCTTGACCCAGTCCGCGCCGGCCGCGATCTGCTCGCGCGCGACCCGCATGGCGGCGTCGGGACCGTCCACGGTGCCGGGAGTGGGGGGAAGCCCCGTCCGCGTGCGCGTGATGTGCAGGCCGTAGCCCACCACGAACATGCGCGGGCCCACCGCCGCGCCCGCCGCGATGAGGTCGCGCAGGGCGACGTCCATGTACTCGGCGGCGTTCATGTCGCGGACGGTCGTGACACCCGCCTCCAGGGTCTTCCGCGCCGCCTCCTGACCCAGCACCATGTTGACGACGGGCGCGCGAGCGCTCCCCGGCGCCGGCCCGTAGGTCAGGTGCGTGTGCACGTCGATGAGGCCGGGCAGCCCCGTGTAGCGGGAGAGGTCGATCACCGCCATGCCCTCCGCGGGCGCCTCGGTGCCCACCCGCTGGATTCGGTCTCCGTCCACGACCACGAACGCGTTCTTCAGGACGCGGCCGCTGCCGTCCCAGAGGGCGCCGAAGCGGACGGCAACGGGGGCGGAGAGGACGAGTCGCGGCACCGCGAGGCTCACAGTCAGGGCCAGGATCGTGGCGGATCGGCTCAAGAGGCGTGTAGTGTAGGGCGGAATGGCCGCTCCCGCCGCCGTGGCCGCGCGCGAGTCCTCGCTCGTCCGCGCCATCGGCATCATCGGGCTCGCCGCCGGCATCGTGAACGTGACCATCGGGGGCGGGATCTTCCGCCTGCCCGCCGACGTCGCGCGCGCGCTCGGCCCGGCGGCTCCGCTGGCCTACCTCGTCTGCGCGGTCGCGATGGGCCTCATCGTCCTGTGCTTCGCGCAGGCGGGTAGCCGCGTCGATCTGACGGGCGGACCCTACGCCTACGTCGAGACCGCATTCGGCCCCTTCGTCGGCTTCCTGGCCGGAGTCGTGTTCTGGATCGAGTGCACGTTTGCCACTGCCGCCCTGGCCACGGTATTCGCCGCCAACGCCGGGCAGCTCGCGCCCATGGCGGGCGGCCGGCTGGGATCGGCGGTGTTCCTCGTCGCCGTGTTCATCGCGCTCAGCGCCCTCCACGTCTTCGGGGTGAAGGAAGGGACCCGGTTCCACGTCGATCCTGCTCGTGTTCGCCTTCGCCGGGATCGAGATGGCCCTCACCCCCAGCGGCGAGGTCCGCGACGTGGCGCGCACCGTCCCTCGCGCGATCTTCCTGGCCATGGCGACGGTGACGGTGATGTACGTCGGCCTGCAGCTCGTGGCCCAGGGCGTCCTCGGCGCCGACCTCGCCTCCTCGGGCACGCCGCTGGCCGACGTCGGCGGCCGGATGTTCGGCCCTCCCGGGCGGTCCGTCATCCTCGTCGGGGCCGCAGTCTCGATGCTGGGTTGCCTCAGCGGCCACGTCCTGGCCGTGCCGCGGGCCCTGTTCGCGCTTGGCCGGGACGGCTTCCTGCCGCGCGCCATGGCCGCCGTCCATCCTCGCTTCCGCACGCCGCACGTGGCCATCGCGACCCAGTCCGCGATCGCCTGCGTCTTCGCCATCACGAGCACCTTCGAGCGGCTGGCCATCCTGGCCACGGCCAGTGCGCTCTGCCTGTACGGCGCGTGCTGCCTGGCCGCCTGGCAGCTCCGCCGGCGGGACGTGCGCGCGGGCGGCGTGCCGTTCCAGGTTCCCGGCGGAGGCGTCGCTCCCTGGGCGGCGCTCGTCGCCATCGCCTGGATGCTGACCAGCGTGACCGTACCGGAATGGGCCGCGCTCGCCGGCGCTCTCGCGGTGGCCGTCGTGGCCTACGTCCTCACCGCGAGAGCGCGCGCGGCCAGACGCTCGATCCCCGGCGAATCCACGGCCTGATCAGGGGCGGCCCCGCTGCCGGCCCGATGCGGTTAGGCTGGCGGAGAGGCGCCCAGGCGGGTGCCGATGGAGGGACGGATGACACCGCGCCAGCCGGCCGCTCACGTCGTGCTCGGGCTGGAGAGGCTCCTGCGCGAGCGCCTCGACCTGCTGGGCGACGCGCGGGTCGGGCTCGTCTGCAACCAGGCGACGGTCGACCATTCGCTGCGGCACGCCGCCGACCTCGTGCACGCGCACCCGAAGGTCCGGCTCACCACCTTGTTCGGGCCGCAGCACGGCATCCGCGGCGACGTGCAGGACAACATGATCGAGACCGCGCACGGCGTGGACCGGCAGACCGGCCTGCCCGTGTACTCGCTCTACAGCGAGACGCGCGAGCCCACCGCGCGCATGCTCCAGGACGTCGACGTCATCGTGGTGGACCTCCAGGACGTGGGCTGCCGCATCTACACGTTCGTGTACACGATGGCGAACTGCATGCGCGCGGCGCGCGCGCTGGGCAAGCGGGTGATCGTGTGCGACCGGCCCAACCCCATCGGCGGGGAAGCCGTGGCCGGCAACGTCCTCGATCCCGCCTTCGCGTCCTTCGTGGGGCTCTTCCCGATCCCGACGAGACACGGGATGACCTCCGGCGAGCTGGCGCGGCTCTTCAACGAGGCCCACGGCATCGGCTGTGCGCTCGAGGTCGTGACCATGGAGGGGTGGTCGCGCGCGATGTGGATGGACGAGACGGACGCGCCCTGGGTCATGCCCTCGCCCAACATGCCGACCCTCGACACCGCGACCGTGTTCCCGGGCACGGTTCACCTCGAGGGCACCCAGATGTCGGAAGGACGCGGCACCACCCGGCCCTTCGAGCTCGTCGGCGCGCCCTACATCGACGCCGAGGACTACGGCCGGCGCTTGAACGCCCTGGGACTGCCCGGCGTCTACTTCCGTCCCACCGTGTTCCAGCCTACCTTCCAGAAGCACGCAGGCGTGAGCTGCGGCGGCGTGCAGATCCACGTTCTCGACCGCGAGGCCTTCGAGCCGGTCATGGCGGGGCTGGCGGTGGTGAAGGTGGCCTACGACCTGTACACGCGCGAGTTCAAGTGGAAGCAGCCGCCCTACGAGTACGTCTTCGACAAGAACCCGTTCGACGTGATCTCGGGGACGGGGGCGCTGCGGGGGGCGATCGAAAGCGGCCGGAGCCTGGAAGAGATGGAGAAGTCCTGGCGCGCGGGCCTGGAGACGTTTCGCGCCCAGCGGGAGAAGTACTTGCTTTATTAAGTCAGGGGGGGCACTCACGCCGCATTCGCGATGGGCGTTCGCGGCCCCCCCTGAAACCCCCCTCGCAACGCGCCGCCGCTGCGCGGCGCCGCCTTGCTCTGCGGTCGGTTTGCCCTTGCCCTGCGAATTGACTTTGGGGCAGGGCGGTTCCGAGAATGGGTCGAGTTCCCATATGCCCTCCCCCGATCCGGCGACGCGCGACACGGCCGAGCGACTGGCCGCTATCGTGCGTGGTGCGTATGAGCGCGGCTGGACCTTGGGTACGAGCGGCAACTTCAGCGCCGTCGTGGGCACGGAGCCCCTGCAGCTCCTCATCACGCCCAGCGGCGCGGACAAGGGCACAGTCGCCGGCGACCAGATGGTCACGATCGACGCGCAGGGGCGGCCGGCGGACGGCAGGAGCCGGCCGTCCGCGGAAACCAGCCTTCATCTTGCGATCGTGCGCGCGCGCGGCGCGCGCGCCGTCTCGCACACGCATTCGGTGTGGAGCACGCTCCTCTCCGACGCGTCGTCGGCGGCAGGCGGGCTCGCCATCGAAGGCTACGAGATGCTCAAGGGCCTCCGCGGCGTGACGACGCACGCTCATCGCGAGTGGCTGCCGATGATCGAGAACACCCAGGACTGGGCCGCGGAGTCTCCGCGCGTCGAGTCGCTGCTGCGCGAGCAGACGCACGTCCACGGCCTGCTCATCCGCCGGCATGGCCTCTACACGTGGGGTAGCGATCTCGACGAGCTCAAGCGCCACCTGGAGGTGCTGGAGTTCCTGCTCGAGGTCGTGGGGCGTGGCCGGGACGGACACGGAGGACAGACATGGCCGTCGTGAGATTTCCGGACGAGGGACGCACGGTCACGGGTGAGGCCGCGGTGCGGGAGGCGCTGGGGCGCGTCGGCATCGACTACGAACGGTGGCAGCCGTCGCACCCCATCCCGGACGGTGCCCCCGCGGAGGCGGTCCTGGCCGCCTACGCGACGGAGATCGACCGCCTCAAGAAGGCGGGGGGGTACGTGACCGCCGACGTCATCGACGTCTCGCCGCAGACGCCGAACCTGGACACGATGCTGGCGAAGTTCCGCCGCGAGCACTGGCACGACGAGGACGAGGTCCGCTTCATCCTGCGCGGTTCGACCTCTGCTCGGAGCGCGACATCCGCGCCATCCGCCTCTTCCAGGACGCCTCCGGATGGACGCCGCGCTACACGGACACCGGCGTGGAAGCCCGCTACGAGCCGGTCTGCCTGGGGCCGTCGTACATACCCGTGAAGGCTTGATCGACCGGCCGGGAATCCGCGTCCTTCTGCTCGACGTCGAGGGCACGACCACCTCCATCTCCTTCGTGTACGACGTGCTGTTCCCTTTCGCGCGCACGCACCTGCGCGAGTTCCTGCAGGCGTCGGCCAACGACCGAGAGGTCCGCGACGACATCGCCGCCCTGCGCGCGGAGCGGCGCGTCGAAGCCGAGCCCGGCGCGCCCGGTTGGCCCGAGGGGACGGCGGCCGAGAGCCTGGCCTCCGCCGCCGGCTACGCGGAGTGGCTCATGGACCGGGACCGCAAGTCGACCGCATTGAAAGCGCTGCAGGGCCGGATCTGGAAGGGCGGGTACCGGTCGGGCGCGCTCAAGTCGCACGTCTACCCCGACGTGCGGACCGCGCTCGAACGCTGTCGGGCCCAGCGCCGGTCCGTGGCCATCTTCTCTTCCGGGAGCGTGCTGGCCCAGCGCCTGCTCTTCGAGCACACCGTGGAGGGCGACCTCACGCCGCTCATCCACGCCTACTTCGATACGACGACGGGCCCCAAGCAGGCGGCCCACAGCTACCGGCGAATCGCGGAAGCGCTGCGCGTGGCGCCGGCGGCCGTGCTGTTCGTCTCCGACGTGCCCGTGGAGCTCGACGCCGCGCGCGAAGCGGGGATGGGGACGGGGCTCTGCGTGCGCGGGGACGGTCCGCCGCCCCCGTCCGACCATCCGGTGCTGCGCACCTTCGACGAGCTTTGATTCAGGCCAGTCGTTGCACGACGCCGATGACGCGGTAGGCCCAGAGGGTGCGGCAGACCTCGTAGTGCGACAGGGTGGAGTTCTTGCAGATGGTGCCGACGTCCTGCTCCACGTCGAGGCCGGTCAGGATGGACAGCTTCTCCAGCGAGAGGGTCATCTCGCTCAGGACCTTCTCGTAGCCGCGCGCGCGCACGTAGCGCGTCTCCATCGACCCCACGGCGCGCTCGATGCGGCTCCAGGAGTCGATGCGCCGAATGCCCTCCAGGATCGCGTCGGGCGTGCTGAGCTTCAACATGATCGGCTCGGGTGAGCCGCCGCCGTCCGTGAAGTGGTAGAGACCCTCCGTCCACTGGAACGCGCTGTAGATGATCTCCTGCGTGTGGTCCATGACCACCTTGACCAGCTCGCGCGCGTCCAGCGCGCCCTGCTCGACGAGTATGGTGCCGAGCCGAATGCCCTTGCGCATGGCCCGGCTCGCGTCCACGTACTGATGGAGCGTGATGCGGCCGCGCCGCAGGAGCAGCTCACCCAGCCGGTCGTCGCGAGCGGACGAGAACGCGAAGACGAGGCGGCCCTCCTGCACGCGCACGCTCTTCTCGACGCCCATGTGGTTCAAGGTGAGCAGTCCGTTCCAGTGCCGCGAGTAGACCTCGCGCACGAGGTCGGCAAACTCGTGGTCGGCGAGCCGACCCGTCGGCCAGGTGATCGGCGTGTCGGGAGCGAGGGGAGTGCCTGGAACGACGGTGGCCGCCGCCGGCGCCGGAGCGACCGGCGGAGCGGGAGCGACGGCCGGGGTCGGAGCGACTGCGGGCACCGGAGCGACCGTGGGCACCGGAGCGGCGGCCTTGGCGGCCGGGCGCGGCTTCGAAGGCAGCGGCGCGGCCGGTGGCGCTTCAACCACGGGCTTGACGGCGGTGACCGCGGGCGCTTCGCTGCTCGCCGCCCCGGCGAAGGGCGGGGCCTCGTCGGCCGGAAGGTCGATGAGCACCGGCGTGGGGGCGGGCTTCGGGGGTCCGCTCTTCCCGCTCCGCTCCGGCGCGCTCTTGTGCTTGGGTGTGGTCCCGGCGGCGATGTCGTTCGCGCGCTCGATCTCGAACGTCTCCTCCACGGCCACGAGTGGGATCGGTGGCAGCTCCGGCGCGGGTCGCCGCGGCTCCTCCTCCACGAAGGCCGGAACGGGCGGCGGCTGGACATCCGTCACCAGCGATTCGGCGCCGTGCTCGTCCAGGACGCCGGCCAGGGGATCGCCGTCCATGGCCGGCGGTGGCGGGGCGAACGCAGGGGGCATGTCGATGGGCGGTTCCGCAGCGCTCGGAACGGGCCCGTTCGCGGCCGCCCCGGCCGGACCGTCTCCGCCATGGAGCGCCCGGAGACGCGCCACGAGCTGCGCATCGCCCGGCGCCAGCGCCAGCGCCTTGAGGTATTGCCGGCGGGCGCCGGCCCGATCGCCGAGTCCTTCCAGCGCCTCGCCCAGGAACCGCTCGGCCAGGATGTTGTCGGGGACCGCCTTGAGGACGCCCTCCAGCTCCGTGCGCGCGGCCTCCAGCTCGCCGTGTTCCAGGAGGGCGCGACCGAGCGTCACCCGCAACGAAGGATAAGAGGGCGACCGCTCGACGCCTTCCCGGGAGATGCGGATCGACTCCGCGAACTCGCCCGCCTTGCGCAGCTCCTCCGCGAGCGCCCCGAAGGCGCGCGGACTCGGCTCCTTCTCGAGCTTCCGCCGCAGCTCGTCGATCCGCGGGCTCGAGGCCGCGGGCGGAGGGCCCGCGGGCGGCTCGACGGGCTTCTCCGCGCCGGCCCGTGTGGGCAGTGGAGGCGGCTCGTGCAGGCCGGGCTTCTTCCCCGGCGGCAGCGGCGGCGGGAGCAGGGCCGCGATCTCGGGGACGTGATCGGCTTCCGTCCACTCCCGGAGGCCCTGTCGCCAGACCAAGGCGGACGGGGGCAGAGCCGTTGTGACCACGAGATGGACGATGTGCTCGACGCCCACTGGCCCCAACCGCTTGTCGTCCTGGACGTAGAACCAACCGGCCGCACTCATAGAGGCCGCCCGCCTTTTTGTGGGGGCTGCTTGCCGTCGTGAGGCTAGCACGGCTCCGGGCGCGCTGCGAGGGGTCGGCGATTGCGGCATCGCGCCGGAGACATCGGCCCCGGGATCCGCTACGATCGGCGTTTCGCCCATGAGCCTTCGACCCCGCGCACTCCTCCTCGCCGCGGCCCTGGCCGGCCTCACGACCGCCTGCGGCGGAAGCTCCCCCACCGCACCCCCGTCGCCGCCGGTGGCGGCCCTGCCGTCTCCGACACCACCGCCCGGACCTCCGAACGTCGTGATCGTCCTGGCCGACGACATGGGTTACGGCGACATCGGGGTGTACGGCGCGACGCTCAACAAGACGCCCAACCTCGACCGGCTCGCCGCCGAGGGCGTGCGCATGACCGACTTCCGCGTGCCCTCCGCGCTCTGCACGCCGTCGCGCGCGGCCCTGCTCACGGGCCTCTATCCGCCGCGCACGGGGCTGGTCGGCAACCTCCCCTCCGGATCGCCGACGGAGGGAGTCTCGGACGGAATCGATGACGACGAGGTCACCCTGGCCGATGCGCTGCGGGAGCGCGGATACGCGACCGCCGCCGTGGGCAAGTGGCATCTGGGGAGCAACCTCCCGCACCTTCCCACGCGGCACGGCTTCGATTCCTATTTCGGCATCAGCAACGGCGACCAGACGTTCCTGCTCTTGCGCGGAGTCACTCCGGTGAAGGATCCGCCGGGGCTGGACCTGATCACGAAGGCCTATACGGATGAGGCGGTACAGGTCGTCAAGAGCGCGCCGCGTGACCGTCCGTTCTTCCTCTATCTTGCTCATCGCAGCCCGCACGTGCCCCTGGCGCCGGCGCCGGAGTTCCTCGGCCGCTCCGCGGGTGGCCTCTACGGGGATGTCGTCGAGGAGCTGGACTGGAGCGTGGGCGAGGTGATGAAGGCCGTGCGCGACCGGGGCACGACGGAGCGGAGCACGGTCGTCATCTTCACGAGCGACAATGGTCCCTGGCTCTCGCAGGGCGAGGAGGCCGGGTCGCCCGGCCCCTTCCGGGCCGGCAAGAACACGCCCTACGAAGGGGGTGTGCGCGTGCCCGCCATCGCCTGGTGGCCGGGCCGCTACACCGCCGGCCGCGTCTTGAGCGAGCCGGTGATGAGCCTCGATCTCTTCCCGACCATCGTGGCCATGGCCAAAGGCCAGCTCAGCCCCGCACGGAAGTACTACGGAGCGGACCTCACGCCCTTGCTGGCGGGGGAGGTGACTCGCCTGCCCGGGGCCGGCGTCGACGGATCCCGCGAGCTGCTCGGGTACTACTTCGGGGCGGCGATCTCCATACGCTCCGGGCCCTGGAAGTTCCTGCGCCCCGGCTACTGGGACCTCGTCGACACGCTGTACAACCTGCAAACGGATCCGGCGGAGACGACCGACGTCGATCCCACGCGCCCGGAGATCGCGGCCGCGCTCGACGCGAGGCTGGCCGCCATCGCCGACGAGATCTCACAGGGCGCGAAGAAGCCGAAGAAAGGCGGGGCCGCGAACTAGAGCGGTATGATGCGGCCGTTGCCGCTACGGCGCCTCTCCGGCCCGGAGCGGACAGACCCGCACCCGGAGCCGGCGGCTCGGCCCAGCCCTAGACGACGGTGCGGCGGCCGGTGAGAAGGTTCACCACGAAGACGACCAACGCCACGACCAGCAGCAGGTGGATGAGCCCGCCACCCACGTGAGCGATCAACCCGAGGAGCCACAAAGCGAACAGGATCGCGATGATCGTCCAGAGCATGTTGCCTCCTTGCGAACGCGGATGCCGCGTCCTTGCCCTGGATCGGGAGCAACTTCCATGCCGCGGCTGCGATCGAGGGCAGCGCGGCCGGGAACCCACTGCATCCCTTGCCTCTCCGCGTCATTGGTCCGCTGCGGCCGGGAGTGCATCCAGGGCCGCGGGACTCTTGTAGGTTCTTCCTCAGGTGGGCGCCGCCGTCGCTACGGATGGCGAAGCGCCAGCAGGGAGCGGTACAGCCAACCGGCGTCCACCGGGTCGGGCCGGGCCGCCAAGGCGGCGCGGCGCTCGGCCCACGATCCGCCCGCGTCGGAAGAGTGCGCGCTCTCGGTCCCGGCGGCGACGGGATGGAGGAGCACCTCCGCCACCGCCCAGGGGCCGCTCTCGGTGGGCGCGATCCGCACGGCGGTCACGATGCGCCCGTCGAGCGCGATCGAGAAGGCCAGGTCGTCGACGAGGAACTGCGGATGGCCGTTCACCCAGGCGAGGTCCATGGTCTCGCGGCCCGGCCGTCGGCGGCCGACGCGCTCGAACGTCGATCCGTCGGAGGAGACCTCGATGTCCATCGCGCGCGGCAGGTCCGGCGCGGACGGCCCCGCGAGCAGCGTCACTCCCGCGACCGCGAGCGGCCGACCCACGGCAAACACGGCGCTCCCCGAAGGCTCGACCACGCGCGTGGCGACGTCACCGTCCCCCGCCGGTCCGGCCACGGCCCCGGGCGCGGTGCGCGACGCGAAGGGCGGCACGAAGTCGAAGTACACGGCCGCGGGCGCCGCGTCCCGGCGCGCGTACCTCGCCCCGATGCCGGCCAGCTTCGACTCGAAGGTGTGTATGGCCGGCAACTGGAAGTCGACGCCTGGGACGAGCACCCAGCCCACGCGCGAGGTGAAGCGGACCTCGTCGAGGTACGGCATCGGATAGCCCCAGAACCGCTCGTTCCACGGGGGCGAGGCCACCACCGTCTCGCCGCTCGTGTAGGTCAGGCAGTACGCGGTGTGGTACGAGGCGTACGCGCGCACGAGGTGCTGCTCGCGCAGGAGGTCGAGCACGCGCGCGCAGTCCGGGACCAGCGCTTCCGGTCCGGCGCGATGCCACTCCGCCAGCAGCCGCGCCCCCGTCCACAGGTGCGCGACGCAAAGCGGAATGACGACGAGCCACGCGCGGGCGGGGCCGGCGAGCCGCACCGCACCCGATCGGGGTCAGGAAGCGCACGGTGTGGGGGTCGGACCGCACGGGAAACGGGAACGCGACGATGGTCAGCGCGATCGCGCCCAGGAGCAGGCCGGCGATCGGCCGCCCGCGCAGCGAAGCCCATCCCACCATCGCGCCCGCCAGCCAGGCCACGACGAGCGCCGCACCCACGACGAGAGGTGCGGCGACCGTGCGCTCCCCTTCGTCCGCGGTCAGGGGACTCCAGAGGCCGAGCAGGGCGGCCACCGGCTCGTGCAACCGTCGCGCGACCATCGCCGCGTGCGCGAGGGGCGGCGTGCCTTCGTGCGCGATGCCGAGCACGGCGGTGGCCGAAGGCTCGCGCCAGGCGGAGAGCCACCACGGCGCGCTGGCGGCGAGGAAGGGGACGATCGCCCAGAGGAGGGCGCTCCGCGCGCGTGCGCGCCCGGCGCCGCGGGCCAGGACCACGCCGACCGCGGCCAGCGTGGTCAGGGACATCAGATGGGTCCAGACGGCGAGACCGCTGAGCAGGCCGATCAGGATCAGCCGGCCGCGTTTCGGGGGCGCCGCGGCCCCGAAGTCCTCCGCCGCTCGCGCGGCCAGGGCCACCACGGCCGCGAGCAGGACGAGCGTGGTCGGGTACAGCGGGGGGAGCGCGGACAGCAGGAGAACGTACGCCGACGGACACGCGACGAGGAGGGCGGCGGGGAGCCCCGCCCCCGCGACCGCGATCTCGCCGAGGACGGCGGCGGCCGCCACCAGGGCCAGCGCGAGCAGGGCGTAGGGAATCCGCACCGCGAGCGGGCTCGGACCCAAGCCGGCCACGAAGGGGGCGGCGATCCAGCCGTCGATCGGCGAACCGTACGGCTGACCCCACATCGTGATGCCGCGCGTGGGATGGCGCGCCATGAGGCCGACGATCGCGGTGTCGCCGTCCACGGACGCGCGCGCGGCAAAGGCCCAGAACGGTGCGCGCACGGCGGCGGCGAGGAGGAGTACGGCGAGGACCGACCGCGCTCTCACGCGCGCCTATCCTACGCGAGGTCAGGGGCGACGGCGGTCGAGGCTCTGGCGCGCGGGACGCCGGCGCTCACCCAGGCGACGGCGGCCGCTCAGGGCACGACGCGTGGCGCGGGCGACGTCGCCGGGGGCGGCGGGAAGGGCGACCGTCCATTCGAAGACCTTGTCGTTCTCGACGAGGACGACGCGCGCGCGATCGGGGGCCTGGGGGTCGGCCCCTTCGGCCTCGATGCGGCAGACCGCCTTGGCGATGGCGGCCGCCGCCTCCGCGATCTCGCGCTCGAAGAGGCCCGCCAGCGAGGGATCGCGTCCCGCCAGCCCGTTCTCCGTGAACTCGATCATCGCGAGCTCTTGCCGGCGAGGCTCGCCACCACCGCGAC
>WNFN01248803.1_pt2 | contig 13147 bp, 10 predicted proteins | sample 5400161 | NCBI WGS metagenome assembly WNFN01 (sample SAMN13153353, study PRJNA577476) | soil metagenome | isolation source: 80 cm saprolite on Douglas fir-dominated hillslope | place: USA:California | collected 2013-09-17
GCCCGCCGCGGCCGATGAGTTGTCGGTCGCGGAGCTAGCACGCCACGAGGCGATCCGGCTGTTTGCCGACCGGGCTGCGGCCGTGCGCCCCGGGTTCGAGCTCGACTCGGATAATTCGGGCGCGGTAGTGCGGCTGTGCCGGACCCTGGACGGCATGCCGCTGGCCATCGAGCTGGCCGCAGCACGGGTCGGCGCCCTGTCCGTCGAGCAGATCGCGGGCCGTCTCAGCCGCAGGTTCCAGCTGCTTGCCTCGGGTGATCGTACTGCCCCGGCACGTCAGCAGACCTTGCGGGCCGCCGTGGACTGGAGCTACGAACTGCTGACCGAGCCCGAGCAGGTCCTGCTGCGCCGGCTCGCCGTGTTCTCCGGCTGGAATCTGGAGATGGCCGAGCAGGTCTGCGCCGACGGGGCGATGCCGGCCGGGCAGGTGCTCGACCTGCTGGCCGCCCTGATCGACAAGTCGCTGGTCACGCTCGACGCGGAAGTAGACGGGAACGCGCGCTACCGGCTGCTCGACACCATCAAGGAGTACGCCGCCGACCGCCTCACCGCTTCCGGCGAGGGCCCTGCCCTGCGCCTGCGGCACCGCGGCTACATGCTGCGCCAGGCCGAGCAAGTCGTCGAGCAGGCGTTCGCGCGCGGCGACCCGCCGTGGCCGGAGCGGGTAGCCATGTACCACAGGAGCGCGGTGGAGAGACCCAATTACCGTGCGGCGCTCTCCGCCTGCGCCGAGCGCGGCGATGCCGAGGAGGGCCTGCGGCTCTGCTCGGCGCTGCGCAGCCCGTGGATCGCCTACGGCGACGTGACCGAGGGAATCAGCTGGTTCGATCGTTTCCTGCAGCTTGACCAGGAAGTCACGCCTGGCGTCCGGGCCCGCGCCCTGATGCTGCGGGCCGAGCTTGCCTTCGAGCAGCAGGACTACCCGACAGCCGGCCAGCTCGCGCAGGCGGGCCTTGATCTCTGCCGCGCGTCGGGGAGCCCGGGCGCGGCGGGAGGGCTGCGCATCCTCGCCGTGGTCAGCCTCCGGGCCGGCCGCCACGAGAACGCCCTGGCCAGCATCGACAGTGCGATCGAGGCCGCGCGAGGCGATCGTGACGACTGGGAAGAAGGGCTCGCGCTGGCCGTCAGGGCCGCGATCATCGCCGGCCAGGGCAGGCTGCACGAGGCGCAGCGTGCCTTCGAGGCCGCGCTCGACGTGCTACGCGACAACAACGGCTGGGGCGTGGCGCAAACGCTGTACGGGTTCGGCGGTCTCGCCCGGGCGCGCGGTGATCACGAGGCGGCACTGGCCCATTTCCGGAACGCGCTGGCCCTGTACCGCGAGATCGACGCCCGGCCCGAGATCGCCAGGTGCCTGGCCGGCATCGGATGGGTGGCGCTGTCCCAGCGCGACCTGGAGCTGGCCCGGTCCAGCCTGACGGAGAGCCTTCAGCTCAGCCTGGCTACCGGGCAGCGGCTCGTGGTGGCCCGCGGGCTCGAGGCGTTTGCCATGCTCGCGGCCGCCCGCGGCGACCCAGCCCGCGCGGCGAGACTCGAGGGCGCTGCGCTGGCCGTGCGCGAGGCGGTCGGGCACGTGCCCTCCATGCTGGCCCGGTCCCGGCTCGGTGACCTGCTCGAGTCGGCGCGCCGCCAGCTGGGGCCGGCGGCCGCCGAGGCGCTGCTCGCCGAGGGCGCGGCGATGAGCGCCGCCGGGGCCGTCAGGCTCGCGACCGGCTCCGGCAGGGGCGATCTCCCGGGCGATCCCGCCCGGCCCGCAGTTCCGGCCCAGGCCGCCGTGCCGCTCAGCTCCGGGGCGCTGTCCACGCTGACCGCGCGGGAGCGCGAGATCGCGGCCCTGATCGCCCGCGGCCTGTCCAACCGCGGCATCGCTGACGAGCTGGTGATCAGCCCCGCCACCGCGGCCAGGCACGTGGCCAATATTTTCACCAAGCTCGGATTCACCTCCCGGGCCCAGGTCGCCGCGTGGGCCGCGCAACGCGAATCCGGCGGCCAGGGCTGACGGAGCGGGCCGCGGCGCCGGACCGGCGCCCGCGCCAAGCCTGTCGAGTCCGCCGGGGCGTGCACATCCGCCCCGGCCGGGTACACATGTCCCTGGTCGCCTACACCTCCGCTGGAGCTGCGGAAATGCACATCCGGATGGTCAATTCGGGGCATGTGCCGAGGCAGCGCCCCGCCTAGCGTCGTGGCCAGAGCGCAAATGCGGAGTCTGGCGGATGTTCCGGCCACCAGGAGGGGGCTGGCCGGCCTCCTCGGACCTCTGGCATGCGGGCCCAGGCATCTGCCGGGCCCGCATGCGCTCTACAGTCCTAGCCCGGGGTGCCGCTGCCGTGGCGCCGCTGCCGTGGCGAGGCTGGATGAAGGATCCCCGTAACGGCGGCGCCTTCTCTGGGGTCGGCAACGGTGCACCATACCGCTAGGAGCCTCGCTCGTTGTTCTCCACCGCGCAGGCGCTGCCGGCAACTGGCATGCTCTGCTGACGCGCGCTGGCGACCGGCTACATACCTGAGTACATAGTCCTGATGATGCGCTGGCCGCCGCCCGGCCGTAGCGTCAGGGCGTCGAGAGACCCCGCCGGGACCGGACAGGAGGCAGCCCGCGGATGACAAGCACAGAGGCAGCCGGCGGCGAGGTCACGGTCACGCAGCGGCTGCTGGCTGCGGCGCCGTCCCGCGGGGAGCATCGGGCTCTCGTCGGCGGCCCCGCGGACCCGGCGTATGGCTACGCTGAACTCGCCGCCACCGTGCAGGCCGCCGCGGCCGGGCTGGCCTGGCGCGGGCTGCAGCCCCGGGACGTCGTGGGCGTCTACGTGCCCGACGCGGCCTGCTACGTGCTGGCCGCGCACGCGATACGAGCCGCGGGGGGCGTGCCCTCGCCGGTCGCCGCCGGGCTGGCCGTGCCGGAGATCGCCGGGCAGCTCGCCGACTGCCGCGCGCGGATGCTGCTGACCGCCCCGCCGCTGGACGCGGCCGCGCTGGAGGCGGCCGACCGCTCCTGGGTGCGGCAGGTGATCTCGTTCGGCGAGACACCCGACGCGATCCAGTTTGGCGCTCTGCTCAGGATGGGAACGCTGCCGGCGGCCCCGGCGCGGGCGAGTGACCCGGCGTTGCTGCCGTATGTGCGGAAGCCGGACGGGATGCTCGGACCCGCGCCGCTCAGCCATCGTGACCTGGCCGGCCTGCTGCGCAGGCTGGACGTCGACGCGGCGATCGGCGAGACCGACGTGGTCCTGGCCGCACCCCCCGCGGGCGACGGCCGTTCTTATACCGCCCTGCTCGATCACGCGCTGCTGCGCGGCGCGACCGTCGTGGCCGCCTGCGCCGAGGAGCTGGCCACGGCCGCCGACATCCATCACGGTACTGCCGTGATCGCGGCGGGCGGCGCGGCGGTCGGCGCGGGCCAGCGGCTGCGGGTGTTCGCCGTGGCCTCCTGATCAGTCATCCTGCCGGGGCGGCCGGCCTTGGCCGGCCCAGGCGGATGGCACGCGGGGGGCCTCGGGGGCCGTCCCTCCGGGGCCAGCACAGCTCACACGTTCGGCGGCCGGTTCTCGTACGGCGTGCTCAGGACGACCGTGGTGCGGGTGGACACGCTGGCCGCGGCCCGGATCTCCTGCAGCAGTGCCTCAAGCGCCGTCGGCGATGCCACCCGGACCTTGAGTATGTAGTTCTCGTCCCCCGCCACGCTGTGACAGGCCTCGATCTCCGACAGGTGGGCGAGCCGCTCCGGCGCGTCGTCCGCGGCGGCCGGGTCGAACGGCTTGATCGAGACAAATGCGGTCAGCGGCAGCCCGGCATCATCAGGATCGATCATGGCCGCGTATCCCTTGATCACGCCGCGGCGTTCCAGGCGGCGGACTCGCTGCTGAGCGGCCGACACCGAGAGCCCGGTCTGCCTGGCCAGCTCGGTGAAGCTCATCCGGCCGTCACGGGCCAGCAGCGAGATGATGACGCGGTTGGTCTCCTCCACCTCGCTACGGTAGCCCCCATAGCGCCGCGGAAGCTCCTGCCCGGGCAGCTTGCTTTCATCAGCTTGATAACAGGCTGATATCGGCGTTTACGCTCCCGTAACACAAGTGCGCGTGATCCTAACGAGAAGGCAGCCAGCGGATACGCTCCGGCCAGAGGCGGCCGACGTAGCGGCCGGCAGCGCAGTGACGGAGCGGCGGGAGCAGCGGGATGGCGCAGATCGTGCTGGACCAGGTGGACAAGGTCTATCCGGGCGGGGTGCGGGCCGTGGACGGGCTCAGCCTGGATATCTCCGATGGCGAGTTCATGGTCCTCGTCGGGCCGTCCGGATGCGGCAAGTCGACCGCGCTGAGGTCGATCGCCGGGCTGGACGAGATCACCTCGGGGACCATATCCATCGGCGGCCGGGTCGTGAACGACCTGCCGCCCAAGGACCGCGACATCGCGATGGTGTTCCAGAACTACGCCCTCTACCCCCACATGACCGTGGAGCAGAACCTGGCGTTCGGGCTGCAGCAGCGCAAGACGCCGAAGGACGAGATCAAGCGCAGGGTCACCGGCGTGGCCAAGATGCTCGGCCTGGATGAGTACCTCAAGCGCAAGCCGGCCGCCCTGTCCGGCGGGCAGCGGCAGCGGGTGGCGATGGGCCGAGCCATCGTCCGCGAGCCGCAGGCGTTCCTGATGGACGAGCCGCTGTCGAACCTGGACGCCAAGCTGCGCGTCTCGATGCGCGCCTCGCTGTCCCAGCTGCACGAGCGGCTGGGCGTGACCACGGTGTACGTGACTCACGACCAGGTCGAGGCGATGACGCTGGGGCAGCGGGTGTGCGTCCTGCGTGAGGGCAAGCTGCAGCAGGCCGACACGCCGCAGACGCTCTTCAACGCCCCGGTGAACCTCTTCGTGGCAGGCTTCATCGGATCGCCGGCGATGAACTTCGTCACCGCGCGGCTCATCCGCGACGAAGGACCGGCGGTCAGCTTCGCCGGCCACCGGCTGGGGGTGCCCGAGGCCCTGCTCACGGCGCGCCCCGGCCTGGACGGCTACTTCGGCCGCGACCTGATTCTGGGGATCAGGCCCTCGGACTTCGAGGACGCCGGCCTGGCCGATCCCGGGTGGGCGCGGATGCCGGTGACCGCGGGCGTGACCGAGGAGCTCGGCAGCGAGATCCACGTCCTGTTCAGCATCGACGCCCCGCAGGTCCAGCACTCCAGCATTACCCAGGCCGTCGCCGGAGACGACGACGACACGGCCATCCCGCTGACCGGCGGTAAGTCGCTGTGGACCGCCCGGGTCGCCGCGCGCAGCACGGTCCGGCCGGGCCAGCCGGTCGAGCTGGCCGTCGACACCTCCAGCCTGCAGTTCTTCGACCCTGAGAGCGGACTGTCGATCGGCCGCGGCTAGCGCGGGACCCGCGATGGGCGGGCGTGACTCGGAATCGGCCGCGGCCGGGCCGCTGTCCGGGCGTCCGTCTTCTTGAGGTCTCCCGGGCGCGCCTCCGCCGCGGCCACCGGAGCGCGGCCACCGGAGCGCTCACGCAGGACGGGTCAGGGACCTGCCGATCACCATCCGCTGGATCTGGTTGGTGCCCTCCACGATCTGCAGCACCTTGGCCTCCCGCATCAGCCGCTCGGCGGGGAAGTCCTCGACGTACCCGTAGCCGCCGAGCACCTGCACGGCATCGGTGGCCACCCGCATTGCAGCGTCGCTCGCGAGCAGCTTGGCCATCGCGGCCTGCGTGCCGAAGGGCAGCCCGGCGTCCTTGCGCCGGGCGGCGGACAGGTACAGCGCCCGGGCGGCCTCCACGGCGGTGGCCATGTCCGCCAGCAGGAACGACACGCCCTGGAAGTCCGCGATCGGCTGGCCGAACTGGCGCCGCTCCCGCGCCCAGCTGACCGCGGTGTCGAGTGCCGCCTGGGCGACGCCGGTCGCGCAGGCCGCGATGCCGAGCCGCCCGGCATCCAGCGCGGCCAGCGCGATGCCGAACCCGCTGCCTTCCTCCCCGATCAGCTGGCTGGCGGGCACGCGGGCGCCCTCGAAGATCATCTGCGCGGTGACCGAGGCGCGCATGCCCATCTTGTGCTCGGCGGGCGCGGCCGATACCCCGGGCGTGTCCGCCGGGACGTGCAGGCAGCTGATTCCGCGGGCCCGCCGCGGGCCCTCGTGATTGCCGGACGTGCGCGCGAAGACCGTGTAGAAGTCGGCTTGGCCTGCGTGCGAGACCCACGCCTTGACCCCGTTCAGGATGTAATCAGGCCCGTCCGCCTCGGCCCGGGTCCGCAGCGCGGCCGCGTCGGATCCGCTGGCTGGCTCCGACAGGCAGTAGGCGCCGAGCTGCTCGCCGCCGAGCATCCCCGGCAGCCAGCGCTCCTGCTGCTCCGGCGTGCCCGTGGTGGCCAGGGGAAAGCAGGTGAGCGTGTGCACGCTCACCCCGAGCCCGACGGCCAGCCACGCGCTGGCCAGCTCTTCCACCACCTGGAGGTAGGTCTGGTACGACTGGCCGCCGCCGCCGAGCCGTTCCGGGTAGGGCAGCGCGAGCAGGCCGGACCTGCCCAGGATCCTGAACGTATCCCGCGGGAACATCTCGTCGCGCTCGGCCCCGTCAGCCTTGGGGCGCAGTTCCTTGTCGGCCAGCTCCCTGGTCAGCTCGAACAGGGCGCGGGTCTCCTCGTCGGGGCATTCCCGCTGGACGGTGCTCATCTGCGCGCCTCCGGCACGGTGCTCATCAGGGCTCCTCCGGCACGGTGCTCATCAGGGCTCCACGCTTACCAGCTCGCGGCCCGCGTTGTTCAGCCGCTCGTGTCCCTGCTCGGTGCAGACCACGATGTCCTCGATCCTGGCGCCGTGCGGGCCAGGGTAGATGCCGGGCTCGATGGAGAACGCCATGCCCGGTCGCAGCGGGTCGGCGTTACCGGACACGATGTAAGGATCCTCGTGGCACTCCAGCCCGATCCCGTGGCCGGTGCGGTGCACGAAGTACTCGCCGTAGCCGGCCGCGGTGATCGGGTTGCGGGCCGCGGCGTCGATCGCCTCCGCGGTCACTCCGGGCCGGACTGCGGTGCACGCCGCCTGCTGCGCGTCCCGCAGCACCTCGTAGTAGGCGGCGAACTCCGGCGGCGGCGTGCCGATCACATAGGTCCTGGTGCAGTCGGAGCAGTACCCGCTGGGCATGGTGCCGCCGATGTCCACCACGACGGCATCCCCCGGCCGCAGAGCCCGGTCGGAGACCTCGTGGTGCGGGCTCGCCGCGTTCGGGCCAGAGCCGACGATCGTGAAGTCGACGCGGGCGTGGCCTTCCTCGATGATCGCGTCGGCGATGTCGGCGGCGACCTGCCGCTCGGTCCGGCCCGCCCGCAGCCAGCCGGGTACCCGCGCATGCACCCGGTCGATGGCCTCGCCCGCTGCGCGCAGCGCCGCCACCTCGGCGGGAGTCTTGCGGATGCGCAGCCCGCGCAGCGCCGCGCTGGCCAGGTCCTGGCGGACGCCGGGCATCGCGTCGCGGAGTCTGAGCACCATCAGGGCCCACATGCGATCGGAGAGGCCGACCGCACCGTCCCTGCCGCCCGCGCCCGCCCGGTCGGCCATGCCGAGGCGCTCCGCGACCAGAGCGTAGGGGTCGTCGGTCTCGTCCCAGGGGATCATCTCAAGCCCCAGGCCGCCCGCGGGAGAGGCCTGGGCGGCGGGCAGCTCCAGTCGCGGCACGACCAGGAACGGTTGTCTGTCCCCGCCCATCCCGCCCTCGCCCGCGGCCGGCACCGCCAGGCAGGTGAGGCGCTCAAGCTGCTGCGCGTCGTATCCGGTCAGGTAGCGCAGGTCCGGACCCGGGGTGAGCAGCAGCGCCGCGAGGCCTGCCTCCCTGGCCGCCGCCGCAGCCAGATCTAGCCGGTCCGCCGGGTACAGGCCTGCATCAGGCCGGTCGGTCCCCATCGTGCCCTCCGGTCACCGTTAACTGCCAATTTCGTGCTTTCCTTGCCTAGGCATCATCTCACCCGTGAGAATTGTGTCCTCATCTAGACAGTGAGCCTCCGCAGGCCTCACGCTAGGTGCACGAAAGCTGACCAGACGCGATCTGTTATGACTTCTGAGGCTATCGCGGTTCCCGCAAGCCGCCCGACGACGGCGGCAGGTCCGGCACGCTCGGGCCCGCCCCCCCGGAGCATCCAGCCGCCCACGCTCGCTGCCGAGGCCAGGCTCGCTGCCGAGCTCGCAGAGGAGCGGCACGTGGCCCTGGAGCTGCAGCGAGCCATTCTCCCGCTGCACGATGAGCCATTCGACCTGCCGGGACTGCGCACGATGGTACGGTACCTGCCCGCGTCAAAGGCCGGCCGGGTCGGCGGCGACTGGTACATCACGGCGGACATGCCAGGCGGCCACGTCCTGATCGCCATCGGGGATGTCGCCGGGCACGGCCTGGCCGCCGCGGCGGGCATGGCCCGGCTTCGTGGCGCGCTCGCCGGCCTGGCCATCACCGGCTCGCCGCCCGAGCGGCTCGTCGGCTGGCTCAATGACCTGGTGCGGCACGTCGCGCCCGAGCACACGGCATCGGTGATCGCGGGCTATTTCGATCCCGGGAGCCGCACCCTGACCTGGGCGCAGGCCGGCCATCCGCCTCCGATTCTGGTCCGGGGCTCATGGGCGCGGCCGCTGGACCCGCCGGGCGGCATCCTGCTGGGCGCGGGCCACGAGGAGTACACGGCCGCGGTCCTGGATCTGGCCCCCGACGATCTGCTGCTTCTCTACAGCGACGGGCTGATCGAGCGCCGTGACAGGTCCCTCGAGGAGGGCCTGGCCAGGCTGTCGCGCGCGGTGCGCGGCATCGCCGACCCGGAGCTTGCCATCGACGCGGCACTGCGGGCCCTGGGCTCCACCGAAGCGGAGGACGACACCTGCCTGGTGGCTCTACGGGTGCTGTAGCCTCGGTGAGGTCTTCATCACGCTTGGGGGCTGAGCTGGTCGTTTGGGCCTGGTCTGCTGGCGGCCACGGGCTAAGGCGGCGGTGCCCGGAGTAGTGGTGTGCTCAGTCGGCCCGGCTGCGGTGCCGCTGCCAGCGGGCTCGGCGTCGACCTCCATTGAGATCACCCGGAGCGAGGGCAAACGGGAATGAAACTCTTGCACTCAGGCAAGATCCGCGATCTGTACGCTGACGGCGCGGACCTGATTCTTGTCGCTTCCGACAAGGTCAGCGTGTACGACGTCGTGCTGCCAACCTTGATCCCCGGGAAGGGCAAGATCCTTACCGAGCTGTCGATATGGTGGTTCGAGCGACTGGCCGACATCGTGCCGAATCATGTCATTTCAGCAACGGACGTACCCGTGGAGTGGGCCCGCCGGGCGATCCGCTGCCGCCGCCTGGACATGATCCCGATCGAGTGCATCGCCCGCGGCTACCTGGCGGGCCTCGGCCTTGACTCTTACCGCGCGACCGGCACTGTATCGGGCGTGCCGCTCCCGCCCGGCCTGGTCGAGGGCTCGAGACTGCCTGAGCCGGTCTGGACGCCCACCACCAAGGCGACAACTGGTCACGATGAGTTCCTGACCTTCGAGGACGTGGCAGCGGACCTCGGCGCCGAGACTGCGGCGGAGCTGCGCAGGATCACCCTTGAGGTATACCGCCGTGGCGCGGACCTGGCCGCCGAGCGTGGGGTCATCATCGCCGACACCAAACTTGAGTTCGGCCGCGCTCCTGATGGCACGCTCGTGCTCGCCGACGAAGTGCTGACCTCCGACTCGTCGCGGTTCTGGGCAGCGGAGGACTGGCAACCGGGACGGCCACAGCGGTATCTCGACAAGCAGTTTGTCCGCGACTGGTCCAGCACTATCGCCAGCTGGGATCGTACGCCACCCGGGCCGCCGATCCCCGAGCACGTCGTCAGTGCCACCCGGGCCCGGTATATCGAGCTATATGAGCGCATCACGCAATCCCATTGGCAGGAGGACTGACCATGCGGCAGCCGCTCCTCTCGACGGCAGCCCGGCGCGTTCAGTCCGGGCGCGCGGCCAGGGCCGCGCACATCCGTCCCAGCGACGACCCCAGGTCCCAGCGCCCGTCGAGCTCGGCCAGCAGCCGGGGATCGGCGGCTCCAGATAGTCGCGGGCCGCCGCGAGCTTGGCCCGGCTGCCCATCGGGAAGCCGCCGTGACCCTGGTCCAGCGCGGCCAGCATCGCCTCGATGCTGCCGAACACCCGTACCAGCGCGGCCGCGGTCTTCTCCCCCACCCCCGGCACGCCGGGCAGGCCGTCGCTCGGGTCGCCCCGCAGCGCGGCGAACGCCGCATAGGCCCGGCCGGGGATCTGGTAGCGCCGGTTCACGGCCGCCTCGTCGACGACCTCGAGCCTGGCCATCCCCCTGGCGGTGTAGATCACCCGCACCGGGCGGGCGTCGTCCACGAGCTGAAACAGGTCCCGGTCCCCCGTCACGACGTCGACGGGGCCGTCATCGCGTGCCGCGAGGGTGCCGATGATGTCGTCCGCCTCGTACCCGGGCGCGCCGGCCATGGCCACCCCGGCCGCGGCGAGCACCTGCTCGATCACGGGAATCTGGGCGTTCAGCGCGCCCGGGATCTGCTCGGTGCCGTCCGGGTTGGCCCGGTGCCCCTTGTAGGACGCGATCGCCGCCACCCGGAACGCGGGCCTCCAGTCGGCGTCCATGCAGGCGACCAGCCGCCCCGGCCGGTAGGCGCGGATCAGCCGGGCGATCATGTCAAGGAGCCCGCGGACCGCGTTGACCGGCGTGCCGTCCGGCGCCGTCATGCTGTCCGGCGGGATGCCGTAGAACGCGCGGAAGTACAGCGAGGCGGAATCAAGCAGCATCAGCGGGCCCACCCCGGCCATCCTGCCAGGACGGGGCCGCTGCCGAGCCGGATCCCCTCGGTCACGCCATTTATGCAGGTCATCTATGGGTATGTGAAGGCTTTGGCATTAGAGCGGGGAGCCGCCTGGTCCCTAGGCTGGGCTTCACCCGGTCCGAGCCGGGGGGGAGGAACGATGACTCAGGCAACCGCTGTCCGCCCCCGGTGTCCCGCCGACCTGGTGACCGCGATCCGCAGCGCCACGGCCCGCCATGCCGACTGGCAGCAGACAGCCGTGCTGGTCGCCGAGCAGGTGCGGCGGCACCTTCCCGGCCCGGAGATCCTGACCGCCAGGGAACGCGGGGGCAGCCCTGACGGCTACGTCTGCCATACCCTGCACACCGAGCCCGACGGGGCGTTCTCGGTCTGCGCCGTAGTCTGGCGGCCCGGGCAGCAGACGCCGATCCACGACCACGTCACCTGGTGCGTGGTCGGCGTGCTGCAGGGGGCCGAGCACGAGGAGCTCTTCGCGCTGCGGGACGGAGGGACCGCCCTGGAGCAGGTCGGCAGCCGTGTCAGCGAGCCCGGCGAGGTGAGCGGCTTCGCCCCGCCCGGCGACATTCACCGGGTCACGAACCACGGCGCAGGCGTCGCGATCTCCGTGCACGTCTACGGCGCTGACATCGCCCGCCTCGGCAGCAGCGTGCGTCGCACCTACGACCTGCCCATGGTCGCCGGCGCTCGCTAGCGACCTAGCCCACGGAGGAGTAGGCGACCACGCCGCGGCGCAGGGCGCTGATCGCGCTGCGCGCGGTGGCGGCCACCGGCGTCGGCCTGGCCGCCGCGGCTACCTGGTCCAGCAGGTCGATCAGCTGCTTGACGGCTCGGACGAAGTCGCCGGGTGTCAGGTCGGGCGACAGCACCTGCTCCAGGGGCCGGCCGCGCGCCCAAGCGTGCGACGTCCACGCGAACCCCAGGTCGGGCTCGCGCAGGAACGCAAGCTGGTGGTCTTTCTCGATGCCGTCGAGCTCGCCCCAGACCCTGACCATCGCCGCCAGCACCTCGCGCACCTGCCCCGGCGGCAGCCGCGGCGGGCTCGCGTCGTCGGGCCTGCGCGACTCGAAGGTCAGTGCGGAGACGCACGCGGCCAGCTCGGCGGGCCCCAGGCTGTCCCAGAGCCCTCGGCGCAGGCACTCCGCAACCAGCAGGTCAAGCTCGGCATAGAGGCCGGCCAGCCGCCTGCCCTCCTCGGTCACCGCGTCGCCGTCGGTGTATCCGAGCTGGTCAAGCACCGCGCACACCCGGTCGAACGTCCGCGTGATGACGTGCGTCCGGCCCGCCACCCTGCGTTCCAGGGCTTCGGCCTCCCGCTCCAGGCGGAGGTACCGCTCCGCCTGCCGGGCATGCTCGTCACGGTCCGCGCAGCCGTGGCACGGATCCTCGCGCAGCCGCCGTCGCAGCCGATCGATCTCCGCGTCGCCTCCCGGACCGCCGGCCCGGCCCGCTCGCGGCCGCGGGCCGAGATCGCGGCCGGCCAGCTTGTTGCGCACGGTCGAGGCCAGGTCCCGGCGGTGCTTCGCCGACCGTGCGCTGAACCAGTTGGGGATCCGCACTCGGTCCAGGGGCGTGACCGGCACCGGGAAGTCGGCCGGTGACAGCCGCTTGACCTGGCGGCCCTCGGTGAGCACGAGCAGTCCGGGCGGGTCTGCGGCGGCGGCGGGGGATGGAGAGGCAGGTGGGGACTCGAGCACCAGCGCGATCCCCGCCCTCCGGCCGTCGGGCACGCGGATGATGTCCCCGCGGCGCAGCTGTTCCAGCGAGGCCATCGCCTCGGCCCGCCGCGCCGCCGAGCGCTGTCTGGCCTGGTCGCCCTCGCGCTGCGACAGCTCCCGCCTGATGGCCAGGTACCCGGCGAAGTCGCCCAGGTGGCAGCGAACGTCCAGCTCCTCCATGGACCGCCTGATCCGCTGCGCCTGGCGGGCGATGCCGACCACGGCCCGGTCCGCCTGGAACTGGGCGAAGGAGGACTCGAGCAGCGCCGCGGCCTGCCGCCTGCCCACCTGGCCGACCAGGTTGACCGCCATGTTGTAGGACGGCCGGAAGCTCGAGCTCAGCGGGTAGGTCCGGGTGCCTGCCAGGCCCGCTACGGCGGTCGGATCCATCCCCGGCTGCCAGAGCACGACCGCGTGCCCCTCGACATCGATGCCGCGCCGCCGGGCGCGGCCGGTCAGCTGCGTGTACTCGCCCGGCGTCAGGTCGGCGTGGCTCTCGCCATTCCACTTGTCCAGACGCTCGATGACGACGGTCCGGGCCGGCATGTTGATGCCCAGCGCGAGGGTCTCGGTGGCGAATACCGCCCGGATCAGCCCGGCCGCGAACAGGTCCTCCACGACCTCCTTG
>WNFN01195703.1_pt1 | contig 13132 bp, 10 predicted proteins | sample 5400161 | NCBI WGS metagenome assembly WNFN01 (sample SAMN13153353, study PRJNA577476) | soil metagenome | isolation source: 80 cm saprolite on Douglas fir-dominated hillslope | place: USA:California | collected 2013-09-17
AAGTATCGCGGACCGCATCGTCCGTTGTGGAATCGCGTAGCGCCTCCAGCGCCTTCATGCGCACCGCCGCATTCTGGTCCCTGCGCGCCGCGGCCAGCAATGCATGGCGCACTTCCTTATCGCCCGTGCGCGTCCTCAGCACATCCAGGCAATCCAATCGCACGCCCGGATCAAAGCGTTCTCCGTTCATCACCACGTAGGTAAGCACGCGCCGAACGTCCACGTCATCCACGCTTCCGCTCAATACGATCGGCTGCTCGGTGCGCACTTGCAGTTGCACCGTCCCCGAGGAATTCGCCGCCGGCGCGAAATTCACTCCTGCCACCGCCATCGTCGACAAATCTTCATTCGTCAGCGGTGCCGCGGCCTTGACGTTTACTGCCTGGCCGGCGCCAAAGCTGCCTTCGCGTCCCGGAATCCAAAGCGCCACTTGCGTTCCCACCGCCAGTCCCACCAGCACCAGCCCTGCCGCGCTCCAGGCAGGCCGCAAAGCCATCCACCGCCGCGCCCACCCAAACGGGTTCCACTGCTCACGCAGCGGCGGCGCCGACAAATCATCCAGCAATTCAGAAAGTTCACTGCGGCATTGTGCGAGCAGAGCTCCGGAGGGATCAAGCTGATCGGCGGGTTGGAGCATCTATCTGTTCGCGTTCCTGCGGTTCCACTTCATCGCAAGCATAAAATACCAGCAGAGGAGCGATATCCACGCAGCGCGTCAGCCGCTTCGCGCTCATCGGAGCCCTCCAAGCTGCGTGCGCAGCTTGCGGGTGGCTCGGAATAGCGAATTCTTCACGGTCTCTTCGGTCGTCCCAAGCGCGTCGCCAATCGCCCGCAGCTTGAGTCCCTGATAATGTTTCATCTCAAAAACGACACGCTCGCGAGGCGAAAGGCGCTCCATCGCCGTCGCAATCCGCGCCTCGATTTCTTTGCCGAACAGCCGCCGCTCCGGGTCCAGTGTCGGCCGATGCTCCCTCTGCCGCTCGAAAAAGTCGGTAATCCCCTCGTCCGCGTGGCCGGCGTTGGACTCGGGAGCCTGATCCTCAGGCCGCGCCTGACGCCTGCGCAAATGATCCAGGCAAACATTTGTAACGATGCGGTACAACCAGGTGTAGAAGCTGCACTCGAAGCGGAAGCGATGCAGGTTGCGATAAACCTTCAGGAAAGCCTCTTGATAAACGTCGCGCGCGTCCTCGGGACGCTTCATCAAATTCAGCGCCAGCCGCAGCACGTCCCGGTCATACCGGCGCACCAGTTCCTCGAACGCAGCACGGTTCCCCGTCTGCGCCTCCGCGACTATGCAGCGCTCGTCAAGCTGGGGCAATGATGCCACCGTGGCCATTGCGTCCGTATCTGTAGCCCGGCCGGTAACGCTAGCCAAAGCCAATCGAGGAAGCGGCATATTCGCTTTCTATTCGCAATTCTCGGTGTTATGGCCTCGGCCTTAACACCTTAGCCCAGCTTTATAGCACGTAGAAGGAAGCCTGGGCCAGCGCGAACCACCCATTTTGGACGGACCTGCCCCCAATGGGTGAGCAGCCACCTCTCTCTATTGCTAACGCACCACCAGCCCCATTTGTTTCCAAATTTAGCCGCCAAGCGGCCGCCCCAACGCAGTTTTTTCGGACGTCCGTCTCTGCGCTCCTCTGCGTTCTCAGCGTCTCGGCGTTAGCTTTTGATTTTTGGACTTTCGACTCTTGGCTGTTGACCATTTCGGAGCTTGCTTGCCGCTAAGCCGCGCTGTGTTAAGCCTTTTCCGTCCTCCGCCAAGCAACCAAAGGCCACCCAAACAAAACCAACAAAGCCACCAAGACGCCATACCCGTTCACCCGATAAAAATAATCCGGATGCCCCAGCATTTCCCCAGCCCCACCCAGTAACGCCAGCCCCGCCAAAATCAGAAAATAGCCCAACACGTTAAACCGAATAACATACCGCACCGCCAAGTCTATCACCGCGATCCACACCACCCCGATGATCATCCTCTTCGCCACATCCATCGGGTCATGCCAGTTGGCGCCGAATCCCCCAAGTGCCAGCACCGCAGCCACGAATGCGGAAGCGCGAAGCCACTTGGTCCGAATCATGCTGGCGATAAACGCCGCCGTGATCGCCACCAGAGCCGTCATCGTCAATCCGCTGCGCACTCCCGAGCCGAGAATTGCCGCCACCGGGAACACGGCATCCAGATTTGCCCCGATGCTCGCCGCGGCCCCTTCCGGCAACCCAGGCAGATGTTGGTAGACCCACTTGGAAATCGCGTCTAGTCCCACCCATGCCGCCGTTCCACCAAGCCCGATAAATACCGCGTCCCGGTAGTACGCCTTCGGCATCCCTGTCCATTCTGGGATCCGATCTACGCCGAATGCCCGCGTCCCGTAATACCAAGCCACCCCAAAGAGCAGCGCCAGAAATCCGTACGCGAACAGCAAGCCCAGCAGCGCGCTGATCGCCGTCACCCCAATCATCGTTTTGAAAGGAATGGCCGTCTTGTAGCTGCTCAAAGCGTTGACCACGAAGTCCCCAAAGACCAGCGTAAGCGCGGCGCACGCAAGTCCCCACAGCGCCCACAGCGTCACTCGCTTCCAGGGGATCCTACGCGCCGCCTCGGAACGCAGATTCTTCAGGAAAACTATCAGTGCCATAATCGCAAATCCCGCCACCACCAGGATCGGTATCGCATAGCCAAACACGATCTTTGTCAGCGTTGTCTCTTCTTGCTTACGCCGCCACTCATCCGGAATCTTGATGTACGTTCGGTAGTTGGTGACTTCATCGCCCAACACCATCAACTCGATCCGCGAGAACGCGTGTTCGGTAGCGCCCGTTTTGGCCGCCGAAGAGCTAGACGCGCCGAAGACGCCATCGAGCGGCGCACTCTGCTGCCAGGTCAACGTGTGATCGGTCCGGTGCGGCCGCTTGTCCGAATTCGACTCCACCAGCGACCACTGGCTCAAATCAATCTTCTTCTCCTCGCGCAAGAATTTCTCAGCCCGCGCCACCGCCTCCTCTTTGCTCAGCGAAGCTCCCGGCGCCTCATCCGCCAACGTGTGCCGAATCGCATGTAGCGATCCATCCGGTTTCAGCACCACCGCATACTCTTCGGGCTGCGAGTCTCGAAAATATCGGACCCGCCACAGCGCCCCCGGCACCTGTGTGGCAAGAATTTCGTTGAGCCGCGCAACGCCCACGCGCTCCCGCAAAAACTCATTTGTCGTTGGATCGGTGACGTTGACCAGCACCGTCGCATGTATGTAGCTGTTCGGCTGCAACCCGCGTTGCTGAAAAATTGCATCCGCATGTGCGCGTGCCGACCGCGCATTCACCGCAAGCTTCAAATAGTCGCCGATCGATTCCGGTTTGACCTTCCAAGCGCCCGCCGCGCCCGCCACCAGGCACACGGCCAAAAACGCCAGCATCCTCGAAGACAGCGCGTCGTAGCGTCGCGTCGAAACCGTCGCGGAAACTTCTTCCGGAGCCGCAGCCAGAGTTATCTCCGGAATCGGCGCCGCCCGATTCAGTAAATCTTCATCGGGCTCAAATCCCCCGCGCGAAAGATACGAAATCGCCGCAAACAGCAGAGGCGCCGCAGCCGCCAGCGCCACCACTAATCCCGAAACCTTGAAATACAAACTGTTCGAGCGAATCAGCAGCAGTCCCACTAGCGAAGCGTCCACCGTGTAGTGCCAGATCAACGTCGCCAAGATTCCCCAACGCAACATCACCAGCCCGGCCACCATGCCAAACAGTCCGATTTCGATCCCGCGAATGTACGGCGGCTCCTGCGGGTAGTTGCTGTGCAGAAAGCTCCACATAAACGCCGGCACGATCACGGCAATCCATCGCGATCCCGTCAACCGCCTGAAAAACGGAATCGCGAACAACCGAAACGTAAACTCCTCGTTCGTCGAAGCCAGCAACCCGATCGCCGCTCCCGAAATCCACGGAAACAGCGTGTTCACCGACTCTTCGTAATTAATTTCCTGAGGCGCCCATGCTCCGAAATAACGTTGAGCCACTACATAAAACACCACTACATACCCAATGTGTGCGGCCGCCATGGACAGCCCCACCACCGCCGCCGAAAAAAATTCCTTCGAGCGCAATCCGCGCAACGTCAATGCTTTAGCTAACTGCAAGCGTTGAGGCTGCGAAGCCCGGTACAGCGGCTCTGCCGCCGGGAGCACCAGCGTTACGGTCAGCGCCGTCGCCAGTGAAAACAGCGCCGCCATCCCGATCTTCGCCAGAATGAACCCGATGTAAGAGGCATTCGTGTTGTAGCTCGCGGCCCACAACGGCCAGTCATTCAGGTTCTGTAAAAACAGCAATCCCGCAACCAGAAATCCCAGTACAATCGCTCCTCGCCACGATGACTGCCCGGCATTCGTCAGCTTGAACGCCAGCCACACCGCAACTCCCAGCAGCAAAATGTAAGGAACCGTGAAGACCAGCGCTAGAGTGTCATTGCCCGAACGTAGTCGCTGGTAACTTCGTTCCCACGCCTCCGGCACCCGCAAATATTCCTGCGATCCCCCGATGCTTTCCCCGTGCAGCAACACCGTGAGCCGGTAAGGCGCGTCCTTCGCGCGAAATCCGTGTTTTTCCCAGGTGAAATCCCAATCCGTGCGGTTCGGTCTCTTCGTCGAATTTGCTTCTTCCGCCAGGAAATCCCATTGGCTTGGGTCGAGTCCAAGTTTCGAAACCAGAAAATTCTGCGCGCGAGCCTGCGCCGCCGCGCGATCCAGCGCGGCCCCTGGGCGCGCCTCTTCAATTTTGTGCGTATACCCGACAACGTTTCCCGCCGGGCTCACCCGCACGTAAAATTCCTCTTCCTGCAGCGGACGGAAAAACCGCACATCCCAATACCAGACGTGCAGTTGCGACGACATCAGTTGGTTCGCTTGCTGCAACCCCAACTCGCGCTCCAGGTACGTTTTCGAGTCGTCGTCGACGCTGAACACAATGGCTGACCGGTACCCGCTAACGTTCTCTCCGAGCCCCGCCACAAAACTTTGCGCCAGCTTGAGCGCCTCCCCACGCGTGACGCGGAAATCCACCGAAGCTTCCGGAAACGCCCGGAAGAAATATTTGTAAGCGAAAATTGTTCCGATGATTCCGAAGACCACCCACAACAGCAGCGCCCGTTTTTCCGACCCGCTCAGCCGTTCACCAGCCACAGGAGCCTCCGCAATCGCAGTTTCCTCTTGAGGTAAGGGCCGTACTAATCTGCACGATGAAGAGTCAATCCTTAGACACTTCTCAGATCAGGCTCACTTCTTAGACATAGGAACCCACTCTATAGATACGCCTCCTGCCCACGCAAGTAACCCACCTCGTAGGGGTTCAGCAGTGCTGCGCCGCATCTCGGTGCGATTCAAACCTATTCGGTGGCCGCTCGCACGATACCTTTCATCGACAATGGTATAAAAGACTATCGATGTCCCTGTCCCTGACAACTGAAGTCCGCATGATCAAAGGCGTCGGCCCGCACCGCGCGGAACTCCTCGCTAAACGCGGCATCTATACGCTCGACGATCTTCTTCACTATCTGCCCTTCCGCTACGAAGACCGCATTCATTTCTCCAACATTAAGGACATCAAGCCCGACGGGATCTACACCATTCGCGCCCGCGTCATGAGCGGACAGGCCGTGCGCACGATGCGTGGACGCGACGCCATCTATCATCTTCTCGTGCAAGATCCCACTGGCCAGCTCCCCTGCAAATTTTTCCATGGCGGCTATCTCGAAGGCCGCCTCAAGCAAGGCCAGCTCCTCGTCCTTCACGGCAAAGCCGAAGTCGACAAAATGCGCCCCGCGCGCATCGAAATGGTCAATCCCCAAATCGAACTCCTAAGTAGCGTCGATCATTCCGCCGCAGCGCACGAAGCCGACAAGTCCGCCGCCCAGGAAGAAATCGACTCCACCGAAGTCGGCCGCATCGTTCCGATCTACGAAGCCATCGGCACATTCGGTTCGCGCTCCATTCGCCGCACGATCTATACCGCGCTGCAAACTCTCGACCCGCGTATGCCTGACGTTTTGCCAGAAGATCTGCGCGCCCGTCTCGGCTATCCGTCGCGCCTCGAAGCTTTAGCGCAAACGCACTTTCCCGCCGCCGAGGAATCTGTCGAAGCGCTGAACGAATTCCGCTCTCCAGCCCAGCAGCGCCTCATCTTCGAGGAATTTTTCCTCTACCAGCTTAGCCTGGCGCTCGATCGCCGCGCCGCCCGCAAAGAAGACGCCATCGCCTTCCGCCTCCGCGAAGAAAACATTCGCGAAGCGCTGAAACGCATCCTGCCCTTCAAGCCCACCGCCGCGCAAAAACGCGTCCTCGCCGAAATCGCCGCCGACCTCGAAAAGCCCGCCCCCATGAATCGTCTGCTGCAAGGCGATGTCGGCAGCGGCAAAACCATCGTCGCCCTGCAAGCCGCCGTCGTCGCCATTGAAAACGGCTGTCAGGCCGCGCTCATGGCGCCCACAGAAATCCTCGCCGTGCAGCATTTTCTTTCCGCGCGCCGCATTCTCGAACGCGGCAACTATCGCGTCGAGCTCCTAATAAGCGGCTTGAAATCCGCCGAAAAAGCCGCCGCCCTCGAGCGCATCCGCACCGGCGAAGCACAACTGGTCATCGGCACGCACGCCCTCATCGAAGATAACGTCGAGTTCGCGCGCCTCGGTTTTGTCGCGATCGATGAACAACATCGCTTTGGTGTCCTCCAGCGCAAGCGCCTCATGGACAAAGCCGCCGCCCACGGCCACGCGCCTCACGTTCTTGTCCTCACCGCCACGCCCATTCCGCGCACGCTTTCTCTCACCCTCTACGGCGATCTCGACGTCTCCATCCTCGACGAACTGCCCCCCGGCCGCACGCCAATCGAAACGCACCTCACCTCCGAGCAGCATCTTCCTGGTGTCTGGGGCAGCATCCGCCGAGAAGTCGATGCCGGCCACCAGGCCTACATCGTCTATCCCGTGATCGAAGAATCAAAGCTCGAGCTGAAAGCCGCCATCGAGGAATACGAGCGTCTCTCCCGCGAGGTTTTCCCCAAGCTCCGCCTCGGCCTACTGCACGGCCGCCTCTCCAGCGATGAAAAGGACGAAGTCATGCAGCGCTTCCGCAAAAACGAAGTGCAAATCCTGGTCGCCACAACGGTTGTCGAAGTCGGCGTCGACGTCCCCAACGCCACCGTGATGGTCATTGAGCACGCCGAACGCTTCGGCCTCTCCCAGCTTCATCAACTGCGCGGACGCATCGGCCGCGGCGCTACAAAGTCTCATTGTGTCCTGGTCGGTCCCGTGCGTCTGACCGACGAAGCCCGCGCCCGCCTCGAAACCATGGTGCGCACCAGCAACGGTTTCGAAATCGCCGAAACCGATCTTCAACTTCGCGGCCCCGGAGAATTCTTCGGCACCCGTCAATCCGGCGCCCTCGGCTTTAACATCGCCAACCCACTCCGCGACCGCGAACTCCTAGAGCAAGCCCGCCGCGAAGCCTTCGCCATCGCCGACGCCCCCTCGCAAAAGCCCGCCCTCGACCGCATCCTCCGCAATCTCGCCCCAGAATGGCAGCGCCGCTACCATTTAGCGAAAGTTGGCTAAGCTTTTTTGGGGGTGCGGTAGTCTCGTTTATCCTGAGCCACGAAGGGCTACCGCTTTCACAGCGTGATCCACGAACCAGTGCCGCGGGTACCACTTCCTCTCTGTGGCCTCTGTGTTCCGATCTCTGTGCCCTCTCTGTTAAATCTTTTTCTTAAGGTTGTAGCCCACACCAATTCCGCCGTACGATTCCACGAACAAATGCGCATAATCGCCGGCAAATACCGCAGCCGCATCCTCAAATCCTTGAAGGGCAACGCCCTCCGCCCCACCAGCGATCGCCTCCGCGAAACCCTCTTCAACGTCCTCGGTCCCAACGTCAGCGGCTCCCGCTTCCTCGACGTCTTTGCCGGCACCGGCGCTGTAGGCATCGAAGCGATCAGTCGCGGCGCGACAGAAGTAATCTTCATCGAAAACCACGCTCCTGCCGCCGTCTTGATCCGCCGCAATCTCGAATCGCTAGCAATCACCAGCGGTGCGCAAGTTCTCCCGCTAGACGCCCTCCGCGCCCTCGAAAAAATCGCCGCCCGCCACAAGCCCACCCACGCCCCCTTTGATTTCGTTTTCGTCGACCCGCCCTACGCCGAAAAAGATCAGTACGACCGCGTTCTCGGTTTCCTCGGCGTCGCCCCGTTCCTCAGCACCGGCAGCCTAGTAATCGCCGAGCACCGCCGCACCTTCGAGCTGCCCCAGCGCATTGGTCGTCTCCTGCAAACCCGCATCCTCCGCCAAGGCGACGCCGCCCTAAGCTTCTTCCAGCACCAAGCCGCCGAGCCCGACGAAATCCCCGAAGCCGCATAAAAAAAAGAGCAGCACTAAAAAAGTGCCGCTCCAAAAGAAAAACCAATCCGTCGCTAGCCTGTAGCTCAAGCCCGCTTCTCAGGTCCTGAGGCTCCTCGTCAACCTTACTGAGGCTTAGGCCGCCGAAATTCTTTTCCCCTCGTAATCCTTCCCGTGAAATTCAATTCATTGCCCATTGAATCCAGATAATAACGGTAGGACCGGACAGTAACTATAAGGCGGGAACGGTAGCGCACCACCTCGAAACATGTACGCTGGCGCATCTGGACGTGTACCCTCTTGTAGACACAAGACTGCGTACCGTCCCAGCAGTCAATCACGCAGGGAGCGCTCACTTAACGCGCGGAACTTCCAGGTCTCCAGAGAAACTTCACCAGGGCGTCGCTTACCCTTATTCCATTGGTGACCAGCCAGTCTTACTGGTGGCAACTCTCGCTAACCATACTCAAATTTGTCACCGTCATGTGACCGTGCTCGGTCGCGTCCTTATCCACGCCGTGCTCTTTCGCCTCGTCCTTCGCGTCTTCCTTCATGCCATGCATCTTGGCATGCGAGACCACGCCGGTAACGCTAACCGTATGTCCGACATGCTCGCCGAGATTGAGGGAGTCGGCTTTGATCTCCCAAGTGCTGCCCTTAGCCGTGGTGAGCCTATACTCTTTGGCGTCGTCGCCCTTTTGAAGGCAGCCCCGCAGCGTGCGTGTTTTCTTGTGGGTGGTTTTTGTTTCGTCCTGCGCCGCAGCCAGTCCGGCCGTACCGGCAAACAGGAACAACGCAAGAAATGCCATCGTCATCTTTACTTTCATCCTTTACCTCCTAGGGTTTGGTTCAAGATCGAAAGAGCACACACCGGGAACTCAGCGAGTCGCCTTCGCTTGTTTGGGGTCCGTAAACTCGTCTGACCGCAGCCCTTTAGCTCCCAGCCAGATGAATACTAGTGCCCGCAAGGGCGCGCGTCTGTCCAATTTTGGACACTTCGTGACCTCGTACCTCCGCGGTTTCTACTGGCAGATTCAGGTGTCCTGAACAGGACAGACAGGGTTGTATAGCTTTGGTGGAAAATGCTCTTCGCGGAAAGAGAGGCACTTCACAATGTTTCATCCTCTCGATATTTTCAAAACCGATCCAGACGGTCAGGTGCTTTGGCTCTGTGCGGTGGAAGACTTTGCGGCGGCCAAGTCATGCATCGAAAACTTAGAAAGATCTTCACCCGGTGAATACCTTATCCTCGACGAAATAACAGGTCACAAGGTTTATGTCACGCTGGGGGTTTCCACGCCGGCCAGCTCAGTGGAAGACGTACTGAGCACGGTCGGATGCGTAGTTTAGCCCTATCCACTCAGAACGCCAATACTAACGGCCACGTGCGAACCCGCGCGTCTATTTGCTAATAGACAACCCCGGTGCTACAACCATTGTCACCAGCGGTGACATCGTATACCTTTGCACTGCGAGTTTCCGGAATCCCTTCACGGTTTGACTTGTTGTGATCGCATTCCCTCCGGCAGCGTGACGTCGGCCTCATTCGGTTGAGAAAGAAGAGCTATGAGAATTTTGCTTTATAACCCCGACAACGGTGTCACGCGCAATTTCATGCCTCACCTATGGATGTTTCTGCTGAAGGCTCTCACTCCAGCGGGCCACGAAGTGTTGCTGATCGATGGCAACGCGCAGCCCATGGATGAAGCTGGCATCGCGCGCTTCGTGCTTGAAGAAAAGATCGGACTCGTGGGCATCGGCGCGATGACCCGAATGATCGCGAAAGCCTACCGGATGGCTGACGCAATTCGCGCGGTGGGAGTGCCCGTGGTGATGGGCGGACCGCACGTCACGGAAATGGCCGATGAGGCGCTCGGTCGAGCCGGTGGTCCGCGCCATGCCGACGCTGTAGCTCTCGGCGAAGCCGACGAGACCTGGCCAAAAATTGTTGAGGATGCAGCAAAGGGCACGCTCAAGGATATCTACGCTCCCGTCGACGCGTTCGGCCAGGAGCAAAAGCCTTCCCTGCAATCCTATCCGCCGATTCCCTGGGACACCATCGACCTCAACCAGTTCAACATAGTTCCAAAGATGGCAACTCCCATGCTCCGAAAACTCGGCGCCGGTTGGGGAACCTTCCGCATCATCCCTGTTGAGTCCGGTCGCGGCTGCCCCTACGGCTGCGAGTTTTGCACCGTAACCGGTTTCTTCGGCGACTCCATCCGCTTTCGCACTAACAAAAGTGTCGTCGACGAGCTCTTACTACTGAAAGCTCGCGCCAGCAGCGAGCGCGGTCAGATCGCCGTCTTCTTCATTGACGACAACTTCGCCATCAACGTCAAGCGCACCAAGTCTCTGCTCCGCGACATCATCGCCGCCAACGCCCAGGTGCATTGGGTCGCCCAAATCAGCGCCAATCTGCTGCGCGACGAGGAACTCGTCGATCTGATCGCCGCCGCGGGTGGCAAGTGGATCTTCATCGGTATGGAGTCCATCGACCCCGCGAATCTGAAAGACGTCAACAAAGGTTTCAACAAGCCCGGCGAGTATGCCGCCGTGCTCGAGAGACTCGCCCAGCGCAACGTGTTCGCCATTACCTCGTTCATCTTTGGCATGGACAACGACACCACCGGCGTGGCAGACCGCACGCTGCAGGAGATCCGCACGTGGCCGCCAGGATTGCCAATCTTTGGCTTGCTCACCCCGCTGCCCGCCACGCCGCTTTATAAAAGGCTCGAGGCCGCTGGCCGATTAACGCGCCCCAAACATTGGCAAGAGTTCATACCGTTTGCCATGGCGCACACTCCGCTGAAGATGACCATCCCGGAAGCCCACGCAGAAGTTCAGCACGGCTGGGCGAAATCCTACAGCCCGGAAGCTATCGGCAAAGCAGTAGCCTCCATCGCTCACAAGCCCCTCGGATACCGTGTCAATATCCTGATCGCCCGCCTATGTTTTCGCGGCATCTATTTCCCTCAGATGGGCCGCTTCGCCTGGGCCAAGACGATTGCCCAGAACCGCCGCACCATCCTCAATCTCGTAAAGGAAGCCTTCAGCGCCCGGCGCGCAGCGCCTTCATCTTCTGCCTGACGGTAAGCAAAACTCTGAAGCATCCTTCCCGGCGCAAACGATTGTGTCGGTCGTGAAACTCAAAGACAATTCGGTCCACCGAGTCACATTCTGCAATACCGTTACGCCACGGGATCCTTCTGACGCGTCGCCTTTACACCTGTCAGAATCCCCACCCCTAAAAGCACCGTCGCGCCCACCGCAATCCAGTGCGCGGGCATGTGCAGCAAGTACGCGGCGTAAATTAGCCCGCCGATCACGATCGCAAACCCAATCGAGTAAAGGCCGAATGACATAGCATCTCCTTCTATTCCGTCGGCTAAGACGACCTGACTATTTCTGTCGAAGCATCTTGTGGCGAATATCCGGCCAGAACTCCCTGACGATGTTATTGATGCTGGCAGCCTCCAACTGCGATAGCCAGTTGATTGCCGTGTTGTGCAAACCGCGCTCCTCCGGTGGGTAATAAAAGTTAGACAATCCCGCTTCCATTCCGTTCCCCACAATCTCGGAAAAGTTGAACCTCGCGCCTCCGGAATCGGTCTTGGTAACGACGATGCGCGATAACGCGTAACCCGCTCGCCGGAAAAATCCTCCATGGCCTCGCGTATAGTAACGCGGGTCCTCGTGCATCAGCGCCGGGACAAATGCTTCCGTAAAGAAAGATCCAGACGCTTGATCCGCGAATGCCCGCCAGTAATAGCGGCTATACCCAGCCATTCCGTTGTGCAACTCCGGATACGATCGCAAAGCCATGCTTTGCCCAGCCAGCATCCCCGACCAGACGAACGACGAGTAATCCACGCTGTCCTGCAGTGCGAGCGCGTATTTTTCCCTGGTCGTTAACGGTGGAAGCTCTGTGTCCGCGCTCACGGCCGCAAAATTTGGAATGATCCAAAACATGCGCTTGGTCTGCTTGCCTTCGGAACTATCTGTCTTCGGCTCGATTGCGCTTGGGTCCGGCGCCGGAGCGGCCGCGGCCACCTGAGGCTTTGGCTCCGTACCGCCGTCCGGCTGCGTTGCGGAATCTCCCGTGCGCCCCAATTGCTGACTCTGCTGCTCGGGTGCCGGTCCGCTCGGGTTGTCTGGAACCGTTGCCTGCGCCCGCACAAATGTCGGAGACAGAAGAAGAAATAGAACTAACGCGGCATTTGCGGTTGCGCGTAGGGCGTGCTCCCATCGAACTCGGTGTCGGCGGGCAGAATCCCTCTTCGAGCTCGGGCATATCATGTTTTCCACCCCTTGGAACAGCTGCTACGACTATGTGCCTTGAGCCCAATAATTTCTGTTTCATACAGCACACGCAAGCCCGACATCACACAAATGACACCGAAAACCCGCTTCTCTCCGGTACTTTTTTGAGCGTAGCGAAGAAGATGCCGGGCGGTTTGTGTACCCTTTCTAACAGATAGCTAAGTTCTCAACGTGGTATCTATGTTTCTAAGGATCTTGGTCCCTCTTAGGCGTATTGCTGCAGCCATCCTCGATCGCAAAATGGAAGTTCCCGGCAAGGTGGGAATTAGATTCCCCGCCGCCGGCTCACTTTGGACGCGTGACGGGCCACGCCACTCATGCGAGCCATTCTGATTTCCGTCTGGAGTCTGCTTAACCGCTTCCTCGTTCTATCTCAGCGCAAAAAGACCGCAAACTTGTACACAACTGCACAGACACGCGTCTCCCCGGCGTCTA
>WNFN01272882.1_pt1 | contig 13122 bp, 15 predicted proteins | sample 5400161 | NCBI WGS metagenome assembly WNFN01 (sample SAMN13153353, study PRJNA577476) | soil metagenome | isolation source: 80 cm saprolite on Douglas fir-dominated hillslope | place: USA:California | collected 2013-09-17
ACAATAGGCTCATAGGCTTGGTGATCGCGGAAAACACTTTCCGATCCCGACACCTATGGCACTGCCACTGACCAAACCAGTGATCCTGCCTCTGGCCGAAGACCGCCGGCGGCATCAGCGCGTGAAGGTTAACCTTCTCGGCCGTTACATGCTGGCTGACCGCAGAGAATATCCGTGTCAGGTGATCGACATGTCGCCTGGCGGCATGGCGCTCAATGCACCAATCGCGGGACAGCCGGGCGAACGCGTCATCGCTTACGTCGACCATTTGGGCCGGCTTGAGGGCAAAATCGCGCGAACCTTCGAAAACGGTTTTGCGATGAGCATCTCTGCGACGTTGCGAAAGCGCGACAAACTCGCGGCCCAACTCACCTGGCTCGCCAACCGGCAAATTCTCAATCTGGCGGAAGATCGGCGCCACGGCCGTTTTGCGCCCCGCAATGCATTGGCCCGGTTGGTCTTGCCAAACGGCACCAACGTCGCCTGCCGCGTTATCGATCTGTCCCAATCAGGTGCGGCTATCGGAATTTCGTCCGAGCTGCGGCCGCCGGTCGGCGCCATGGTCACCATCGGCAAGACTCAAGGCCGGGTGGTCCGGCACATCGAGGACGGCTTTGCTATCGAGTTCATGCGCCTGCAACACCCCGATTTCGTCGAAGATAACGTCACCGGCGAATAGCGTCACTGCGACGTAAACGTTGCGCGGCAAATTGCGCGCGATCGCAGCAGCGAAATAGTCAGCAAACCGCCCTGCGCTCGGACTGCCAGGGTCACCTCCGCAAGCCTCAAACTGTAAACGCGCGTGCGTGTGACCGCGCGCGTACGCATCGTTTCGCACGTCAAGTATTAATGTCGACAATTTTAGCTAAATTGTACTGTCTAAGATTTTAATCGAACTATATTCTAGTTTTAGAAGTATTAGATTCTACTTTTACTACAACTCTTCTCAAAATGACTTGCGCGACTTAGCGCCAATACAAAAGGTTTGTGGGAAATGTGGCCCCAAGAAGACGGGAAGGGGCCGCAATGGCGAGGCGTTTCAAACAGGGATTTCGGGGCGCCAGCCTGCTGGCCCTCGCCGCGGTCGCGGCCTTTGCCGCTTGCGCGCGCCCGGCCGTCGCCGGCGATTACACCGCCTCGCTTGGCGCGCCGTCGGCGCAGGCCGAGCGCCCAATTTACGTCACAGTCGGGGAACCCACGCGCTCGCCGATCGGCTGGGTCGACTTTTGCATCGAATACAAGCCGGAATGCACAACCAAGCCGTCAGAGCCGCGCGACGTTGTTCTCACGTCCAAGGCCTGGACTGACATGGTCAAGGTCAATGCGTGGGTGAACCAGTCGATCAAACCGATGACCGACCTCGAGCATTGGGGCGTTGTTGAGCGCTGGAACTATCCGGACGACGGCTATGGCGACTGTGAAGACTACGTGTTGCTCAAGCGCCGCATGCTGATGCAAGCGGGCTGGCCGCGCGAGGCGATGTTGATCACCGTCGTGCGTGACAAAAAGGGCGACGGCCACGCCGTGCTGACGGTCAAGACCGATCACGGCGAGTTCGTCCTCGACAATCAAGAGACCGAAGTCCTCCTCTGGAACAAGACTGGCTACCGCTTCGTGAAACGGCAGTCACAGTCCGACCCCAACGTTTGGGTTTCGCTGGGCGAACCGCGCATCGCACCGGCGACCGTTTCGTCGCGCTGACAAAAAAGGAATTCGCGTTCCCGGTCACGTCCCCACCCCTCCCCGTCCCCAGACCGGGCTCGCGAGCGGCCGGGCCTCCCCCAAGGCCCGGCCGCACCTTTTAAGCCGAGTGCGTGCGAACGTGCGGCTCTCGCCTGGGTCGAGGCGATCACCCTGGTCACGCAGGGCCATGTTCCGGATGAGGTCTTTGAGGCGGTGCGCAAGCAGGTTTCCGAGAAAGAGATCGTTGATCTCACCGCGGCGGCTGCGGTCATCAATACCTGGAACAGGATTGCGATCGCGTTGCGCGTCCCACCGCAAGTCGAAAGCAGAAAAGAAGCGGCTTAAGGCTCAACCGATACGCTTCAAGCCTTTCGCATATTGGTTCCAACGCCGCACATATATATCCGCACCGCCTCGGATCATTGCGGCCGCCTTCTCGTCAAGCGTGCGAATTGCGCGCGCTGGCGCACCCACGATCAATGAATTGTCGGGAAAGCTTTTCCCTTCGGTAACGACGCTACCGGCGCCGACCAAAGAATTTTTGCCGATCTTGGCGCCATTGAGCAGGATCGCACCCATGCCAATCAGAGAGTTGTCGCCGATCGTGCAGCCGTGGAGAATTACATTGTGGCCGATCACGCACTCGCGGCCGATCGTCATAGGAAATCCCGGATCGCTGTGCAGCGTAGCGTTGTCCTGGATTTGCGAGCGCTCACCGAGCTCGATCCACTCGTTGTCCCCACGCAGGACTGCGCCGAACCACACGCTGGCCTCGGCCTTAAGCCGCACGCGGCCAATCAGAACCGCAGTATCGGCGACGTAATATTGGCCCTGGTCCGGAAATTCCGGCGCCTGTCCGTCAAGTTCGTAGATCGGCATTTCCGCCTCCGTTAACGTCGGCGAATTTGCCCGAACCCCAATGACGAGGGAAGCGCGCTTAAGCGAACAGGAAACTGCAGGCCTGCAGGGTCGTCACAAGCACCAGACCCGACATCAGGCTCCAGAAGCCGGCGATCAAGGTCGCCAGGAAAACGAATTCGAAGCGGCGGCCTTCCTGGCGGCGGCCGAGAATGGTGTTGCGCATGATCAAAAACGGAGCCGACACCACAAGGACCGGTATGGCCGCAAACGCTGCTGCGCCGGGGCCGGTCGTAAGCTGGCTGAAGCTTGGCAAGCGGTCGGTTGCAAGCCGGTAGCCGGAGCCGCACATCCCCGCGACGGCAAAGCCGAGCGCCAGGGCGAATAACATTTGCACCGATTCAGGGGGCATCCGAGACCTCAACGCAATACTTGAGGTCATCTGTCGCAAACGGGCCGTGCCCGCGCCAGCCAATCCTTAACGAATGGTAAATGCCTACGTCGGACGGCCGCCAGCGTGCGTTGCGTGGCATAATCCGCTCGATTCGCCCGAACCCGGTCCCCCAAGGGCAACTGGGTTTGGGAGGGATCATATTTTGAGGTCCAAAGGAGGCGGTATTGGCCATTCTCGCCCAGGGGCCCACTCCGGCAGCCCGCCGCGCCTCTCAGCGCAGGCGACATACGGGTCACAGCCCCCTGTTGGCGCCGCTTGCGGTGTTTGCTGCGGTGGCCGTTATCGCCGCCCTCTACGTGGCTTACACATTGTGGCCGCGATGGCCGGATGCGCCTGTTGCCCTTGATGCGCCTTCGCTGCCCATCGTGATTTCGGGCACGGCCTTTAATATCGAGCCGGCGGCGATCCGCATGAACGTCCAGCGACGCCCGGGCACGCATGAACGCGTCGACCTGTCGTATCTTTGGCCCTCGCTCGTGCCGCCCGACCCTGCCGTCAAGCCAACCCTCAATGCGCCCGTCGATCCGAACGAACGCCTGTTCGTGACCATCGCATCCGGCGACGCCACGCTCCCGCTGCTCGAACGCGTGCAGACCATCTACCCGCGTTATCTGGTCGCGGAGCCTGTCGCCGGGCCGCCCGGCCTCACATTCCGCGGATTTCGCGACGACACACCCTATCAAGGCGAGGATCTGGTGTTTGAGTCGGCGGCGCCCGAACATTTTCTCGCCCGCTGCTCGCGCAAGGGCGTCACCAATTCGGGCGCCTGCATGCTGGAGCGGCGCATCGGCAGCGCCGATGTTACTTTGCGATTTCCGCGCGACTGGCTGAGCGATGACGGGTGATGTTCAGTCGACCAGATCGACGTCGAGGATCGGCAATTCGAGAATATATGAGCGGCGATCTTTTTCGATTTCCAGAAACAGCACCGCGATGAATTCCTCGTCGATATAAACTTCCAGTGAATCGGTTTTCTTCGGGCGCGTCACCACACGGATTTTTTCGTTGTCGAATTTGTGCCGCAGATAGGCGTTGAGCGTCGGCACCGGCTGGATGCTCGAATCGTTGCCGACCTGAATGACCATGCGGAAATTATACGACCGCTCGCCATCCTCGTCGTCGACGGTGAGCTCGCCAAGATCGTCTTCGCCAACAAAAATTTCGGCGGTGTCCGACCCCTTCGGCACCACGCGAATATGCGCATTGCCAAACAGCTTTTTCAGATAGCCGTCGAGTTTTCTGACTTCCTGGACGTCCAACGGGCCACTCCTGTCTTAAAGCAGCGTCTCCTTGCCCGATTGGGGGGGCCGGCGCAACACCTAACCGTCGAGCATAACGCCGTAGAGCATCTGGTCCATGGCGCGTGATGGCTCCGGGCAACCGGCTTCGCCGACGACCTTGGCCGGCACACCCGCAACCGTAACGTTGTTCGGCACCGGCTTGATGACAACCGAACCGGCCGCGATGCGCGCGCAATGACCGACTTCAATATTACCGAGAATCTTCGCGCCGGCCCCGATCATCACGCCGCGGCGGATTTTCGGATGCCGGTCCTCGTGCTCCTTGCCGGTGCCGCCGAGCGTCACGTCGTGCAAGATTGAAACATCGTCTTCAATCACCGCGGTTTCGCCGACGACAAGCCCTGTCGCGTGATCGAGGAAGATGCCGCGTCCGATCTTCGCCGCCGGATTGATGTCGCACTGGAAGACGGACGAAGAGCGGCTTTGCAGGTAGAGCGCGAAATCTTTTCGGCCCTTGCCGTAGAGCCAGTGTGCGAGACGATGAGTCTGGATGGCGTGGAAGCCTTTGTAGTAGAGCACCGGCTCGATGAACCGGCTGGTGGCCGGATCGCGATCAACGGTCGCAACGATGTCGGCGCGGAACACGTCTCCCAGCGTCGGTTGGTCGTTCAGCGCGTCGTTGTACGCTTGGCGGATAAGGTCGGCCGATACGTCGGCATGATCGAGGCGCTGGCTGACGCGATGGGCGATCGCCGCCTCCAACGCGTCGTGATGAAGAATGTTTTCGTAGATAAACGTGGCGAGCTCGGGTTCACGGCGCGCCACATCCTCCGCTTCCGTGCGAATGCGCGCCCAAACTGGATCGACTTTGTCGAGGCCGCGTACCGGCCGTGTCTGATATTGAGCCATCATTCTCAGTCTCCCGGCGCCTCTCGAACCCCTACATAGGTCTTTTATCACAATTTCGCAGCTGCGAAGAGAGCCCCGCAAGGCGCCCTGCGCATGGCTCATGCGCGTTGGTTAAGGAAGTCGATAACGGCGGCTTTATAGACTTTGTCGCCGACGGCCAACATATGGTCGCGATCCGGAATATCCAGCGCGCGAGCACCGGGAATGAGCGCGGCTAATTCCTGGGCACTGCCCGCGACCTGATCTCTTGTGCCAACTGCGACCAGGATTGGCGCGTGGATAGCGGCAACCTCCGCGCGGCTGAGCGTCTGCCGCGAACCACGAATGCAGGCGGCCAAGGCGCGCAAATCGGATTTCGTCTGGTCGGCAAAAATACGGAAGACACGCCCGGTGGGATCGCTGACGTCGTCGAGCGATGGCGCCTCCATCGCATCGGCAATACTTTCCGGCAAGCCGACCCCCTCCACCAATTTAATGCCGAGCCCGCCAAAAATCGCTGAGCGCACCCGTCCGGGATGTTTGACAACCAGAAATGCTGTGATGCGCGACCCCATCGAATATCCCATCACATCCGCGCTTTCGATCTTGAGATGATCGAGCAGTGCCCGCACGTCTTCCGCCATGGTCGCGCTGTGATACGCGGACGGATCATAAAGCTTGCTGGATGCGCCGTGCCCGCGGTTGTCGAGTGCGATCACACGCCGCCCGGCTTTATTGAGCGTCGAAACCCAGCCGGTCGCCACCCAGTTGACTTCCTTGGTCGAGGCAAAGCCGTGCACCAGCAGAACGGGCTCGCCCTCACCCTCGTCAAGATACGCAATCTCAACGTCGCCGTTTTTGAAACTCGCCATGGAAGATTACTAGCCGTGAGCCGGCGCGGCAGCAAACAGCTCCAACTCCCTCCGCCTGCGCCGCTCCTTGCGGCGGCGAAGAAAGCGCAAGGTCGCGCGCTCGGTTGCACTCTTGAGTGCCGACACGAAACCGAAGACGGCAAATAATGCGCCCAACAGCCAGGCGCTTACATCAAAGGCCAAGGCTGCAAGTGTGAGTGCGCCGCGTCCGGCAATCTTGAGGATGGCGCGCGTGCGGCTGCCCTCTTTCTCGGCCAGCCTGGCAACGCGTGCGACGTCGCGCGGCTCTTTCGCAATCTTCAATCCATCGAGTGCAGCGCGGCCGCCCGCCGCTTTTTCCACGCGGCCGACATCGCGCGCAAGATTGAGCAAGCCCCCGGCGCGCTCGATCTTCACCGCCTCCCGCGCGGCGCGCACCGCCAGCGCCGGCTCGGTCAGCGAAACTTTGGTTGCCGCCTGCCGCAGCTGGCCCCAATCGACCACTCCGCGCACCATGTGGCCAAGGCTGCCGGCGAACTCGGCGCTGAGACTTCCGGTCTTACGTGCGGCCTTGGCGAACGAAAGGCCGACGCGCGCGGGAGCGGCGGCCCCGAGCGTTGCATAAGTGCCGGCGGTGATCGCAATGCCGACGCAGGCGAGGCCCAACACCAACGTGTCGGCCTCCTCTCCCGTCGCGTATCGCGTTCCTTCGCGCAGCGCGTCGCGGATATCGCCAAATACAAACAAATCTCCGACAGTCGTGCCGGCAAGTGCGGACACGTCATCCGGCACGCCGGTGATAAACCCGCGCGCGAAGCTTTCAGCTTTGTGCTGGGTGGTCGCGGCCTCTGCACTCGCTGCCGCCACGCGCTGAGACAATGCTGGATCGAGCGCCACGTGGCGGCTGGCAGCAAGATCAACGAAACTTTGTGCGAGGTCCACATCACGCGCAGCGAGCGCGGCGTCGATCTCGCGTTGCGCGACGGCAGCGTCGAATTTGCCATCGAGCGCGCGGTCGGCAATTTGCGCCGGATCATCAAGGCCACTGATTACGCCGGCTGCACGCGGCACTGCATAAACCGCTGCAGCCGCGAGCAACGCCGCGGCAAGCAAGGCCGGCGCGACGCGCGGGCCAAGTGTCACGTTTCGCTTCGGTGGTTCCAACACGACCGTCCCCGAATCGGCATACGCCGGAGCAAAAGGCGCTTTCAACTACGCTCTCGTGACTGGCAACCAAGGCAATTCAGCGGCATCGCAATGGAGCTAGGCATTGCGGGCCTGTCTCGCTATGGTGCGCGCGAATTTGCCGCCACGCGCGGCCCCATGAGGAGTTTCCATGGCGGAACACGTCGTCCCCCATTTCCACAATGATCCTGGCGTGCCGGTGATCGAAATAGGCTCCAAGGAATTCATGTGTGTCGGCGCGACGCCACCCCATGATCATCCGCATGTGTTCCTCGACATGGGTGAAGACAAAGAAATCATCTGCCCCTATTGCTCAACGCTCTATCGCTTCGATCCGTCGCTCAATTCGCATGCGGCGCGTCCGCCGCAATGCGCGTTGCCGCATTCCGCAGCAGCCTGATCCCGATCGGACCCTTCCGCCATGGCGCCCGCGCGTCATGTCATTGTTGCCGGAGCCGGCATCGGCGGCCTGACCGCTGCCCTGGCACTCGCGCGTGCGGGCATGCGCGTGACAGTATTCGAACAGGCCGAAAAACTGGAAGAGACAGGCGCCGGGCTGCAACTGGCGCCTAACGCGAGCCGCGTGCTAATCGCGCTGGGCTTGCGCGACCGTCTCGCCTCCGTCGCTGTTGCTCCACAGGCCATCCGGGTAATGGCCGGCGGTTCCGGCCGCGAAATCGTACGCATTCCGCTGGGCGAGGACATCGAACGCCGCTATGGCGCACCCTATTGGTCGATCCATCGCGGTGATTTGCAATCGGTGCTCGCCGATGTCGCGCAACGCGAGCTCGACGTGAGAATTCAACTTGGCGTCCGGGTCGAAGATTTCGCTTCGCACGTCAACGGCGTCAGCGTGCTCGGCAAGCGCGGCACCCAGGTGCTCGATGAACGAGGCATCGCACTGATCGGCGCCGATGGCATCTGGTCAAGCGTCGCGGCGCGCCTGGGCCGGCAGCAACCGCCAACCTTCCGTCACCGAACGGCTTGGCGCGCGCTTATATCAAGCGATGCGGCGCCGGCAGAATTCCGCGAGCCTTTGGTGCATCTCTGGCTCGGGCACGACGCCCATCTCGTGCATTACCCCGTCAAATACGGCCGCCTCATCAACATTGTCGGCATCGTGCACGATGAATGGAGCGAGACGGGCTGGTCGGCAGCCGGTGACCGCGCCGAAATCCTCCGGCACTTCGCGCGCTGGGCCTGGTCGGAGAAGGCTCGCACACTTATTGCAATTCCGGATCGCTGGTTGAAATGGGCGCTATACGACCGGCCCGCACCTTTCCGTGGCGGCAAGGATCCCGTCACCCTGGTCGGGGACGCCGCCCACCCGATGCTCCCCTTCCTTGCGCAGGGCGCGGGCATGGCAATCGAGGACGCCACCGTGGTCGCGGACATGCTTGGCAAATACCTCGATGATCCTTCGGATGCATTGCGCGCGTATGAAGGCGCCCGTTGGCACCGCACCGCGCGTGCCCAACAATTCTCCCGCCGCCAAGGCCGTATTTATGGGTTGACCGGGCCGGAAGCACTCGTCCGCAATCTGGCGATGCGGACGATGGGCGGCGAAAAGCTGCGCGCGCGCTACGATTGGCTTTATAGTTGGCGGCCGCCTGAACGATGAGTTTCAACGCATGATGTTTCCTTCAACTGTTGCCGGAAGCCTGCCTAAACCCCCCTGGCTCGCTGAACCGAACAAGCTGTGGCCGCAATGGCGTCTGCAAGGCGCCGATCTCGCCGCCGCCAAACTCGACGCCACGTTGCTGGCAATCAAATGGCAGGAGGACGCCGGTGTCGACATCGTCGGCGATGGCGAACAGTCGCGCCAGCATTTCGTGCACGGTTTTCTGGAATTCGTCGATGGAATCGACTTTGCGCACAAGGTCGAGATGGGGATCCGCGCCGATCGCTATAAAGCGATGGTGCCGGTGGTGCGCGGCGGATTGAAGCTCAAGGGCCGCGTCCATCAACCGGAAGCGCGTCACGCCCGTGCACACACTAAACGTAAGCTCAAGATGACCCTGCCCGGGCCAATGACGATTTCGGACACGATCGCCGACGCGCATTACGGCGACAAGATCAAGATGGCGATGGCTTTCGCAGATCTGCTGAACAAGGAAGCACGCGCGCTCGAAAGCGATGGCGTTGACGTCATCCAGTTCGATGAGCCGGCTTTCAACGTGTTCATGGACGAGGTTGCGGGCTGGGGCATCGAGGCGCTGCATCGCGCCATCGACGGGCTCAAATGCACCACCGCCGTGCACATCTGTTACGGCTACGGGATCAAGGCCAACATCGATTGGAAGAATTCACTGGGGCGAGAATGGCGGCAATACGAGGAGATTTTTCCGGCGCTTGCCAGAAGCCCCATTGGTCAGGTCTCGGTCGAATGCATCAATTCGCGCGTGCCGCTGAAACTCCTGTCATTGCTCGAGGGCAAGGACGTGCTGATCGGTGTGATCGACGTTGCGAGCGATGATGTCGAGACGCCGGAACGTGTGGCGCAGGTGATCGGCGAGGTCACGAAATTCGTGCCGAAAGAAAAGATCATCGCCTGCACCAATTGCGGCATGGCGCCGATGCGGCGCGACATTGCCGAGGCGAAACTCATTGCATTGGGTGCTGGCGCAGCGCTGGCACGGCAGAAATTCGCGTAATCCCATCCGCTCCTCCCCGCGAAAGCGGGGACCCAGCGCTTGGATCGATCGTGTGCAGCGCGCTCTGGATGCCCGCTTTCGCGGGCATGAGCGGCAGGTTGTATCGTACCGGTTTGGCCTATCGCGCCGCTCTTCCCATGACGTCCATGAGCTCGGCGACCTTGCGCCGCTGATCGGCTTTGTTGCCGCTCTTGATCGCATGGTCGACACAATGCGCGACGTGATCGCGCAGGATTTCCTCTTCAACTCGGCGTAATGCGGCACGCACAGCGCCGATTTGCGTCACGATGTCGATGCAATAGCGGTCGCCCTCGACCATGCGGGCGAGGCCACGCACCTGTCCTTCAACGCGGTTGAGCCGTTTAACCGTTGCTGCCTTGTTGTCCTTTGCCATGAGCGCTATATACCCCCTAGGGGTATCGGAGACAAGACGTGGGCATGACGCACGACCATCATCATGAACCGACGCCGGGCCGGGTGACTGATCCTGTCTGCGGCATGAGCGTCGATCCGCACACGGCCAAACATCGCGCCGAACATCACGGGCACAGCCACTATTTTTGCTCCGCCGGCTGCCGCACGAAGTTCATTGCCGACCCGCAGAAATATCTCGGCGAGCGCGAACCCACGCCCGTCGCAGAAGGCACCATCTACACCTGCCCGATGCATCCGCAGATCCGGCAAGTCGGTCCCGGCTCCTGCCCGATCTGCGGGATGGCGTTAGAGCCCGAGATCGCCGGCACCGAGACGGGGCCAAATCCCGAACTCATCGACATGAGACGGCGGTTCTGGATCGGCCTCATTCTCACACTGCCGGTGTTCACGCTGGAAATGGGCGGTCACATTTTCGGCGCGCACAACTGGGTCGAGCCGGCGCTGTCAAATTACGTGCAGTTCGCATTCGCAACGCCGGTCGTGCTGTGGGCGGGTTGGCCGTTTTTTGTGCGCGGCTGGCAATCGCTCGTCACGCGCAATCTCAACATGTTCACGCTCATCGCCATGGGCACCGGCGTGGCTTACGTCTACAGCCTGTTCGCCACGTTCGCTCCCGGAATTTTTCCGGAAGCATTTCGCGAACATGGCGGCGCACCGGCCGCCTATTTCGAAGCCGCAAGCGTCATCACTGTATTGGTGCTGATGGGGCAAGTGCTTGAATTGCGGGCGCGCGAGGCGACGTCAGGCGCCATCCGCGCTCTCCTCGATCTCGCGCCCAAAACCGCGCGACGCGTCAGAGACGACGGCGGCGATGAGGAAATTTCCCTCGACGCGGTCCAGGCCGGCGACCGGTTGCGCGTGCGGCCCGGCGATAAGGTCCCGGTCGACGGAATCGTGCTGGAAGGACGCTCGGCACTCGATCAATCCATGGTGACGGGCGAATCCATGCCGGTGACCAAGGAAAAGGACGCGCGCGTGATCGGGGGCACGCTCAACAAGAGCGGGAGCTTCGTGATGCGTGCCGACAAGGTCGGCCGCGATACCCTGCTGTCGCAAATTGTGCAGATGGTTGCGAACGCGCAGCGCAGCCGCGCGCCAATCCAACGGCTGGCAGATCAGGGCTCGGCCTGGTTCGTCCCAACGGTCATTGCGGTTGCGCTCCTCGCCTTTGCGGCCTGGGCGACATTCGGCCCTGAGCCGCGCTTCGCTTACGGGCTGGTGGCGGCGGTCAGTGTCCTCATCATCGCTTGCCCATGCGCGCTGGGGCTCGCTACGCCGATGTCGATCATGGTGGGCGTTGGCCGCGGCGCGCACGCCGGTGTGCTGATCAAGAATGCCGAAGCGCTGGAGCGCATGGAAAAGATCGATACGCTGGTGATCGACAAGACCGGCACCCTCACCGAAGGAAAGCCAAAGGTCGTGACGGTGGCGCCCGCGTCCGGTTTCGGCGAAGCACAGGTGCTCAAGCTCGCCGCCAGCGTCGAGCGCGGCAGCGAACATCCGTTGGCGGCGGCGATTGTCGCCGCCGCGGGAGAACGCAAACTTGAGCTCTCGCCGGTCACTGGCTTTGACTCGCCTGCCGGCAAGGGCGTCACCGGCGTGGTCGACGGCAAGCGGCTCGCGCTTGGCAATGCCAGGTTTCTTGACGAATTGAACATCGATACATCGGCGCTCGCGAATGACGCCGAGCGGCTGCGGACCGATGGGGCTACCGCCATTTTTCTTGCCGTTGACGGCAAATCCGCCGGAATCATTGCCATCGCCGACCCTGTGAAGGTGACGACGCCGGACGCACTGAAAGCACTGGCCGCGGACGGCATCCGTGTGGTGATGCTCACTGGAGACAACCGCACGACCGCGGAAGCGGTCGCCCGGAAACTCGGCATCAGCGAGGTTGAGGCGGAAGTACTGCCCGATCAGAAGAGCGCGGTTGTCGATAAACTGCGTCGCGAAGGCCGCGTGGTGGCCATGGCTGGCGATGGTGTCAATGACGCGCCGGCGCTCGCCGCCGCCGAAGTCGGCATCGCCATGGGCACCGGCGCCGATGTCGCGATTGAAAGCGCGGGTGTCACCCTGCTCAAGGGCGATCTTGCCGGGATCGCGAAAGCGCGTGCGCTCTCGGCCGCCGTCATGCGCAACATCCGGCAGAACTTGTTTTTCGCTTTTCTCTATAATTCACTTGGCGTGCCTGTAGCCGCAGGCGTGCTCTACCCGGTGTTCGGCGTGCTGTTGTCGCCAATCATCGCCGCCGCCGCGATGGCGCTGTCATCAGTCAGTGTCGTCGGCAACGCACTGCGACTGCGCCGCGTCCAGCTCTAAGGGCTAGTAGATCGCCAGGTATTTCAGCAGTGACAAGACGCCGATGATAATGACGATGACCCGGACGATCTGTTTTGCCCGGCCATCGATCGGCAACATATTGATCAGATAAAGCACTAGAATAATGACGAGGAACGTAATGAGAATACTGATTAAAATGCCCATGCTCGCCCCCAGGTAGAGCCACGGCTGTGGCGGGTTCCACGCCTACAAGTTCCGCATCCGTGAAAAGTTCCACTCGGTGCTGGTTCTCACGGAATCACGTCGCCGGATTTAAGGAACGGCTGATGGTGCCCACCGGGGCGCCAGAGCGGACCGCCATCCGGATTACCGCGGCGGAATCTGGATCAGATCGTCAAGCTGCGCCTTCGTCAGCTCGGTCGGCGTAAACTTCAAAGCGACAGCGTCCTTCACGATCGTGTCGAGCCCGACGATTTTATCCGGCTCGACCGCCGCACGCGGGAAAAAATCGTCGCGCGTGCGTTTGGCTTTCGCTTCGGTGATCTTCAACCAATCTGCATAGACCTTCAATGCATTCGGATCGGTGTACATGT
>WNFN01187719.1_pt1 | contig 13120 bp, 7 predicted proteins | sample 5400161 | NCBI WGS metagenome assembly WNFN01 (sample SAMN13153353, study PRJNA577476) | soil metagenome | isolation source: 80 cm saprolite on Douglas fir-dominated hillslope | place: USA:California | collected 2013-09-17
AAGATCGCGGAGAGCCGCTACCACTTCGGTGTGGCGGCCCGAGCCGATGTCGTGAGCGCCGAGGCGCAATTGCTGTCGAGCCAGGCGCAGCAGGTGAACGCCAAGATTCAACGTGCCGTGCTCGAACACGCGATCGCCGTTCTGATCGGTCAGCAGCCCGCATCGTTCTCAATGAGCCCCGCTTCCATGCGGACCGACGTACCCACGGTGCCCGCGGGCATTCCCTCCGCATTGCTCGAGCGGCGCCCCGACGTGGCGGAGGCGGAACGCAAGGTCGCGGCGGCCAACGCGCAGATCGGCGTGGCGAAGTCGGCGTTCTTTCCCAGTCTGACCTTATCCGGGTCGGACGATTACACGGGCCGTACGTGGTCGCGGTTGTTCAACGTGCCGAATCGCATCTCGTCGCTGGGTCCGTCGCTGGCGGAAACATTGTTCGACGGCGGATTGCGCAGCGCGCAGGTGGCTCAGGCACGCGCGGCCTACGACGTGAGCGTCGACAACTATCGGCAGACGGTGCTGGCCGGCTTTGAGCAGGTCGAGGACGACATCGTCACCTTGCGCGTGCTGGAACAGCAGTCCGTCATCGAGGACGCCGCCGTGGCCGCCGCGAGAGAGGCGGAAAAACTCACGCTCAACCAGTACAAGGCCGGAACCGTGCCTTATAGCAGCGTGATCACCGCACAGACCGCCCGCCTGAGCACGGAACAGACGGCGCTCGGCGTTCTGTCGAGCCGCCTGCAATTCAGCGTGGCGCTGATCGAAGCCGTGGGCGGGGGTTGGAACGCGTCGCAGCTGCCGCTGCCGTAGCGCACGCCGCAACGCCTACGCCAAGTCGTCCAGCACGAGAGGGGTATGGCGCCGCAGGAGCGCCGTCTTCGCCTCCCACTGCTCCTTCTCCGGCAGATCTGCGAGGTACTGCACTTCTTCCGCCGCATAAGTTGCGATCGGCAACCCGTCCCGGTACAGCAGCCGATTGCCGGCGAGCGAGACCAGCCTTGCGCCCGGTGTAATGATGCCGATCAAATTCAGCGGATCGGCGGCGGACAGCGACAGGTATTGCTGAGTGTGCGGCTTGCGGCGCACGTCGCGCAGAAGACCGACCGCCTCCGGCGTTGCATATTGCTCGCCCGAGAAGCCGGCGACGAACCGACCGCCGCGGATCTCGCCCCGCGCCTCCAAGCGGCGGCAGCACATGAGCACGTCGCGCCACGGCGGCAGCCAGCCCGCCTCGCGGCCGAGCAGTTTCCAGAAGATCACGCCCCACCGGCGCAGCAGTGTGCGCACGATATGTTCGACCACCTCGTCTCCGCGATGGGACGCAGCAGCCGTGGGACGCCGCACCAGCGCCCAACGCCCCGCATCCGCCATTCCAAACAGCGCCAGGCGGCGCTTGCGGCGAGAAGCGTAGGAAGTCGACCTGCCGCGGCGGCCGCTCGGCAACAGCAACACGCGCAGGCCTGCGAAACTATCGGAGTTCACGAGACCGAGTGCCACGAGCTCGGCGAGCGCATCCTCGACCTCGACCGGCAGCATGCCGACATGCTCCGCGATTTCGTCGAAGAACGAGGCGCCATGTTCTCGGATGAATTCGGCCACCGAGGCCGCTCTCGATGTCAGCTGGGTCGAATCGGTTTGGTCGGACAGCGCCGACCAGAGCGGCACATTGCGCCTCGCCAGCAAAGTGATGGGAGTGGAACGAACCGGGGAAGCGCCTCGGCCGCGTTCGGGCTCGGCGGCTTGCGCAGCGGCGTGGGCAGCGAAACCCGCGGTGGGGCGCCCGGTCCCGCGCGCGGCGAGACGGGTCCAGATGACTCGCCCCGCGCGGCAATGCTCATCCAGCCATTCTGGATCGTATTCGGCCATCCGCGACGGAATGATCTCCGTCTCCCATGCACCGGCCGGTGCTTCGAAGCCTTCCAGCTGCGTGAGCATCGCCGCCAGCGCATCGGACCCCTGCATTCGTGACTCCGGCAGCACGCGCTGCCATTCGCAGAGAAACCGCAGGAAGTCGCGAGCTTGCACGGGCTCGATCTCGGCACGCAGACGTTTGACGGTGTAGCGATGCACTCGGGCGAGCAGCCGGCGTTCACACCACTCCTCTTCGGCAACGCCCGACCCTCGCACCGTGCCCGACTCTTGCACCGTGCCCGACTCTTGCACCGTGCCCGACCCTTGCACCGTGCCCGACCCTTGCACAGTGCCTGGTCCTTGCGCGGCGCCGGGGCTAAAGCGGCCGCGCATGGCAAAGCCCTCGGCCTCGAGCTTCCCTAAGGCGATGTTGATCCTCGATGTGGGCAGAGTAAGTGAATCGGCAATGGCCGATGCCGTGACCGGTCCTAGGCCCTCGAGCCGGCCGCGGACGATCTCGACCAAGGACTCATCCGACACCGGCAGAGGCTCGAATAGCGCGCGCCTCTCCGTCGGCGCCCACACCATCGCCCGCCCCGCTTCGCTGCCCGTTGCCGCGGGCCCCGCTGCCGGTATGCGCGCGACCCTTCCGGTCGCGGCGAGCTCATCCATCAATCGCCGCCATGCCGGATTTCGCCGCCGCTCCTCGTCGGTCAGGAACGTCAGCCACAGCAGTGCGTCGTGCAGCTCATCGGGTGTGGTCGCGTCGGGCCACGCCTCGGTGCGAACACGCTCGATCGCCTCCGGATCGAGCTTGCCGATGTCGGCGGCGGACTCGGGATCGATCCAGCGGCGGCTCATCACCGCCTGGGTGCGCCGCTCCTCGAGCGGTGCATCGTCGAGATAGGCATAGGGCCGCGCATTCAGGGCCTCGAGCGCGAGCGGTGAAGGCTCGGTCAGATCGCGCGCGACGACGCGGATCTCGCCGGCTTCGAGACCGCGCAGCACGCCCTCGAAGCGTTGAACATCCATCGCGTCCTCGAGGCAATCGCGAATCGTCTGCCGCACCAGCGGGTGATCGGGTATCTCGATCTCGCCCGGTAAATTCTCGGCGCAGGCCACTTGATCGGGGAACACCGACGCCAACAGGTCTTCCGCGTTCATACGCGCGATTTGCGGCGGAATTTTCTTGCCGCCGCGAAAGCGCGGCAGCGCCAGCGCGATGCCGGCGTCCCAGCGCCAGCGCACCCCGAACATCGGCGCCGCGCACAATGCCTGCACGAGCACCTGACGAACCGAGTTCGAGTGNNNNGCGCAGGGACAACCCCCACGCGCGATTCACGCGGCTGCCGAAAGGGGAATGAATGACCAGCTGCATGCCGCCGGATTCGTCGAAGAAGCGCTCGAAAACGACCGTGTCGAATGTGGGCAGGCAGCCGAGCGCGGCGCGGCCGGCGCTCAAGTATTGAATGATCTGCAAAGCCGCCGCCTCGTCGAGTCCGACGGACTCGATCAGCCACTGCATGGCGTCGCCGGGCGCACTCTCCGCCGCGCGCCCGCCGTCCAGACGCCGCTCGATCTCCTGCCTCAGTCTCGACACGGCGGCCGACAACTCCTCGGTGCGGCCCGGCGCCTCGCCGAGCCAGAACGGTATGGACGGCGGTTGGCCATGCGCATCCTCGACCCGCACGGTGCCCCGCTCCACCCGCAATATGCGATACGACGTATTGCCCAGCTGGAACACGTCGCCCTGCAGACTCTCGACCGCAAAGTCCTCGTTGACGGTGCCGACGAGATGACCCTCCGGCTCCAGCATCACCTTGTAATCGGCATTGTCCGGAATGGCGCCGCCGGAGGTAAGCGCCGTCAGCCGGGCGCCCTTGCGAGGACGCAGCATCTGGTTGACCGAATCGTGATGCAGCAGCGCGCCGCGACGCCCGCGGCGGGTGCTGAAGCCGTCCGCCAGCATGCTCACACACTCGTCGAACTCCCCGCGACGCAGCTCCCGGTAGGGATACGCTCCGCGCATGACGTCGAACAACTCCTGCTCGGCCCATTCGCGCGCCGAGACTTCGGCGGTGATCTGCTGAGCGAGCACGTCGAGAGGTGCCCCCGGAACCTCCAAGCGATCCAGTTCGCCGCGCCGAACCGCATCGAGCAGCGCTGCGCATTCCACCAGTTCGTCGCGAGAAAGCGGAAACAGCCGCCCCTTCGAGACACCGCCCACCGAGTGCCCGGCGCGGCCCACACGCTGCAGGAGCGCATTGATGGAGCGCGTCGAGCCCAGCTGACAGACGAGGTCCACATCGCCGATGTCGATTCCGAGCTCGAGCGAGGCGGTTGCCACCAGCACTTTCAACTCGCCGCGCTTCAAGCGCTGTTCCGCGTCGAGGCGTCGTTCCTTGGAAAGGCTGCCGTGATGTGCGGCAACATTTTCATCGCCCAGCCGTTCGGAAAGATAACGCGCCACTCGCTCGACCAGCCTGCGCGTGTTCACGAACACCAGTGTGGTGCGGTGCTCGCGGATGAGCTCGGCCAGTCGATCGTAGACCTGCGTCCACACCTCGCCCGACATGACTGCCTCGAGCGGGCAGTCTTCGCCGGCCGCCGAACGGCTGCCGATCAGGAACCTCGCCACCTCTTCGATGGGCTTCTGCGTCGCCGACAATCCGATGCGCGCCAAACCGCTTCCGGTCAGCGCCTGCAACCTTTCGATCGACAACGCCAGGTGGGCGCCGCGCTTGTTGCCCGCAATCGCGTGAATCTCGTCGACGATCACTGTGCGGCAGGTGGCAAGCATGTCGCGTCCCGACTGCGAGCCCAACAGAATGTACAGCGACTCAGGCGTGGTCACGACGATGTGCGGTGCCTTGCGCCTCATGCCGGCGCGCTCAGCCTGCGATGTGTCGCCGGTGCGCACCACCGCGCGAATGGCCACCTCGGGTAGATTCAACGCCGCGAGTTCCTCGCGAATGCCCTCGAGCGGCGCCTCGAGATTGCGCTGAATGTCGTTCGACAGCGCCTTGAGCGGCGACACGTAAACGATACGGGTCTCGTCCGGCAGCGGTCCCGTAAGCCCTTCCTTGACGAGTTGGTCGATCGCGGCGAGGAAGGCCGCAAAGGTCTTGCCCGAGCCCGTCGGTGCCGCCACCAGCACATGCCGCCCCGCCTGCAGCGCCGGCCATGCGCGCTCCTGCGCGGGGGTCGGCGCATCGAAGGTCCGCGAGAACCAGGCGGCAACGGCGGGGTGAAACGAATCTAGGGCGTTCATGGCATGGGGTCAGTAGTTTGTGGTCCCGTTGATAGATTTTTCCAGATGACTATATACTGGGATTATATACAGCCAGAGTGCGCATCGCATGCCTTCGTTTCTGTGGTACCAGGTCGCCGTACAGGGCGAAGTCGCCTTCGACCATGCGTTCTGACTATTGCGGCCGCAGCCAATGAGCCGCCAAAGGCGGAATCAGCAGCAGGCTGACGAGAGTAGAAGACACCAAGCCGCCGAGAATCACCACTGCCATCGGACCCTCGATCTCGTGCCCGGGTTGGTGCAGCTGCCATGCCACCGGGAGCAGCGCCAACCCGGTGAGCGACGCCGTGAGCAGCACCGGCGTCAGCCGCTCCTCGGCGCCGCGCGACGCGGTATCCAGATTCCAGGGCTGCGCCTCCACCTGCACCAGATGGTCATAGTGAGACACCAGCAAAATGGTGTTGCGCGCGGCCATCCCGAACAGGGCGACGAAGCCGACCATCGCGCCCAGGGTGAGCGTACCGCCGGTCAAGGCGGTCGCCGCCACGCCGCCGATCAGCGTGCTCGGCAAGGAAAGCAGCACGAGAAGCACGTGCCTCGGCTGCCCGAATCCAAGCGCCAGCAACAGCACGATGAGCACGAAGGCCGCGGCCGAGTGCAGCAACAATTCATTCTTGGCGGCGGCCTGCGCTTCGGCCGCTCCGCCGTAGCGCAGAAACACACCGGGCGGCAGCTGAACTTTGGCGGCGATCGCCTGGCGCGCTCTGTCGGCAAACCCTACTTGATCGGCGCCCTTCGGCGATGCGACGACGATCTGCCGCCGCAGTCCGTCCTGATGGTCGACCAGACTGCGCGACAAGGCCATGGTGATTCTGGCAACCGAGGACAGCGGCGCCAGTGCGCCATCCCGTCCGCGCAGCAGCAGCGATCCTAACCGCAATGGATCGGCGCCCGCGTGAGCGATCCGCAACGTGACCGGTATGCTGCGATCCGCCTGATTGAGTTCGGCCGCCACACTGCCGTGATAGGCCGCATTCACCGTCTGCAGCACATCCGCCGCCTGCAACCCGTAGATGGCCAGCTGCTCCGGCAGCAATTCCAGGTGCATCTCCACCTGGATCGTCGGCATCGAGATCGGAACCGATCACGCTGATCGAAAACGGCGCGGACTCCCCGGACAGGGTTTCACCGATGCGTTCGGCCAACACCGAATAGATTTCCACCAGTTGGTTCGGAAAGTCATCGAACACATTGCGGATGGCGGCATCGATCTCGGCCGCGCCGTGACCCTGGCGCGGATCGATCTGCACCTCGAACTCGCTCTTGTTCGGCGCGTCGGGGTCCTGCCCGTTCTCGGCGCGGCCGATCTGCTCGGCGACGCTCTTGACGCCGGGAATACTGATGAGTCCCTTGGAGATCTGTTCCCCGACGCGGGTGGTTTCAGTCAGCGAAATCCCCGGGCGCAGCGATGCGTGCGCGATCAAGTAATTTTCACGGAAATCCGGCAGCAATCGCGCGCCCAGCAAGGGCAGCAGAATCACCCCGGCGGCGCCGCTCGCGACGACGATCGCGATGAGCGCACGCGGCCGCGCATTCAGCCATGCGATCGCCCGCAGCTGCCGGCGCTTCAGGCGCTGCAGAAACGCCGCTTCGGACTTGGGAGTGTGCCGCGCCATGGCGAGCGCGCACAACGCGGGTGTCGCGCTCATGGCTACAACCAAGGACAGACCTACTGCGAGCAGGAACGAAATCGACAACGGCCGGAAAAATGCGCCCTGCAATCCGGACATCAGCACTATGGGCAGAAACGCGACCGCAACCGCCGCCGTGGCATAGAACACCGGCCGCCGCACCTCCAGCGAGGCGCCGATGAGCAAGTCGCCGATATCCACATCGCGCGCGGCGGCGCGGCGGCGGCGGAGAATATTCTCAACGTCGATGACGGCATCATCGACGACCACGCCGAGCGCGACCACGAGACCGCCGATGGTCATGGTGTTGAGACTCAACCCCGAAGCCTCGAGAATCCACACCGTCGTCAGGAGCGCGAGCGGGATCGCGCTGAAAGACACCAATGCGCCGCGCCAGTCGCGCAAGGTGATCAACAAGAGCGCGATCACGAGTGCCGCGCCCAGACCCAGCGAATTGCGCAGTTTCTCGATCGCGCTTTCGATGAAACTGGCCGGCCGCAGCAGCGCCGGGTGGTATTGCACTCCCTGCTTGGCGAGCGCCGGCGCGAGCGCATCGAGCCTGACTTCGAGCGCCCGCGTCACGTCGAGCGTGTTGGCGCCGAATTGGGTCGAGGTTTCGATGAGTATCCCCGGCTTACCGGCGATCAAGGCATCGCCGAAGCGCGGCGCGGCGCCTTCGCGCACGCTGGCGACGTCGCCCAAACGCACCGGCAAGCCGCCGCGCGTGCCCACCACCGCCTGCGCCATCGCGTCGAGCGTGGCGCCGGGGGCCTGGGCTCGGATGACGATGCGCTGCGTGGGCGTTTCGAAATAACCGCCGCCGATCAAGGCGGTTGCGCGCCTGGCGGCGGACAGGACGTCGTCGAGGACGAGTCCGGCGGCGGCGAGCTTTGCCGGGTCGATTTCAATCTGCCGCTCGCGCACCGCGCCGCCGAAGATCTGCGCCTGCGCCACGCCGGGCACCGCGAGAATTTGCGGCTTGACGATCCATTGCACCACATCGCGCAGCTCCACCGGCGAGAGCCGATCGCTGGTGTAGCCGAAGTGCACGAGGTACTCCATCGAAGAGCTCAACGGCGATAAGAGAGGAGCCCCGACGCCCTGTGGAAGCAAGCCGGGAGACTCGGCCAGGCGCTCGGTAACGACTTGGCGCTGCCGATACGGATCGCCGCCGCGCTCGAACACGACTTGGATGGCGGAGAGGCCTTGGCTCGAGGTCGAGCGAACCGTCTTCACATTCTCCGCGCCGGCGAGCAATCCTTCCAACGGCCGCGTGACCAGCGCCTCGACCTGAGTCGCGTCGAAGCCGGGCGCCTCGGTCTGCACCAGCACATGGGGAGGGGCGAAATCCGGAAACACGTCGAACCGCGCCTCCAGCAGTGCAGCGAAACCCAGCGCGGCGATCAGGCAGGTGAGCGCGGTGACAATGCGGGGATTGCGCAGGGAGGCGCGGACGATGGCGGCGAGCATTGGGTTGCGTCCTAGGAGCCTGTCTGACTAATGATCGCCGTCACGAGGGCGACCCACATCGAGCAGATTTCTGCGATCGGTTCACGAGCATAGTGGGTACTATGTGAGTGAAACGATCGCAGAAATATGCCGATGTGGGGCGGCCGCAGTAGGCGCATCATTAGTTAGACAGGCTCCTAGTCGTCATCATGCTGTTGGGCGCCCAGTTCCTGCAGCGACCACAAAACCCCCGCCCCGTGCACCACGATGTTGTCATCGTCATCAACGCCTTCGACCAGCCAGCCATCGCCGTAGGGAAGCAGCAGACGCACTTTCACCGGCGCATAACGCGCCTTCCCCACCTCGGTCTTTTTGGTCAATTGCTTGTAAACATAGGCCCCGCTCTCGTCGTAAAGCAGCGCATCGCGAGGCAGCAGCAATCCCTTGCGCTCAACCGTCATCAACGCAACCGGGACACGGGCGCCCGGACCGAGTCCGCCGGGTGCGTTCGACACTTCGATCAACAAACCGACGCTCTGCAATTCGGTTGTTTCCCGCAGTACTCCAAGCACGCGCCCCGGAACTTGAATGCCATCCACATCCAGCACGGCCTTGCTTGGGCTGGCGCCGAGGGTATGCCGGCCCGGCAAGTCGGCGCGCAGCAGCAACGTGCGGCCGCTCGTCGCCGCCTCGATCACTCTCCGACGTGCGTCAGCCGGCAATGCGGCCAAGGGCCCCCAATGCAATGTGAACCGCGCCGCCGCGATTTGCGCCTGCGCCTGCGCTCTCGCCTGATCCGCCTGCGCCGCCTCGAGCATTTTGAGGGACGCTCCGGCACCGCCCTGGTAGAGCGCGCGCAAGCGCGCGAGTTCGGCGGACGCAGAGTGTTCCGCGACCGCGGCCGTGGCGGTTTCACCCATATCGGATACCAGCGCGGTCGCATCCAGGACCAGACCAACCCCGTCGATGCGTTCCGGCGCCTTCACGGCGAGAGGGTGCGCGACGGCAATGCCGGCCGCGCGCTGCTGCCCACTGCTCAAGGTGGGCTGCGCGGATCGCCGGCTCGAATCGGCAGCCTCATCGTCTTGATCGCCGATCGCGATCGCCGGCAAGCTCAGCAGCGCACAGCAGGCGACCGGCAGCACGCAGAGCGCGTGAGCTTTCACGGCCCGGCTCCGGCAACGAGCGACGGCATGGATTTCGCCAGGGCAAGTTCCGGGCCCGACAAGGGCGCGTGCAGCACATCCTCGAGATTGTTGCGCGCGCTCTGCAGCCGCGCGCGCATCTGCACCCACTCGAGCTCGGCCCGCATCGCGAGGATCTCTGCGACGACTTGATCCTCTGCATCCGCCGCGCCCAAGCGGAAGCTAAGATCGGCCGTTTGCTTTTGGCGCCGCACTGCTTCCAGCTGCCGCTGCGCCGCGTCGGCGCCGGCGCCGGCGATGTGCTCCGCCCGTTCCGCGGCGACGATCGCCCCATAAATGTCGGCCTGCAGCGCGAGCATTCGCTGTCCGGCCAGCTCACGGCCGGCGCGCGCCTCGGCGATCTCGCCCTTATTGCGATTCAAGGGCAGCGTGAAGCCCACATTGAAAGGAAACTTGGCGATGCCGTGATCCCAGTAGTAGCCCGGCGACAGCACGAGTTGTGGGTACTGGCGCGCGACCGATAGCTGCAGCCTTGCTTCCGCGGACGCGTAAGCCGCCATCGCCTGCCCGAGATCGGCGCGAGACAGAAGAGCCTGCTCGCGTGTCGCGCGGCGCGTGTCCTCATCCATGGGCGGCGGCTCGCCCCAGTCCGGCCATATGAACGTCACGCCGTCCAGTGCCTGCGGCGGCATCCCTAACGCTCTGGCCGCGGCGGCTTGGGCCGCATCCACCTCTTCGCGCAATTCCGCGTTCTGCTGCTCGATCTGGATACGCGCCTGCTCACTGGTCAGAAGTTCGCTGGGCGCATCTTCGCCGGCGTGCACCCTCCGCTCCTCGAGCGCGACCAACCGGTCCTGCGCCGCCGCCAGGCGGGCGAGCAAACCCAAGGAGCGGCGCCCGCGCTCCCAATCGGACAGCGCCGCAGCCAAGGCGCTGCGCACGGCCCATGCCTGGTCCATCAGCTGCAGACGCGCATTGCCGGTGTCGAGTCTCGCGATGCCGCTTTCCAAGCGACGGCGCTCGGGCGGGCGCAGCAGCCAATTCAGGCTGACGCCGTACAGCCACGGGTGGGAATCATGCCGCGCATATTCCGATTGCAGAGTGAGATCGGGGTTGGGCGCTTCCGCCGCGGTGATCTCGTGCGACAGTGCCGCTTGCACCTGGGCCCTGGCCACCCCCAGTTGCAGGTTCTGCGTCAGCGCGACCGCCAGCAGTTCCGCGCGATCCCATTCGCGCGGCGGCCACGCCGCCGCCGTTTGCGGCATCAGGCGGAGGATCTCGGCGCGCACTCGAACTTCGGTGAGGCGGCGCGCCGCAAATTCATCGGCGCTATCCTGCGGCTCGAGCGGCGCCGCGTGATATTGGACGCAGCCGGCGAACGTCCCGGCGAGGGAAATGACAGCGCACAAGCGCCACATGCTAGGGAGACCTGAGCAGGGAAATATTTCTCTTTGGGCGATAATACTCGCCCACGCGCCCATTGAATACAACGTCGACTATTGATGGAATCAGGCGGTATTGAAAATCGGCGATGCAATCACTGCGTCGCCGATTCCACCACCACCGTGACTTTCATCGCCCCTAGAAGAAAATAATACCGCCGATCGCGTAGTCCTTTTCAGTCGCCGAATTGCCGCCCCAGGCCTTGGACTTGGAATAGATGTATTCGCCGACCAGGGTCACACTCTTCGTCAGGCTGTAGTACAACCCGAGAACGCCCGACTCGTTGCGCTTGACCAGCAGAGGGTTCGCGTTTACCTGACCTGGATTTTCATCGTCGGCGAGCTTCAGATCGGATATGCCGTAGCTGAGGCCGACTTTGAGCTTGTCGAACTTGTAGGTCCCCTGCACGTAGCCGCCGTCGGACTTGCGCTTGGAGCCGGACGCGGACGTGGGCAATACGTAGAGGCCGGTGGTGCCGACGCCTTTGCCGTCGTAACCGTACAGCACTCCCTCGAAGGCGGCGTAATCGACTTTGACGCCGACGTCGAATTCCGTGCCCCGGAAGCTGGTCGATACTCCCGCGGCGTTGTCGCCTGCGATTGCGGCGGAATTGGCCGTCAATTGCTGGGTTACGACGTCGATCCAGACTTTGCCGGTCAGAGTATCGGTTTTCGGGTTTCCCCACGCGTAACTGCCGCCGGCCTGTAACTGGGGTGAGTTGTGCGTGGTGTAGCCCGGTGTATTCAGAGGCTGGAAAATGCCGGCCGATCCGCTGAATCCATTGTAGGTCGGCGTCGTATAGGTAATCTGCGGCTCCCAGTCGGTGTAAATGTAGCCGATACCGATGCGGCCGAGGCTGGTATTGCTGGGTGCGACATTGGTCGGCCCGGCAGTACCGACTCCGAGCAGCGTCATGTCGTCGAGGATCGCGTCTTTGCCGAAGATACCGATGTCGCGTCCCAATTTCACCGTGCCCCAACTGGCATCGCCGAAGGTGAAATAGACCTGGCGTGCGTCGATGCCGGGTGTCGCCAATGCAGAAGGCTGACCTGCACCGTTGACGCCCGCCGCCGCCGAACTGTTGATGCCGGGATAAAATCCGACGGTCACGTCGATGTCGAAATCGGATTGCCGCGTGGTGGCACTGAAGACGAGGGCAGCAGGCAGCAAGCCGTTACGCACTGCGGCGGAATGATCGCCGGTGCAAGCAAGGCCGCCGATCACCGTGTTATTAGTACCGGTGTCGCAACTCGCACCGACGTAGAACGCATTGACATTGCCGGCGAAGTCCACCTTCCAGTCGCCGGCGGCAATATCGATTCCAGCGAACGCCTTGAGGATCGGAACCATCCAAATCGCGGCGCCGGCTGCGATCGCAAGCTTGGTACGCGTATTCATGAAAACTCCCTCCGTTTCGAGTTCTTTGTCGTGACGTCGAGGCTGCGGCAAGCTGTTGCCCGCAGTCGACCGCAGCTTTTCCCGCTCGCCAAACGCCACCTGGCGCCGGGTGAAGCCTAGTGAGTGTCTGCAAGAGGCGTACCAATTGTGCAACGAAGGACGATTCCCCAAGGCCGCGTGCGATTCGGCTGTGTGTCTGTCGCCGGCGTGCGCTCCGCAGCCCCTTGCAGTTCGCGCGACTCGTATCTTCTGTGGCTTTGGCGCAAATGCCGGGCGACGCTGCGCCCGCATCTCAAGCATCACTGTCACGCCCGAGGCGCAGATTTGTCGCACTCTGTGTTGGATTAGATACAGGCGTCAAAACGCGCGGCGGCCGCTCGTATGCCGCCGCGCATCGGTCGATGTTCTGCGGCCGAGCGTGGACTGGCACGCTTGCTGCTTGTAGGTAACAACCAAGAAGCGTAGGAGCTCAATTCCATGAAGACGAGAGCGGCTGTTGCCTGGGAAGCCGATAAACCGCTGAGCATCGAAGAAGTCGATCTCGCCGGACCATCCGCGGGCGAGGTCCTGGTACGCATCGTCGCCACGGGCGTGTGCCACACCGATGCGTTCACGCTGTCGGGCGCCGATCCGGAGGGACTGTTCCCGGTGATACTGGGTCATGAAGGCGGCGGCATCGTGCAGGAAATCGGCGCCGGTGTTACCAGCGTCAAAGCCGGCGATCACGTGATTCCGCTGTATACCCCCGAATGCGGAACCTGCGAGTTCTGCCTGTCCGGCAAGACGAATTTATGCCAGAGAATCCGCGTGACCCAGGGCAAGGGCCTGATGCCGGACGGCACCTCTCGCTTTTCCTTCAACGGCAAGCCCATATTGCACTACATGGGTACCAGCAC
>WNFN01220686.1_pt1 | contig 13119 bp, 10 predicted proteins | sample 5400161 | NCBI WGS metagenome assembly WNFN01 (sample SAMN13153353, study PRJNA577476) | soil metagenome | isolation source: 80 cm saprolite on Douglas fir-dominated hillslope | place: USA:California | collected 2013-09-17
CCTGACAAGATCCGGATGAAGACGAGATAACTAACGCTGCAGGTCAACTGCCTTGCGGTTCACCTACTGCCGGAGGTCTGGGGCTAGGTCAAGATCCGTCGCTCACACGACAGTAGATACAAGAATTATCTCGGCGAGGCCGCTTGGGACAGCCGTGCCCGGGAAGAACGCCGGCCGAGACTTCGCGGGCTCTGCGAAGCAGATGATGCCCCCGACTATGGCCAGGACGCCGCGCAGCACAAGGATCTCGGGCCTCCCGCTCTGGCAGCCCATGCCAGGCCCGTGTCCGGCGCGCTGGGGCTCGCCCGGGTGCGGCGCGCACCAGCCCAGCCAGCCCAGACCAGTCCCCGCCGCCGTCCGCGTCGGCGCTGACATAGTGCAGACGCTGCAGGAAACCCTGCTATCTGGTCAGCGGTGAACTCGGCCGCCGACAGATGGTTGCGGAGTTCGGCATCCGTCTTGCCACGGTATCCGGTGGTCTCCAGCCCGGCACGGGACACGGCGATGACGCGGAAACCTTCCGGGAGCTGGCCCGCCTGTGGGCCCGCCGACGGTGACCTACCCGGCCACCGCGGGCCAGATTCTCCAGCTGATCCTGTCCGGCCAGGGGAACAGCCTGTCGGAAATCGGCCGCGTCACCGGGTTGTCGCGCACCGCGGTCACCGCGCGCGTCAACCAGCTCGCGGCCGCGGGCCTCATCGTCGAAGACGCGACGATCGATTCGACCGGCGGCAGGCCTGCCGGGAGGCTCAGCTTCAACGCCTCGGGCGGAGTGGTGCTGGCTGCCTCGATCGGCCACAGCCGGATCCGGCTGGCGATCGCCGACCTGGCTGCTCGCTGCTCGCCGAGGAATCGCTCGAGGTCGATAAGGCCAGCGGCCCGCAGCACTGCCTGCCCGCCGTCGTGGATCGGATGCACGAGATGCTGTCCGGCTGCGGGCGACCGTCCGCGCACGTGCGGGGCATCGGCGTGAGCGTGCCGGGCAGCGTCGACCCCATCCGCGGCGCGATGGTGAACTCGATCGTGCTCCCATCGTGGGACGGTGTCGTGCTAGCGCCGCTGTTCCTGCGCGACCTCGACGTTCCCGTGCTGGTGGATAAGGACGTCAACGTGATGGGCATCGCCGAGCAGCGCGGCCCGCTGCGCGGCGTGCGAGGCCTGCTCATGGTCAAGGCCTCGACCGGCATCGGCGTCGGAATCGTCAGCGGCGGCGCACTCCAGCGTGGTTCACTGTCCGCCGCCGGCGAACTCGGCCATATCCCGATCTGCGACGGCACGGGCGTGCTGTGCCGCTGCGGACAGACCGACTGCCTCGAGGCGGTCGCAGGCGGCTGGGGCCATCGTCAGGGCGCTGCAGTAACTCGGCCGCGACGTGCGCCACGTACGCGACGTCGTCGCCATCGCCCTGAAAGGCGACCCTGAAGCCCTCGGCATGATCCGTGACGCCGGGCGGCGCATCGGCGGCGTCCTGTCCGCTGCCGTTACGCTGCTCAACCCCGAGGTCGTCGTCATCGGCGGCGACCTCGCCGGCGCCTACGAGCCGCTCGTCGCTGGACTCCGCGAGACCGTCTACCAGCGCTCGACCGCACTGTCGACCCGGCAGCTGCGCATCGTGGCCAGTACCTTCGGCGAGCGCCAGGCACTCGTCGGCTGCGCCGCGATGATCAACCAGTGGATCACCTCCGGACGGGCCATCGACGGTGCCCCTCGCGCCAACCTTGCGTGACCGGACGGCTAAGCGCCCAGCGTCCATGCCACCGACGTGCTTGCCGCGCGGCGGGCGGGGATCAGCGCGACTGCTGCGGCTGCCGTGATCGCGGCTACGGCCGCCACGAGCGTCGCCTCTGCCGACGGCGGGCTGCCCAGGCCAGCGCCAATCCCGTATACCTGGCCGCCGAGGTTGATCAGGCGGGAGGAGAGCACGAACCCGCCGGCGGCACCGACTGCAGCGGCGATGAGGGCGAGGACGGCGGTTCTGGCCACCAGGGAGGCCGCGACTTGTCCCGGGGTCAGCCCCATCGCCCGCAGCGCGGCCACATCGCGGAGGTGATCGCGGAACCCGACGGCGGACGCGGTGAGCAGGCTGGTCAGGCCGATCAGGCCCAGGACGAGGAATAGCGCGACCAGCATCGGGCGCACGATGCCCAGGTCGTCCGCTGGGTCAGCGGCCTCGGTCACGTCCAGGTGCCCGCCGGAGACCCGCAGCAGGTGTGCCGCGGCAGCCGCCGGACTGACGCCCGGACGCAACACCAGGCTGTAGGAGAGCGGTGGTATGACGGCTCCGGCCGGCGGCAGCGTGTCGATGCCGTAGGCCAGCACCTGGCCGTCGTATTCCGGCTCGATGATGCGGCCCACCACATGGAAGATCACCGAGATGCCGCCCACCACCGGCATCCGCAAGTACTCACCCACCTGGAGATGTACCGCGTTCAGTAGGCCCTGGCTCGCCACCGCCTCGCCGGGAGCACCGTACAGGCGCCCCTCGGCCACGTGGAACGGATACGGGCGGGCCGATGTCCCTGCCCCCAGCGTCGTGATGGTCGAGGTCTCGCCGGGGAGCAGGGCGGAGACCGTGGCCAGCGGGTATGCCGCGGCCACCTGGCGATCGGTCTTGATGATGCTCAGGGTGCGTGCCGGGCCGACCTCGCCCGGCCGCACGGTCAGGGCGGCGGCGAGCCCGATCTCGGCGGGATGGCGCTGCACGTTGTCGAGCGTCGCCCAGAAGCCGATCCCGATGGTGATCATCACGGTGGGCAGCGCCACGCCGGCGACGGTCAGGGCGGCGGGGAGCCTGCGGGTGAAGGCGGCACGCGCGCCGAGTACCACGGCGGGCGGCAGGTGAGTCAGCAGGGCCGCCCTGGCCAGGCGGGAGAGCCGTTTGCCTGGTACCGGGGGGCGGACCGCCGCGACCGGCCACACCCGGCCGGCGCGCCAGCCGGGCAGGACGGTGGCGAGCAGCACCGCGGCCCCCGTCCCGCCGGCCACCGCCGTCACCCATCCAGCCTCGAGAGGCGCGACGGCGGCCAGGGCGCCGGCCGGCACGTGCTGCATCAGCAGCGCGGTAACCATCCGGGCCACGGCGATCCCGACCGCCTCGCCGGCCACCGCTAGCGCAGCATGCTCCGCGACTACCATCCCGATCAGCTGGCCCGGGGTGAAGCCCAGGGTTTTGAGCATGGCCAGGTCCTGCACTTGCACCAGGACCCGCCCGCCCGCGGCGTTACCGATCGCGAGCAGCGCCCCGCCGAGGGCGACGAGCCCGAACAGCGCCAGCAAGAGCCCGAGCAGCGGGTTTCCGCCATCGACGGACCGCTTCACGTCGCTCCACCTCGATACGCTGATGACCGCGCCGCGGGGGAGTTGCGTCACGGCCTGCTGCACCACGAACCCCGTTTCTGCTGGATCCGCGAGCCGCAGGCCCACCACCTCGAACGTGAGCTGGTGCAGGGGCTCGACCGCCTTGACCAGATCAGGCATGACCCACATGAGCCCTGGCGTCTGGTCGGGATACAAACCCTGATCCGAGGTGTAGGCGATGCCGGCCACCGTGGCCCTGACCGGTTTGCCGTCAAGGCCATCGATTGCCATCGTGGACCCGGTCGAGGCGTGGATCGCCTGCGCAAACGAGGCTTCGAGTACGACTCCCCGCGGGCGCGCGGCCGTCAGCCAGCGTCCCTGGCGGACCAGGGGCCGGCCGATGGCGGGAGGGACCGGCTGCATGGCCCACAGCTGCACTGGCGCTGTCTGCGGCCCGCGCCCTACCGTCATCGTCGCGGCCGTGGCCTGGTAGGGCCCGGCGATCTGCTTCACGCCGGCCAGTCCAGCCAGCGGCCCGGTACTGGTGCCAGCCCGGAGGCGGAGCCATATGTCGGCCCCGTTCGTCTGCGCGAACAATGCCCGCCACGGGTTGGCCGCGCCCTCGAACAGGGTGGCCGACAGCAGCAGCGCGGCTACCACGCCGGCCACGACACCGGCCATCGCGAGGGCCTGGCCGGGCCGCGCGCGCAGGTTGGTCCGGATCCAGCGCAGCGCCGCCCGCACGCTCAGTCCCGCAGTTCAAGCACGCTGCTCGGAGCGACCGGGAACAACGGGGCGGGCCTGACTGGCGCGTCGTCTGCGATCATGCCGTCGAACAGGTTGACGACCCGGTCCGCCGTGCTGGCCACCCTGGCATCGTGGGTGACCAGGAGGATGGCCTGGCCCCGCGCGTGACTGCGGCGCAGCAGCCGCAGCACGGCCGCGGTGTTGGCGCTGTCGAGGTTGCCGGTTGGCTCGTCGGTCAGCAGCAGGCTGGGACGATGCGCCAGGGCGCGGGCCACCGCCACCCGTTGCTGCTCGCCGCCGGACAGCTGGGCCGGGGCCGCCTGCGCCTTCGTGGTGAGGCCGAGCTCGCCGAGGAGCTCCTCTCGCCGGGCCCGTGCCGCGCGGCGACTCGCGCCGCCGATCAGGGCCGCCACCTCCACGTTGTCGGCCACGCTCATGCTGGAGACCAGGTTGAAGAACTGAAAGACGAACCCGATGTGACGTCGGCGAAGGATCGCCCACTTAGCCTGGCTTAAAGTGTCCACCCGCTGGTCGTTCAGCCAGATCTCACCGCTGGTGGCAGGTTCCAGGCCGCCGAGCACGTGCAGCAGCGTGGACTTCCCGGACCCGGACGGGCCCGTGACCGCCACGAACTCGCCCCGGCGCACCTGCAGGTCGACGCCGCGGACCGCGTGAATCATCCCCCCGTCGGTCTTGAAGACCTTGGTGAGCCCGACGCTGCGCAGCAGGGGCCGCCCCGGCTCGACGAGCTGGTCGGCGAGGCGCACCGGGCTGGAGGCCGCAGCCCGGCTCACAGCAGTTCCTCCTGACAGCGCTCCAGCCAGTCGAGATCGGCCTGAAGGTGCAGCATCGCGCCCTCGATGAGCAGCCCGCCGATCTTGTTATGGCCGGACGCCTCCTCGGCCAGGTCGGACAGGCTTCGCATCAGGCCGAGATAGTGACGGCGCTGCCGGTTGATGAGGCTCAGTGAGTCAGCGGCTCCGGCCTGCGGGCCGAGAACCAGCTTCATGAAGAAGTCGTCGCGTACCAGGGGCCCGTCACTTGGCTCTTCGGCCCAGGTCGCGACCGCTTCCCGGCCCGCGGGTGTCAGCTCGTACACGCGCTTGTTGGGCCTGTCCGACTGGACCACATCCTGGCCGCGGACGAGCCCGGAACGCTCGAGCCGCTGCAGGGTCACGTAGACCTGTCCGATGTTCGGCGAGGGGTACGCGTCGCCGAACGTCTGCTCGAGCCGGGCCTTCAGCTCATACCCATGGGCCGGCTCTTTGGCCAGAAGCGCGAGCAGCGGGAGGCGCACGACATGCCACCTCCCTCCGCGTCCGGCCGACCCGGGGCTGTCGTGATGAACCCTGCCGAACCGAAGCTCGCTGCCGACCGTAGCCCAGTCCGGTGGCGGAAACCCGGGCGGATGCGGCCCATTGACCGATACCTAACTGAAGTGTATAACACATTAGCGTCAGCATGGTCCAGCGGCGGGAGTGGTGCTGATGAGGACATGGCCTAGGGTGACAGTAGCGGCCATTGTTACCAGCAACTATCTGCCCGCCCTCATCAGGCAGTGGAACGAGGCCCACCCGGGTCAGCATGTCACGCTTATCCCCCTCCCCGATGAGTCGGACGACCAGCTCGCGCAGCTGGTGGCGAACCTCCAGACCAGGAGCACCCTGTACGACGTGATGAACCTGGACGTCATCTGGATCACCGAGTTCGCAGGCAACGGCTGGATCACCCCGCTGAACCCGAAGTCCTTCCCGCTGGGCGACCTGCTGCGCCCGGCGGTGTTCACCACCATGTACCAGGGCAGGATGTACGCGGCCCCGTTCACCAGCAACGCAGAACTGCTCTACTACCGCAAGGACATCCTGGCTGGCCGTCCGCCGCCGCGCACCTGGGCGCAGCTGGCCGACCTGGCGAAGGCGCTGGCCCCCAGGCACGGGATGGCCGGTTACGCGGGGCAGCTCGCGGCCTACGAGGGACTGACCGTCAATTTCGCCGAAGCGGTCCAGTCGGCCGGCGGTAGCATCCTGTCCCCCGACGGGACCCGGGTCACGCTCAACTCCGCACGAGCCAGGGCGGGCCTGAGCTTCCTCTCCGACGGTCTCCGCCAGCGCTGGATCCCCCGGGCGGCGCTCAACTATGACGAGGCCGCCTCGCAGCAGGCGTTCGAGGCCGGCAAGCTGCTGTTCCTGAACAACTGGCCCTACGTCTTCGGAGAAGCCAGCGTGCCGGGCCCGGGCAACCACGTGGCGGGCAGGTTCGGCGTGACCGCGCTGCCCGGGCCGGACGGCCCCGGCTTCAGTTCCCTGGGCGGTGCGGATCTCGCGATCAGCGCGTTCTCCCGCCACCCGGTCACTGCGCTGAATTTCATCAAGTTCCTCACCAGCATGCCCAGCGAGCGTCAGGTTCTCATTGACGCGTCCCTGCCGCCCGTCTGGGCCGGGCTCTACACCAACCCTGCGCTGATCCGGCGCTTCCCTTACCTTCCGGTCCTGGAAAAGGCCATCCTCACCGCGAAACTGCGCCCGGAGATTCCGAACTACACTCAGCTCAGCCTGGCCATTTCGAGCACCATCCATCAGGCACTTGCGACCAACCGGCCCGTGGGCCCGACCATCACCGCGCTCTCCGGAGAGCTCAATTCGGTCATTGGGAACGGCTGACTCGAACCGCGGCCTATGGAGCCGCTGGCGTCGCCGTGGCCCATGGGCCGCTGCCGTCGCCGTGGCCGCGACATGCTAATGCGCTGATGACCGTCATGCCGGGGACGCGCCCCGGGGCGCCGCCGAGCCCGCTGCATGAGCGTCGCCCGCGCGCCCCGGCCAGGAGCCAGAGACGCGTAACCAGACGGAAAATTCCTGAAACCTACTTGAAATACATAACAGATACATAGAACACTGGACAATATCAGACGGACGAGAGCTCCCCCTGATCGCCCGTCGATCGCGGGAGCGGGGCCCGGCACCGCTGCCCACCGCGGCGGTGCCGCGGGTCTCCCAACCAGCCCGGCGGGCGGTCCGACGCCCGCCGCCCGCCGGGTCGCCAAGACCAGCCCTAGCTAGGGGAGCGATCTGGTGCGGTTCATCTTTGCTCCGCCCGCGGACGTCGCATCCGGGCTGCTGACGTTGCCGTGGGGCGTGGAGCTTGAGGACTGGCAGGATGAGCGGCTGATCGAGATCCGCCAGCGCGGCATCTCCCGGCACGTGGTCCGGTTCGTCGCCGACGGAGGTGACCTCTACGCGCTCAAGTCCATCAGCGAGCGCCTGGCCAGGCGTGAGTACCGGCTGTTGCGGGCCCTGGCCGACGCGAACATCCCGGCCGTGGAAGTGGTGGGGATCGTGGCCGACCGGGGTCGCGACGCCGATTCGATCCTGATCACCCGCTTCCTCAGCTACTCCACCACTTACCGCGCGCTGTTCTCCTCCAGCCGCGGCCGGCCCGCCGAGCGGCTGCTCGACGCGCTGGTGGAGCTCCTGGTCCGGCTGCACCTGTCCGGTTTCTTCTGGGGCGACTGCTCGCTGTCGAACGCCTTGTTCCGCTCCGACGCGGGAACGCTCGAGGCTTATCTCGTCGACGCCGAGACCAGCGAGCACCATCCGACGCTGACTGCGGGCCAGCGCGAATGGGACATCGAGCTGGCCGCCGAGCGCATCTGGGGCGAGTTGCTCGACCTGCAGGCCGGCGGGCTGCTGCCGACGGATGTTGACCCAGAGGTGACTGCAGCGGAGCTGCGGCGCCGGTACGCGCGGCTGTGGGACGAGCTGAACTCCGAAGAGATCTTGCGCCCAGACGAGCAGCGCTACCGCATCGCCGAGCGGCTGCGCAGGCTCAACGAGCTCGGCTTCGATGCTGACGAGGTGGTACTGACCGCCACGCCGGAAGGGACCAGGCTGCGGGTACGGACCCGGGTCGCCGAATCCGGCCACCACAGCCGTCAGCTCTTCCGCCAGACCGGGATCGGCGCCGACGAGCAGCAGGCACGGCGCCTGCTCAACGACATCGCCAGCTTCCGCGGCTACCTGGAACAGAAGAAGGGCCGCCCGGTGTCCGCGGCCGTGGCGGCGCATCGCTGGCTGGAGGAGGTCTACGACCCGGTGGTGACCGCTATACCGGACCGCCTGCGCGGCAAGCTCCCGCCACCGGAGATCTTCCATGAGATCCTGGAGCACCGCTGGTACCTGTCTGAAGAGGCCGGACGCGACGTCGGCACCACCACCGCCGCAGAGTCGTACTTCGCCACCGTGCTGCCGGCGATTCCGGCGCCTGTCAGCACCGACTCGGTCAGCACCGGCGAGCTGGCCGTGATCCTCGCAAATGACGAGGTCCCGGGTCGAGCTGATGACCGTGCCTGACCATCGTCCGTAGTCGGCGGCGGCCGACCACAGCGCTCAGGCCGCCGACGATCCCGCTGCTGTGGTGGCCAGCAGCCGCGCGCATCGGATAAGGCCGACGTGGCTATAGGCCTGCGGGTGGTTTCCCAGCGAGCGTTCGGCGACCGGGTCGTATTCCTCGGGGAGCAGGCCGGTCGGGCCGACGGTATCCACGAACTGGCTGAACAAGTCCTCCGCGTCGGCTCGCCGCCCGGTCAGCAAGTAGGCCTCGATCAGCCACGTGGTGCACAGGTGGAACCCGCCCTCGGAGCCGGGAAGCCCGTCGTCGCGCCGGTACCGGTAGACGGTGCACCCAGAACGCAGCCCGGCCTCGACGGCGGTGACGGTCGCCTGGAAGCGGTCGTCGGCGGGGTCGAGCAGCCCGGACAGGCCCACCTGGAGGCTGGCCGCGTCGAGGTCCGCGTCCCCGTAGGCGGCGGTGAACGACTGCACCTGGTCGTTCCAGCCATGGCCGACTACGTCGGCGGCGATCGCGTCGCGCAACGCGGGCCATGACGGATCTACTCCGAGTCCGTAAGCCTGCCCCATGCGCACGGCCCGGTCGATGGCTAGCCAGCACATGACCTTGGAGTGAACATGGTGACGGGGGGCTGCGCGCTCTTCCCAGATCCCATGATCGGGTTCGTGCCAGCGGCGTGCCACGGCCTCGCACATGGCCCGGACCAGCCCCCAGTCGGCCTCGTCCGGGCAGCCCTGCCCGCTCGACAACGCCTCGACCAGTTCCACCACCGGGCCGAAGACATCGAGCTGAACCTGCTGATTGGCAAGGTTCCCGACCCGAACCGGCCGCGAGCCGGCGTATCCGGGCAGGGTGTCGATCACGGCCTCCGGGCCCAGCGGGCTGCCGTCCAGGGCATACACCGGATGCAGGCGCTCCGGCCCGGGCGTCCGGGCCACCACCGCGCGCACCCAGCCCAGGAACGCCGCCGCTTCCGCGGTCGAGCCGAGCCGCACGAGCTCGTGCGCGGTCATTGCGCCGTCGCGCAGCCAGCAGTGCCGGTAGTCCCAGTTACGGACACCGCCTATCTCCTCGGGCAAGGATGTGGTGGCAGCGGCCATGATGGCGCCGGTGCCGCCGTGGCACAGCGCTCGCAAGGTCAGCGCGGAACGGCCGACCAGGCCGGTCTCTACCGCGGGCAGGGACAGGGAACCGAGCCACTGGGACCAGTGAGCGCCGCACAGCGCGCGCCGCCGGTCCTCCGGCATGGGATGCGCCGATAGGTCAGTGGTGCCGCAGCGCAGCTCAAGCACCACCGGCCGGTCCGGCACAGGCTCGACCACCGCGCGGGCGCAGTCATGGGGGCCCCCGGTGATGATGTCCCACGCCACGCCCGGGGAGCGCAGCACCATCGGGTCGGACGTGCCCGTCACGAACAGCCCTTCGGCCGCTGCCTGCAACCGCACCGCGACCTGTCCGAACTCCGGCCGGGGGGCGAATTCCAGCACGGCGGGGGCCGACCCGCTGATCACGCGGACCAGGTCCGTGCGGTGCGGCGCCGTGTGATGATCAAGGTAGTCGGTGACCAGCAACCGCGACCACCGGGTCTCCAGCGTCATCGTGCCGGGCACATAGTGCTGCCCAAGGGGCAGGCCGTCGCGCTCGGGCCGGACCGAGAAGTACCCGGCTGCGGGGCCGCCGAGCAACTCCGCGAACACTGCGGCCGACGCCGGGCCCGGTGCGCACTGCCAGCACACCCGCGCGTCCGGCGTCACCAGGGCCACCGACCGCCCGTTGCCCAGCATGGACAACCGTTCGATCGGCGCCGCCAGCTCACCGTAGAGCCAGGTGTCCCGCTCCTCCCACAGCATGGACAGCGCAGCGGCCACGTCACCTGTGCCGGCGATCCGGTAGGCGGCCAGCGTGCTGCCCGGCCCCACCTTGATCCCCAGGTCCGGACCGGACAGCCTGACGAACACCTCCTCGGCGCTCACGTCATCGCCGATGAAGACGGCCGCCGTGGCGCCGCTGGAGCGCCGCAGCGTCTCCAGCGCCTCGCCCTTGTCGGTCCGGACCACCGAGAGCTCGAGCACCGCATCACCGTCGGTGGCCTGTATCCCGTTCCACCTGCAGGGCCCCGATCTGACCTCGGCGAGCACCCCCTCCGCGACCGCTCGCTCTGCCTGGCGCACGTGCACGGCCACGCTCGCGGGCTTGATCTCGAGCAGCACGCCTTCCGCGCCGTCCACCATCCTGCGCAGCGTTCTCACCAGCTCGCGGTGCAGCGAACGCGCCTGCTCATCGAGTCCGTGCAGGAACCCGATGTCGAACTCTGTGCCGTGGCTGCCGACTAGGTACACCTCCGACGGGAGCCGGGACAGCGCGGCGAGTTCGCGCAGGGCACGCCCGGAGATGACCGCGGCCGTCGTCTCCGGCAGGCACGCCAGTGACCGCAGCGCGCTCACTGCCTCCGGCGAGGGCTGCACGGATCGCGGATCGGCGGTGATCGGCGCGAGGGTCCCGTCGTAGTCGCACGCCACCAGCAGGCGCGGCGTTCTGGCCACCTCGGCCAACCCGCGCCGGAGCCCGGCGTCGAGCGAGGCGATCGTCGGCAGCCGCTCGAGGCCCGGACCCACCGTGGCGGTGGCGCTGACGCGCTGCCGCAGGGGTCCACTGCGCGGGCGGGCCGGTCCAGGGGACCTCGGCCCAGACGTGCCGAGCGCGGCGGTCTCCGGACACGCCGGTGCGTGACGCCAGCCTCCGCACCATGTACAGGCCATAGCCGCTGGTCACGATGCCGGGCGCGCGTCGCGGCCACTTGGGCCGGGCCGCCTCGCCGGCGTCGGCGACCGAGACCCGGATAGCGGGCGGCTCAGCGAGCCAGCGGATCTCCACGGTAAACGCGCCGCCCTGTCCGCTGGCAGTGTGCTGGATCGCGTTGGTGGCGAGCTCGACCGCGATCGTCACCACGTCGTCGCGGGCGGGAGTGTCCGGCAGCAGCCGGACCAGCCAGCGGCGCAGCCGGGCCAGCTCGGGCGCCCGGCCGCGGAAGATCCTCCACTGCCGCTCGGGTCCCGACGGGAACAGGGCCGGAGGAATGCAGCCACGCGAGTCGACGGTGCTTCGGAGGGCTGGGGGCGAGGTCATGAGACTCCTCCCGCGCGTAGGGTCCATTCGGCGCTGGGGCGCCAGCGGTGCGATGCGGTGCTGGCGTCAGCGCGACGTCAGCGGAAAGAGCCGGCGGTGAGGCCGGAGACGATGCGGCGCTGTGCGAAGAGCACCAGCAGGGCGATGGGGATGGAGACGATGACCACGGCCGCGTCGATGAGGTTATAGAAGACCTGGAACTGGCTCTCGCCGAACGTGACGATGGACAGCGGCGCGGTGAAGTGGCCGGTGGTACGCAGGAATGAGACCGCGAAGGCGAAGTCGTTCCAGGCGAGGATGAACGACAGGATCGCGGCGGTGAACACGCCGGGGATGGCCACCGGGATGATCACCCTGCGCAGCGTCTGCAGCCTGGTCGCGCCGTCCACCAGCGCCGCCTCCTCGAGCTCGCGGGGAATCTGCTCGAAGAAGTTCTTCAGCAGCCAGGTGGACAGCGGCAGGGTGTACACCAGGTACACGATGATCAGCGGGTAGATGTTGTCGAGGATGTTCAGGTCCTTCAGCAGCAGGAACAACGGCCCGATCATGGCCAGCACCGGGAAGAATCCGGCCAGCAGGATGAACGCGAGGATCGCCCCGGCGCCGCGGATGTGCAGCCGGGCGAGCGCGTAGCCGGCCAGCGAGCCGACGATGACCGTCACGACGGTCGTGCCCAGCGCCACGATGATGCTGTTGACCAGCGGGGTGAGGAAGTGCTGCTGGCTGAAGATACTCGAGTAGGCGCTGGCCGACAGGTGCGAGGGAACGATCCCGTTGCTGCCGCCCACCCCGGCCGCCACCTGGTTGTCCGACTCGAGGGAGGTCCGCAGGATCCAGTAGAAGGGGAACAGCGCGACCACCACGACGATCAGTACGGCAAGGTAGAACAGCATCTCCCGAGCGGCACCGCGGCGCGCCTGCCGACGGCGCCGGGCCGTTCCCGTGGCCGCCGGGCGGCGGTCTGCGATGGCGGTCATGTCTGCGGCCTCAGGAAGCGCACGTATCCCGCGGAGATTACCAGGGCGATCACGACGAGCATCATGGAGATCGCTCCCCCATAGCCGAAGTCGGTGTTGATGATGAAGGTCTGGTAGTTGAGGAAGGACAGCGTCTCGGTCGAGGTGCCAGGGCCGCCGCCGGTCATGATGTAGATGACGTCGAAGACAAGCAGTGCCTGCAGGGTGCGGAAGATGAGCGCCACCACGAGCGCGGGCCTAAGCATGGGGAGGGGCACCCGGCGGAAGGCCTGCCAGGCCGAGGCGCCGTCGATCCGGGCCGCCTCGTAGACCTCGTTGGGGATGATCTGCAGCCCGGCCAGCAGGATGATCGCGACGAACGGGATGTTCTTCCACGAGTCCGCCACGAAGATGACCACCCACGACCGCCACACGCTGGCATTCAGCCAGGTGATGCTCGACCAGGCCGGATGGATCGCGCCGAGGAAGTAGTCCACGAAACCGGCCCGGGGGTCGAACATGGTCTTCCACAGCATCGCCGAGACGACCGTGGGGACCGCCCAGGGGATCAGGACCGACGCGCGCAGGAACGCCCGGCCGCGGAACTTCCGGTGCATCATCAGGGCCAGGCCGAGACCCACCACGA